>Ga0247610_10000005_pt1 | contig 375499 bp, 347 predicted proteins | sample 174DNAGHGhighgp2_FD_193483 | JGI IMG/M metagenome (GOLD analysis project Ga0247610, IMG submission 193483) | Sheep rumen microbial communities from Palmerston North, Manawatu-Wanganui, New Zealand - 1742 DNA GHGhigh gp2 | ecosystem: Host-associated > Mammals > Digestive system > Stomach >...
CAGCCGTAGATTTGAGCTCGTCATTCGCGTCGACGACCTACTACGTAGCGTTGAAGAACACGACGACGAACTGCGTCGGTCCTCGTTCTTCGGTTAGCGTGGAAGTACACGCGTTGCCAGTCGCACCATTGACGGATAACTACAGCGAGTGCGCAGACCCTTCGGCAACCACACCGATGGCATGGTCGTCGAGAGTGACGGTACCTACGGGCTTCACCGCGGTATGGTACTCGGCGGACAATGACGGAGCGGTGCTTGGTTCCGAGCCATCAGCCGTAGACTTGAGCTCGTCATTCGCGTCGACGACCTACTACGTAGCGTTGAAGAACACGACGACGAACTGCGTCGGTCCTCGTTCTTCGGTTAGCGTGGAAGTACACGCGTTGCCAGTCGCACCAACGACGAATAACTACAGCGAGTGCGCAGACCCTTCGGCAACCACACCGATGGCATGGTCGTCGAGAGTGACGGTACCTACGGGCTTCACCGCGGTATGGTACTCGGCGGACAATGACGGAGCGGTGCTTGGTTCCGAGCCATCAGCCGTAGACTTGAGCTCGTCATTCGCGTCGACGACCTACTACGTTGCGTTGAAGAACACGACGACGAACTGCGTAGGCCCTCGCTCTTCGGTAACCGTGGAAGTCTATGCATTGCCAGAAGTGAGCGCGACGGTGACACGCAACGTGACATGTCCTACCACGGCGGTTAACTATAGCTCAAACGCTATCGTAAGCGCTAACGTAAGTGGTGGTAACGGAACGTACACGTACGCATGGACAACATCGTCGAAAACGACGGCAACCATCGATAACAGCACTGACGGTCCTGGAACCGTAACCGTGACGGATGGCAACGGATGTAAGGCTACGGCTAACTACACCGTACTTCCTGCAACGGAAATAGAAGGTGCGGCGACAGTAACGCCAGCAACGTCATATCGTCGTTCGGACGGTCTCGTGACCGTGAATGCGAACGTGACGAGCGGTGGTTATCAGATTGTAAGCGGACAGATGGTTTCTTACCAATACGCTCTGCAAGATGCGAATGGCAACTGGGTAACGAATACCGAAGGCGTAACTTACGACTTCAATTCGCCAGCCGCCTTGACGGGTGCGTTCACGGCACTGCCACAAGGAACGTACACCATCTGGGCACGCAACTCCATCGCCACGGGCAGCGATTCGTATGACTGCGACTGCTACTCGAAGATGATTGTAGCGGCAGCAGTAGTGGTGGGCGCACCAGAAGAGGTGACAGGTTCGGTTGATGTGACTGACCCTAAGTGCCACGAAGGACAAGGTTCTACGTCAGGCAGCGAACTTGGTAGCGCGGTAGTCACCATCAATGGTGGCGGAACGGCTCCATATCAAGTGACCGTGAACGGCGTAACGAAGCAAGTGAACAGCGCAGGCGGAACTGCAACGTTCGAGAACCTCGCCCCTGGCACTTACAGCGTGACTGTCACGGATGCCGCTAACCCTGTGGAGACCTACTCGCCACTTAAGAAAACCGACGGTAATCCTGTCGAAATCAAGGTTAACAGCCCTGCGGAAATAGCGATTACTCGTCTCTCCGCTGCAAACAGGGTTTGCCAATACGATGAACTCATCTTCACCGCAACGGCGAACAGCGCAATGACCTCATACGTATGGACGGGTGCAGATGCGACCACGACCACCACGAACACGAACACCGTGGCTACCGATGCTGGTGGCTTGAAGCATGTGACGGTTTACGGTGTGAATGCAAACGGCTGTCGTACTTCCGTTCGCGAGGCAGAATCGACCGTGATTGAACTGCCTGCGGCACCAAGCGTAACAGACTTCGCAGCGTGCCAGTCCAGCGGTACCAAGGCATGGACCGACCTTGCAAAGGTTGTGACCCCAGGCTCGAGACTGCAATGGTACAGCGACGCAAACGGAACGACCGTGACGACCGCTCCAGACTTCATCGACCTCTCCGTGTCAGGTGAAAGGACGGTATATGTCGGAGCCATCACCGCTACTTGTCGTTCGACAGAGGTGGTTGCAGTGAACTCGAACATACACGTGATACCATCGTTCGTGTCAGTCACGGAATTGGATGACCTCACCACGGAGGTGACCGTAACGGGTGTTCCAACGTTCACTTACCTGCTCGACGCGGGACGCAAGAACACGACGTTCATCAACGGTGGTTACCGTGAGGCGACCGACGAGTTTGACGGAACGGTGAACCTCGGTATGCTGACGGTGGGCAACCACACGCTGAAGATCAGTGACGAGATTGGTTGCGCATGCGACACGGTCATCAAGGTATCGCCTACCAAACTCGTTCCAGACAAGTTCTTCACGCCTAACGGTGACGGTGAGAATGACCTCTGGTTGATTAGAGGCGGTATAGAACGATTCCCAGAGACGGTGATTTACCTCTACGACCGATATGGTAAGGAACTTGCCAAGACAAAGGCACTCGACTTCAGAGGTTGGGACGGTAAGTACAACGGCAAGGACATGCCAAGCACCGACTACTGGTACATCATCGAAATCAAGGAGACGGGTGAACGCATAGTAGGTCACTTCCTCTTGAAACGATAAGAAAGAGAACCGGACATTCCGAGGGGGAAATCCCCTCGGAATCATCCCAGAAAACTTAAGACAGCAATATAATTCACAACGATATGACAAAGGCTAAGATTTGGGTTAAAGGTTGGATGGTCGCATTGCTTGCGACAGCGGGATTTATGACTGCCACCGCGCAAGAGTTCCCGGTCTATAACCAATACTACTTTAACTATTATCTCATCAACCCAGCCGTAGCGGGAGCGAGCAATTGCCACCACTTCATGCTGACGCACAAGCAGCAATGGATGGGCATTGACGATGCGCCTCACACCACGATGTTTTCTTATCAAGGGCGGTGGCCACGCAACGTCGGTTTGGGAGCCTACGTCTATCATGACGTGAATGGTTACAGCACGCAACAGGCAGGACAACTCACCTTTGCCTACCATATTCCGTTAACGACGGGAAGAAGGGCTACGAAGGCGGAGAACAGTGATCGTCAGTTGTCGTTCGGTATCAGTGCCAAGGTTTTCAACTATGGTTATCGAAACGAAGATGAGTTGAAGAAAGAATCGACCTATGCCAATGACCATGCGGTACAGAATCTTGAGGACTTCATCACGTTCAATGTCAATCTGGGTGTTTATTATGTAAGTTACGGATTCTTCGCAGGATTGACAGGAACCAACTTGTTGGGTACGAAGATGGATGAATCGGTGGGCGATATGGAACCAATTATTCCACCAAGCATCTACGGACTGGTCGGTTATGAATGGGACGTGACGAAGTTTGACGCGGTGGAGCCAAGCGCGGTAGTCATGTATGACACGAATGGCAACTCGACCATAGACGCGAACTTCAAATACACACGCACAAGTTCCGCTTACAGAAGCGACTGGTCATGGTGGGTGGCAGGAACGTTGCGTCAGAACGTTGACGAAGGTGATTATCAAGGCATGACGCTCATTCCGATGGGTGGAATTCAGTATCACAAATTCCACTGCGCATTAGCATACGGTATCGACCTCACAAGATTGTATCGGCACAACTATGGCACGCTCGAGTTGATGCTCGGCTACACCTTCTGCTACACACGCCGATTCTGCCGATAGGAGAGAAGATATTGTAATAGTTTAGTTTATTTGATTGTTTCAATTGTGACTTCCGTCATCCCCAAATATGGGGGTGACGGAAGTTGTTTTTTCGTTTTTTTTGGGGATTGCGGAGGGAGATTGTACCTCCTACTTTTGCATCGTTGAAAAACGCATGGTCGTTCAAGAGCCATGCGCATTGAAAAAGAAACTTTAAGACGATGAAAAGAACCCTTATGGCATTGGCTTGCGCGGTGGCAAGCGTGGCGGTGTCGGCACAACAGGAAGACAGCATTGAAATGTCGATAGCGGACCGTCCAACGAACTTCAAACGTGAAAGGACTTCGTATGACGACTCGTTCGAGAAGTGGCGTTTCGGTGGATATGGAGAGATGAACTATACGCACATGGACTATGCGAAAAACCGATATACGGGCGCGTCTTATGGGAACGCGCGTGATGACCGTAGCGCGGTCGCAATTCCTCGTTTTGTGTTGTCGGGCGATTACAAGTTCAACAAGTGGTGGCAATTGGGTGCGGAAATAGAGTTCGAGAGTGGTGGTACGGGCGTGGCGGCAGAGGTGGAAGCCGGCAGCGGAAGTGAAAACGGTGAGGTAGAGATAGAGTATGAAAAGGGTGGCGAGGTAGCCCTTGAACAGTTTCACGTGACGGCTACAATCCTGCGAGAGTTCAACGTGCGCGCCGGACATCTCATCGTGCCAGTGGGATTGCTCAACGAACATCATGAGCCCCTGAACTTCTTCGGCACCAAGCGTCCGGAGGGCGAGTGCGCCATCATTCCGACCACGTGGCACGAGACGGGCGCGGAGGTGTTCGGAAGGGTAGGAAAGGGATGGTATGACTTTACGTATCAAGCGCAAATGGTGGCGGGACTCACCGTTGACGGATTCAACATGTATAATTTCGTGAGTGACGCAAGCCAACGCTTGTTTGAGGAAGACGTGTTTACCGCCCCAGCCTATGTAGGCAGGGTGAATTACAATGGCGTTCCAGGGCTGCGCATAGGTGGTAGCATCTACTACTTGGACGATGCTGGTAAGAATTCACGCAAGCCATACTACTACACGAAATACAAGGTTGACGTGCTTGTGTATAGTGCCGACCTCGAATATAAGCACAAATACTTCATCGTAAGGGGAAACTACTTGCAAGGCGAGATAGGCGACTACGACAAGTTGACATCCGCCAATATCGGATTGCTCGCCAAGTCAGGCTCGACGGAATTGTATAGCGGCAAGACCCCCATCGCCTCGAAGGCACTCACATACGGCGGTGAATTGGGCGTGAACGTAGGAAGAATCGTTTCAGACGCATTCGCGCTGAAGAAAACATTGGCAATCTATCCGTTTGTTCACTATGAATATTACAACCCTTTTTATAAGGGGACGAAGAATGCCATGGCATCGGTTGCTCGCCGTCAGGAAGTGAGCGCATGGACTGTGGGCGTGAACTGGAAGCCGATGGCGAGCCTTGTTTTGAAGGCGGACTGGACCATGCGCCACATTGGAACGCAGCACGTGTTCCGTGACAATGGGGGATACAACAGCGAGAACGATTTTTCTATCGGCATTGCGTATGCGGGGTGGTTTGGAAAGCGATGAAGAATTTTTAGGAGGGGTTAGGAAAGCATAGGAGGTCTTAGGAAGACATAGGAAAATATAGGAAATATAGAAACCATATTAACCATAAAAAAGAGCAAATGAAAAAACAGATTTTTAAGGTATTGTCCGTAATGGTAGGATGTGCGGCACTTGTGTTCACCTCTTGTAGCGATGACGACAAAAAGACCACGTCCAACACAAACAACGTGAGTGAGATTTTGGCACAAATAGATGCCGCTGATCAGTTGGAGTACAACAGTTCAAACGCCACCAACTGGCAAGCGTATATGAAGCAAATAGCCAATCTGCTGCAAACGGACGCGGACAAGTTGTATAGCGAGTGGAGCGTGTCATACAATGGCGGTTCGACCTCGTATGCGGAGGAGTTCAAGAATGCGGGCGTATCCTCAAGCGTGTTCACGAGCGCAAGACAAGCGACGTTGCAGATATTGTCCGGTTGCTCGGACATAGCGAATGAAGTGGGCGAGGCGAAGATTGGCGACCCCGTGAACTTGTGGAACTCGGGGAAATATGAAGAGGCGGTGTATGCCGTGGAGTCGTGGTTCAGTTATCATAGCCGTGCGGACTACAGCAACAACATCGTATCCATCAGAAACTCGTATTTGGGTTCGAGGGATGGCAGCGTGGGCAGCAACTCGTTGTCGTCGGTGATAGCCACAAGCAACGCGGAACTTGACACGAGAATCAAAAATGCGATTCAGAACGCCATTGACGCGATTCTTGCCATTCCGCAGCCGTTCCGTAGCCACTTGTTCAGCGCGGAGGCAACGGAGGCTATCGTGGCATGTTCCGACCTCAAGGAACTCATTGACGGTGACCTGACCAATGCCGTGAACGCCATGGACGAATCGACATGTAAGAACATCAACGCGGCATACGTGGACAATGTGGTGCTGCCAACCTATTTGGACTTGAAGAATGCGAACGCTGAACTAAGGGCGGCAGTCTATGCGTTCAACGGCACTTCGTTTGACGCAGTCGCTAACGCATGGGTAGCGGCTCGTGAGCCATGGGAACGGAGTGAGGCATTCCTGTTCGGACCGGTAGATGAGTTGGGATTGGATCCGAATATGGACTCTTGGCCATTGGACCGAAACTCCATCAACGGAATCTTGGCATCGGGTGACTTCTCTGGATTGGTATGGGACGATTCGGACTCGGAGGAAGAACAGGAGGCGGCGCAAAGCATTCGCGGTTTCCATACGCTCGAATATTTGGTATTCAAACAAGGAAACCCGCGTACGGTGAATTAAGAGTTGAGAAATATATACATATCTGGCAATTAGCGTTGTTGAGGCGGTGAAAACTGTCTCAACAATGTGCGTTGATAAGTTAAAAGTTAATAATTAAGAGTTAAGAATAAGAAATGAACGTTGAGAGTCATTGTCTGACCTATTTATTAAGCCTTGCTATAGCCATGGGATTGATGTCGTGCGACGACCAAGAAGGGATGACAGATGAATATTTCGAGGTGAAAAACGGTTACGCTCTTTCCGCCGGAACCTCGACCATCTTCAACCAGTCGTCGCATGCGTACGACCTTGAAGCCCCTTGGTGCACGGGGTCGTACCTGAAACGCTTCAACAACGGTGACCAACTGTATGACGACGGACCAATCAACAATGAGGGTTTGGGACCCGTCTATTGCGGCTATAGTTGCGGTTCGTGCCACAACAACGCTGGACGCACGACACCTGCGGCATGGACCTCGTCGGAAGGTAGCGGCAGCAACGGAATGTCAGCGCAATTGGTCTATATAGCCAGCAGGAACACGGGCAAGTTCTTTCAGGGCTATGGGCGCGTGCTGCACGACCAAAGCATTTATGGAGTGAAGGCGGAAGGCAAGTTGCACACGACCAAACACTACGAGAACTTCACCTTCCCGGATGGGGAACCCTATCAATTGGTCTATTTCACCTATGAAATCACGGAATGGTATGCTGACAGCATCAAACCGGAAGACCTCAAAATCTCCGTTCGTCAGCCGTTGCGTCACGTGGGACAGGGTCAAATCATGTCGCTCATACCATCGGAACTTGAGGCACTCGCCGCACAGTCGAACTATCCTGAATATGGCATCAGCGGACGTTGCAACTACATCACCGAACGCGGTCGCACGAGCGTGGGCGTGGGAGGCAACAAGGCGAACCACCTTGACTTGACCGTTGAATTGGGCTTCTCATCGGACATGGGATATACGAGCACGCGTTTTCCTGAGGAAGTGTGCGCCGGTCAGACACAGATTTCTCAAGCAGCCATCATGGGCTATAACTACACGAAGAACGAGGTGTCAACCGCGGACATGGAGGATGTGGACCTCTATATGCAAAGCCTTGGCGTGCCAGCGCGACGTGATGTGGATAACCCGACCGTGCAACGTGGAGAACAGATGTTCTACAAAGCAAAGTGCCACCTGTGTCACACCGTGACTCTCCACACAAAAAATGAGGGAACGACCTTGCTGAACGGCACACGGTTGCCATGGACCGGCGGTCAGGTGATACATCCGTACAGTGACTTCCTGCTTCACGACATGGGACGTGAGATATGCGGCGTTGGACTAAATGACGACTTCACAGCCGGACTCGCCACGGGAGTGGAATGGAGAACAACGCCCCTGTGGGGCATAGGCTTGCAGAAATTGGTCAACGGACATACCTACTTCCTGCATGACGGCAGGGCACGTAACCTCGTGGAAGCCATCATGTGGCACGGCGGTGAGGGTGAAGCCAGCAAGAACCTGTTCAAGAACATGCCGAAGAGTGACAGAGATGCGCTCGTGCGGTTCCTGCAATCGCTGTAAAGAATAAAAAGTTGAAAATTAAGAATTAGTCAAACAATATGAAACAAGTATTCGTAACGTTGGTAGCCCTCGGGAGCGCATTGACGCTCATGGCACAACAATTGACCGTGAATCAAAATGAGAATGCGGCATTCGCTGCCAACACAGACCAAACAGACAATGGCGTGGTGTCGCTGGCAGGAAGAAAAGGTTTTTCCATCCAGACACAAAAGGGCGATTTCGTCTTCATGCCTTACATGATGATTCAGACTTCGGGAACGTACAACTACTATGCGGACGAGGGTTTGGATCCAGCCTACAATCAGGACAACGTGATGAACAGCGGTTTTGCCATACCGTATGCCGTGCTTGGATTCACGGGCAAGGCATTTGACAAAGTGTCGTTTAACCTATCTATCAACGCTGCGGGAAGTGGCGGTGCCATATTGCAACAAGCGTGGTTTGACGTGAAATTGGCAGATGACGCGCTCGCCATCAAGACGGGCAAGTTCAAGACCCCATTTCAAAGCGGTTTTCTTACCATACTGGGCGGAACGCTGTTTCCTTGTGTTCCGGTGTCCATGACATCGGCCGTCATATTGCCGTACGCATTGAACTCGGTCAATCCGAAGTTGATGACGGGTTGGGACTTGGGCGTGGAGGCGCATGGTTTGCTCTTCAAGAAGCGATTGGGCTATGAGGTGGGCATCTTTAACGGAACCGGCGGTTCGGTCAACAGCGCGACGAAAACCCTGAGTGACGACCTGCACATACCGTCGCTGCTGTATGCCGCCCGACTCTCGTACATGCCGATGGGTCCGATGCCCGCGGTGCAAGGTGACGCGAAGTATCTCAACGAAAACAAGTTGCTCTTTGCCGTGTCAGCCAACACGAACATAGAAAGCGAGAATGAAAGCACGAACGACACAAGGTTCGGAGCGGAGGCGGCGTGGATGTATCACCGACTGTACTTGTCGGGAGAGGCGTATTTGATGCACATGGGATTTACCGACCGCATGCATTTAGACGGTCAGACATACGACTTCTGGGGAGCGTATGGACAGGCGGGTTTCTTCGTGACCAAGACGTTGCAACTTGCCGCCCGATATGACTTTTTCGACAGGAACGGACATGACGCCAATGGATTCCTGAACATGCCAGCGGCGGGAGTGAACATCTTCTTTCCAAGTTGCAACATGAAGTTGCAAGCCATGTATCAGTACGTGGGACGGTTTAACCACGACACGCAAGTGGACAGGGATAATGATGACCTCGGGTTGGCACGCCATAGTGCCACGGTGCAACTGCAATACACCTTTTAAGTGAACAAATGCGGAGGAGTTAAGAATTGGGAATGGATAGATGTGTATGAAAAAAATGATCTTCTTTCTAATGTTACCATTGGTCATGCTGCTGAGCGCATGCGACGAAGGTGACATCGTTGAAAAAACGACAGCGTATAAATCAGGGGGCTACGTCGTTAAGATGACAGGTAGCATTGCCAATATGGATACGTGGCCCAACGGGTATGATGTGGTGGTGGCCGTTTTCAATGAAGACAAGGATGCCGATCACTATGTGTCTGCCAAGCGTATCCCGACAACGTATGACGGGTCGGCATTCGTCTATCATGTGTCGGACGTTATCGGTGCCTATACGAGTATTCGCTTGTGCGTGGTCAATAATTTGCATATGCCCGTGATGAACGTGGACACCCTCTACTCGGTGGAAACGAGCGTGGTCAGTGGGGATACCATCTACTATGACGCATCCGGCAAGGACGTAGCGATGTTCAAGGCGGTGACGGACATGTTCGAGAAGGAGTCTTGCACGCAGTGTCACGTGAACTCAAAGGCGGCAGGAAAATTGGGCCTGAAGGCAGCGGACGCATACGCTCAACTTGTCAACGTGACGAGTAATCACTATCCGAACGAAAGTGACGCTGTCTTTTTCAAGCGCATGGTGCCCGGCAACGCGGACACGTCGTTGCTCTACAAGGTATTGATGGTGGACACGATATTGACGGGATATAACCACGTGTCGCACATTCAGACGAAGAAGAACGAATATCTGGTCAGAACGCTCGTGCGCGACTGGATAAATAATGAAAAGTAAATTTTTTTAGGAAGAAATAGGAAGACTTAGGAAAGCCGAGGAAAATATAAGAGTTATCATGCGACAAATATTTCAATTTGAGAGTGCCTCCGGTTATGAATATCACCAGATATTTCATGTGGAGGACGTGACAGCAAGTTTTCGAGACCAAGTGAACGTCCTGTTTGGCGAGATGGGGCAGTCTCTCCGAGAGACGAAAGCACAACCTATGTTCCTTAGGTTCTTTGTCAGTGACGCCGCTAATCAGGAAGAGGATTTGCGTGCCGCCTTGCGTTTGTTTCTTGAGGAACTTGGCACGAGACCCGCAGTCAGCATCATACAACAACCACCTTTGGACGGAACGAAAGTGGCGGCGTGGGCATGGTCACGTCAAGGGGTCAGCGTGAGCCGTCTTGACAACGGCATGACACAAGTGCAAGACGGGGAATATACACACTACTTCACCGCCTCGTGCCGTGACAAGTCGGGTGTGACATCGAGTGAAGCGCAGATGCGCCATTTGTTCAACCAGTATGTCGGTCAACTGAAAGACGTGGACTGCAACTTGCTGAACCATTGCATACGGACATGGATTTATGTTCAGAACGTGGATGTCAATTACGCGGGCGTGGTTCGAGCGAGGAATGATGTCTTTCGTCGTCAGGGATTGACCGCGGAGACACATTTTATCGCCTCGACAGGAATCAATGGAAGGTCGGAAAAGTGGGGCGAGTTGGTACAGTTGGACACGTATGCCATCAAGGGTGTGGAAAGCGAGGACGTGCAGTTCTTGCAAGCGAAAGCGTATCTGAACCCAACTATAGAATATGGCGTCGCCTTTGAGCGCGGGACATGCGTTCGACTTAAAGATCGCCAGTATGTCTTTATATCGGGAACGGCGAGCATAGACAACAAGGGAGAAGTGCTTCACGTGGGAGACATTCGCAAACAGACGGAACGCATGTGGACCAATGTGGAAGCCTTGCTGAAAGAGGCGGAATGCGGATTTGAGGACGTGGCACAGATGATTGTGTATTTGAGAGACGAGGCGGATTATGAGGTCGTGAACAAAATGTTTGAACAACGCTTTCCCGCCACGCCACGCATCATCACGTTGGCACCCGTTTGTCGTCCGCAATGGCTTATAGAAATGGAGTGCGTGGCAGTAAAGAACAATGAACAACGAAGATGACAAAGAAAGGATTTTTGTTTGTGGTCAGATATGCGTTGCCGGTTGTGATGATAGCGGTTTTGGCAATAGCCACGTTCGTGGAGAAGCAGCAAGGGAGTGATTACGTTCATCGCGAGGTATATGCATCCTCATGGTTCATAGGGTTATGGGCAGTACTCATGGTGGGTGTGGCTTTCGCCTTGATTCATTGTCTCAGGAGACGGCAGTGGTCGTTGGGAGGGTTGCACTTGTCGTTTCTGCTCATCTTTGTGGGCGCCATGTTTACGCATGTCACCGCCTATTCAGGCATGTTGCATCTGCGTATGAACACGCCCGAGAAGGTGACGGAGGAGGCATCGTTCACGTTGACATTGAAAGACTTCACGGTGCAATACTATCCGGGCACGGCAACGCCATCGGACTTCATCTCGACGGTCACGGTCAATGACAAAGACACGACAACAGCCACTATCTCAATGAACAAAATACTGCGCCATGAGGGGTATCGTTTTTATCAAACGTCGTTTGACGCTGACCATGAGGGCAGCATCATCAGTGTGAGTCGTGACCCTTGGGGAATAGGGTTTACCTACGCAGGGTATTTGGTGTTCTTGCTATCGGGAATCGGTCTGTTGGCACGTCGTGGCTTCGCACGAGGCACGGCATTGTTGCCCGTCGCATTGTTGCTGCTCATTCCAACCGAAACGAGGGCAGCCACACCCGTCGTGGCACGATCAAGCGCGGACTCCATTGCCACGGAGCAAGTCATCTATAACGGCAGGATAGCACCCTTCAACACCATGGCACGTGACGTGGCGGTCAAGATATATGGCAAGCCGACGTTCAACGGATTGACAGCAGAGCAAGTCGTGTTGTCGTTCATGGCGTACAGGAGGGAGTGGATGGAACAAAAGATAATCAAGATAAAGCACGGCGGACTGCGAGACAGCCTCGGTTTGGAAGGCAAATACGCATGCATACAGGACCTCTATGACACGGTTGGGAACTATCGATTGCAGCAGTGGTATTCGCAGACGAACACGGACAAGTCCTTGCGTCAGGCCATAGAGCAAACAGACGAGAAACTCGCCCTGCTCACCATGCTCACGCAGGGAACACTGTTTCAGACCCTGTCGGAAGACAACCCGCATCGTCTATCAGATGTCAGGGTCAATGCCGAGATGGCGTATAATGCCGTGCCATTGCCTTCGATTCTATTCAAGGTGTGTCTTAGTCTCGGGTTCATCTTGTTCCTGCTCTATTACGCCACGCCACGGCTGTTTGCCCGACTGTTCAAGCCGATGTTCTTCTTGCAGGTGGTTCTGTCGCTCGCATTGACATGCTACGTGGGACTAAGGGCTTACATAAGCGGGCACGTGCCCCTCTCCAATGGCTATGAGACGATGTTGTTCATCGGGTGGTTGGTGTTGTTGATTTGTGTCTTCATGCAGCGCAGGAATCAGATATATGCGCCCATAGGGTTGCTCCTGTGCGGTTTTTCGACGCTTGTTTGTTCCATCAGTGGCATGAATCCGCAAGTCACGTCGTTGATGCCCGTGCTTGCCTCGCCATGGATGACGATTCACGTGGCGGTGGTGATGATAGCCTACGCGTTGTTCGCCCTCGCCCTCATCTTGACGGTGGTTCGGCTGTTGCAGAGGGCGGCACATGCTGAGAGCGATGCTATAAAGGGCGTGGGGCGCATTGTGCTTGTAGCGGAATGGTTTTTGGGAGTGGGGATAGCCCTCGGTAGCGTGTGGGCAAACGTGTCGTGGGGAGCGTATTGGAGTTGGGATCCCAAAGAGGTTTGGGCTCTCATCACATTCATTGCCTATGCCGTGGTATTGCATTACGGATATGCCATGGAAACGGCAGAAGATTCTGCCGCCAAGAGACGTAGGGAGGTGCGGTTTGACTTGATGGCGGTGGGCGCGTTCTTGCTCTTGGTCATGACTTATTTTGGCGTGAACGTCCTCTTCTCGGGATTGCATTCGTATGCGTAAATAGTCGCTTCGCTCTTCACAGACAATATTAGTTTTTTATAATGCACTATCGATAGTGCAAGTCTTCTTTGTATTTGCACTAAAAATAGTGCAATATTATTTGAAACCTGCACTGTTGGTGGTGCATGTTTGAAAAAAACTTGTATTTTTGCGAGTGAAAGGGGGAATGCTTATGATAGACATCTCGTTGGTCGAATATATGAGAGAACAATTGAACTTGGTGAGCACTGAGTTCATGCGTTATGAATACGACAAGATAGACTGGTCGTTGCGGATGGTCGGGCTTGTCGGTGCACGTGGTGTCGGAAAATCGACATTGGTGTTGCAACATATAAAAATGTCGGAAAATCAGAAGGCATTGTATGTGTCGGCTGACAACAGTTACTTTTCTCAACATACGCTTGTGGAAGTGGCATCGGACTTCGTGAAAGAGGGAGGAACGCATTTCTACATTGATGAGATACATAAATACCCATCATGGTCAACAGAATTGAAGGTTATATATGATGGTCATCCATCGCTTCACGTAGTGTTCACTGGTTCTTCAATCCTTGACCTGTTGCATGGGCAAGCGGATTTGAGCCGACGGGTGGTGATGTATCAGATGCAAGGATTGTCGTTTCGGGAGTATCTGCAGATGTTTCATGGTATTCGATTGCCTCGTTATGACTTAGAGGACATCATCAACAACAGGGTAGATGACAGCTTGTTGCCTCACCCATTGCCTTTGTTCAGACAGTATTTGCGCAGTGGCTATTATCCTTTCAGTAAGGAGGGAGCATTCCTGACAAGGATAGAACAGGTGGTCATGCAGACGTTGGAAAGTGATATTCCGCAGTTCGCATCCATGACCGTCTCAACGGGAAGAAAACTCCGAAAGCTAATGGGAATTATAGCACAGAGCGCACCGTTTAAGCCCGATTACTCGAGTATTGCCAACGCCTTGACGGTAAGTCGGAATGTCGTGCCTGATTACCTTTTATATATGGAACGTGCTGGCATGATAGGGCAGTTGCGGGATGAAACGGGAGGAATACGCAGTCTCGGAAAAGTGGAGAAAGTGTTTATGGATAATTCAAACCTGATGTATGCGCTCGCGAATGACAACACGAACATAGGTAATGTTCGAGAAACATTCTTCTACAACCAGACACGAGTGACGCAAGATGTGATTGCTTCGAAAGTGTCAGACTTCGTGATAGGAGAGCATACCTTTGAAGTAGGAGGAAAAGGAAAGGGTGGGGCGCAAATAGAAAACGTACCCAATGGTCACATCGTGAAAGATGACATTGAGTACGGTTTCGGTCGAACGATTCCGTTGTGGACGTTCGGTTTGTTGTACTAATTATTACTTGATCAGTTCGATGGCTTGCGCGACGGCGGCATCGAGTTGGGAAGCGTCGCGACCGCCAGCGGTGGCGAGGAACGATTGACCGCCTCCGTTTCCGCCCATGACCTTGGCAGCCTCACGGATGATTTGGTTGGCGTTCAAGCCAGCGTCAACAGCCGGTTGTGAGAGCATGACGAGAAGCATAGGCTTACCCTTGCTCAGCACGCCGGCAACGAACATGAACTTGTCGTGCGTGAACTGTCCGCGCAGGAGGGAGGAGATGCCACGTACCATTTCAAGCGTGAGGTCGTTGATGGCTTCGTCGTGGATGGTGACTAATTTGATGACCTTGACACCGTTCACGTCTTCGGCTTTCTCACTGAGTTGTCGCGCAAGGGTCTTGACACGTTGTTGGACGTAGTCTTCCACTTGTTTTTTTAGCGTTCCGTTTTCTTCCACTTCCTTCATGATAGTGGCAAGAAGGTTAGGAGCGTTGTTGAACATTTGTTTAATCTGTTCCAAGAGGTCTTGTTGGTCTTCGACATATTCTTCGGCTTTTCGTCCCGTGATGGCTTCGATGCGTCGCACGCCAGCGGCAACGGAAGTTTCGCCCGTAATCTTAATGAAACCAATTTTGCCTGTGCGTTGTACGTGTGTGCCACCGCAGAACTCGATGGAAGGTCCGAACTTGACCACGCGTACACGCTCGCCGTATTTCTCGCCGAAGAGTGCCACGGCACCCATCTTTTTGGCTTCGTCGATAGGCAGGGAGCGTTCTTCTTCCAAAGCGATGTCAGCGCGCACCATGGCATTGGCAAGCCGTTCAGCCTTGCGCAGTTCGTCGGCGGTCACCTTCTGGAAGTGGCTGAAGTCAAAGCGCAGCGCGTCGGCAGTCACGAGGGAACCTTTTTGCTCCACGTGCTTGCCTAAGACTTCACGCAGGGCGTAGTCCAGGAGGTGGGTGGCGGTATGGTTGTTCTCGATGTCCTCGCGGCGTTGCTTGTTGACACGAGCTGTGAACGTGCCGTTGAGGTTTTGTGGCAGTTGCTTGGTGAGGTGGATGGACAAGCCATTTTCCTTGACGGTGTCAATGATGGCAATGCTATTGCCTTCAGCATCAATCAGTTCGCCCGTGTCGCCACATTGTCCACCCATTTCGCCATAGAACGGTGTAGGGTTGAGGACCAGGTGGTAAAGTTGTTCCTTCTTGCGGGTGACTTGTCTGTAACGTAGCAGTTCGACTTGCGCTTCGGTGACATCGTAACCCACAAACTGGCTCTCGCCGGAACGCAGTTCGACCCAGTCGCCCGTTTCGACCGCGGCGGCGTTGCGGGCGCGCTCCTTTTGCGCTTCCATTTCAATTCTGAACTCATCTTCGTTGACCGTCATGTCGTTCTCCTTCAGGATGAGTTCGGTGAGGTCGAGCGGGAAGCCATAGGTGTCAAAGAGGGTGAAGGCATCCTTTCCGCTGACGCATGATTTGCCATTGCGTTGGGTTTCAGCCATCACGCCGTCCAAAAGACGGATGCCTGTTTCGAGGGTGCGGAGGAAGGCTTCTTCCTCTTCCTTGATGACCTTGGAGACGAGTTGTTCTTGCGCCTTGAGTTCAGGATAGGCGGCTCCCATGCTCTCGATGAGCGTAGGCAGGAGTTGGCAGAGGAACGGCTTCTTCTGTCCGAGGAAGGTATAGGCGTAGCGAACGGCGCGGCGCAGGATGCGTCGGATGACGTAACCTGCCTTGGCGTTGCTTGGCAGTTGTCCGTCGGTGATGGAGAAGGCGATGGTGCGTATGTGGTCAGCCACGACGCGCATTGCCACGTCTTTCTTGGGGTCTTGTTTGTATAGGCAACCGCTGAGTTCACCAATCTTCTTGATGAGCGGTTGGAAGACATCGGTGTCATAGTTGCTCTGCTTGCCTTGGATGGCCATGCAGAGACGTTCGAATCCCATGCCCGTGTCCACGCACTTGGCAGGCAGTGGTTCCAGGGAACCGTCCGCCTTGCGGTTGAACTGCATGAAGACAAGATTCCAAATCTCCACGACTTGCGGGTTGTCCTTGTTGACGAGTTGTTCGCCAGGAACCTTGGCGCGTTCGGCATCGTCACGCAGGTCAATGTGGATTTCGGAGCAAGGACCGCAAGGACCCATGTCTCCCATCTCCCAAAAGTTGTCGTGCTTGTTGCCGTTGATGACACGGTGTTCGGGCAGGAACTGCTTCCAGTAGTTCGCCGCCTCGTTGTCACGTTCAAGCCCTTCGTTGGCGTCGCCTTCGAAAACGGTGGCGTAAAGGCGATTCTTGTCTAACTTCAAGACCTCGGTGAGGTATTCCCAAGCCCAAGTGATGGCTTCCTTCTTGAAGTAGTCGCCAAAGCTCCAGTTGCCCAGCATTTCAAACATGGTGTGGTGGTAGGTGTCATGTCCTACCTCCTCGAGGTCGTTGTGCTTGCCGCTGACGCGGAGGCACTTTTGGCTGTCGGCGACACGTGGGTATTGGCGTGGAGCGTTGCCAAGGAAGATGTCCTTGAACTGGTTCATGCCAGCGTTGGTGAACATCAACGTAGGGTCGTTTTTGACCACCATAGGAGCGGAGGGAACGATATGGTGTGACTTGCTCTCAAAAAAGGTCAAGAAGGAAGACCTTATCTCATTGGCTGTCATTCTTATTGCTTTAGTATTGATTGTGCGTTAGTTGTTGTGAATATTTCGGCAAAGGTAAGCGTTTTCAGCATTATTTCGGATTCTGATTTCGTGATTTCTCGTTCAAGTAAAGTTCAAAAAAAAGAGTAAGGTCATTTGAGGTAACAAAAACGTTGCTTATCTTTGACTAATTATTAAATGTCAAAGACTGCAAATTCACCGCCAAGCACATAAACAACCATGGACAGACCGTTGACGCAAGAGGAACAGGAGATAGCGGACAAGCAACTTATCCAACAGGGATATGACCAGTTGCTCGAGGATTATAAGCAATCGGGTCACAACTTGAACTTTGACCTTGTGGACAAGGCGTTTAACTTCGCCAACAGCGCGCATGCCGGAGTGCGTAGGCGTTCGGGGGAACCCTATATGTTGCACCCGATAGCCGTGGCACGAATCGTGGTGGGGGAGATAGGGTTGGGGACGACATCGGTCTGCGCCGCATTGCTGCACGACGTGGTGGAGGACACGAACTACACGGTTGAAGACATTGAGGGACTGTTCGGAAAGAAGATAGCGTCAATAGTGGACGGGTTGACGAAGATTTCGGGAGGCGTGTTCGCCGAACAAGCTTCAAGCCAAGCGGAGAACTTTCGGAAGTTGCTGCTGACCATCAGTGACGACGTGCGCGTGATACTGATCAAGATAGCGGACAGGTTGCACAACATGCGCACGTTGACTTCGATGCCGAAGAACAAGCAACACAAGATAGCGGGTGAGACACTGTACATCTACGCACCGTTGGCGCATAGGCTCGGACTGTTTCATATCAAGACGGAGTTGGAAGACTTGTCGTTCAAGTATGAGCATCCGGAGTTGTACGGTCAGTTGCAGCAACGACTTGACAGCGATACCGCCCATAGGGACGAGTTGTTTGAGCACTTCATAGAACCCATCAAGAGGAAGTTGGACCAGACGGGGTATGACTACAGCATCACGAAGCGCATCAAGACCATCTTTTCCATCTATCACAAGATGCAGGTCAAGAACGTGCCGTTTGAGGAGATATATGACCTGATGGCGGTTCGCATCGTGTATCAACCGAAGGAAGGTCTGGACGAGAAGGCGCAGGCATGGATGATATATAGTGCCATCACGACGTTGTATCGTCCGCATCCGGATCGCATTCGTGACTGGATTTCAACCCCCAAGGCAAACGGATATGAGGCGTTGCATGTGACCGTGATGGGACCGGACGGCCAGTGGATAGAAGTGCAGATACGCTCGCAACGTATGCACGAGATAGCGGAAAGGGGCATTTCCGCACATTGGAAGTACAAACAAAACGTGCAGGACAGCAATGCGGAGTTGGACAAGTGGTTGAATCAACTCAAGGAGATATTGAGCAATCCGGAGCCGTCAGCATTGGATTTTCTGGACACGTTCAAACTCAACTTGTTCACGAACGAAATATTCGTGTTCACGCCTAAGGGCGAGATACGCACCATGCCGCAAGGCAGCACGTCGTTGGACTTCGCCTTCATGCTTCATACGGACGTGGGATTGCATTGCATAGGAGCCAAGGTGAACCACAAACTGATGCCGCTGTCGCAGAAGTTGGAGAGCGGCGACCAGGTGGAAGTGCTGACGAGCAAGACGCAGATACCGCAGCGGCAGTGGCTGGAATACACCACGACAGCATCAGCAAAGAACAAGTTGAAGGCTTACTTCAGGAAGCAAGACCGAATCATCGTGGCAAAAGGAAAGGCAGAGTTGGAGGAATACTTCAAAGACCAACACCGCGACTTGGACCAGCAGACGATGCAGATGGTGATGAACCACTTCGAGATACGCAATCCGAACACACTCTACTATGAAGTGGGTCGTGGCGTGATACCGCTTGAGCACTTGATAGAGACCGTGTTCAAGACGAAGAAAAAGGGTTTCAAACACTACTTGACATCGTTCGTTCCAAACGCTATCTTGCCGAAGTCGATGAAACGCGGAGACACGTCGATGGCGGCGACGCAAAAAGCGATTAGAGAGGATGCGGAGGCGATAGTCAACGCCACGGCGCCAGAGGACATGGACACGAATCCAGTGGGATTCGATCCATCAGTGCAAGGATTCAAAACCTCGTTCAACACGCAAACGAAGGGTGGAATAGCCAGTGACACCCCATCGATAGACAAGAAGAAGGTTCTGTATCTATCAACAGATTCGCGCACGTCGAGTACCCCGTATGAATTGGCGGACTGTTGTGGTCCGATACCGGGTGATGACGTGCTGGCGTTCATCGATGAGGGCAGCCATTCGGTGACGCTTCACAGCACGGATTGTCCAGTGGCATCCGCCTTGAAGGCGCAATTCGGGGAGCGTATCGTCATGGTGCAGTGGGTGCACAGCGAGGATAGCGACAACGTATTTCCAGCCAAGTTGGGCATAGACGGCATAGACAAGCAAGGGGTGCTGTTCGCCATCATGGCGTGCATGGCAGAGCGGAAGGTGAATGTGCAGGACGTGCATTTGACCGCGAAGGACGGCATCTTTCGCGGGGAGATAAAGGTGCTGATAAAATCGAACGTGGAGTTAGAAAGGATGCTGGAGGACATCAGAAAGATAAAGGACGTGAACAACGTGATTCGCAAGGATAAGTAATCACCGAATTGAAGTCAAGAGGAAACTTTGGCACGCGAATTGAATATAGGTTGTCAGAAATCCTCCGATGTTTGACCTCAAAAAAAGCAAAAGTCATGAAAACTTCAAGAATCATCCTTTTCGCCATGACGCTCATGGTAGCGTCGCCGGCAGTCAACGCACAACGCAGGGGAGGCACCTCGTCGTCATCGACCCGCAACACGACGACGCAAACGCTGCGTTCGTCATCAGACCACAGCGCGTCGTCCACACGGTCAACGTCGTCGGTGCGCAGTTCGGCACCCGCCGCCAGCGGCACAATGCGTTCGTCGGCAGCACCCGCGCCAAGCAGCACTCGTGGCAGCATGTCAAGCGCACGCGTTTCGGCTCCAACAGTTCGCACCAATGAGGTGCGAAACGGCTCGCCGTCGCCACAACACACCATAGACATGGTGTCTAAACCAAGGGTGGCACCGGCGAACGCACCTCGCTATCGTGACCGCAGGGACAAGCATTATCCCGCGCATCGTTCACGCGTGGTGGTGCATCATTATGACCGACACATAGCCGACGTGTCACGCCACGTGCGCATCGTGCACGGAGGACGTGACTATTACTATCGTGACGGTCTTTACTATCACCTCGTGAACGGTCTCTACTATGTGGTCGCTCCTCCACGTCACGTGCATGTGACCCACATACCGGCATCGTACTTCACCTTCACCATAGGTGGCGTGCCGTTCTACTACTCGTACGGTGTTTATTACAACTACAATCCGTTGGGGTATTATGAGGTGGTGGACGCACCACGCGGCGCCATCGTGCCGGAGTTGCCAGAATATGACGTGAACACGGTAATGATCAGCGGGAAGACCTATCTGGTGTATGACAACATACTCTATAAACCGATAGTCACGTCAAGCGGCGTGCAGTATAAGGTGATGGGGACGTTCGCGGATTGAGAATCTCTGTATTAAACACAAACAAAAGACTGATAGTTATCAGGGGTGATGGTTTGAATGCTCGCGGTCGAATACGCCTCTTTGAAACCGGAAGGTAATCGTACAGACTTGTTCGTGTTCCATTTGAATTCTACGGCGTTTATTTGACCGTCGCATTCTTCGATTAAATCAATCTCTTGTTGTTTCTGCGTTCGCCAGAAATATTGTTGCACGAAACGTCCTGCGTATGCATGACGTTTTCGTCGTTCAGCAATCATTAGATTCTCCCATAATGCACCGGTGTCGGTGCGCATCTCCAGTGGTGCGAAGTTGTTGATTACTGCATTGCGAACTCCATTGTCAAAAAAATATATTTTTTTCCCTTTTTTTATTTCATTACGCATATTTCGACTGAAAGAATCTAAGCGGAACACAACGAAACATTTCTCTAAAAGATCTATGTAGTTTTCAATTGTTTCTTTGTCCGCACCAATCAGGTTCCCTAATTCATTGTAAGAAACTTCACTGCCAACTTGAAGCGCCAAGGAGACGACGAGTTTACGTAGTATGTCTGGTTTTTTTATGCCTTTATACTCAAGCAGGTCTTTGTACAGATAACTATTTACAATGTTTTGAAGAAGAAGGCGCGCATGGTCCGGTTGTTTGACAATTTCAGGATAGGTTCCGTAAATCATTCTTTGTGCGAGTAGTCTTTTTTCTTCTTTCCAAGAAGAGTTATCAGCGATTTCCTGTAAGGATAAAGGGAAAAGTGTGAATTCCAAGATTCTTCCCGTTGCGGGTTCGTTGATGTCATTTGCGAGTTGCAAAGAGGATGATCCAGTGACGAATACGTTTGCTTGTAGTTTTAGGTCACCAAACATTTTCAAGGTCATTCCGATGTTTCGAACTCGTTGCGCCTCGTCTATGATAATCGTTTTTGCGTTTCCTACTATGGCCGCTAATTCTGTTTTCGTCTTGTTTTCTAAAGCAAGGCGTTCATCTTGGTTATCACAATCGAAAGACAATACGTCTTTTTCCTGCGCTGTTAATTGACCTAATAATGTTGTTTTTCCAACTTGTCTTGGTCCGAGAACAACAATGACTTTCTTTAGTGATTTTATGCTTTGAAGTTGCGTTAATATTCGTCGAGGAATCTCGTTTGTAACCATAAGCATTTTCTTTTTGTTGCAGTTAAAATAATGTAACCGCCAAATTTACGGTGAATTTTTCGGTTACAACCGCCAAATTTATGGTAAATTTTTCGGTTTTGATACTTTTTTTCGAGATTTCTAAAAACATCAACAGCCGTGGGCACGCAAAGGCTCACGGCTGTTGACCTATTATTAGGAGAAAAAAGTTTTCTTATTTTAATGGTTGTGAAAAAACAAGTTTGTTCTTTGAATTTATGATTGTTGGTTGTTAGTTAAGAGTGATGGTTAGCTCGGGGTCGGTGCAAGCGGCATCGGTGGTGAAGGTGGAACCAGTCAATGCTGTCCAAGAGCTCTTGTGCGTTGAGTCGCAAACGGAACGTACCCAGACGTAGTAAGTAGTGCTCGCCGTGAGACCTGTCAACGCTTTCGTCTTGCTCGTAGATGTCGTGGTGGCCTCTGTTTCCCCGTCGGGAGCTGTGGAGGAAGTCGAGTAGTAGATGTCGTAACTTGCCGCGTTTGCTGCGTCGGTGATGGTGAGGGTGGTACCGGAAGAAGTTGTGCTGCCTGCTGTCACTGCGGTAGGGGCGGCAGGTGTGGAGCAAGATGTTGCAGGAGTTAAGTCGGTAACAGTTATACTATTTAACTTAAATTCATGTTTTTTTCCCGCAGGATCACCTATGATTAGTTGTCTTATTCTTTGATCTCCGTGATTAGCGTCTTGAGCATTTACGTATTTTGTCGTTCCGACCCAAACGTCAAATTTATCATTTGCAAGCGTTGTTGTTCCTGATCCAGAAGGATTGTCATAAGTCAAATTCTCTCCGGTATTGTTTATGATCCAAGTTAAAGTAAATTCAGTATCGTCTGTTACTTTATTTGTAGAAGAAATAGATGTTGTGCTATTATAGCTTGTAATTACATGGTTTGTTGTATGGTTGTTAAAAGAAAAAGCAGAGTGAATGGAGTCCGTTTTTTGTGAATTCATATTCACTCCGTCCGAAAAGCCACTACCAACCGCAAATCCTAAGACGGCAGCACTATTCGTACCATTTAATCCTTTTAAAGTCATTGTAATAGAAATTTTTAATGCTGTTGTAGGTGTTGCTGAAAAATCGGTAGTTTTAGCCAAGCAATAATAATAGCCAGTATTATTTGAATAAACGCCAAATACTCCGCTATAGTTATATGTGGAATTTGCATTTATACCAAATCCTGCATTACTTTTTTTTGCACCATATACCGATGTGAATTGTGTAGCAGCAGTGTTTCCAAAAATATTGTTGCTAGAACTACCGTTGATTGACACTAAGGTATTTGCTGCATAATTTACAGCAGTTGCGCTATTAAAATTTTGTGAAAAAAGAACATCTCCGTTCGCTCCCCATGCCGTGACGGAGCAGAGGAGGGTTGTTAATAATGTCAATAATATTTTTCTCATAATGATAGGTGTTTGATTGTTGTTTGCTTGTTATGCTGTTTGTCGCAGGAAGCGACAAGAGTAAAAAGGGAATGCGGGCGCAAGATGCCACACGAAGGGGCAAGAAGCGTCGGGACGCTGCCAAGGGGCAGCATCAGAATGGAATCAGGCTAAACGGTCTGAAATGGTATGTGACAGGAAGTGGCGGTCAGGCAACAAGCCGCCGCAAACGCCGAGAAAGTCGGCGGACGCGCGACGAAGGCGCGTGCAAGTGAATGTTCTCATGATTTTTTTCTCTTAATGATAAGGTGTGTGTATCACAAAAAAGCCACGCCTGACCATAGAGACGGTCAAGCGCGGCTTGTGATGAAGATGCTAAATGGACGCTATAAGCGGTTGAGAGGGAGGAAACTACCCCCCCGTGCTGCGCATAACTAATTGAAAATTAGTTGTTTGCATTATGTATTTTAGCGTTGCATTCAAAGAATGAGACTGAATGTCAGTGGCAAAGATAGAGAATGTTTTGGAAAGCTTATGCTTCGCGAGTGTTAAAAGTTTAGGAAAACTATTTTGGAAATTCCACATCAAGTTCTATCGCAATCATAACGTCTTTGCTTTTTTTTTGTTCTGACGTACGGATAGGGTTATTTTTTTTGTTTCGGGAGGTCGTAAACGAGCGAACGGATTTGCGCGGCTTTCGCCATGGGGTTCCGCGCCTGCGCCAATTCCTGCCAAGGGATGGGGTCACCGAAGTAAACGTTGAAGGTTTTGCCTTGGTTGCGGTACATCTCGTGTATGAGCAGTGTCATTTCGAGGTTGAGTTTGATGCCGAGGTGGGTGCGCAGCCATGAAAGGGCGTAGAATCCGAAGTGGTTGCGTCCGTCATAGTAGCAAGGGACGACATCACGGTGGTACTTGGTCGCGAAGGAGATGAAACTCTTCTTCCACTCTCGGTCACGGATGCCGCTTCCGAAGTGGAAGCGCGAGCATTGTCCGCTGGGGAAGATGATGAACTGGTCGTCGCCCCGCAACGCCTGGTCCACGGCGATGGCTTGCTCTCGCTTCTGGGTGCCGCCACCCATCTTGACGGGGACGATGAGCGGTCGGAGTGGGATGAGGTAATAGAGGAACTCGTTGACGAGGAATTTGACGCCGTGCCATTTCCTGTCAAGGACGGTGGCCATGGTGATGCCGTCAGGACCGCCGAGGGGGTGGTTGCTGACAAAGATGTATTTCTTGGAGGCGTCGAGCTTGTCGAAGCCGTGCGGCACGATGGTCTCGTTGAGGTATCGAACCGTGGCGTGGGCGAACTCCATGCCTGCCCCGCCGTTGTAGTCACGCAACATGCGGTTCATCCAGTCCTGATGGATGAGTTTTTTCATCAGCCAAATGGCAGGTCGCGGAACCGTGACGTTGGGGAGTTGCTGTTTGAGAACTTGCTCGATGTCAAGGTAGGGGAAAGTGCCCATGTGTCGGATGCGGGTGGTGAATGAGTTCGGTTGTTTTTTTAGAAACCGTTTTTGACGATGGTCTCGAGCATGTTGATGACGGCGGTTTCGCCCGCTTTTGCCACGTCGATGGAGAGGTCGTAGTTGCGGGCGTCGTAGCGGCTCTTGCCGGAATACTCGAGCGTGAAGGCTTCGCGGATTTCGTCGTTCTTCTTGAGTAACGCGCGCGCCTCGTCCTGTTGCAGGCCTCGCTTGTCCATCAGGCGACGGACGCGGAAGTCCTCGGGCGCGTGGAGGAAGACGCGGAGCGTGTCAGGGTGGGAACGGAACACCTCAAAAGCACCACGGCCGACGATGACGCAGGGACCATTGGCGGCGAGTTCCTTCATGATATTGCACTGCGTCTGATAGACGTGGCGGGCAGTGATGTCGCGTTCGTCGGGCACGTCGCCTATGGGAGCGTTGCGGTAGAAGTGAAGGAAGTCGTCCCACCAACGTGGTTTTCGCTCCATGAGGTTGTCCACGTCGTCACGCGTCACGCCGAGTTCACGCGCCGCGTCGTCGAGGATTTGCTTGTCCAGAAAGTTGAAGCCGAGGCGATTTGCCAATTGCTTGCCGATGGAGCGTCCTCCGCTGCCGTTCAGACGGTTGATGGTGATGATGAGGCTGGTCTTGTTCATGATGTGTTCGTTAGAAAACTCAAGACAAAGGTACTGTAAATTGTAGATTTTTGCCAACTTTGAGTTGACTTTGATTCCATTTTTTTGTTGAAAGAAGATTATGCGTAGTCGCATCATACGTTCGTTGCTTTCGCTCTTATGCCCGGAGACGTGCGCCGCTTGTGGCGAGGTCGTTGACGGGGATGTCGGGTTCGTGTGCGAGAAGTGCCGGGAACGGATAGCGTGGGTGGAGCGACCGTTTGACGCTGACAACGCGGCGAACAAACGACTCTATTTGACCATTCACAGGACCACGAGAGAGGAAGAGGGGACGACGGCACAGGAAGGGCGTGAGACCCTCGCCGTGGCGTTCGCCCACTATATAGACAAGGGATTGACGTACAACATCGTTCACGCGTTCAAGTACGGTCATCGCCCAAATGTCGCTGTGGAGGCGGGACGCATGATGGGGTGGCGAATGAAAGAAGAGGGAAGGTTCGTAAGGGATATAGACTGCCTTGTTCCTATACCGCTGCACGGGCGGCGCAGAGCGAAGAGGGGGTATAACCAGGCGGAACTGTTGGCAAGGGGCATCGGGGAGGTCACGGGATTGCCCGTTGAGAGCGGCGTGCTGGAGCGGCGCGTGAACAATGTGTCGCAGACGCGGCAGAGCGCGTACGGTCGGCAGTCGAACGCGGAGGGCATCTTCAAAGTGAGGTTTCCGAACGCGCTTGAGGGGAAGACGGTGTTGCTGGTGGATGACGTGTTGACGACGGGTTCCACCTTGGGCGACGCATGCAGAACGTTGGGGCTCATTGAGGACGTGAGGGTGAAGGTTGCCACCTTTGCCGTGGCGGGAGGATATTAGAGGGAAAAGGTGGGGCGTTACTTCAGATTTTCTCAGAAAATCTGAAGTGGCACTTCGGATATTTCAAGAAAATCTGAAGTAGTACTTCGGATTTTTCGAGAAATTCGGAAGATGTCATTGATGCGGTGATGGGATATTGAGTGCGGTCTAAGGGTTGAAAGTTTGTTCAGTCGGAGTAGTGGAAGCGCATAGAGAACACATATATATAAATGCGTCCACTGCTAATGGAATAAACCATACGATGTTCGTCGGTTATTCGTCGACTCCATTTCCCTTTTTCGCCTTTTAGCGGTTCTGGCTTTCCGATGCCAGAGAATGGGTGTGTGTCTATGTCCTTCAATAAGGCGGAAATACGCTCCATGATGCGTTTGTTGCCCGTCTTGATCCAGTAGTCGCGGTCTTTTCGTGCTTGTTTTAACAGGACTACTTCCATAGGTCATCAATGGCAATTGGATGAAAGTTGCCTTCGGCAATTTCCTCGTCTCCTTCTCGAAGAATGTCGGTAAGTTTCTGAGAAGACAGGGCTTGGTTGTTCGCATTGTCTGCCCTTTTCTTCTCCGCTAATTTTTTTATTGCTTTCAAAGCTTTTTTCATCAAGCCCTCATCTTCGGCGATGAAGCTCAACTCTCGAAGCATTTCCGCATTTAATTGTAAGGCAGTCATAGTGGTATCTCCTTTCTGTGTGGCAAAAATAGTTATTTATTATGTCGTAAACGACTTGGTTGGTAAAATATTTATGAGCGATCGTTTGAGTATTTATGAGTCGGATTGTTTTTTACAATGCAAAAACATATGCTTATTATAATAAGGTGTCGATAGCCTTTGCGAAACTTTTTTGAGGTAAAAGTTTGTGTGTGTTGGAAATTGTCGTACCTTTGCACTCCAATTCGTGAAAAAGCACCGAATTTTTATAACAACCAAATAATTAAGTTTTTAAGTAGAAATGCCTACGATTCAACAACTCGTAAGAAACGGACGTACGGAAGAGACCTTCAAGAGCAAGTCTCCCGCGCTCGATTCTTGCCCACAGCGACGCGGTGTCTGCGTTCGCGTTTACACGACGACCCCAAAGAAGCCTAACTCGGCTATGCGTAAGGTGGCTCGTGTGCGTCTCACCAACCAAAAGGAAGTCAACGCCTACATTCCAGGCGAAGGACACAACCTGCAAGAGCACAGCATCGTGATGGTGCGTGGCGGTCGTGTCAAGGACCTGCCAGGCGTTCGTTATCACATCGTGCGCGGTACGCTCGATACCGCCGGCGTGGCAAACCGTTTGCAACGTCGTTCGAAGTATGGCGCCAAGAGGCCTAAGGAAGGGGCGAAGAAGTAAGGATTCTTAAAGCTTCCAAACGTTGAGTAAATGCCCCGAGCGCGGGGTGTTGAAGAACAGACACAACAGCAAACACAGTTACATTAAAAAAACGATGAGAAAAATCAAGAAACAAAATCGGGTTATCCTTCCGGATCCCGTATATCAAGACAAGACCGTTACGCGTTTCGTCAATCACATGATGTATGACGGCAAGAAGAACACGGCGTATGGCATTTTCTACGACGCGATGAATGTCGTTAACGGCAAACTTCCAGAGGGAGAGACTTCACCACTTGACGTGTGGAAGAAGGCCCTCGAGAACATTACTCCGATGGTAGAGGTAAAGTCGAAGCGTATCGGTGGCGCGACGTTCCAGGTGCCTACCGAAATCGCTCCAGGACGTAAGGAGAGCATTTCGATGAAGAACTTGATCAACTTCGCGCGCAAGCGTAGCGGTCGTTCGATGGCGGAGAAGCTCGCCGCTGAGATGCTTGACGCATACGCGAGCCAAGGTGGCGCCTTCAAGCGTAAAGAGGAGATGCACCGCATGGCAGAGGCTAACCGCGCGTTCGCGCACTTTAAGTTCTAACCCCCCAAGAAAAATAATCTATCATCAATATGGCTAAGCAAGACTTACACTTGACGCGAAACATCGGTATCATGGCGCACATTGATGCCGGCAAGACAACCACGTCAGAGCGTATCCTTTTCTATACAGGTAAGACCCACAAGATCGGTGAGGTGCATGACGGCGCCGCGACGATGGACTGGATGGCACAGGAACAAGAGCGCGGTATCACTATCACGTCCGCCGCTACGACCTGCGCATGGACTTACAATGGACAACAATATAAGATCAACCTGATTGACACCCCGGGGCACGTGGACTTCACCGCAGAGGTGGAGCGTTCGTTGCGTGTGCTTGACGGTGCCATCGCCACCTATTCCGCCGCTGACGGCGTTCAGCCTCAGTCGGAGACGGTGTGGCGTCAGGCTGACAAGTATCGCGTGCCACGTATCGGCTACGTGAACAAGATGGACCGTTCGGGTGCAGACTTCTTCGAGACGGTGAACCAGATGAAGACCATTCTCGGCGCACACCCTGTAGTGATTCAAATTCCTATCGGCGCGGAGGAGAACTTCAAGGGTCTCGTTGACTTGATCAAGATGAAGGCTATTCTTTGGCACGACGAGACGATGGGCGCGGAGTATGACGTCGAGGAGATTCCCGCGGAACTCAAGGCGGAGGCAGAAGAGTGGCGCGCTAAGCTCGTCGAGACGGCTGCCGAGTTCGATGAGGCTCTGATGGAGAAGTTCTTCGACGATCCTGATTCCGTTACGGAGGAGGAGATTATCGCCGGTATCCGCAAGGGAACCATCAGCATGGAGATTTGCCCTATGTTGCTCGGTTCTTCGTACAAGAACAAGGGCGTTCAGCCGCTGCTTGACTATACTTGCGCATTCTTGCCATCGCCATTGGACACCGAGAACATCATCGGTACGAACCCAACGACGGGTGAGGAGGAAGACCGCAAGCCATCGGAAGACGCTCCGACATCGGCTCTCGCGTTCAAGATTGCCACGGACCCATTCGTAGGTCGTTTGTGCTTCTTCCGCGTGTATAGCGGTAAGGTTGAGGCAGGTTCGTATGTTTACAACAGCCGCAGCGACAAGAAGGAGCGTATCTCTCGTCTGTTCCAAATGCACTCGAACCATCAGAATCCGGTAGATGTTATCTCCGCCGGTGACATTGGTGCGGGTGTAGGTTTCAAGGATATTCGCACGGGTGACACCTTGTGTGACGAGGCACATCCAATCGTGCTCGAGTCCATGGAGTTCCCAGAACCAGTGATTGGTATCTCGGTTGAGCCTAAGACTCAGAAAGACCTTGACAAGTTGGGTATCGGTCTCGCCAAGTTGGCGGAGGAAGACCCTACGTTCCGCGTTCAGTCTGACCCTGAGACGGGTGAGACCGTGATTTCGGGTATGGGTGAGCTTCATCTCGACATCATCATTGACCGTTTGCGTCGTGAGTTCAAGGTGGAATGTAACCAAGGTCGTCCGCAAGTTAAGTACAAGGAGGCGATTAAAGATACCGTTCAACACCGTGAGGTTTACAAGAAGCAGACGGGTGGTCGCGGTAAGTTCGCCGACATCGTGGTGACCGTAGGTCCTGTTGACGAGGACTTCAAAGAGGAAGGATTGCAGTTCGTTGACCAAGTGAAGGGTGGTAACGTGCCTAAGGAGTATATCCCAAGCGTACAAAAGGGTTTCGCTGCTGCCATGAAGAGTGGTGTGCTCTGCGGTTATCCTGTTGACCACTTGAAGGTGACTTTGGTTGACGGTAGTTTCCACCCAGTGGATTCCGACCAACTCTCGTTCGAAGTCGCCGCACAACTTGCGTTCAAGGCCGCTTGCGCCAAGGCTCGTCCAGTGTTGTTGGAGCCAATCATGAAGCTCGAGGTTATCACTCCAGAAGAGAACATGGGTGACGTGATCGGTGACTTGAACAAGCGTCGCGGTCAGGTAGAAGGCATGGACAGCACGAAGTCCGGCGCTCGCATCGTGAAGGCGAAAGTTCCGTTGGCAACGTTGTTCGGTTATGTGACCGACTTGCGTACCATCACATCGGGTCGCGCCACGAGTTCGATGGAGTTTGACCACTACGCCGAGGTTAGCACCTCGATTGCCCGCACCATCGTGGAGGAGGCAAAGGGTCACGTTGAACTTTTGAAGTAAGAATAAATTCTAAATCTGTTTGAACGGGCTACGGGCTTAGCAAATGACTCTTAGGTCCGACCCGCTCAAACCTAACTTAAAAAACCAAAAACAATGAGTCAGCAAAAAATTCGCATTAAACTTACCAGCTACGATCACAACCTCGTGGACAAGAGCGCAGAGAAGATTGTCGCTACCGTAAAAGCCAGCGGCGCGGCCGTGAGCGGTCCTATTCCGTTGCCAACGCATCGTCGCGTGTTCACGGTATTGCGTTCGACCTTCGTTAACAAGAAGAGCCGCGAGCAGTTCCAATTGTGTGACAACAAACGTCTCATCGACATCTACAACGCGTCATCGAAGACGGTGGATGCCTTGATGAAGCTTGAGTTGCCTTCAGGCGTTGACGTGGCTATCAAACTCTAATGTTTTTTTCAGAATACAAATTTTAATATTGAAATGCCAGGATTATTAGGAAAGAAAATCGGAATGACATCCGTTTTCAGTGCCGAGGGAAAGAATATTCCATGCACTGTTATCGAAGCAGGTCCTTGCGTCGTTACTCAAATCAAGACTACGGAAAAAGACGGTTATGCCGCTTTGCAAGTAGGCTTTCAGGAGACCACCGAGAAGCACGTCACGAAGGGTGAGCTCGGTCACTTCAAGAAAGCGGGAGTAGCGCCACAACGCCACTTGGCCGAGTTCAAAGATTTCGAGGGTGACTACAAATTGGGTCAGGTCATCACCGCAGACAACGTGTTCCAGGAGGAAGACTGGGTTGACGTTGTAGGTACCAGCAAGGGAAAAGGATTTCAAGGCGTTGTGAAGCGTCACGGATTCGGCGGTGTAGGTCAGTCGACTCACGGTCAGGACGACCGTTTGCGCGCTCCGGGTTCTATCGGTGCGTCTTCGTACCCAAGCCGTGTCTTCAAGGGCATGCGCATGGCCGGACGTATGGGCGGTGAACGCGTGACTGTTCAAAACCTTCAGGTGCTTAAAGTGATTCCTGAGCACAACCTCTTGTTAATCAAGGGTAGCGTGCCAGGTGCCAAAGGTTCAATTGTAATCATCAACAAGTAGTTTATCAGACATGGAACTCAGTATCTATAACATAAAGGGAGAGGATACCGGACGCAAGGTCACGCTTGATGACCAAATATTCGGCATTGAGAACCCTAACGATCACGCCATCTATTTGGACGTGAAGCAGCATTTGGCAAACCGTCGCCAAGGCACGGCGAAGTCGAAGGAGCGCAGTGAAATCAGCGGTTCAACCCGCAAGCTCGGTCGTCAGAAGGGTGGCGGTGGCGCCCGTCGCGGTGACATCAACTCACCAGTGTTGGTGGGTGGTGCTCGCGTGTTCGGTCCAAAGCCACGTGACTATTCGTTCAAGTTGAACAAGAAAGTGAAGCGTTTGGCTCGCAAGTCCGCTTTGACCTATAAGGCGAAGGACAGCGCGATTATCGTTGTTGACGCATTCAACATTGAGGAGCCAAAGACGAAGAAGTTCTTGGAAATAGCCAACAACTTGAAGATTAACGACAAAAAGTCGCTTATCGTGTTGAACGAGCCAAATAATAACGTATCTTTGTCGGCTCGAAACTTGCAAAATGCGAACGTGATAACCGTTTCTCAGTTAAATACTTACCGTATTCTCAACAATGAAAAGTTGGTGCTTACGGAGGAAGCGGTTGCCACGATTAACAATACTTTTAACGCTTAATCAATAAGGGAGACTCTAAATCATGGCAATTATCATTAAACCAATCGTCACTGAGAAGCAGACCGCCCTTACGGAGAAATTGAACAAGTACGGTTTCCGCGTGGATATCAAGGCCAACAAGATTCAAATCAAGAAGGCGGTTGAGGATCGTTACAACGTGACCGTTACGGGCGTGAATACCCTGATTATTCCGGGTAAGAAGAAAAGTCGCTATACGAAAGCGGGAATCATCAATGGTTCCACGTCGGCATATAAGAAAGCCATCGTGACGCTGAAGGAAGGTGACAAAATAGATTTTTATAGCAACATTTAGTTTTTTTAGTTTCAATACAGAATGGCTGTACGTAAATTTAGTCCCTCTTCGCCAGGGCAGAGACACAAAGTTATTGGCACATTCGACACAATTACTTCGACGGTGCCAGAAAAGTCTCTTGTAATCGGTAAGCACAGTACCGGCGGCCGCAACAACGATGGTAAGATGACCATGCGTTACAGGGGCGGTGGACACAAGAGAAAGTATAGAGTAATTGACTTCAAACGCGACAAGGATGGAGTACCGGCAACCGTAGCCACAATCGAGTATGACCCAAACCGTTCAGCTCGAATTGCGTTGCTCGTTTACGCCGACGGCGAAAAGCGCTACATCCTGGCACCTAATGGATTGACGGTAGGTCAAAAGGTGGTGTCAGGCGCTGACGCACTTCCTGAGGTTGGTAACGCGCTGCCGATGAAGAGCATGCCTCTCGGTACCGTTATTCACAACATCGAATTGTATCCTGGTCACGGTGCCGCGATGGTACGTAGTGCCGGAACGTTCGCTCAACTCACGTCACGTGAGGACAATTACGCGATTATTAAGTTGCCTTCGGGTGAGACACGTAAGGTGCTCTCAGACTGCAAGGCGACGGTAGGTAGCGTTGGAAACAGTGACCACTCACTGGAGAAGTCCGGCAAGGCCGGTCGTTCCCGTTGGTTGGGACGTCGCCCACACAACCGTGGTGTCGTCATGAACCCAGTGGATCACCCAATGGGTGGTGGTGAAGGTCGTGCGAGCGGTGGTCACCCACGTTCACGCAAAGGCTTGCTTGCTAAGGGTCTGAAGACACGTCACCCTAAGAAGCAGTCGAATAAACTTATCATTGAAAGACGTAAGAAATAATCCAACACTATGAGCCGTTCACTTAAAAAAGGACCATATATAGACCGCAACGTGGAGAAAAAGATTCTCGCGATGAACGAGAGCGGAAAGAAAAGCGTGATCAAGACATGGGCGCGCGCTTCGATGATTTCTCCAGACTTCGTAGGTCATACATTGGCCGTTCACAACGGGAACAAGTTCATCCCCGTATTCATTACCGAGAACATGGTAGGACACCGTTTGGGCGAGTTCGCCTTGACCCGTACCTTCCGTGGTCATAGCGGTAATAACAAAAAATAATCGCTAATAAAACAAACAATAGATAACAATGGGTAAAAGAAAAAGACTCGCAGCCGAGAAGCGCAAGGAGGACATGAAGTCCATATATATCGCTCGGCTGAATAACGTCCCAACGTCGCCCCGCAAAATGCGACTTCTTGCCGATATGATTCGCGGTGTTGAAGTGAGCCGCGCGCTCGGTATGCTCAAGTTCTCGACGAAGCGTGACAGCGCATTGCGTCTGGAGAAACTTTTGCGTTCCGCCATTAACAACTGGGAGCAAAAGACGAACCAGAAGGCGGAGGACGCTACGCTCTACGTGAGCATGATAAAGGTAGATGAAGGTCGTACGTTGAAGCGTTTGCGTCCAGCACCACAAGGTCGCGGATATCGCATTCGCAAGCGTTCAAACCACGTCACCATCCAAGTTGACACAAAAGACGAAGCAAAAAAGTAAGAAGACATGGGACAGAAAATCAATCCAATTAGCAATCGCATAGGCATCATCCGCGGATGGGAGTCGAACTGGTTCGGCGGTAAGAACTATGGCGACACGCTCATTGAGGACTCCAAAATTCGTGAATACCTCAATACTCGACTTGCTGAAGCCATGCTCTCGCGCATTATCATAGAGCGCACGCTTAAGCTCGTCACGATTACAGTATGCACCGCTCGTCCAGGTCAGATTATCGGAAAGGCCGGACAAGAGGTGGAGAAGTTGAAAGAAGAATTGAAGACTATCACCGATAAGGATATCCAATTGAATATCCACGAGGTGAAGAAACCAGAACTTGACGCTACGATAGTGGCAAACGACTTGGCTCGCAAGATAGAGCGCAAGGTTGCCTACAAGCGTGCGATCAAGATGGCGATCCAAGGCGCGATGCGTCAGGGAGCCGAGGGAATCAAGATACACGTTGCCGGTCGTCTCAACAACGCCGAAATGGCGCGCAGCGAGATGTTTAAGGAAGGTAGAACTCCACTGCATACCCTCCGTGCCGACATCGATTACGCCCAAGCCACCGCAGTTACCAAGGTAGGCGCGATAGGCGTAAAGGTATGGATCTGCAAAGGTGAGGTATATGGTAAACGCGACCTGATGCCTGATTTCTCCGCTAAAGAAGGTCCATCAAACAATAACCGAGGCGAACGTCGTGGACGTGGCGAACGACGCGGACGTGGCGAACGACGTAACGCAAAATAATCTAAACAGCTAAATTATCATGTTACAACCTAAGAGAACCAAATATCGCCGTAACCAAAAAGGTAGGCTCAAAGGTAATGCGCAACGTGGCAATCAGCTCGCCTTCGGTGCGTTCGGTATCAAGTCGCTTGGCACCAAGTGGCTGACTGGACAACAGATAGAGGCAGCCCGTGTCGCTGTGAACCGTTATATGCAACGTGAGGGACAGGTGTGGATTCGCATTTTCCCTGACAAGGTGATGACCAAGAAGCCGTTGGACGTACGTATGGGTAAAGGAAAGGGAGATCCAGTAGGATTTGTCGCAACCGTTACACCAGGCCGTATGTTGTTCGAGGTTGACGGAGTGTCACTTGAAGTTGCTAAGGAGGCGTTGCGTCTTGCAGCGCAGAAGCTTCCGATCAAGACGAAGTTTGTTGTCCGCAGGGACTATGTTGCACCTGAAAAAGCGTAATTGACCATGAAAACAAAAGAAATCAAAGAGCTTTCTGTCGAGGAGCTTCAGGAGCGCGTGGCTCAACTCAAGTTGAATCTTGAGACGATGAAGATCAACCACGCAATATCCCCGCTCGACAAGCCAACGGAGATCACGAAAACACGTCACACGATAGCTCAACTCCTCACCGAGTTGACGAAACGTAATAACCAGCAGAAGTAATATCACTATGGAACAAAGAAATTTACGTAAGGTCAGAATAGGTGAGGTTACCTCCAACAAGATGGACAAGACCATCACGGTGTCTGTCAAGTATAAGGAGAAACACCCTATCTATGGTAAGTTCGTCTCCAAGACCAAGAAATATCATGCACACGAGGAGAAGAACGAGTGCAATGAAGGCGACACAGTAAAAATAATGGAGACCCGTCCACTCAGCGCGACGAAACGTTGGAGACTGGTCGAGATAATTGAAAGGGCAAAATAATCATGATACAGACTGAAACCAGATTAAACGTCGCCGACAATTCCGGCGCCAAAGAGGTCCTCTGCTTCCGTATCTTGGGTGGCACGCGCAAGCGTTACGCTACGATAGGTGACACGATAGTAGTTGCCGTAAAGAGTGCGATTCCATCATCGGACGTAAAGAAGGGTTCGGTAAGCAAGGCCATCATTGTAAGAACCAAGAAGGAGGTTCGTCGCAAGGACGGCAGTTACATTCGCTTTGACGACAATGCCTGCGTGTTGGTGAATGGAGCGGGCGAGCTTCGTGGCAGCCGTATTTTCGGCCCTGTAGCTCGTGAGATTCGCGCCAAGAACATGAAAATCGTTTCGTTGGCACCAGAGGTGCTTTAATTCTCAAAAACAGAAACACAACAATGGTTAAACTTAAAATCAAAAAAGGTGATACCGTTTTCGTCAACTCTGGCGAGGACAAAGGCAAAACCGGCAAGGTGCTCTCTGTACAAGTAGAGAAGCAACGCGCCATTGTCGAAGGTATCAATATGGTGTCGAAACACACCAAGCCTAACGCCAAGAACACTCAAGGCGGAATCGTAAAACAAGAAGCAGCGATTCACATCTCGAAGTTGAATGTAGTTGATCCGAAGACAGGTGCTCCAACGCGTGTCGGTCGTCGTGTCAATGAAGACGGAAAGATTGTTCGTTACGCAAAAAAATCAGGGGAGGAACTCAAGTAATGGAAACAACAGAACTCAAAAAACAGTATCAGGAGGAGATCGTTCCTGCCCTCATGAAGCAATTTGGTTATACCAGCGTGATGCAGGTTCCAAAACTTCAGAAGATTGTGTTGAACCAAGGTCTTGGTGACGCGACCGCAGACAAGAAGATTGTTGATTCGGCTATCGTAGAGATGACCGCCATAGCAGGTCAGAAAGCCGTTCCAACGCTTTCGAAGAAGGACATCGCCGGTTTCCGCGTTCGTAAGAAGATGCCTATCGGTGTCTGCGTGACGCTTCGCGGCGCGCGCATGTATGAGTTCCTCGAGCGTTTGATACGTGTGGCATTGCCTCGTATTCGTGACTTCCGCGGTATTGCGAACAAGTTGGACGGTCGTGGTAACTATACGCTTGGTATCACGGAGCAGATTATCTTCCCAGAGATCAACATCGAACAAGTTTCGAAGATCAGTGGTATGAATATCACGTTTGTAACCTCAGCGCAGACCGATGAGGAGGGTTTCGCTCTTCTGAAAGCATTCGGACTGCCATTTAAGAAGTAATAAAAACACGTTATTATGGCAAAAAAATCACTTATCGCGCGTGAGGTAAAGCGTCAAAAATTGGTCGCTAAGTATGCCGCAAAACGCGAACAACTGAAGAAGGAGGGCAACTATGAAGCACTTCAGGCTCTCCCAAAGAACGCAAGCCCAGTCCGTTTGCACAATCGTTGCAAGGTGTCGGGTCGTCCGAAAGGTTATATGCGTCAATTCGGCATTTCGCGTATTCAGTTTCGCGAACTCGCTTCCAAGGGTTTGATTCCTGGAGTGAAGAAAGCAAGCTGGTAAAAAACGTCGCTCACATGAAAGTGTGAAACGACTGAGATAAAGTTAGAAAATAGAGGAGCAGGAAAATCAAATGGATTTTCTTGCTCCTCTTTTTCTTCAGGAATTAGCATGTCTTGGGAGGACGGGGGAAAACTTCGGATTGTTTTTTTTCGAAAAGTAGTTTTTAGTGAGGTAAATGGGAAGATCGGATGACAAGTGTGTTTGAAAAAAAAATAGTATTAAAAAGTTTTTTTGGGGGGTGAACGTGTCCTGTCAATTGTGATTAAAGGCAGGAACAGAGTTTTGAACCGAGGAAAACGGCAAAAATGCCTATGAAGAAACTTGCGGCAGAGTATAGGACCGCAGTCAGTATATCGGCAGTCTTCATCAGTTCAAGATTTTCGGCGGCGAAGGTACTAAAGGTGGTGAACCCTCCGCAGAACCCTGTTATCAAGAGCAGTCGTAGGGGGGAGGAAAGTGAATTGCGCGCCACGAGTCCCAACAGGAGACCTATGATGAAAGCCCCGGAGAGATTGACGAAGAGTGTTGCCCAAGGAAATGATGATGAGGGCAGGCATTTGGAAACTAAGAATCGACAGGCGGAGCCGAGTGCACCGCCGAGCGCGACAAGAAGTAAGGAACGGAACATAATCTTTTTTATCTAAAAACCAGTCAAAGATAGGAAGAAAGCGGACAATGGAATAGGAAGAAATTCACTATCTTTGCGAACAAGAGAAAGAGACATGGAAGACTTCATCGTATCGGCACGTAAATATCGTCCAACGACGTTTGACAGCGTCGTGGGTCAGGAGGCGTTGGTAGCCACGCTGAAGAATGCCATCGTTTCGAACAGATTGTCGCACGCCTATTTGTTTTGTGGTCCGAGAGGAGTCGGAAAGACGACGTGCGCTCGTATTTTCGCCAAGGCGATAAACTGCGAAAATAGGACTGCAGACGGAGAGGCATGTGATGAGTGCGTGTCCTGCAAGAGTTTTTCGGACGGGCGTTCAATGAATATTCATGAATTGGACGCGGCGTCGAACAACGGAACGGAGGATATACACCAGTTGATGGACGCAGTGCGCGTTCCGCCACAAATGGGGAAATATAGCGTCTTCATCATCGACGAGGTGCACATGTTGTCAACAGCGGCGTTTAACGCTTTTCTCAAGACTTTGGAAGAGCCGCCAGCATACGCCATCTTCATCTTGGCAACGACGGAAAAACAAAAGATACCGGCAACGATATTGTCAAGGTGTCAGATATATGATTTTTCCCGCATTTCGATAGCGGACATCACCAAGCAATTGTCAAAGGTCGCGGAACGTGAAGGTGTCACTATAGACGAGGAGTCACTCAATGTCATTGCCCGTAAGGCTGACGGAGGAATGCGTGACGCATTGTCAACGTTTGACCAGGTAGTGAGTTATTGCGGCAAGACGGTGAAGTATCAAGACGTGATATCGAACTTGGGCGTTTTGGACTATGAGTATTATTTCCGTCTTGTCGGAAACATGCTGAATGAAGAGACGGCGGATGCCTTATCGCTGTTTAATGAAGTTCTTGAAAAAGGATTTGACGGCGGGCGATTTGTCGAGGGACTGTGCGAGCATTTCCGAGACTTGATGGTGAGCGTTGACCCAAAGACAACGGCATTGCTTGAAGTGGGCGGGGAGACTGCTGCAAGATACGCTCAACAGGCACAGGAGTGCGGAGCGGAGTTGTTGTATGACTCGTTGGACCTTGCCAACCAATGCAGTTTGGCATATCGCGGAGCGGCGAACAAGCGGTTGCTTGTGGAGTTGCTGCTTGTGCGACTGACGCGCTTAAAAAAAAAAGATTAGCTGAAAGCGGTAAGCGTTGGCAGGAGTTGTTTCCGAGACTGCTGGAGGACGCACTGCCAGCGGCACTATTTCAACCGACCAAACGTCAGGAATCGTCGAGAGAAACGGCGATGGCTCAGGAGAAGCCTGTGACGCAAACAAAAGTGAGCGGCACGGGAAAGAGTCTTGCGCCAGAAACGATAGCGCAGGATGAGACGGGGGCGGTAGTAACACAAGAACCGTCAGCGCAAAGCGTGGCGGGTACAGGTATTGTAACGGAGGAGAGACCAGCAAATGAAGCGGCGACGGACGTCAGCGCGGGAGAAAAACGTGTTGCCATGCGCAGGCGGAATGGCAGGCTGATGTTGAAAGACGAGGTGTCAATCAGGAAAGAAGTGTCGGGTCAAAATCAAGAAGCCAAGGCGGAGGCACCATCCAAGCGCGACAAATCGTTGAATCAAGAGGACTTGCAGCGCGCATGGATAGGCTATGCTAACGATCATAGTGAGCATGTCATACTGGTGCAATCGATGCGTTCCTCGTTGCCTGTGCTGCAAGAGGACGGGGTTAGTTTTGACGTGACATTGCTCAGCGACGGGCAGCGGAAAGAGATGGAAGGAGTCCGTCAGGACATCATGAAATACCTGTCAGACAAGTTGGAAAACGACAACTTGAAGATGAACATCGTGATGTCGAAGTTGGAAGGTCCGCTGAAGATAAAAACCCAATCGGAGTTGTGGCGTGAATTGGTAGAAACGAACAGTGACGTGGCGGACTTGGTGGAACGTCTTCAACTGACGTTGAAATAGAAGCAGGAAAGAGATGCGTAAAATATTTATACTTTGTTTGATACTTATGAGCATGAATGTAAATGGCGAGGAGACTCGTCGAGTCAACCCCTTTTTAACCCCATACGTCACACCTTACGGAACGGTGCCGTTTGACAAAATAGAAGAAAGTGACTTTTTGCCAGCCTTGAAAGAAGGATTCGCCCGTGAAGACGCGGAGATAGAGGCTATACTGTCCAATCAGGAGGATGCCAGTTTCGGCAATACGATAGAGCCGTTGGAGCATAGCGGAGAGTTGCTTGAACGCGTGCAGATGGTGCTCTACAACTTGTTGAGCGCGGAGAGTACGGATTCGTTGCAAGCCATAGCGCAGGAAGTCGCCCCGATGGAGACGGAACATCACAGCAAAATCATGATGAACGAAAAGTTGTTCGGTCGCGTCAAGGCGGTATATGAAGACCACAAGAACGGCAAGGTGAAATTGGACCAGGAGCAACAAATGCTGTTGCAAAACACGTATGACGCGTTTGTGGCATCAGGTGCCAACCTGAACGAAAAGGACAAGGAGGCGTTGAAGGAAATCAATCGAGAGTTATCGTTGTTGAGTTTGCAGTTCGGTCAGAACGTGTTGCACGCCACGACCGGCTATCAGAAAGTGGTCACGGACAAATCGAAGTTGGATGGATTGCCCGAGGATTTGGTTGAAGCGGCAGCGGAGCGCGCGAAGGAAAAGGGTCAGGACGGTTATCTGTTTGACCTCACGTATCCAAGTTACGCTCCATTCATGCGATATGTCAAGAATCGTGATTTGCGCAAAGAGTTGTATATGGCGTACAACACGAAAGCGTATGGCGGTGAGAATGACAACGCGGAGATAGTCAAGAAGATTGTGAACTTACGTTTGCGAAAAGCTCGATTGATGGGTTATGCGGACTATGCGTCGTATGCCTTGCGGCATAGGATGGCGGAGAACGAGACGAACGTGTATAAATTGCTTGACGAATTGTTGGAGGCTTATCGAGAGACGGCATACAAGGAAAGGGAAGAAGTGGCAAGTTTCGCGAGAAAGACAGATGGAACGAGTGATTTGCAAGCATATGACTGGAGTTATTACAGCAACCTGCTGAAAGAAGAAAAATACAGCGTGAGTGACAGTCTCGTGAAACCGTATTTCGAGTTGGAACGGGTCAAGAAGGGAGTCTTCTCGTTGGCGACGACGTTGTATGGTTTGACCTTCAGGGAGAACAAGACGATACCGGTGTATCATGAGGAAGTGACCGCCTATGAAGTGTATAGCGGAGACGAATATATGGGTATTCTGTACACAGACTTCCACCCAAGGGCAGGGAAGCAGGGAGGCGCATGGATGACGGAATATAAGCAACAATATCGGAACGCGGACGGAAGTGACAGTCGCCCACACATCTCGTTGGTGATGAACTTCACGCGTCCTGTGGGAGACAAACCGTCGCTGTTGACCATGGATGAGGTTCAGACCTTCCTGCACGAGTTCGGTCACTCGTTGCACGGACTATTGGCTCGAGGAACGTACGCATCGCTGTCAGGAACGAACGTGGAACGTGATTTCGTGGAAATGCCGTCGCAATTCATGGAAAATTTCGCCATGGAGAAGCAGTGGCTTGACACCTTCGCGGAGCATTATGAAACGGGAGAGAAAGTTCCGGTGGAACTTGTGGAAAAGATAAGACGTTCAGCGAATTTCAATTGCGCATACGCCTGTCTGCGACAGTTGTCGTTCGGATATTTGGACATGGGGTGGCACACGAGAACCGAAGAGTTTGACGGAGACGTAGCGAAGACGGAGAAGGAGTCGTGGAAGAAGACCCTGCTGTTGCCAGAGGTGGAAGGCACATGCATGAGCGTGCAATTTTCGCACATCTTCAACGGCGGATATGCCGCTGGCTACTATGGTTACAAGTGGGCGGAAGTGTTGGACGCAGACGCATTCTCGGTTTTCAAGGAGAAAGGAATCTTCAACAAAGCGGTAGCGGACAGTTTCCGTAAGAACATCTTGGAAAAGGGAGGCAGCGAGAAGCCGATGGTATTGTATAAAAGATTCAGGGGACAGGAACCGACGATAGACGCCTTGCTGCGTAGAAACGGCATCAAGAAGTAATAAGGAAAAAAGAGAAAGACATGATAGATTTCATCAAGGGAGCGTTGGCAGAACTGACACCGACCACGGCGGTCATAGAATGCGGAGGCGTGGGGTATGAAGTGAATATAGCCTTGACAACGTATGCGGAACTTTCGGACAAGCAGGAGACGAAACTGTATATTTACGAAGTGATACGTGAAGACACGCACCAGTTATATGGTTTCCCGACGAAAGACGAACGCGCCTTGTTCTTGCAGTTGGTCAGCGTGAGTGGCGTGGGTGCCAACACGGCTCGCGTCATCTTGTCATCGTATAGTGCGGCGGAGTTGCAAAACATCATCGTGAGCGGCGACAGCGGCTTGTTGAAATCCATAAAAGGCATTGGCGCGAAGACGGCGGAACGCATCATCGTAGATTTGAAGGACAAGGTGGGGAAATTGGAGATAGCGGAGGCGGAGAAAGTGGCGATAGTGGATAACGGTGCAAGGCAAGAGGCGACGGCCGCACTTGTGATGTTAGGCTATCCACAGTCAGCCTCGCAAAAAGCTGTGGACCGCGCCATGAAAGAGAATCCGGAGGCGAAGGTTGCCCAAATAGTCAAGATAGCCTTGAAAATGGTATAGCGATTTTGCGAAAGCCGAAAGACAAAGCGACAATAACGCCCATATAGCACAATTTTTGCATTATCTTTGCTTGTTTTAGGGAATGTCGTTAAAAGTCATTCGGAATAATTGAGATCGCCATTCAAAATATTTTTGGTAGTCCTCTTCCCGTTGTTTGTCATAGCGGGTTGTATCGTGGTGGGCAGGACGCTGCCTTACGAGCGTAGCGGCATGTTGCACCAACGGTGGTTGGGTCATGGCGAGGAGAGCGGTGCCGTGGGGTTGTCACGGTATGAAGACCGCGGCGGTTATGAAGGGGAGTCGGATGATAACTTACGCTACCCGATCTCGAGCGGGCAGAAAGAAACGTATGAGGACATCGGAGACAGCGGCGCAGTGGAATTGGCAACACCATCAGCCGTGAACAGCGGTGTGGAATATGATCCGAGGACGGGTTTGTATTTCTTTAGGACCCGAGTGGGGGACGAGGACATCGTGACACCGTTCTCGATGTCGGAGTCAGAGTATATGAACCATGCGCAGCGGGAGAGCATGCGCGCCTATTATCAAGACCGGATAGCATCAGAGACGGCGGAAGAGAGAAATAGGAAGTTCTCGTTGTCGGACATACAATTCGGCATAGGAAAGGCGGACAAGGTGTTCGGTCCCGGTGGCGTTCAAGTGAAAATGCAAGGAAGCGCGGAGTTGCTGTTCGGAGCGAAGATCAACAAAGTACAGAATCCAGCACTCAGCGAGCGACTGCGTAATCCGTCACCGATCTTCGACTTCGATGAAAAGATACAGTTGAACGTGAACGGAAAGGTCGGAGACCGTGTCAACTTCAATATGAACTACAACACGGAGGCGACGTTTGACTTTGACCAAAGCGCCATTAAGCTTGCGTATGAAGGGAAGGAAGACGACATCGTGCAACGAGTGGAAGCGGGCAACGTGTCGATGCCGTTGAACTCGTCGTTGATAAGGGGAAGCAGCGCGTTGTTCGGCATCAGGGCTGATTTGAAATTCGGAAACTTGTCGGTTCAGAGTGTCGTGTCGCAACAGGAAAGCGAGAGCAAGACCGTGTCGTTGAAGAACGGAGCCCAGACAATGGACTTCGAAGTGGAGGCGTTGGATTATGATGAGAACAGGCACTTCTTCCTGTCACACTACTTCCGCGACAATTATGAGAAAAACATGTCGAGGTTGCCTAACATCACGTCGGGCGTTCAGATAAATCGGGTGGAGGTATGGATCACGAACAAAAGGGCAGACTTCACGTCCGCACGGAATTTGATAGCCTTCTTGGACTTGGGAGAGTCGGACAGCATTCACGCCAAGGGAACGTGGTCGGGGACATCGGGGTATCCGAGCAACAAAGTCAATAATCTGTATTCGTCGGTGATCGGCATGTCGGACATTCGCGACGTGGACAAGGCGAACACGGCAATGTCGTCGGCATATCCGTCCTTGATAGGAGGTGAGGACTATGAGAAATTGGAGTCGGCTCGGATGCTTAATTCAACGGAGTACACGGTGAACGCCCAGTTGGGATTCATCTCGTTGAAAACACGCATCAATGATGATGAAGTGTTGGCGGTGGCATACGAATACACGGCAGGCGGTCAGACGTATCAAGTGGGCGAGTTTTCGACCGACGGTATAGACGCACCAAGAACCCTTGTAGTCAAATTGCTGAAAGGAACATCGTTGTCACCGTCATTGCCGAACTGGCACTTGATGATGAAAAACGTGTACGCATTGGGAGCGACACAAGTGCAGTCGGATAACTTCAAGTTGAACATCACGTATCAAAGTGACAGTAGCGGAGTCTATATCAACAACCTTCCTGAAGCGTCGTTGTCGAACGTGCCGTTGCTGCGGCTGTTGGGCATGGACCGATTGGACCGCAGGGCTCGGTTGCGTCCGGACGGAAACTTTGACTATGTGGAGGGGTACACGATATTGCCAGACCAGGGAAGGGTCATCTTCCCCGTGTTGGAGCCTTTCGGCGCCTCGTTGCGCAAAGCGATAGGCAACAGTGCGGTAGCGGATAAATACGCATACGACGAGTTGTACACGATGACCAAGAGTGACGCGGAGAATTATAGTGCGAAGGCGAAGTTCAGGATAGAAGGAGAATATAAGGCATCGAACGCCAACGAAATAAGACTGGGCGCGATGAACATACCGAAAGGGTCGGTGTCGGTAACTGCTGGAGGCGTTCGGTTGAGCGAGAACGTAGATTACACAGTTGACTACGCAATGGGAACGGTGACAATCTTGAACGAAGGATTGTTGGAGAGCGGCACAAACATAGACGTTAGCCTCGAGAACCAGTCGCTGTTCTCCATGCAGCGCAAGACGCTGATAGGAACGCATTTGGAGTATATGTTCAATCCAAACTTGTCGGTAGGAGGAACGGTGATGCACCTGAGCGAAAAACCCCTGACCACGAAGGTCGCGATGGGAGATGAGCCGATATCCAACACCATTTGGGGATTGAACTTCGCCTACAAAAACGAAAGTCAGCGGCTGACCACATGGTTGGACAAGTTACCGTTGCTGAATCTGAAGGCACCGTCGAGTTACATGCTGAGCGGAGAGTTCGCGCAGTTGATACCGGGTCATCAGAGCGCGATAGGAAGCGCTGGGTATAGTTATATAGACGACTTTGAGAGCGCGGCAACAAACATCAATATCCTGTATCCATACGCATGGTCGTTGGCAAGCACGCCACAGGGAAGATTTCCGGAAGGAAGGTTGTCGAACAACGTCAGTTACGGCAAGAACCGCGCCTTGTTGGCTTGGTATTCGATAGACCCAATTTTCACACGTTCAACGAGTACCACGCCGTCGTACCTAAGAAAAGACTCGGAACAACAGAGCAACCATTACGTGCGCGAGGTGTCGGAGCAAGAAATCTATCCGAATAGAGAACCCATATCGGGTCAGACCAACACGCTGACGGTGCTGAACATGGCATACTATCCGGACGAAAGAGGACCGTATAACTTGGACGCGGACAATATAGAGGCAAACGGCAGACTTTCGAATCCGGAGGGAAGATGGGGCGGAATCATGCGTCGGTTGGATGTGACAGACTTCGAGAGCGCAAATATTGACTATGTGCAATTCTGGTTGATGGATCCGTTTATCTACAATCCGAACGCAGAGGGCGGAGACTTGTATATAGACCTGGGAGAAATCAGCGAGGACGTGTTAAAAGACGGCAAGAAGTCGTACGAGAACGGATATAACACGACCGGAACGCTGTCATTGTTGGACACGACGGTGTGGGGATATGCGCCACGCTCGCAAGCGACGGTCTATGCCTTTGACAATACGACATCGGCAAGACGTAATCAGGACGTGGGACTCGATGGAATGAGAAGTGAGGACGAGTTCTCGTTTTCAACCTACCAAGACTACGTGACACAATACAGGACGAAAGTGGGGGCGCAATATTTGGACTCGTTGCAGAATGACCCATTCTCGCCACTGAATGACCCGGCCGGAGATGACTATCACTACTATCAAGGCGACGACTATGATGACGCCCGATTGTCAATATTAGACCGTTACAAACGGTATAACGGCATGGAGGGGAACTCGCCGGTGGCGACGTCAACGAACGGTCAGACCACGTCAGCCACGAATATGCCAAACACTGAGGACGTGAACCTTGACTTCAACATGAACGAGTATGAAAAGTATTTCGAGTACAGGGTGTCATTGCGTCCAGAGGATTTGCAGGTAGGAAAGAACAACATCACGGACAAAATCACCTCGACGGTGGAGTTGAAGAACGGCAACCACGCGGAGGTGAGTTGGTATCAGTTCAAGGTGCCTATCAAGGAATATGAAGATTCGTTGGTGTTTGGCTCAATAAGAAACTTCAAGAGCATAAGGTTTGTCAGAATGTATATGACACACTTCAAAGAAGAGACGCACTTGAGGTTCGGAGACTTATCGCTTATCAGGGGCGAGTGGCGACGGTATCAAAAAGACTTGTATCAGCCGACCTTGCCACCCGTGACGAGCCAGACGGGAATGGACGTGTCGGTCGTGTCGATAGAAGAGAACGCCAGCAAGACACCTGTCAACTACATATTGCCTCCGGGCGTGGAACGCGAGAAAGACCCAAGCCAAACGCAGATAAGGCAACAGAACGAGCAGTCGATGCAGTTGCGACTGACGCAGTTGTCGCCGGGCGACGCCCGCGCGGTCTATAAGACCGTGTCGTACGATATGCGACCATACAAACGTATGCAGATGTATATTCACGCGGAGAAGATGATAGACGACGCGACGAACTTGAAATCGTCGGACATCACCTGCTTCCTGCGCGTGGGCAGTGACATGGAGAACAACTATTACGAGTATGAAGTGCCATTGAAGTTGACTCCGGCAGGAATGTATTCGCTGTCGGAGTCGTCGTCGGACCGTGGTATCGTGTGGCCAGCGGAGAACATGATAGACATACCGTTCTCATTGTTTACGGACGTGAAGAAGTCACGAAACAGAGCCAAGCGCGAAGGTGCGAACGGCGTGTCGTTTATGGAAGAATACTCCGTCTATGATCCAGACCATGTTCATAATCGTGTGACCGTCAAAGGAAACCCGACGTTGGGAGAGGTGAAGAGAATCATGATAGGTCTTCGAAACCGAAGCGGAGAAATCAAGAGCGCGGAAGTATGGGTGAACGAGTTGAGAATGAAAGGATTTGACGAAGACGGCGGTTGGGGAGCGCAAGCCAACGCGAGCGTGGCGTTGTCGGACTTTGCGACGGTGAACCTTGCCGGACACATGGAGACGGCAGGCTTCGGAAGCATTGAGGACAATGTGCAAGACCGCCGAATGGATGACTTCACGGAGTTTAACGTGTCCACCTCGGCAGAGTTGGGAAAATTGTTCCCTGAAAAGGCAAACGTGTCGATACCTGTTTATTACGCTTATGGACGTGAGGTGTCAACACCCAAATATGACCCGACCAACACGGACTTGCTCCTGAAAGAAAGCCTCGATGAGTTGGGCAATTCAAGGGAGCGCGACTCGTTGGAGAACCTCGCGAAGACGGTGTACACGACCCGTTCTTTCAATATCACCAACGCGCGTGTCAACATCAAGAGCGAGGGATTCCCAATGCCGTATGACCCAGCCAACTTCTCCGTGTCATACGCCTACACGGAGAGCCAGGAACACAGTCCGGACGTGTTGCGCGGCGTGACGAAAGATTACAAGGGAACGTTCACTTACCAGTACGCATTGCAACCGAAACCATGGGAACCATTCAAAAAAGTGAAGGCACTGAAGAAACCCGCATTCAGATTGATTTCGGATTTCAATCTCTACTACTTGCCAACGCTGATTTCGTTCAACACATCGCTGATGCGGCAATATGAGGAGTTGCAGGATAGGGACCTGTCGGGAGCGGGCATAGACTATAACGATCCGAACAACGCCTTGCTGTCGGTGTCGAAGGACTTCATTTGGAATCGTCAGTTTGACTTGAAGTATGACCTGTCGAGGGAGTTGAAGTTCTCGTTCTCCGCCGCCACGAACTCGCAAATAGACGAGACGAAGTACGCCCCGGTAAATCAAGAACTGTTTCCGACGGAGTATGACAACTGGCGCGACACGGTATGGAGATCGTTGATGAGCGGTGGAACACCGTTGTCGTATCAACAGAGTTTCAACGCGAACTTCACCATGCCATTCAACAAAATACCGATACTTAACTTCCTGACTGGAACGGCATCGTACACGGGTAATTACACATGGGATCACGGAGCGTTGACAGCGGAGGATGAGGCTGCGGGACGTACCAATTCATCGTTGGGTAACGATGTGACATCGATAGGAACGTGGCAGGTGAACGGACGAGCCAATTTGGAGAGATTGTATAACAAGTCGCCATATTTGAAACGAGCCAACCAGCGATTCGCGTTAAAAAACAATAGCAACAAGAAAAAGGAAAAAGCGAAGGAACAATCGAACGAGCCGTTGGAGAAGACACAGAAGATTTCGTTGCAAAAAGGGAAAAAGAAAAAGTTCTCGCACCGACTGAATACCGAGAAGGTAAAATTGGCAGCAACGGACAAGGACGGCAACGCCGTAAAACTGAAGTATAAGGTGGTGGACCGGAATACCGTGGAAATAAATCCGGACGTGGACGGTCCAGTGACGGTGACCGTGACGGGGAAACGTCCGAACGAGACTCCAACCGGTGCCGGAGCCGTGTTGCAAGGAATGGCACGTGCCGCCATGTTCATAAGGAACGTGTCGTTCTCCTATTCGCAGACTGACGGAATGTCAATGACGGGATTTATTCCGGAGAGCGGATTTTTAGGTCAGGACGGTGGCGCGCCGGGCGTGTTGTTCGCCCTTGGATATCAGAAGGCGGGATTTCTGCGTGACGCATTTGACAAAGGTTGGATGGTGACGGGCGATTCGACCATATCGCCCGTTTCAAAAACACACACCACGGACTTAACACTAAGGGTGTCAACGGAGTTGATACCGTCGGTGAGGGTTGACTTCGCCGCATCACGTTCGTACGCGAAGTCGCTGACCGTTCAGTATCAGTATGACGGAATGCCGACGACCTTCACTGGTTCGTTCTCGCAGACGACCATAGGTTTGAAATCGTTCTTCGCGTCGCAGGGAAAATCATCGAACAACTATTACAACTCGACCTTCGAGAAGTTCAAGAGCAACCGTTACAAAGTGCGTGAACGGCTGATGGGGAAATACGCTTCATTCAAGTATCCGTCAGGAGGATTCATGAACAACGCGGAGTCGGCAGTGCTTGTCGGAGAGCAGTTTGACCCAGCGAACGGAGAGGTATCGTTGAACTCGGCGGAAGTGTTGATACCGTCGTTCATGAACGCATATACAGGTTCGTCAATCACGGATGATGAATTGATACCAGGGTTAAGAAAGTTGTTGCCGAACTGGCGCGTGTCGTTCGACGGACTGTCACGACTGCCATTCATCAAAGACCACTTCAAGTCGGTGAATTTGACGCATGTGTATTCGTGCAAGTATAATATAGGTTCGTTCTCGTCCTACTCGTCGTTCGTAGGCGTGGAAGGCGACTACGGATTCATATCGGACGTGACGACCGGGCTGCCGATGCCATCGTCGTGCTACGACATATCGTCGGTGTCAATCACGGAAAACTTCAATCCGCTGATACGCGTGGACGCGACATTGAACAACTCGTTGTCGCTCTCGACGGAATACAGAACCGGAAGGACGGAAACGATGAACGTGTCGTCGGCACAGGTCATCTCGTCGCACAACGGGACGATAGCCTTCGGGGTGGGGTATAAGATTTCGGACTTTGACGTGATACTGCGGCTGAACAACGATAAGGAACAGAAAGTGAGCAATGACTTGACCTTGCGTTTTGACGTCTCGAAATCGAACACGTCCGCTATCATCCGGAAATTGGCAGAGGACGAGATGGCGCAGGCGACCTCGGGTGAGGAATCGTATTCTGCCCAATTCACAGCCGAATATGTCTTCTCGTCCCGGTTGAACGTGAAGTTCTACTATGACTACCAGTCATCGACACCACTGATTTCGTCGTCGTACCCGACGTCAAACCATAATTTCGGATTCTCGCTCAAATTACTCTTGACACGATGAACAACAGAATAGTACATACGCTTCTCGTCCTGACAATGTGGATGGTGGGCATGACCGCCACATCGCAGATAGTGACCCCCGTGAAGTGGAAAAGTCATGTGGAAGAAAAAGGAAATGAACTGATTTTGTCACTGACAGCGACGGTGGAAGAGGGGTGGCACGTGTATGACATGAACGTGAGTGAGGACGGTCCGCAAGCGACGACGGTGACGTATGTCAAGACGGAAGGGCTTGAACCCGCAGGAGGACTAAAGGACAAGGGGAAAGCCATTGAACAATATGACTCAACGTTCATGATGGAACTGTCGTGGTGGGAAGGAGCGGTGCGTCTTGAGCAACGATTCAAGATAAAAGAGGAGAAGTGGAAAGTGGAAGGGCAAGTGCGGTATATGTGTTGCGATGACGAATCGTGTTTGCCGCCAGAGAAATGGAAGTTCACGCATGAAGCAACGGCAAAGGCGGAAGCACAGATAGTGACGGAGACGGAGGAGCAAGTGGTGGAAGAAGACATAAAGGAGGCGCAGGAAGAAGAAACGGTGGATTCCGTAAGTCCTGAATTTGGCGTCGTCTCGAAAGAAGAGGAGACGGAGTCGTTGCTGTCCGTATTTTTGTTCGGACTCGTTGCGGGGTTGTTGGCACTGCTCACGCCATGCGTGTGGCCCGTGATGCCAATGACCGTATCGTTCTTCCTGCACAGGAAAAACGGTCACGGGAAACGAGACGCCGTGTTGTATGGGTTGTCAATATTTGTCATTTATGTGGCGTTGGGGGTGTTTGTGACCGTCTTTTTCGGAGCGAGCGCACTGAACGCCCTTTCGACCAATGCCGCTTTGAATATCGTCTTCTTCATCTTGATGGTGTTGTTCGCATTGTCGTTTTTCGGGTATTTCGATTTGTCGCTGCCAGCGTCGTGGGGAAACGCCGTGAACGGTAAGGCGAGGTCGCTGTCGGGAGTTGTGTCGATATTGCTGATGGCATTCGTGTTGGTCATCGTGTCATTCTCCTGCACGGGACCGATCATAGGAACGCTGTTGGTGCAAGTGGCCATGAGTGAAGACTATGCCGCTCCCGTGGTAGGCATGGTGGGGTTCGCGATAGCCTTGGCGTTGCCGTTCACGATGTGCGCAATGTTCCCGTCGATAATGAATAAGCTGCCAAAATCAGGGGGATGGATGGCGCACATCAAGGTGTTGCTGGCATGTGTGGAGATGCTGTTCGCCTTGAAATTTCTGTCGGTGGCTGACATGACCATGCAGTGGGGCATATTGCCTCGATGGTTGTTCATTGTCATGTGGGGTGCGATAGGACTGTTGCTGGCGTTGTATCTGGTGGGAGCGGTTAGGTTCCCATGCAACTATGGCGATAGGAAACGCTCGGTGGGGTTGCGACTGCTGTCGGTGGTGCCATTGGCGTTTGCCTTGTATATGGGTAGCGGACTGCTGGGTAATCCGTTGCATGGCGTAAGTGCCTTTCTTCCGCCCAATGAGAAGATAGCGAAAGGGCAAGTGGTGTTTGACGACTACGAAAAGGGAATGGCATACGCTCGAGAGAAAAGGATGCCTGTGTTCGTGGACTTCACCGGTTACGGTTGCGTCAATTGCAGAAAGATGGAGGCGGCAGTCTTCTCGCAAGACACGGTGAAGAGACTGCTGGAAAAATTTGTGGTGATACGATTATACACGGATTCGCGAGAGGAATTGGAACAACCACGGAAAGTGGTGGAGAGAGGAGAGGAACTGGAATTAGAAACGAAAGGTGAACAATGGAGTCACCTGCAAAGAACATTGTATGGGGTGAACGCTCAACCCTTCTACGTGACTATGAACGCAAGTCTGCCGTCAACGTATGGAACATACGCCTATGACGAGGACGTGGATGACTTCGCGGATTTTCTTGAACGTTCGTTGGCGGCGTATTCTGACAAATAGTCCACAAGACTGCCAACAATGGCGTTCAGAAACGCATTGGCAAAGACTTTGAAGAACAAAAAAGAAACGAAAACAAAAATACACAATACGACATGAACGAAGAAGAAATGAAAGATGAGAAAATGAAGAGTCAGACGCTGAATGCGGAGGAAGAAACGGTTCAGGAGGAACCTGGAAAAAAAGAGGAGGAAGTGAAAGAGGAAAAAGAAGCCACTTCGGAGACTGACAAAATGGCGGAAGAATTGGAAAAGGCGAAGAACGACTATTTGTATCTGCGCGCGGAGTATGACAACTACAGGAAACGCACGATAAAGGAAAAGGCGGAACTGATAGAGTCCGCATCGTCACGCGTCCTCGTGGACATATTGCCGTTGATAGACGACTTTGAAAGAGGAATCGAAGCAAATGAGAAGGCGGAGGATTTGGAAGTCGTGAAGGAGGGCATGAAACTCATTTATGAAAAGTTCGTAGGATTCCTGAAAAACCAACGCGTGGAGGCGATAGAAGCGAAGGGCAAGAAATTTGACACGGACTATCACGAAGCCATAGCCATGATACCAGCCGCGACGGAAGAAGAGGACGGGATGGTGATGGACTGCGTGCAAAAGGGATATATGTTGGGCGACAAGGTGATCAGGCACGCCAAGGTTGCCGTGGGCAAGAAACAATAACCTCAAAAAAAGAAAAGTCATGGCAGAAAAGCGCGATTACTATGAGGTGCTCGGCGTTGACAAGAAGGCAACCGCCGAGGAGATAAAGAAGGCGTACAGGAAGAAGGCGATACAGTATCACCCGGACAAGAATCCTGGCGACAAGCATGCGGAGGAGATGTTCAAGGAGGCCGCGGAGGCGTATGAAGTACTGTCAAATCCGGACAAAAGGGCTCGATATGACCAGTTTGGCATGGCCGGCATGAACGGCGGCGCCGGAGGAGGTGGCGGGTTCTCCATGAACATGGACGACATATTCTCGATGTTCGGTGACGTGTTTGGCGGTCACTTCGGGGCCGGATTTGGCGGTTTTGGCGGCGGCGGTTCAAGAGGTCGTCGGGTGAACAAGGGAAGTGACTTGCGCGTGAAGGTGAAGATGACGCTGAAGGACATTTCGACGGGAGTAGATAAGAAGATAAAGATTCATAAGTTGGTGCCATGCACGCATTGTCACGGAACGGGTTCGGCAGACGGAAAGACGGAGACGTGCTCGACGTGTCACGGTTCGGGAACGGTGGTGACGACGCGTCAAACGATATTGGGAACGATGCAGACGCAAACCGTGTGTCCGACGTGCGGCGGAGAGGGACACGTGGTGAAGAATCGTTGTCCACACTGCAACGGTGACGGAATAGTAAGAGGCGAGGAGGAGGTGTCGTTCCACATTCCTGCCGGTGTCGCCGGAGGCATGCAACTGACCGTGTCAGGAAAAGGAAACGCAGCACGCCATGGCGGTGTGAACGGAGACCTCTATGTGCTGATTGAAGAGGAAGAGCATCCGGACTTGATACGCGATGACAATGATCTTGTATATAACTTGCTTTTGGACTTGCCGACGGCGATACTCGGCGACAGCATAGAGGTGCCAACCGTAGATGGAAAGGTGAGAGTGAAGATAGCCCCAGGCACACAACCGAACAAGGTGTTGAGGGTGCGCGGAAAGGGACTGCCATCGGTGAACGGTTACGGAACGGGTGACTTGCTCGTCAACATAGGCGTTTACGTGCCAGAGAAATTGTCGTCGGACGAGAAGAAAATAATCGAAAAACTAAAGGGCAGCAGCAACATGCGTCCGTCACAGGGTGCTGTGTCATCGTTTTTCGAGCGAGTGAAGTCGATGTTCCGATAGGGACGCGGACTAAAGAGGAATGGCAAAGGAGTTCTTTTCCTCCTTGAGGACAAAAAGGGAGTGGAGCGAACCGATGGAGTCGATGACACCGAGGCGTTCGCGCACGAATTCCTGATAGTGGTCCATGTCTCGAGCCACGATTTTGAGCATATAGTCGAAATCGCCCGATATGTTGTAGCATTCGGTTACCTCCTCGATATTCCGAATGGATTCGACAAAGTCGAGCATGCAATCCTTGGAGTGCTTCTTGAGCCGGATGTTGCAGAAGACGGAGATGTAGTTGAGCGTGTCCTTGTTGAGGATGGCGACGTACTTCTTGATGAATCCGTTCTTATGCAAGTGCTTGACGCGTTCGTAGATGGGGGTGGGAGAGAGATGGACACGAGCGGCAAGTTCCTTGGTGGAGAGTGAGGAGTCGTCCTGCAAAATGCGGAGTAACTTTTTGTCAATTTCGTCCAAGGATTTTTCCATATTTCATTCTGAATTTTTTGCAATTTTAGTGAAATTTTCTGAAATATAGGGTAAACGTGAAATGATTTTATCGCTTCCCCTAAAATGCGTATCTTTGCCGTCCGTTAAAAAAAACAGACAGAAAGAATGCAGAAGAACAACAAACACCTCGGTACCATTTGCGTGCAAGAGGGATGGAAACCCAAGAAGGGCGAGAGCCGCGTGTTGCCAATATTTCAAAGCACGACGTTCAAGTATGACAATACGCAGCAAATGGCAGACTTGTTTGACTTGAAAGCATCGGGTTATTTCTATACCCGCTTGCAAAATCCCACCAATGACGCTGTAGCCGCAAAGATAACGGCGTTGGAGGGCGGTGCTGCCGGCATGTTGACATCGTCGGGTCAAGCGGCGAATTTCTATGCCGTTTTTAATATATGTGAGGCGGGAGACCACTTCATTTCCGCTTCGACCATATATGGTGGCACGTTCAACTTGTTTGGCGTGTCGATGAAGAAGTTGGGAATAGACGTTACATTCGTGGATCCAGACGCACCAGAAGAAGAGATAGAGAAAGCGTTCAAGCCGAACACCAAGTGCGTGTTTGGCGAAACGATAGCGAATCCGGTACTGTCGGTGCTTGACATAGAGAAGTTCGCTCGTTTGGCTCATCGTCATGGTGTTCCGTTGATTGTGGACAACACCTTTCCGACACCAATCAATTGTCGTCCGTTTGAGTGGGGGTGTGACATTGTGACGCATTCGACCACAAAGTATATGGACGGACACGCGACGCAAGTGGGCGGTGCCATCGTGGACAGCGGAAACTTTGACTGGGACGCTCACGCAGACAAGTTTCCCGGTTTGACAGAACCTGATCCATCGTATCACGGATTGGCGTATAGCAAGGCGTTCGGCAAGGGAGCGTACATAACGAAGGCAACGGCACAATTGATGCGCGACTTCGGTAGCATCCCGTCACCACACAACGCTTTCCTTCTTAACCTCGGTCTTGAGACGTTGCACGTGCGCATGCCTCGCCACTGTTCGAACGCCCTGGTCGTGGCGCAATATCTGTCGGAGAATCCGGAGGTGGCATGGGTGAATTTTCCCGGGCTGAAGAGTGACAAGTACCACGAGTTGGCACAAAAGCAGTTTGACGGCGGACAGTCGTGCGGAGTGGTGACGTTCGGTATCAAGGGAGGTCGCGAACGCAGCATCAAGTTTATGGATTCGCTGAAGTTGACCGCCATCGTGACCCACGTGGCAGACGCTCGCACATGCGTTTTGCACCCTGCCTCGCATACGCACAGACAGTTGTCGGACGAAGAGTTGATAGCGGCGGGAGTACGTCCGGACTTGATTCGCTATTCGGTAGGAATAGAAGACGTTGAGGATGTGATTGAGGATTTGGAAACGGGATTCAAGTCGTTATAAACAATAAAAAACAAAAGTAGCGAATGCCAATAACCCTTCCAGACACATTGCCCGCCATAGACCTGCTTCGCAAGGAGAACATCTTTGTGCAAAGCGCGTCGCGCTCGCTTGCGCAGGAGATAAGACCTTTGCGCATCGTGTGTCTGAACTTGATGCCTCTGAAGATAACGACGGAGACCGATATCATCAGGTTGTTGAGCAACACGCCATTGCAGATAGAACTTGACTTCATCCGCTTGCGCAGTCACACGCCAAAGAACACTCCGATAGAGCATTTGTTGGAGTTCTACATTGACTTTGACGAGATAAAGCGCAGGAAGTATGACGGCTTGATAGTGACGGGCGCGCCGTTGGAGCATATGCCGTTTGAGGATGTGAATTACTGGGAGGAGTTGAAAGAAGTGTTGGACTGGGCAAAGACGAACGTGACATCGTGCATGTTCATTTGCTGGGCAGCACAAGCGGCGGCATACTACTATTACGGCATACCGAAATATCCATTGTCGGAAAAGATGTTTGGCGTGTTTGAACATCACGTTTTGGAACCGAGGAATCCTCTTTTCCGTGGTTTTGATGACGTGTTCTACATGCCGCACAGCCGACATACGGAAGTGAAACGAGAGGACATATTGAGTTGTCCGGAACTGAAATTGATGTCGGAGAGCGAAGAAGCCGGTGTGGCCATCATGATGGCACGGGGCGGACGTGAGGTTTATGTGTTCGGTCATGCGGAGTACACGGCGGACACGCTTGGTAATGAATATAAACGAGACTTGGAGAAAGGAAAACCCATTCACGTGCCTTATAACTATTATCCGAACGATGACGCGTCGAAGAATCCAATCGTTCGTTGGCGCGGACACGCTAATTTGCTATACCTGAATTGGTTGAACTATTTCGTTTATCAGGAAACACCATACGATTTGGACAAAATCATGTAGGAAGGGAAGGAAACAAGAAAATGCCGTTTAAGCGTTAACTTAAACGGCATTTTTGTTTCAAAAAGTATAAATGACGAAGTCGTTAGATTTCGGAGTCAACGCAGGCACGGCTTTCGACGACCTCGCCAATGACTTTCTTGACAGCCATGTGGTCGGGTTGTACGGCGTAGGCATCCAAGTCTTCCTTGTTGTCAAAGTCGGCAACAAGACTCAGATCCCACTTTTCATCAGGATTCCAGTTGATGCCAACTTGTTCGTTGCGAATGTAGTCAACCTTGTTTTTCAAAGCGTCAAGTCCGTTTTTGATTTCGGTGAGCTTGGCGGCGCGCGCTTCCGTTGATTCCAACGGTTTCATCTTGAACAAAACAATGTGCCGTATCATGATTGCGGAAATATTTCTTTATTTTTCTGCAAAAGTATGTATTTATAACATAAAAAAGAAGAGAACCGGTAATAAAATTATGTTGTAAAACTATATTTTGTTAATGGCAGAAGATATGTTGTTGATATAGAGAAGAAAACGGTGTGGGAAGGTGAAGATGGTGGGCGAATGTGTTAAAAGATTCGCATGACGGGGTGTGGCGCATAATAGAACGAAATAATCCGTATATTTGTGTTTAGTAGGTATGTTGTTTGTTATGGTAGTGCTGGTGTATAATCAAGATATGTTTTCAACAGTTCATGTTAAGCAGAAAACAAATGATTTGGAGATTATATCGCACGCATGAAGAGATATAAATGGACAAGCAAGTTAAGCGCATCAATATTGTATAAACTAATAATCCGATAAAAATATGAGTAAATTAAATTTTGGATTGATTGGAGCCGCAGGGTATATTGCTCCGAGACACATTAAGGCGATTTCTGATACGGGAAATAATTTGTTGGTCGCATACGATAAGTTTGACAGTGTGGGAAGGTTGGATTCATCTTTCCCAGAATGCTCATTTTTTGTGGAGAACGAGCAGTTTGATCGTTTCTGTTCGAAACAGATGAAATCGGACAATCCATTGCACTGGTTGTCGATATGTACGCCCAATTACACGCATGATGCATTTATCCGTTATGGATTGCGTTTGGGATGTAATGTGATATGTGAGAAACCATTGGTTTTGAATCCCTATAATATTGATAACCTTGTCGAGTTGGAGCGCGAGACGGGGCGTGAGGCTTATACGATTTTGCAACTTCGGCTTCACGACAAGATTCGCGCTTTGAAACGTAAAGTAGAGGAGGGGGATAAGGATAAGGTTTATGATGTTGACTTGACCTATATCACGTCACGTGGTAAGTGGTACTATACATCATGGAAAGGCGACGTGCACAAAAGTGGAGGTGTGGCGACCAACATCGGCGTGCATTTCTATGATATGTTGCAATGGGTGTTCGGTCCGGTTCGTAGGAATGTGGTACATGTCATGTCGTTCGATCGCGTGGCGGGCTATCTTGAACTGCGTCAAGCGCGCGTGCGTTACTTCTTGAGTATCAATGCTGATTGTCTGCCACCGAACGCTGTTCAGGGTGAAAAACGCACCTATCGCACGCTCTCCATTGACGGTTCTGAATTTGAATTTTCTCAAGGGTTCACTGAACTCCATACCGAGTCATATCGTCAAATTCTCTCAGGAAACGGTTTCCGGATTTCCGAATCCCGCCCTTGCATAGAAATTGTTTCCGAGATTCGTCATTCGAAACCAATAGGTTTGGTAGGTGATTATCATCCATTAGCGAAGTTGCCGCTCAGTAAACATCCGTTTGGATGGGATGAAAAATATTAAAACGAAAGAATCCGTATATTTGTGTTTATTAGGCATATTGTTTTCAACAAAATATGGAAGGAATTACGAAAAAAAGGGGAGACGAGGAAGAATGGTCAATGGTGATCAAACCGCAAAAATCGCTTCTGGATGTTGACCTGAAAGAGATATGGCGGTATCGAGACCTATGGAGTTTGTTCGTGAAGCGTGACTTAATAACGCAATACAAGCAGACCATATTGGGTCCGTTGTGGTATTTCGTGCAGCCCATCATGACGACGATCATGTATATGGTTGTGTTTGGCGGTATTGCCGGTATCAGCACGGATGGTTTGCCACAGGCGTTGTTTTATTTGTCTGGTATCTGTATGTGGCAGTATTTTTCGGAGTGTATGAACAAGACTTCCAGTACGTTCGTCAGCAATGCGGGTATTTTTGGTAAGGTTTATTTCCCAAGATTGGTGGTTCCGCTGTCAACGGTGACGTCAAATCTGGTTCGGTTCGGTATTCAGTTTGTGTTGTTCGTCATCGTGTATCTGTACTATATAATATTTACGGACGCACCTGTCATGCCTAACATCTATGCGCTTCTGCTTCCGCTGCTTGTTGTCATGCTGGCTGGGTTAGGATTAGGTTTTGGAATTTTGTTTTCGTCCATGACAACGAAGTATAGGGATTTGACATTGCTGTTGGGCTTTTTTGTTCATCTTTGGATGTATGCCACCCCCGTTATTTACCCGATGAGCGTGATAACGAATGAGAAGTTGAGATTTGTGATGTCATTGAATCCGTTGACATCAATAATGGAGGCGTTCAAGTATGGGATGCTCGGGACTGGTTCGTTCAGTTGGACGGGCTTGGGATATAGTTTCGTGTTCATGACGATTTTGTTGATGGTTGGCATCATGGTGTTCAACCGTGTGCAGCGTAGTTTTATGGATACAGTGTAAACAAGTAAAAAGTGGAAGAATGAGTACTGCGATAGAGTTTAATCATATATCCAAACAGTATCGGTTGGGGTTTGTAAGCGCAAAAACGCTGAGTGGCGACTTGAACCGTTGGTGGCAAATGAATGTCTTGCGAAAGGAAGATCCGTATTTGAAAGTTGGTGAGACGAATGACAGGACGAAGAAAGCGCTTTCGGACTTCGTGTGGGCGTTGCGAGACATTGACTTCAAGGTGGAGCAGGGAGATGTGGTCGGAATTATCGGTAAGAACGGTGCGGGAAAGAGCACGTTGTTGAAGTTGCTGTCAAGGGTAACGACGCCGACAACGGGTACGATAAGGGCAAAGGGACGCATCGCATCGCTGCTGGAAGTAGGAACGGGGTTTCATCCAGAGATGACCGGACGCGAGAACATCTATATGAATGGTGCGATTCTTGGCATGACAAAGCAAGAGATAAACCGAAAATTGGATGAGATTGTTGATTTTTCGGGATGCGAACGATATATAGACACGCCAGTAAAGAGGTATAGTTCGGGAATGATGGTGCGTCTGGGGTTTGCCGTGGCTGCGCATTTGGATCCTGAGATATTGGTCGTGGACGAGGTCCTTGCCGTGGGCGACGCGGAGTTCCAAAAGAAGGCCATAGGCAAGATGCAGGATGTGTCCAAGGGCGAAGGTAGAACGGTTTTGTTTGTAAGCCATAACATGGCAAGCGTAAAGGCGTTGTGTTCACGTGGAGTGCTTTTGGAGAACGGCAGCGTGAAATATATGGGTGGCATCAAAGAAACTGTGGATTACTATATTGGCGAGGGTGGCAGTTCGGAGAATCAGTATTTCGAGGATTTGTCAAAGGCACCTGGTAATGATGTAGTGCGCATCAAGTCGTTTGAAATACTACCGGAGAAGTCGCAGGCAAATATAGACATAGAATCAGGCGTAAAGTTCAGATTGAAGTTCATGTGCTATAAGGCGGACGCAATGCTGGACGTGAATATGCTGGTGAAGACAATGGATGACGTGATTGTCACGCAGGTGGGTTCCGTACTTGGAAACATAGGGGAAAAAGACTCGAAAGTAGGGATATATTCGGTCGAATTTAAGATTCCTCCTTATACTCTTAACTCGGGAAAATATAAGGTGGAAATCTTTTTTGGAGAGAATCAGCGTTACCTGGTGTATGACGGATTTGAACAGTGTTTTGAGATTGGGAACACGCTGACGGATATGGGGTTCAATCAAAACGTATTGCCAGGAATGCTGAGGTTGCGATTAGATTTTGATATAAAGTATGAGGGATAGCAGAGTTCGTTTGGAAGACGAATAAAAAGGAAAAGATATTATGAAGGTTCCCTTCTTAAATTTGAGAGACGTAACGCTGAAGTATGCAGATGAAATTCACGAGGCGGTACGCCGAGTGATAGATAGCGGTTGGTATTTGCAAGGGGAGGAAAACGCGCGTTTTGAGGGGCATTATGCGGAATATGTTGGCACGAAATATTGCGTGGGGTGTGCTAACGGACTTGATGCGCTGATATGGATATTCAGAGCGTATAAGGAGATGGGGATAATGCGGGATGGAGATGAGGTTATTGTACCCGCCAACACGTATATTGCCACAATATTGTCAATTACGGAGAATGGGTTGACGCCTATTCTTGTTGAGCCTAATCCCGAAACATTAGAAATAGATGAAACGTTGATAGAATCCTCTATTACGGAGCGAACCAAGGCAATATGTGTCGTTCATCTGTATGGTCGTAACGCCATGACAGAAAAAATCGCTGAGTTGTGCAAGAAGTATGGACTAAAACTGATAGAGGACAACGCTCAGGCGCATGGCTGCAGATTCGATGGACGGCGAACGGGTTCGATAGGAGATGCGGCAGGACACTCGTTCTATCCAGGGAAGAATCTTGGTGCCTTAGGTGACGGTGGTGCCGTAACGACAAATGATGAAGAACTGGCAAAGTGTATAAGAGCTTTGGCGAACTACGGCTCACAGAAGAAGTATATTTTTAAGTATGCAGGTCGTAACAGTAGATTGGATGAGATTCAAGCTGCCATACTGAACGTGAAGTTGAAGCATTTGGACGAAGACATTGCGGAAAGACAAAGGGTAGCAGATTATTATTACGATCATATTCAGAATCCGTTAATAAGTTTGCCTAAGCGTTTGCGTCATACGGAAAATGTATTTCACTTGTTCCCGATATTGGTGAGAGGGAAAGAAAATCGTGATAAACTGCAAGAGTATCTGATGAGGAATGGTATAGGAACTGTTATTCATTATCCAGTTGCACCGCACAAGCAGGAGTGCTATGCAAAGGAGGAGTGGAACACACCGACAATGAAGTTGCCGATTACAGAGAGGTTGGCGGATGAGGAGTTGAGCTTGCCGATGAGTCCATGCTTGACGGACGAGCAAGTGGCGACGGTTGTTGAATGTATAAATAAATATAAGTGATTATGCGCCAAACGACAATAAACGATTGCAGAGTTATTGATTTGCGAAAGATAAGCGATCCACGAGGAAATCTAACGCCGATAGAGGGCGGGAAGGACGTTCCATTTGAAATCAAACGGGTGTATTATTTGTATGACGTTCCCGGAGGTGAAAGCCGAGGTGCCCATGCGCACAGAAAACTCTATCAATTGATCGTAGCCGCAAGCGGGTCATTTACTGTCACACTTGATGACGGAAAGGAGAAAAAGTCGTTCAATCTGAATCGATCATATTACGGACTGTTGGTTGTTCCGGGAATATGGAGAGACTTGGATGATTTTTCGAGCGGGGCAGTACTTCTGTGTCTTGCCAGCGATCACTATGAGGCGGAAGATTACATTCGAGATTATCAAGACTTTTTGGATTATAAGCAGAAATGATAGCGATACAAAAATATAAGCAATCGGACGCCACTATCTGGGACGCTTTTGTGGATGCGTCTAAAAACGGAACATTCATGTTGAAACGAGGGTACATGGATTACCATTCGGATAGATTTGAGGATTGTTCTTTGCTTTTTTATGATGATAATAGGTTGGTGGCGTTGTTGCCGGCTTCAATTCATGGAGAAGAAATGCGTTCGCATGGTGGATTGACATACGGAGGTATAATCGTTGATAAAAAGATGACAATCCAATTGATGTTGTCTGTATTCGAAGCATTGAAAGAGTTTTTGGCTCAAAACAATATATCACGTTTAATCTACAAACGCATCCCAAACATCTATTATGTATATCCGTCCGATGAAGACTTATATGCGTTGTTTAGGAGCGGAGCAAAATTGATTCGTCGAGATATATCTTCTACAATTTTTTTCCCGGATCGAATCCGTTTTTCGGAAAGAAGAAGACGCGGTGTTAAAAATGCGATTAAGAATGGAGTTGTCGTACGAGAGACAAATGACTATGCGCAATACATTTCTGTTTTAGCGGATATTTTGAAGAAATACCATAATACAAAACCTGTGCACACAGTAGATGAGATTAAACTGATTGCAAATCGTTTTCCAGAGAATGTCAGGTTGTTTTCCGCTTATAAAAATGATGTAATGTTGGCAGGTGTCATTGGTTATATTACTCCCAAGGTTGTGCATGCCCAATATATTGCAAATTCTGATGAAGGACGTCTATGTGGAGCGTTAGATGCCGTTGTTGATTATATGATTAATATTTTTTCTGATACGAAGTTATATTTCGATTTTGGAATCTCTACGGAGAAGGATGGTCAATATTTGAACGAAGGTTTAATACAACAGAAACAAGAGTTTGGTGGGAGAGCTGTCGCCTATGATTTTTATGAATTGAAGATTTGAATATGCAACTTTTTACCAAAATAGTGGTAATAGGAGATGGTTGGGGGGCATTGGCTGCTCTAAAAGGTTTATCTAATTTTGGATTGCCAGTATTTGCCATTTCAAATGATCCGAAAGTATTAAGTCTTGCCCCTCAGCAATTAAATTGTAGTCTTGAGGATTTCGCTGAAGATTTGCTTCTCTTTGCTGGGTACAAACCTATTGTACCAACATCTGTATTGAGAAAAAACACATGTTTGAATATTCATTATTCATTGCTTCCAAAATATCGAGGAATGCACTCTACAGTATGGGCAATCTTAAATGATGAGGATTATTTAGGTGCCACGATTCATATAATGAATGAGAATATTGATGACGGTCCGATTTTATACCAATATAAGGTTGCGAATGATAGGGTAAAGACATCTACGGAGTATATGGAATTGTTCAATGCACATATTACCGAATGTATCGCCCACGTATTAAATGATTTTATTGAAGAAAAGAGAATACCACGACCTCAAGATAAAATACAAGCATCTTGGGTTGGAAAACGTAATGAGAAAGATTGTATGATTGATTTTTCTCAACCATTAGCATACCAAAGGGCATTCTTTAGGGCATTGGTGAATCCATATCCGTTACCATATGTTATACACAAAGGCAATAAGTATGTGGTTACAAAAGTGAAGTTCCATCAGTCAAATGTGAAAACACATCTTGGACGAATACTGAATATTGACAATGAGGGATTGTGGGTAAAATGTGCAGATGGGTATTTGGTTTTGCAAGAACTGCGCAATGAAGAGGACCAAGTTATACCGGTATCGGTGTTTAGAATAGGGCAGTATATGAATAAGTAAGATATGGAAGATAAGAAACATCCATTAGTGTCAGTGCCGGTTATAACTTATAATTCGGCAAAGACGATTGTTGAGACGCTGAATAGCATATATGATCAATCGTATCCGCGAATGGAGTTGATTGTCGCAGATGATTGCTCAACGGACAATACGGTCGAAATCTGTCAGGAATGGGTGGCAGAGCATGGAAAACGGTTTGAAAGGGTGGAGGTGATAAGTTCCAAACAAAACACGGGTGTAGCGGCGAATCTGAACAGAGGAGAAGACGCATGTAGGGGTGAGTGGGTAAAACCCATAGCGGGAGATGACTTGTTGTTGCCAACATGTTTGCAAGACTGCATGGATTATGTGGAAGAACACGAGGATGTGGTGGTGTTGTTCAGTCGATGCAAGGCATTTGGCGCATCAAAGGAATGGTGTGAATATATAGATAAAGTATTTGATTATACTTTTTTTTCTCTTTCACAGGAAGAACAATTGCGACGGTTGACTTTTGAAGAGAATTGCATACCGGCGGCCGCCCATTTCTATGATCGCAAGAGAGTTATGGAGCTTGGCATTAGGAATGATGAACGTATCCCTATGTTAGAAGATTGGCCCAAGTGGATTAACTTGTTGAGAGCGGGGGTGAGGTTTCACTTTCTGGACAAGGAGACAGTTGGGTATAGGGTCGGAGGTATTTCGACAGGAAAGCCGATGAATGCGAATCAATTCAAGACTTCACGTTTGTTCTTCTTTTATTATCAGTTTCCAGAGTGGATGAAAGAGAATAAAGAAAAAGCGATAGAACGTGCGTTGGAAGACGAGTGTAGAATGTATTTGGCGTACAGGGAATCGGAGAAGAGAGTTTCGCAGGTATTGGAGTCGAAAGCTTACAGAATTGGAAAATTTTTGTTGAAACCATTTCATTTTATAAACGAAATCTTGAATAAGAAGAAATGAGGGTTTCGATTTGCATTCCGACATATAATTCTCCGAAGACACTGAAACGGCTGTTGGACAGTGTTTTTGATCAGTCGTTTACGGATTATGAGGTAGTCGTCTCGGACGACAGTTCCAATGATGATGTGGAAAAGGTGGTGAAATCGTATTCAGACAACCGAGTGTCATATTACCATAATGAAGAGCCGCTCGGGACACCTGAAAATTGGAATAACGCCGTCAGGAAATCGAAGGGAGAATATATAAAGATAATGCACCATGACGATTGGTTTGTAAATAGGGATGCTTTGCGATTGATGGTTGATACAATGGAGAAGCAGGGGGCGGATTTTGTTTTTTGCCAATGCGCAGGGAGCGGATCGAATCATCCGAGCGAAGAAGCCGTCAAGTCGCACATGAAGGTTTTGCCGCAGTTGCTTGAGTCAAATGTCATCGGGGCACCGAGCGTGACAATGTACAAGAGAACGGAACTAATGTTTGATTCGAAAATAAAGTATTATGTGGATGTGGATTTTTATATTGCATATTTATCCACGCATAAATGCTTTTACATACCGCAGGAGTTGGTGGAAATTGGTACAACGCCTGTGAGGGTGACAGATCAGGTGGTTGAGGACAGGAGTTTTGTCTATGGTGAGTTTCAATATGCGTTTTTGAAGTTGTGGAATGATGAAAGGTGGAGTAAAAAGGATTTGTCAGAAGTTTTTCGAGATTACGTTAAAACAAATGTGGATTTCGGGAATTATGAGGTGAAGGGTCTTGTGTTGGCGCAGCGCTTTGTGTTGGTGCGGCAGCGGATCAGAGACTATATAAGGAACACCAAACGCAAACTGAAAGGGGTGGGCAGATGATAGCAGTGAACATACAAGGAGGATTGGGCAACCAAATGTTTGAGTATGCCTTTGCCTACGCCACAGCACAACGGTTGCACACGGGGTTCGTGTTGGACAACTCGGCGTCATTTGTGGTTCCGAAGTATTTCAAGACTCCATGTTGGGACGTGCTGGTGAATAAGGTGCCGATAGTAAGGCGATGGTATAGGGACAAGGTGCGAGGTCTGAAAGAACAAGCCTATAAGGATTGGACGGATTGTTGGCAAGATTATGCAATGGAGGGTGAAATCCAGAATGGAGCTTATTACGACGGTTTTTTTCAATCAAAGTCATATTTCGCAAATGAAGAGGTGAGGATACGCAGAATGTTTGCAATAAGAAAAAAATATGAGGAGAGATTTGAGAAGAAGTATGGAAGATTGTATAAAAAGAATAAAATAATAGCCTTGCACGTGCGTCGAACGGACTATCTGACGCACGGGAGGGGGAATAATTTAGGTGCGAATGACGTTTCGTTGCCAGTGGAGTATTATTTCAATGCTTTGCAATGTATAGAAGGATATGAGCAATATAAAATAGTAGTTGTCGGAGATGATATAGCATGGATGAGGCGGCAATTTTCGGATATTTCCAATGTCATTGTCGCACAAAACGAGATGATTGTTGATTTTCAGTTGCTTATGAATGCAGATGTTGTGATATGTTCGAACGGAACCTTCGCATGGTGGGCTGCATATTTGAATGCAAAGAAGCATAAGCGTGTAATCGCACCAAAATATTTTTTAGGTTACCGGGTGAAGAAGGAGTTTCCGAAAGGGATATATAGGGAGACGCATTTTCAAGAGATAGAATGGTAAGGGAAAGGCAGTCAAATATAGAAGCATTGAGGATTGTGTGCATGTTGTTTATCGTCATGCATCATTCGATAGCACATGGTCTAAGCCTTTCGGAACAGTATGTCCCGCAAATGGGATGGGAATGGGATTTTACCCAATTGATAAATGCGTTTTGCTATTGTGCCGTCAATGTTTTCATATTGATTTCAGGATATTTTGGCATTAAACCGAAAGTCAAGAGTTTTGCCAATTTGTATTTAATGCTTGGCTTTTACGTTTTTGTGCTGTATCATGCCTATTTATATGTGACGGGTGGAGCGGTAAATCGTTGGAGCCTATTATACGCAATAATGCCGGTCAGTTATGCTCCTGGGTGGTGGTTCATCAAATGCTACGTGTTGCTATATCTTGTTTCTCCAATATTGAACGCAGCCATTGGAACTTTTGACAGAAAACGATTTCAATGGGTTTTGATATTGTTGATGATAGTGAACTTGTATTTCGGCTTTTACAGAAATTGGGATTTTGCAAACTATGGTTTCTCGATAAGTCACTTTATTTTTATGTATTTTATAGGTGCTTTCATCCATAAATATGATAAGGCGTGGCGAAGGAAGTTCATAGTGCGGCAATCGCAATATATATATATAATCGGGTCAGTTATACTTGGCTTGCTGACAATTTTGAATGTAAAGTATTGGCATAATACAACAAGCGCGTGGTTATATACAGTGAATTATAACCATCCATTATTGATTCTCAATTCGATAGGTATATTCTTGTTTTTCTTGTCACTGGGATTTCGAAGCCGAGTTATAAATTATGTCGCACCATCGGTTTTAGCTGTATATCTGATACATGAATGCGAGTGGTTTTCGTCCTCGTATTATGAGATGGTGGCGAGATGTTGGGAGAGTTGTCCAGAAGGCATACTGAGATTTTTGTTTTTGTTTGTTTGGTGTATTGGAGTCTTTCTGATTAGTGTTGCGGTTGACCAATTGCGTAAGATTGTCACCAAACCTATAGTGGAAAAGGTGGAGGGATTGTATCAGAAATGTAAAGATAAATGGAGGCAGTAGATGATTCAGGTTTCAGTTATAGTATGTTGTTATAATGGCAGGTCACGGTTGAGACCTACCATTGAGCACCTGCTGGCACAGAGGACAAATGTGACGTGGGAGTTGGTCTTCGTGGACAATGCGTCAACGGACGGTAGTGCTGAATTTGTTCGGAATTTATGGAATGAAAAGTTTTCTAATGCGCAGTTGCATATTGTAAGGGAGGATAGGCCGGGTCTTGTATATGCCCGAGAGTGCGGTGTTGGTGTCGCCCAAGGTGAGTATATCATTTTTTGTGATGATGATAATTGGTTGCGTGACGATTATGTTCAAATGGCTTTTGAACTGATGGAAAGGATGCCGAAGGTGGGAGTCCTTGGCGGTCAAAGCGTATTGGCACCAGGTACAGAGAAACCGGAATGGTGGGGCGAACAGCAAGGAAACTATGCCGTCGGGCGACAGTTGTCACACTCGGGAAATGCGAATGGGCGCGGTTTTATATATGGTGCGGGTATGGTGACACGAACGCTGTTGGCAAGGAGGGTTTTTGACGCCAGATTCCCCTTCTTGTTGACGGGTCGGCAAGGTGACAAATGTTTGTCGGGTGAGGACGGTGAGTATTGCACAAGGATAAGGATGATGGGATATGACCTGTATTACAGCGAAAATTTGTTCTATTGGCATGATGTTTCAGCATCAAGACTAAACAAAGAGAATTTGAGGAGATTGCTGGACAGTTTTGACGCTGGAGAGTTAATCGGGGAAAAATATGCATACGCATTGCAATATCAACAACAAGGGACGTTGCAACGCATTGCATGGTTGCTGGGCAGGGTTATTAAATACCTCTTATCTTCACCTAAAAGCAAAAAGAGGAAGAAGGAGTTGCTTGAATTTCATCTGTGTATGATGGGATTATGTCGACAAGATGAAGATTTTGATGTCATCAAGGGATTTGTGTTATACGTAAAAGATTTGAAACTCTCTCTTGCGAATTGATATAAACGAATTTTCTTCAGCATGTAGTAATGACTATTAGAATAATGGCAGTGAAAGGTAAAAAAATGTAACTTTACGTTTGTAACGTCATTTTTTATGAAACTCTCAATCATCACGATAAATAGAAACAATGCCTATGGTCTTAGAAAGACCATAGAGAGCGTTGTGTCGCAAACGTTCAAGGATTTTGAGTATATCGTTATTGACGGTGCTTCGACAGACGGAAGCGTGGAGGTTGTCAAGGAGTTTGAAGATGGAATGTCTTTCTGGATAAGTGAGCCGGACGGCGGAATTTATCCAGCTATGAACAAAGGCATAAAGAAGGCTAAAGGTGAGTATTTGTTATTTCTGAATAGTGGAGATTTTTTTGTTGATGAGTATGTGGTGAAGCGAATCTTACCGGAGTTGTCTGGGACGGATATTGTGCAGGGGAATACGATAGAAGATCGCAATGGTGGGTCGTATCGCAATAGGGGATATGGTCACTCGGAGATTAGTTTCTTGGATGTCCAACGTGGTCATTTTCTTCATCAGGCATCTTTCTGTCGTAAAGATTTATTTGAAAAGTATGGTTATTTTGATGAGGGTTATCGCTATGTTTCAGATACTATTTTCTATATAAAAACTCTTGGCTATGGAGGTGCTTCTTTCCGATACGTGGATATTGATATAGCGAACTTTGATACGACAGGAATTTCTTGTACGACAGATCCTGTTATACGCAAGAAGCGCATGGAAGAGGAAATGCGTATGCAGCGAAGTCTTTTCCCTGGACGGTTATATGCTTATTGTAGAGACTCAGAGCGTAAGGTTGAGTTGTATGATGAATTAAAAGCTCATCCATTTATTTGGAAGATAGTTATGTTGCAGAAATGGATTTGCGATAAAATAGATAAATGTTGAAGGAACGTAACACATCACTTGGTCTATTACGGATTCTGGCATGTTTAAGTGTTGTCACTATTCACGCGGCAGGATTTTCGATATTCCATCATATGGTGGAAGTGGGCAATTGGTGGTATAATGGGTGTCTTATTGTCAATAAAGATATATGCTAAATACTCCAATTCTACTCATAACATTCAATAGACCAGATCATGTCAGGCGTGTTCTGTCGGAAATTCTAAAAAGTAATCCAACGGACATCTATGTGTGTCAAGACGGAGCGCGTGATGGGAACGAACGGGACAAGGAAAAATGTGAGGAGGTGCGTGAAGTGATCCGGGAACTGACGATGGAGTATGCAAAGGAAAACAAGCCAGTTGCTTTGCACACGCTCTATCAGGAGAGAAATCTCGGGTGCGGAGCAGGTCCTGCGGTTGGAATAGATTGGTTTTTTAAGAATGTTGAATGCGGGATAGTGATGGAGGATGATTGTCTGCCACATCCCGATTTTTTTGGATATTGTGAGGAGTTGTTGGATCGTTACGAGAAGGATGAGCGAGTCATGTTTATCAATGCGACTTTATATCATGATCGTTGGCATCCCGAAAGGTCTTATGGCTTTTCACACTATATGGTGACGGGAGCATGGGCGGCGTGGAGACGCACATGGGATGGTTTTGATCTGGACTTGCGGGATTTAGACGCAAGGAGGGTGCGTAAGAAGGTGAGGAGGTTGACGCAAAGTAGGAGCGAGGCGAACTGGTGGTATTTCAAGACGCTTGAGATTCAACGTGACCGCATGAAAAAGAGTTATTGGGATTATCAGATGCAAATTCTGCTTTTTCTAAAATCCGCCATAACGATTCATCCTGCAATTAATCTTATTTCTAACATTGGTTTTGATGCGGAAGGAACGCACACGCTCATGAATGACGGATGTGGAGAGAGGAAAGTGTTTCCAATTTTGCCGCTTAATCACCCAAATGTCGTTTGTGTGAATCCACGTTTTGATGAAGATTGTTTTGCCAAAAGCCAACGAAGAGATTATTGGAGTGAGATGGTGAACTATATTTACAAGCGGTTGTATTTCTCGCAAGGGATAGGTCATCATCTTTTAATGCTATATAAAAAAATTAAGAGTTAAGAAGATGGCAGAAAGGAAGATACAGGTGCTTTCGGTTTGTACTTCCGATACGGGCGGAGGTGCAGCCCTTGCGGCATATAGGATTCACAAGGGGGTGGGTGTCTATGAGATAGACAGTCAGATGTTTGTCAAAAGCAAGAGTCGAGAGGAGAAAGGTGTTTGCTCGCTGAAGGATTTCGTTCCAAGAGGATTGGTATATCGGGTTTTTGATTGGTGTCTCGGTAAGGTCAGGAATAAAATACAGCATTACAGATGGAGTCAGTACCCCAAGCGAGATAATTATTACAAGTCAGACATGCGCGGAACGAGTGTTCACGGGGCATTGCAAAAGTTGAGTTATGACATCTTGCACCTGCATTGGGTGAACGGAAGGTTTCTTGACTTGCGGGAGTTAAGGAAAATAGACAAACCAATAGTATGGACGCTACATGATTCATGGCCTTTTTGTGGTGTTTGTCATTATTTTTTAGATTGTGAGGAATATCAGCGTGAGTGCGGAAAATGTCCACAATTGGGTTCGAACGATGCAGAGGACCTTTCTCACAAGGTTTGGAAGGCGAAACAGAGGATATATGAAGGTTTGGATCTGCATATAGTCACACCAAGTCAATGGCTTGCCGATTGTGCACGAAAGAGTGGTTTATTTAAGGGTTTGGACATTCGTGTTATTCCAAACTGTTTGGACACGGAGTCGTTTCGACCAATGGGGAAAGACGAAATGGAAGAAACGGTGAAAGGAACGGGAAACGAGGCTGTAAAACAGGTTGTCGGAAAGTGCTTGTCCGCAGAAGGGAGTGATGCTCCATGTATTTTATATGGTGCTGTAAACGCATTGACGGACAAGATAAAAGGGTTAGAGTATTTGATTTCGGCCTTAAAGGAATTGGATGCGCATGGTTTCTGCGCAAATTTGGTGGTGTTTGGTGTGGAACAATCAGATTTGCCATTGTCCTTTTCGCATATATCGGTGGATTTTGTCGGTTTCATTCATGACGCATCAGTCATGGCGGTATTGTATAACCTGTCAGATATTACTGTTGTGCCATCGCAGAGTGAGAACCTTTCTTATGTGTGTATGGAGTCATTGGCGTGTGGCACACCAGTCGTGGCTTTTGATGTCGGTGGAATTCCAGATATGGTGGAACACAAAAAGAATGGTTATCTTGCTAAGCGTGGAGATTCAGGTGACTTGGCGCACGGAATAGAATGGTGTCTGAAGAACAATGAGGACAAGAGTTTGTCCGCTAACGCTCGTGACAAGATAAAGAAAGGATGTTCTATTGACGTTGTGGCTCGCCAATATGTTAGTTTGTATAACGAGATAAAAAGATAACGCTTAAGATGCAAAGGGAACGAGATGTTACATTTGACGTTCTGAAAGGAATTGGCATTCTTTCGGTTATGTTGTGCCATTTGGTTTATAATGAAGGATTAATTCACAAAGTTGTGTATTCTTTCCATATGCCGTTGTTCTTTTTGATATCTGGCTATTTCGTAAAGGATGTCAATTGTTTTGTGGATTTTTTGAATTTGACAAAAAAAAGTGCAAGAAGATTGTTGCTCCCTTTTTTAGTGACAATGTTTATGTTGGTTGTATGGGGAGCAATCTTGGCGTATGCAAAACAAGATATTGCCTTTTTTATGCGCCCATTGTTGTCCTTGGTGTTAGCGAATGCGGATCCCATAAATACTCAATGGGGTATGCCTTATGCAGGTTGTCTTTGGTTTCTTGTGGCATTGTTTGTCGCACGGGAATGTTTTGCCTTATTGCAGATAACGTTAAGAAAAGTTTCGAGTAAATGTCGCTCACATATAATTTTGGTTATATGCATTGTGATTTCTTGGTTGGTAAGCGTTATTCACCCGAGGATGGTGTCATTGCCATTTTCAATAGCACAAGGTTTGACGGCTTTGGTTTTCGTGGCTGTCGGGTGGTATGTAAGGCAAACTCCAAACGTCGCGGAATGGGTGAAATGGTTGTGTGTGTTGTGTTGGCCACTGTCAATCATGTATGGAGGAATCAATATGGAGAGTTGCACTTTGAGCGCTTATCCCTTGTCGGTGTCGGGAGCATGTGGCGCGGTCTTTTTGTTATATCGTGTTTTCTCCTTGGAGAAGATGAAGGGTAATGTGTTCTCAAGGTGTTTGACTTGGTGCGGAATAAACTCTTTGGTGATTTTGTGCATGCACCATTTGGAGATGTATAGTTCGGTAATCTATTCGCTTCAATGTCGTATTCCGCAAACGCACTATTTTATAGGATATGGAGAGGTGTTGGTGGCAATAGTAATGGCAGCCATCGTGTTAAGGATTCCGTATTTGAAAAGTGTATATAAATGAGATGTTTTCAATGCTTTAGTTTTTCTATTAATGCGGGAGGGAGATAGACAATTTATGAGCATAAGTAGTTTTTGTAAACAAAAATTAGTACATTTAGATGTTGTAATAGGGTAAGTAATCGAGCGAAAACAAAAACGTGTTGTTTGATTATGAAAATAATAGCACATAGAGGTTTTTGGAAAACTCAGGATGAGAAGAACACACGCAAGGCATTAGAGCGTGCGATGGAGTGTGGATACGGATTCGAAACAGATTTTCGTGATTATGGCGGAAAGGTTCTCGTATCGCATAATCCACCAGTGGGTAATGAACTTACGGCAGATGAGTTGTTCCGTATGTATGTCGCTTCCGGGCGAAAAGGTACTTTGGCGCTGAATATCAAAGCCGATGGATTGCAGGAAATGATGTTGGAGTTGATAGAGAAATACGGCATCAAGGATTACTTCCTATTTGATATGTCAGTATGCGATACAATTCCATACATCGAGCGAAAGATGAAGATTGCTTCACGCAGTTCGGAATTTGAGCCGTATTTGCCATTTTACAAAGACAGCGAAGATGTATGGGTAGATTATTTCGATGGACGGACAAACATAGCTGATGAATTACGCAAGTATATCGCTAACGGAAAGATGCCGTGTATTGTTTCTCCCGAACTCCACGGATTACCATACGAAGCAATGTGGCAGATGCTGAAAGAAAATGGATTTACGAACATCATGCTTTGCACGGATGTGCCGGACAAAGCAGAACAATACTTTAACCAATGATTAAAGCCATTATTTTTGACATGGATGGAGTGCTCATTGAGGCGAAAGATTGGCACTATGAAGCACTCAACAAAGCACTCTCTCTGTTTGGTTTTGAAATCTCAAGGTATGACCATTTGGTTACGTTCGATGGCCTGCCCACAAGCCGCAAATTGGAGATGCTAAGTGTGGAACGCGGTCTGCCTCGCAGTCTGCATAAGTTTATCAATGAGATGAAACAGCAGTACACGATGGATTATGTCTATACCTGCTGCAAGCCTCGTTTTGTCCATCAATATGCGTTGTCACGTCTCCATGCAGAGGGTTATCGTCTGGCATTGGCAAGCAACTCAATCCGCCATACGATAGAGTTGATGATGGAAAAGGCGGGCTTGACAACTTACATGGAATTTATGTTGAGCAATCAAGATGTAGTGAAAGCCAAACCTAATCCTGAGATTTATATCACAGCTATTCAACGGCTTGGATTGAAATCTGATGAGTGCTTGATATGTGAGGACAACCAGAATGGTATTCAGGCAGCATTAGCCAGCGGAGCACATCTGTTCAAGGTGGACACGGTAAACGATGTGACCTACGCAAATATCAAACGTCGAATTGAAGAAATCGAGAAAGGAGGCAAAGGATGAATATTGTTGTTTTGATGGCAGGGGCAAGTACTAACTTTGCAGAAAAAGGATATATGTATCCGAAGTACTTGTTGGATTATAAGGGCAAGCCGATTGTGCAGCATGTGGTGGATTCATTGAAACCACTGAATGCCAATCTCTCGTTTGTTATTCTCAAGGAGGATGATGACAAAGCGTTTATCGCCTCAACCTTGCAAATCCTTGCGCCTAATGCAAACATATACAAGGTAAACAAACTGACTAAAGGTGCCGTTTGTTCGGCATTGTTCGCAATCGATAGTATCAATAATAATGAAGAGTTGTTACTCATCAATGGAGACCAACTCTTGACAAGCGGATTGGTTGAGTCGATTGAAGTGTTCCGACAGAAGCAATATGAGGGAGGAATTATTGTTTTCCGTTCTGTGCTACCACGATGGAGTTTCGTGGCGTTGGATGAAAAAGGATTAGTTTGTGAGACAAGCGAGAAGCGTCCTATCTCTGATTTGGCAACAGCCGGTTGCTATTGGTTCAAACACGGAAAGGATTTCGTTGAGGCGGCCTATAATATCATCCGCAAAGACGAGAACTTCAGCGGCAATTATTATATCTGCTCGACCTATAATGAACTGATTCTTCGTCAGCAGAAGGTAGGAGTATATGAGATTCCGATGGAGAACTATCTCTCTTTTGCTACTCCGCAGTTATATGAAGAAAATAAACGCAAGTGATATGATAAGTATTGTTATTCCAATGGCTGGAGCCGGTAGTCGGTTTGCAAAAGCGGGCTATACAAAACCTAAACCTTTTATTGATGTTCTGGGAAAACCGATGATTTGCCATGTATTGGACAATCTGTATATGCCGGACGCACAGTTTATCTTGATAGCTCGTCGTGAGCATTTTGAGGCAGAACAGGCAACCGTACAATGGATAGAGCAACATTATCCTGTGCAATGGGTATTGGTGGATAAGTTGACAGAAGGAGCAGCATGCACGGTGCTACATGCTCATCGGTTGATAAACAATGATGTGCCAATGCTGATTGCCAACTCTGACCAGATTGTGGATATGCAAATCGCTGACTTCATCAAGAACTCCGATGAACGCAAGTTAGATGGCTCGGTATTGTGCTTTGAAGATAATGATACCAAATGGAGTTATGCCAAGATTGATGAGCAGGGGCTGATTACGGAGATACGAGAGAAAATGGTGATTTCAGACCATGCCACGGTGGGTATCTACTACTTTGCACAAGGACGAATCTTTGTGGAGAATGCGATAGATATGATTGTGCGTAATGAGCGTGTGAATAATGAGTTCTATGTCGCACCGGTGTATAATTACGCCATTGCACAGGGGAAGAAGTTCGGCATCTATAACATCGACATGCAGCAGATGCATGGCACGGGTACACCGGAAGATCTGGATAAATATATTGCTTTCAAGACGAGATGAGAACAGCGAAACTGGAAGATATGGTCAAAGGTTGGTTCGTGGGGAACTTTGAACCGACACTCCTGAAAACCAAAGATGTGGAGGTTGCAGTCAAGAGCTACAACAAAGGAGACTATGAGCAGCGGCACTACCACAAGATAGCCACGGAGATCACAGTAATCACGCGCGGCAGAGTGCGCATGAACGGCGTGGAATATAAGGAAGGTGACATCATTGTGATAGAACCTTTTGAGTCAACAGATTTTGAAGCACTGGAGGATGGCACGCAAAATACCGTTGTCAAATTCCCCGGAGCAAATAATGATAAGTATTTAGTGGAGTGAAAGTATGAAAATAGCAGTACTACTATTTGGTCATTTGAGAGATTTTGAGGTTTGTGCAGAATCGCTAAGAGATAATCTATTGAATAAATATAATGGAGATGTGTTTATTCATACTTGGGATGTTTTAGATCACAATTCAAAGTCGTGGCACGAGCAGCGGTTAGAAGCCTCAAAAGTGGACGAGAGTGTTATTGAAATAATAAACTCAAAATACCAGCCCAAAGGATTGATTGTAGAGCACCAAGAAAAATTTACAGATGAAAGGTTGGTCCAGTTATCATATTTGCCTGACAAGGAAATATCCACCGCAATTCCTCACTATATGTTTTATTCTATGAATAAAGCTAACCAATTAAGGAAAGCTTATGAAAAAAAATCAGGCATAACATACGATTACGTTTTTGTCACAAGACCGGATGTTAGGCTAAAAAAGATATTTAATGTTGAGTATTATGTGAATGAAGCAAACGTGTTAGGTTTGGATTTCAACGCTTGTCGTTTCTGTGGTTCTTTTGAAGATATGAGTTTAGGCGGAATAAGTTTCTGTAGATCAAATGATTTGTTCTTCTTTGCAAAACCTAACGTGATAGATAAATATATTGAGGTCAATAGAGTCCTAACGGATGAAGAGATACAGAAATATGGTTTAACGATAGTATCTCTATATACAGCAAAGGAGATTCATGCGGGCATTATGCCAATCTCGCTCACCTATTCTATGAGTAAAGATTGGGACTATGGAGGTGCGAGACAGCATCAATGTCCTCCAAGTCAACAATATAATCCATGGAAGAAAGCGATATTTAAGATAGGAGCAGTCGCGTTATATCCCCTTTCGCGATTACAGAAAAAGTATCGATTGTTAAATTATTATGAATACAAGAAAAAATTTGACTAATTAAGATGTTTTTCAACACTACTATATTACTCGTTTTTTTGCTTATTCTTTTTGGGGTGGGTGTTTTGTTTGTTTCTTTGTTTGTGCCCGATATTCTGTATTGGAGAAAAGCAAGAAAAATCCGAAAGACAGAGAGAACGAGTAGCGAACCTTCAAATAGTCTGAACAACTTTGAATCAGATTTGCGGAATGCCTCAGTTCGTATGATTGAAAGTGGGGAAAAAATTGCTTTCCCTGCTTTGAGAGGAGATACTTTCATGAGTAGGGCGAGATACTTTTATAAAACTCGAAAAAGAGAGGCGATAGATGGAGGAGATGAAAGTGCATTCCATCTTGATTGGTCAGAATGTGGATGGATTGTTTATGCTCTTGCAGAAGATTACGCCAATTTACAATACATATCCCGAGTGTATAGTGAAAAAATATTACCGCTTCCTCTTAAGATGATTAATCATTCACAGTTAGGAATGGTTGCACTTTTACTGTTTGAAAAGACGGCTAATGATAACTACAAAATTTTTGCAGACAAAATTTATTCATTCATAAGGAAACAAGATTCAAAATATGGTGTATTATATCGTCAGAATATTCGAAATCAAATTGTTGATGTGGTGGGAATGGCTGTACCATTTTTGATTAAGTACGGAATGCTTTTTTCAGACGAAGAGGCTTTGAAATTAGCCGAAAAGACAGTGTCACAATATATAAAATATGGCTGTGACAGGGTGACTGGGATGCCGGCATTCGCTTTTCAATTAGAAGCGCCGCATATTAAGTGTGGCGCTACCAATTGGGGCAGGGGATGTGCGTGGTTTGTTATAGGTTTGTCATATGTGAATATCAATAATTTTGATAATGACACTCAATCTATGATAGACAAATTAGATTCTTCTCTTGTCAAACTATGGGAGACAGATGGTTTCTTTGGACACTTTATTAGTCAAGGACCCCGAGACTTGTCTGCGGAATTACCTATTGTTTATTATTTATACAAGAAGCGTTTGATAAATATAGAAGAACATCAATTGTTATCATATAGTACAATGTGCCACAATGGAATAATGTATAATAGTTCTTCCGAGAATCATGGAATCATAAGCTATGGCATGCCATGTGGACCGAATGCACTTTCACAAGCGTATATGATTAGACTTATCAACTTATATAAGGAAATGCATCCTAAGTATTCATGAATTTGATAGATATGAAAGAACGCATTGGTTACATAGATTCAATGAAAGGATTTGCTATCTTGTTGATGGTAATGGGACACGTTATAGCATATCAATTCCCGAGTTGGCAAGTTGCTTTGACAGATTCTCCTCGAGTTACAATGATAGTATGGCGGATTATTTATAGTTTCCACATGCCTTTGTTGATGTTTTGCTCTGGTTTGTTCGCTTTACATGCCTATGAATATACGTGGAAATCAGTTGCTCAGTTCATATGGAAAAGAGCATTGACATTACTATTTCCATTTTTCATTGCAGGTCTGATTCGTTACTGCACATTAGGAGGGCAGTTCCTTGATTATTGGTATTTGTATATACTTTTTGTCTTTGTAGTAATAGTTACTATAATTGATGGGCTGTGTTCGCTTATTCCTAAACATGGTAAAAATGTTTCGTCTATACTTATAATCTCATTAGCTGTAGTCGTTCATATTGTGTGCTCTAAGTATTATTGGTTTAACAAATTACCGTTCCTTGATTTGGATCACACGCACCTATTTTTATTTTTTTCTATGGGAGTTATTTGCGCTCGATATGATTTGTGTAACTCCTTACTATCTAAGAATTGGTTTTTTACTTGTGCATTGGTTATCTTTGGCTTCTTGACATATTGGATTACGATACAAGGATATCATATTCCCCGCCAAACGCTTACCGGCTGTATTCTTCCGATCTCTGCGATATTTATTTTTGTCTATCTTTTCAAAGAAGGATTTGCTAATAGTCGGTCTCGAAGTATTAAATGGTTACAAGATCTTGGTCGTCATTCTCTTGAAATATATATCATACATGAGTTCTTTCTTTTCCGTGTACATTATATCGGTGATTATGTTTTGAAATTGGCGAATACAGGAGGAGGGCAAACAATATTCTTCGTACAGTTGACAACTTCGTTTGTGAGCGCAGTTGTAATTATACTGCTATGTTATATGGTCATGAACGTGATAAATAAGTCCTCGATCCTTTCACAAGTATTACTTGGTCGTAAATCCACGATTGTTAATGAGAATGAAAAGCAATAACAAGAAAATAGCATTATTGAATTTTCCGGTAGATAATAATTTCGGAGGACATTTGCAGCGGTATGCGCTAATGAAAGTGTTGCATGATGAGGGGGCAGATGTGGTTCATCTGAATTGCAGGTATATAAATTCGCGTCGTTCTGCATATAGGTTTATAAGGTGTGTTGTTAAGGAGTCTCTGCGTTTCTGTAAGGGGTGGTTGAAGGGGAGACGCGATTTGCATGATTTGCCATATTTACGCTATCTGTTGCTTCGAGAGCCTAAGACTGAGCGTTTTTATGACAGGTATATTAAACATACGAGAAAAATATATACGCATAAGGGGTTGCGGGCGTATAATAATTTTGACGCTTATGTCGTTGGTTCAGATCAAGTATGGCGCGCTCCGATGGCAGCGCATAATTATGGGATAGATACTTATTTCTTTGGTTATCTTCCTGCAATGGCGAAACGCTATGCTTACGGAGTTTCTTTAGGGACAAGCGAGTATGAGTTTTCAAATGAAGAGATAATCAGGTTGACAGGGTTGTACAAGGGGTTTCAGATGGTATCTGTCCGGGAAAAGGACGCGTTGGCTAAGTTCCAGGAGTTTGGCTGGACGATTCCTCAAGCCGAGGAGGTGTTGGATCCTACGTTGTTATTGGAGAGGGAGCATTACGTGCGTTTGGTTAATAGTACGTATACGAAGCCATCATCAGGCAATATGTTTTGCTACATATTAGACGAGGATGAGGAGAAGAGGGAGAAAATAGTCCAAATGGCAGGCAGGAGGCATTTGCATCCGTTTTATATCACGCTTGAAGATGGTTGTTCAGTTGAGCAATGGTTGCGTTCGTTTATGGATGCGGAGTATGTTGTTACGGATTCGTATCACGGTTTTGTGTTTTCGTTGATTTTTAACAAGCCTTTTTATTTGATGTACAATGAAAAACGGGGTAATGTCCGTTTTGAGTCGTTGTTGCGGTTACTACAAATTAAGGGTAATGAGGAAAGGTATGACTGGGAGTCGGTTAATGCAGTCATTAATGAAGAGAAGGAGAGGTCGTTGAGTTATATTAAGCAATTATATCAATCTATCTAATGAGGCGTTTTTTGTTTGTATCGGATTGGATAAATCCTTTCGAGCCGCATTTCGGCGGTGCGCAACGGAGTAATTTGTTGTTGCGAGCCATATTGGAGTTAGGGGAGGTGGATGTCATTGCTTTCGCAGGCGGTGTGGTTTCCAATATGAAGGGGTGTAATGTTCTTTATTCGCAAGAGATGCGCACTTTTCCTTATGTAAGTCGTTTGAAGAAATGGGGTGGGTTGCTTACGCCATGGAATCCATATTCGATATATCCCACCAAGAAAGAAAAGGAGGCTATAGTAGATGGTTTTGTCGCTCAAAGGCATTATGATGCAATAGTGGTACGCTTTGTTCCGGAGGCGATGATGTCCGGCTTGATGAAGTATGCGGATAGGCTGATTATAGATGTTGATGATCATCCTAAGGACGCGTTATGGAATATGGCCAAGCGGATCAATAGTAAGCCCAATAAGATATATCATTATATTGCATCATTCGTGGCTCCGATAGTTGTACGAAATATAGCCAATACTATTAAGGCCGCGTTATTCCCAAATCCACAACAAGTTGTGGGAAGGAATGGCTATTTTTTACCTAACGTATCATTGGAAGAACCGACGACAAGGCTTGTGGATTTTACTAAGACATCACCGCGTTTGTTCTTTGTCGGCAGGTTAGATTACGGACCAAATTATTTAGGAATAGATTGGTTTGTGGATAATGTATGGCCGATTGTAAAAGAACATATTCCTCAGGCTGAGTTAGCAATAGCGGGAAAGGTATATTATCATGAAGTGACAGAGCCATATTTTGAGAAATGGCGTAATATCAATGGAATATCAGTCTTAGGATTTATTGATGATATCAACACCGAGTATGCGGAATGCCGCGCGACAATTTCTCCGATTTTCGCAGGGGCTGGAACGAATATTAAGTTAGTAGAGTCTATGCAACGCAAACGTGTCTGCATCACTACGGATTGCGGTATGCGAGGAATGAGTTCATTCCTTTCGTCGGGGAAAGATGTGTTAGTGGCTTCCAATGCAAATGAGTATGCTGAATTATGTATCAAGGCTCTGACAGATGAACAATACAATCATCAAGTAGCAGAAAATGCACATAAAACATACTGCAACCATTTCTCCCACCAGGCGTTCAATGATATTGTCGCACAAATAGTGAATAAACGATGAACATACTACTTGATTTTTTGACGTTAAAGTGGCCGACCGGGGCGGGAGAGTATGCACGCCGTGTTTATTATGCGCTATTGCAAAAGATTAAGGAAGAGTCTCTTGCGGATATACACCTGTTCGCGCTGTTTGATTCGAGAGAAGGAATTGCATATGAAGATATGCAGGAAGGGACTCCGATTACTACCGGCATCACCCATTTAGATGCCGCAGTAACACCTATAGCTCAACTCGTAATGGAAAACAAAATTGATGTGCTATTCATAGCTTGTGCGCAGTATTTCGAGAAACATAATGATTTGCAGGAAGTGACGTGCAAAACCATTTGTGTCATCCATGATCTGGCATACGAAGAGATGTTTACAAACGGCATGGATTATTATTACAAATTGCTTAATCCGAAATACCGTCTTGGGGAGAAGACCGTTTCGTCAAAGACTTATCATTTGAATACCATCAAACTGATCAAATGGTTCTTTGACACGAGGAGGAAACATGTTGGCGAACAAGGGCTGAGAATGCTTGAACCAACAATCAATCTGTTCAGTCAGAACCGTAATGTACAGTTGGTAACGGTATCTGATTACACGCGCAAATCTTTGTTGTATCATTACGGCATACCATCGGACAGTGTGAAAGTGCTATATAGTCCTGAACGGATTTTTACCAATCCCCACAAGAAAATGGGAAATCTTCAGTTGGCGGAACTGATTGAGAACGGAAGAAAATATTTTTTGATGCTGAGCGCAAACAGGAATACCAAGAATCCGCATAAGGCAGTAAAAGCATTCAAGCGATTCGCGGAACTGAATCCGGATACATATTTCGTAGCGGTTGGATATCCGGAAAGGGCATTTCCTAATATGCTCAATCCCGCTTATCTGAGCGACAGCGATCTTGCCTTGGCAATCCAGCATTGTTACGCATTGGTATATCCTACTTTCTTTGAAGGATTCGGCTATCCTGCCATAGAAGCCATGCATTATGGAAAGCCTGTGCTGGCGTCTAATGTCACATCGATTCCCGAAGTGTTTGAAGAAGCACCGTTATACTTCTCTCCTTTGTACGAGTCGGAGATATTTAATGCGCTCACCAAACTGAACGATGCCGCATATTCCGTCTATGCGAAACGCTCAAAAGAACAATACGACAAAGTACGCACTCGTCAGGAAAAAGATTTGGACACATTATTAAGTATGATTATAACCAGATAATACTATGTTTCTATCAATAGGAATATTGACATATAACCAGTCTGCATATATCCGGCAGTGTTTGGATTCTGTACTGATGCAGGAGGTGGATTTCGATTATGAGGTAGTGGTCGGAGATGATTGCAGTTCAGATGGAACGCAGGATATATTACGAGAATATCAGGCTAACTATCCTGATAAGTTCGTTTTGCTACTTGCTGAGAAGAACGAAGGTATATCCATGAACTACAAACATGTATTTTCCGCGTGCAAAGGTAAGTATATTGCTATATGCGAGGGGGATGACTATTGGACAGATGCAACCAAATTGCAGAAGCAGGTAGATTTCCTTGAGTCACATCCTGATTACGGGTTTGTAGGGACACATAATTCGTTGCTCTATCCCGATGGAACAATGAAAGATGATCCATATGACTATTTCCCAGAACCTACACGTGAAGGAGAGTGGGAACAATATGGCGATGTGTTTGAGTATGCGAAATGCGGACCTGTGACACGGACAGTTAGTTTGTGTTTCCGAAGAACGTTGATAGAACCGTATTTACAGTATGTGGGACTTGGAAATGACATGGTGCTTCAAACGGTGTTGGCAAAGCAAACGAAGTTTGCAAAACACTCTGCATCTATGTGCGTTTATCGTCAGGGTGGAGTAAGCACAGACAAAATGAGTTTATCAAAGCAGTTGTATTACAATAAGTGGTTTGTGGATAACCGGTTGCTACAAAAACGTTTGTTTCCAGAAGATTGTAATTGGAAAGAGGATGAATTATCCGATAGAGAGACATATATTTTGCTGAAAGATGCGATAAAGCACCACCGAGTAATGAAAGCATTGAGGTATAAAACAAAGCTTCGCTCGGCTGTATACAAGAATAAGTGTTATAGCAAATACTTACTCGGACCGATTACATGTTTTTTGTTATCATATAAAAAATGATTTTTTGTATGAACCAACCAATACATATTGTGATGACACCGACGCGGAATGAGGCGTGGGTGATACGGGCTTTTCTGAAATCAACGACCCGATGGGCAGATTATGTCATCATCTGTGACCAGTTCTCGACAGATGGGACAAGGGAGATTATTGAAAACCTCTCCTCATCCCTCCCTTCAAGTGAGGGAGAAATAGTGCGTAGATACAATAATGCACAAGTCATTCTTATTGATAATCCGAATACGGAGTTTAATGAGGCGGAGCGGCAACGGATACTGGTGGCAAAGGCGCGTGAGGTGGCGGCTGGGCGGGATACCTTGCTTTGGGGATTGGATGCCGATGAGATATTGGCGGCTAATGCCTTTGAGACTGAAGATTGGCAGAAGATATTACATTCAAAGCCAGGAGCGGTGTTCTGGTTCCAATGGGCGCAGATGACGCATGACAAGAAACATTATTATAACCCACCGGCATTCTATCCGTGGCTATTCCATGACGATGGCATCGAACCGCACGGTAACTATGTTCGAGAGATGCACTCTATGCGTATTCCTTATCCGATAGACGAACATGACATGACGCATGTGCAAGATTTCCGTGTGCTGCATCTTGGACCGGCTCCGCTCAACAGGGTGCGCGCTAAAGAGCGGTTCTATATGTTTGTAGATTGGCAAGTCAATCATCGTCCACCATATACTATGGGACGCAGTTATATCGGCAGCAATGTTTATCCGCAAGAACAATTTGATTTACCACAAGAATGGATTTATAATCAAGAGAAAGACGGTTGGAGTTTGTGGGAGAATGTAGAACTGGACGAATCGCATTGCTGGATGGATGATTATATCTACGATCGGTTGGACAAGTTCCCAATATCCACTCTTGCCAAACTACCCATCTGGACGCAGGAGTTCATAGCATATTACCACATTGCGGACCCACGTCCGTGGTATGTGAAGTGTGTGCATAAGTATCTGGAATGGACGCAGTCATTTAAGAATAATATCTTAGTCAGGGCAATAGATAATGTGTTGCGAAAAATAAAGAAATGATGTTGTGTATGCATCATTTGGAAATGTACAGTTCGGTAATCTATTCGCTTCAATGTTGTATTCCGCAAACGCACTATTTTATAGGATATGGAGAGTTGTTGGTGGCAATAGTATTGGCAGCAGTCATGTTAAGGATTCCGTATTTGAAAAGTGTATATAAATGAGATGTTTTCAATGCTTTAAATACCCCTAACTGAACCCCAAATGTTTACGCAGATTAGGAACAACAGAGCATAAATTCAGACCCTTAACCCCATGTTGTTTATGCAACATATCTTCAACCCTATAGCCTTCAGATATAATGTCCTGCTATAATTCCGGCATAAATTCTACAAGTCACCGAATGAAACAAAAAAACTATAGCAGAAACCATATAAAAATGTCAACATACGCACTTTTATATGTGAAATGATGTAGTTTGATAATATTATTCGTATTTTTGTATGCGAAATAATATAAACTGTATGGGGAAGACAAAATTGTCAGCAGTTGTAAAGTCTCTGCGCAAGGAATATGCTCTTACTCAGGAAGAGCTCGCTTTGAAGTCGGGCGTGGGACTATGCTTCGTCAGAAATCTGGAGCAAGGTAAGCCGACGCTGAGGATGGATAAGGTGAACCAACTACTTGATTTGTTTAACTACGAACTAACGGCAACACCCAAACAATGAGACAAGCAGAAATATACCGCAAGGGTGTTCTTGCCGGCTTCTTAACAGAAGAAGGAGGCGAATATCGCTTCTGTTATGATGAAACGTATCTTGCCCGTGAGGATGTGCAGCCAGTGAGTCTGACACTTCCATTGCAGGCGGAGACGTTCGTTAGTCCTGTACTGTTCCCGTTCTTCGATGGACTGATACCCGAAGGGTGGTTGCTCGATGTGGCACTCCGCAACACAGACATCAGTATTCTTGACCGTATGTCTCTGTTGCTGCTATGCTGTAAGGAGTGCATCGGATCAGTCAGTGTCGTACCTGTTATTAAGGAAGGAGGCGAATGATGTGTAAGTGTCTGTATTGTTATCAACCTCTGGAGGAATGGCAGAAAGATTTTCATCCAGGATGTGCCCGAAAGTTCTTCGGGACAAAAGATGTCCCGTCAATGGAATATCGGCATGAAGATCTTGACAGCCTGGCAGAGCAAGTCATTCGTGCCCAGACATCTCTAACGGGAGTACAACCAAAATTGTCGCTGAACCTCAGCAAGCATGAAGGTTGCAGTCGTCTGACCATTGTGGGACTATGGGGCGATTATATCTTCAAACCTCAGACGGAGAGTTATCCGCAGTTGCCCGAAAATGAAGACCTGACGATGCACCTTGCTGAAGCGGTAAAAATAAGTGTTGTGCCTCATAGCCTTATTCGTTTGGCAGACGGAGAACTCGGTTACATAACCAAGCGCATTGACCGCACCAAGAATGGTGAGAAGATAGACATGGAGGACATGTGTCAACTGACGCTTCATCCTACGGAATATAAATACAAAGGCTCACATGAGCAGATAGCGAAGACCATAGCGCAGTATAGCAGTACGCCAAAGCTTGACTTGACGAACTATATGCAGCTCTTGCTTTTCTGCTTTGTGACAGGCAACAACGACATGCACCTAAAGAACTTCTCGCTCTATCGCCCTTCAGAGAAATACCAGTTGACGCCATCCTATGATCTCCTTAACGTTGCTATAGCCAACCCCAAGGACAATGAAGAGTTGGCACTACCACTTTCAGGGAAAAAGACTAAACTATGTCTGGACGATTTCCTGAAAGCAGCAAAAACAATGGGATTGGAAGAGAACGTGGTGCTGCGTCTAATAGCAGGTCTTCATAAGGCACAGCCAAAGTGGCAGACTCTTATTCTGGATTCCTTCCTCAGCGATGACATGAAGTTTGCATATTTAGAGCTAATTGCGTCTCGGTTGGCCCGATTGGAAGGACAAAGACAGACAGCCATTTAAGAATAATATCTTAGTCAGGGCAATAGACAAAGTGTTGCAAAAAATAAAGAAATGATGTTGTGTATGCATCATTTGGAAATGTGCAGTTCGATAATATATTCGCTTCAATGTCGTATTCCTCAAGTGCATTATTTGATTGGGTATGGAGAGGTGTTGGTGGCAATAGTGTTGGCAATGGTAGTGTTAAGGATTCCGTATTTGAGAAGTGTATATAAATGAGAGGCTATCAATTTTTTAGTTTGTTTATAATGCGGGAATGAGAGAGACGAGAAGGAATTTCGGGATGAGGGGTTGTTTGCATCCTTAGTTTTGTACACTTATGCTGTCTAACAGTGGTTAAGACCAGTTAGGACGACGGCACTTTTTCAAACATACTGTAATAGAACGCATGTAAATTTGTTAAATCATAATGATTTTATATCAGAAGTAATATAATAACAAAGTAAAATTGTAGTTCTGTATTAGAAACAATATAATTTGACATGGAAAGGACAAACTATCAGCAGTTGTAAAGACTCTACGCAAGGAGTATGGTCTTACTCAGTTGGACAAAATCGACAAGGCTTTGAACTTGGGTTGGAGAATTGAGATAGTGAAGTGACGTTCTTACACATGTAACTAAGACGGATTAAAGACGGCACAGGGCTTTGTCTTTTCATGGGCAGAGAAAATGCTGAAGGTCAAATCAAAGAAATGCTGGGCATCCCGGAAATCAAGGAAATATGGGAGGGCATTCAACAAAAAAAAGCGCAACTTCAACCGTCAACTCAACCAGTTGATTGACAATGCACTCAAAGCGATAGCCCACTTCGTCGCCTATGAGAAAAACGTCCATTTCTCAGAACAGCAGAGTAGTGCCATTTCCATGGGTATTATTGCCAAAGCTTTCAAGAGTGGTCTTGATGTCCACAAAATGTGCGGCATTGCCAGCAAGGTCAATAAGCCTCTTCTTGAATTCTGTGGCCGCGGCCCTTCCGCTTCCGAGAAGTTGACGAGCTGATGGGACTGAAGGGCTATCTGAGGTTTGGCGTGTACATAGAAACGGTAGGGGAAAAGGATGCCACTGGTCCATCTGAACAGTTCTTGATAAGGGAATTTAGTTTAGCGGACGAAAATCAGAGTGGGGAAGATGACAAACACATCTATGTCCCCTACGTGTCCGCTCAGGAGTTTTGGGAGTCGCTGCCGTCCTTTGTTCAGATGGCTGTATTCACTTTTGGAAAGGGACATTCTGCTGATGAACTTGCAGCTCTGTCAAAGAGAATTATGCTATCTGCCATACATGCGTTGCCAGAGATTTTCGTTAAACTCCGCGACCAAATCCATGATGGTAGCAATTCTCTGTTGATGTGTACATTGTACTACATCTGCTTCGACCACGGACTGCCAAGGAACGCAACGGCATTGAGCAAGGTCAGCCTTGGCGCCAAACAAATCTCCTACATACGTGAGAGTGTCAAGGCTGTAGTTGAAAAGCTAATGGAGACAAGTGTAATGAATGCACTTGACAAGAAGGCAGAATGGACTAAACAGATTAGGGACGTTGAAGACGCAGAATTGAAGCAAGTCATGAAGAATACCCTCGGCAACACGAAGGGGAAACACGGACGCAGAACCTTTCAGCAAGAAGAGCAGAGCATTGACGACATTCTTATAGCCGATGACAAAGAAGCGTTGAAAACGGCAATTCTGGCGGCTCTCAACAATATGGAGCACGAATACGAAACCGCCTATATCAAGGCTGCACTCATCCGCTCTCATCATCTTGATCCGCACATTTCTTTTTCAGTATTTCTCCGTACCATCTGCACTTTCTCTGGTAGAGAGTACAAGTATGATCCCGCCCAAAGGGTTGACACTTTCATATATCACGAGGAAAAGAAATTCCTGACCTCCAAGAGTTCAAAGTGGCAACGTGGAAGAAGAATCGTTTCGTATCTGACAGAAGTGTTTGGGGCAACGCCAAATACAACAAACACCCCCTAGTACAAGAATAGCCAGGAAAAAATGGTTTCGTGATAAAAAAGTGTGAAAATATTGCAAAAAATCAGAGTTTGTTAATCTTGTTTTATAGAAAATACTTTACTTTGTAAACCAAACTTAATAAAACAATACAATTCGTATAAAATATAATTTATATGAGTATCGGTAAAGATGTCATCAAACAATGCCTGATTAGTAAGCAGCGTGAGGTGGATGAGGCGGTGATTGTGAACCGTCCCGTAGAATTCGAAGAGAACGGCAACTATGTGATAGTTGGCGTGAGACATGCGGGTAAGTCGTACCTACTGTATCAGCGTGTGCGTCAGCTACAGGCAGCAGGAAAGGGATGGGACGAGATTCTGTTTGTGGACTTTGAGGATGAGCGTCTGGCGGAATTCCAGACAGAAGACTTCAACAGCCTGCTGGAGGCCCATCTGGAACTGTATGGTAAGAAGCCGGTGGTGTTTTTGGAAGAGGTGCAGAACATTCCGCACTGGGATAAGTTTGTGCGCCGACTGGCTGATGCTAAATACCGTGTTTATGTGACGGGCAGCAATGCAAATATGCTGAGCAAGGAGGTTGCAACTACATTGGGCGGACGGTTCTTTATCTATGATGCGTACCCATATTCATTCAAAGAGTATTTGGCAGCGCAGCAGGTGGAACTGAAAGAGCATTGGGAGTATGACACTATCCAAAGAAGCGAAGTAAAGCGACATCTGAATGAGTACTTCTATTACGGCGGTCTGCCAGAGATCCTGTCGTTTAAGAACAAGCGGGCTATGCTTTCGAGCTTGTACCAGAAGATTTATCTGGGAGACATCTGTGCCCGAAACAACATTAAAAACGACAGAGTGCTGAACATCCTGATTAAGAAGATGGCAGAGAGCGTGAAGCAACCGCTGTCGTATAACAGGCTGAAGAATGTGATTGTGTCAACGGGGTCGCCCATCAGTGTGCCTACCACGATAGACTATGCGGGTTATGCCGCTGACAGTTGGCTGATACTACCTATGGAGAACGAGGTGGGTAAGCTGACTGAAAAGGAGACGCAAAAGAAGTATTATTTTATAGACAACGGATTGCTGAATCTGTTCTTGATGAACTCAGAGACATCGTTGCTGGAGAATATGGTTGCGGTGGAACTGTTCAGACGATACGGCAAGGAGAATGTGTATTATCTGAATGCTGACAAGGAGATAGACTTCATAGTACCTAACAAGAAGCTAGCCATCCAGGTGTCGTATAGCATCAAGGATGTGACCACATACAACAGGGAGGTGCCACCACTGGTGAAGTATGCCAAGGCACACGAGAACTGGAAGTGCCTGCTGATTACGTATGATGAGGAGGGTGCGGAAGAAGGAATACCTGTGGTGCCAGTGTGGAAGTGGCTGATGGAGGCTATTGGAACACGAATCTTACTAATTGACACGATTTAGATATGGATACAAAAAAACTCATTGAAGAAGTACTATTAGACCTTGGCAATAATAAGAGTCTGACGGATGTTTCCAGTAAAATACAGATTATTGTTAGGTTATTAGGCGACGAGAAGTTGAAATCTTGGTATACCTGTGAGTTCGTAACTGGTTACAAGGATCAGGAACTTCCAGATTATCGTATATCGCGTGCCGTAGAAATAAAGGCAAACTATATAGTACCACAAGGGTTTGGTGCATGGAAGTTGAGTGGTCAGAGCGTGCCAGTAGCTAACTTGGGGCTTGAAAAGTATAAGGAGATAATGACAGTCCGTTTTTGCGATACCATTTCAGCTATCATAGAGTACTCAAAGCATCCTGAAGATGTGGCCATGTCGCTAAGTCCTTATGAGCAGATGCTTGTTCAGAAAGTATTAGGTGAGGCCCATATCCAAAATGTCCATAAAGTACTTTCGCCTTCTACATTCCAAACTATCATTGATAATGTACAAGGCCGTATTATAGATATGTTTATGGATCTGAATGAGCGGATTTTCAATGGAGAGTTGGATTTGAAGTCAGACTCTGCAAAAAAAGAGATACATCAAGTAATCACCAATAACATCACAGCTGGCATTGTCCAGACGGGAGCTGGCACAATTGAGGCAAACAATGCTACAATTGAGGCCAAGATTGAACAGTCACCTTCAGCTGATGTGATTGCAAAACTGAATTCGTTAGCTGTTGAAATAGAAAGGGTGGCTAAAGATGCAGACGAAGAATTTGACGACATTGTTAGAGAGCTGATTGATATTCGGACGGAACTATCAAAACCTCAGCCTAACAGTTCTTTCTTGAAGAAATCATTCAAGGCGTTAACATGGGGTGCGACGGTTTCCAGTAAAACCACCATTGAAGAATTGGTTAAGAAAGCGATAGAATATTTGTCGTAAAAACGAAAGTATTACTCGAACCTCGTTGATTATAGTTGCGTTATATGATGAAACAGAATTCTTATCCACAGATATGCTATATAGCTTTGCTGGGACCACGTGACAATACTATGTTCACAAATGTCCCTCCAATGTCTGTGGTGAGCCCTATGCTTTTTTATCTTGGAAACTTGCCGCAAGGTATGTTTCAGTTTGTTTATGGAGTTGAGTACTATGAAAAACTGAAACACTACGGACTACAACTAGGCTATGATCTGCGAATGATTTATCCAGATACACCTCAATTTTCCATAGATAGACTGTTGGAACTAACTAAAGACCAACCTCGTGTTATATTACTTTGTACGGATAATGAGCAATCGATACATACATATAATGCTCTCTTTTCTGGTAAAATAGACATTGACACACTTTGCATATTATATGAAAAAGTAGAGGCTCTTTGGACAGTTCAATGTGCAAAGGCATTTAATAAAGAGATGGTGTGGAAATGGTTTTACGAGTTTGCTATTAACCATTATGAGATAGATAAAGAACGTCTGCCTTTCTCTGTCCCTATTTTACAGAAAGAAGTGCATGACAAAGGGTATGTATTCTCACCAAGCAGGGTAAATACACAGATACTTAATTCTATTTTAGGAAATTGGGGATACTCAAAAGAGTTGATGGACGAGGAATCAATAAAAGAAAAAGCAGAAGTTTCAAAAAATGCTTTAGCTGATAAAGATGGGACAGCTCGGCAAGATTTGCTCATTGAACAAATAAAACGTATACGAGCTATTGAAACAATGGTTGCGTATAATGATCCTGATAAGGAAACCATAGAAGACCAGTCTCGCGCTCCACTAGTGCTGGCTATTCCGTACACTAGCATAGATATGCGCAAAGTGGAAAGGTCTTCTAAGATGACACAGGAGGAGAGTAAGATGGCAGACTTCGCCGAAAATATCCTAGGTTATTATTATACCAAGAATTATACAGTATGGAATAATAAGTGTTTTGTTAGAACTCCAGAAGAATTATTCCTATTTCAAAGTATTCAAAGAGCCTTCATAGAGCCGCGAATGCGTATATTTGACCTCGTAGGATTGCTGCATTGCTCTATGCGTTTTTCACCTTATTTGAGGTTGCCAGTAATGGGGAAGAATATCAATTCTGAATTATCTTTTGTCGGTATTAAGAATATTGAGAAGTTAGCTAAATCGCCTAGTAAGAATAAATCGATACGAAAGGCGATGGAAACAATAGGAAAAAAGATAGTTTTAGAGGCGTTAGTTCCTAGTACAGTTGAAATGCTGCAAAAGAGTGTTAATCAAATTGTGGCAATGACAGATTTACCTATAGAATGGATGATGATAGATGGTGTACCACTAGGCTTTTCTCATGATGTGTGCCGTATACCTGAAACTCCAGCGGTTGGTATGCTAAGTCAATATATGGAGTGTAAGTTTATTCCATTCAACATACCAAAGGATATTTTAAAACATACGCTTGTTATATTTGGCAATGAAGAGGATTCTTTTGTGAAAGCTCAGGAACCTGTAGTCGATCTGTCAAAAGTGTTAGGTTTCCAAATACGCAAATGCCTTACTAAAGAGGCGTTCTTTAATACTATTAAGGAAATGGATCCTTTACTACTGATTGTTGATACTCATGGAGGTGTGGATGAAGAAACCCATCAGTCATTTCTTACAATGGGCGACGAGGTGGTTTCTGGTGACGATGTTGTAAAGAGCGACATTCATCCAAGAATCGTGTTTCTCTCTGCTTGTAATACATTTACAACATATAATACGGTATCAACAATAGCCAATGCGTTCTTTCAAGTAGGGGCTGCCGCGGTAACTACTTCTTATATGCCGGTTCTGATAGAGCCCGCAACCACCTTGTACACCCGTTTGCTGAATAATCTTAACATTGCTGCAACTCATAATGTTCATCGTAATTGGCTTGCTTTTGTGTCTCACTTGATGAGAACTTCCTATATACAAGCACCGATACGCAGAGCTGTACATAAGGACGTGAAAGTTGATATTGATACCCTTACCCGTCTTACAACGGAGAGTATGTTCTTCCAGAAACGCAGAGAGATATACAAAAAACTTAATACGAATGCATTTACAAAGGGATTAGGAGCAGATTATCAGAATATAATCCCACATTATTTAATGTACTCTACATTAGGAAGGGCAGACTTGATTCGTTTTGAAACGAGTTTGAAATTTCCAGATGAAGAGGAGAATTAGTAGTTATGAATGATGCAGTAACGATTATTATAGTTGGGGCCAGAGCAGTTTTGAACTTTGAGCACAAGGACATATTTCCTTCTGTGAAGAATATTACAGATGAGGTGATTAGACAGAGCATCTAGAAACGACATAGAACACGAATACGAAACCGCCTATATCAAGGCTGCACTCATCCGTTCTCATCATCTTGATCCACACATTTCCTTTTCTGTGTTTCTCCGTGCCATCTGCACTTTCTTTGGTAGAGAGTACAAGTATGATCCCGCATAAAGGGTTGACACTGTCATTTATCGTGAGGAAAAGAGATTCCTGACCACCAAGAGTTCAAAGTGGCAGCGAGGTAGAAGGATCGTGTCGTATCTGACAAGTGTATTCTTGGCTTACCGATGACAGTAGTCAGTTAATATTAAGTATTTATTAGTTATAAAAGACAACATGAAAAAAGACAAGAAATACTATGGAGATACCAGGTTAAATCACTTTTGTGCGTTCTGCGGTTGCCCAACAGAAACGGAAGACCACGTTCCATCCAAATGTTTCCTTGATAAGCCTCACCCCAAGATTTGCCCGTTATCCCTTGTTGCTATAAGTGTAATCATGATTTCTCTTTAGATGAGGAATACGTATCGTGTATGATTGACTGCATGAAGGCTGGCACAGCCTCTCCAACCCTTGTGGAAAGAGAAAAGACTCGCAAGTCCCTTCTGCATAATCCCAAATTACAAGAGAGAATAAGTGCTCAAATTAGAGATTTTGGAGGAGTGCTTTTATATGATATAAAGAAGGAACGATTTGAAAAAGTCTTTCGTAAACTAGCATTCGGTCATTTGGCTTTTGAGAATGATACGCTTGCATGGGATAGTCCCTATAGTATTGACATTCATTTGTTGTCTGAGATGTCTGATTCTCAGAGGGACGATTTTTTCCGCCCTTATAAAGGTGAACTATTGCCAGAAGTGTGCAGTCATGGCTTGGAACACGTAATGTTGTGTTATGAAGACGATGGATCGTATTCCTATTTAAGTCCCTGGGTCACTATTCAAGAAGGCCGCTATAGATATTGCGTATCGCCCAATGGCAATATTGTTAAATTTGTTATTGCAGAGTTCCTTGCGGTAGAGGTAAACATAGAAACATGATTGTAAAAATGCGCCAATAATATTGCGTTTGTGCAAAAAAACTTAATTTGCAACCGTTCAAAACCATTTTTCTCGATTATACTTTGGTAAAAAAACTGAATTTTATTATATTTACACTCATTTTTAATTAAATAAAGATGAGCGAAAGACCTCTTAATAGAATCAAAGTAGTTCTTGTTGAGAACCAAAAGACGAGTAAATGGTTGGCAGGGCAGTTGGGCGTCTCTACTGTAACCGTCAGTAAGTGGTGTACCAATATGCACCAGCCCGACTTGCAGACGTTGGCCAAGATAGCCGATTTGATAGGATGTGAGAAAAGAGAACTTATAACAGAATAGAAATGTCTCAATTTGAAGTCAGAAGACATTAGAGAAGATATGGATTTGCAAATCAGCTTTTAGAAGAAGATAAGATTAATGACAAAGAAAGAATATACAGTTATCGATCTCTTTGCTGGAGCAGGAGGTTTGTCACTCGGTTTATATCAAGCTGGGTGGCATGGCTTATTTGCTATCGAGAAAAATCCCTTTGCTTTTGAAACTCTGAAATACAATTTGATAGAAAACAAAAAACATTTCAATTGGCCGGAATGGTTGCCTAAAACTAACCACGACATCAATGAGGTCTTGAAGAACTATTCTGAGCAACTTGTGGATTTGCGAGGCAAAGTGGATTTGGTTGCCGGAGGCCCTCCGTGCCAAGGCTTTTCTATGGCTGGGAAACGCGTTGAAGAAGACATACGCAATCAACTTGTTTTTTCTTATATCAAGTTCATTGAATTAGTTCAGCCAAAGATGATTCTTTTCGAGAATGTTAAAGGATTTACATATGCTTTTGACAAGAACAAGAAAGAAGCTGCCGAACCATATTCACATAAAGTAATCCGTGAGTTGGAAGATTTAGGATATAATGTAAAACCACACGTGATAGATTTTTCAAACTATGGTGTCCCGCAACGTCGCAAACGTTTCATTCTTGTTGGTGTAAGAAAAGAAATTGGTTCTCCCGAAAATTTTGAGAATTTGTTGATGGAAAACAGAGAAACTTTTTTGGCAGAAAAAGGATTGAAGTCCAATACCACATTGCGCGAAGCCATATCTGATTTACTTCGTTCCAATGGTGAAGAACCAAGTCCCGACCGCAAAGGTTTTTATTCTGGGAAATATGGGCGTACAAAGTTGAGCAACTACGAAAAGCTTATGCGTGGAGATTATCCTCAAACGCACGAGATAGCAGACAGCCACAGTTTTGCAAAACAAACGCCTGATAAAATTGCTTGTTACAAGCGTTTGTTAGCGGAATATCCACAGTTAGGTAAGCGTATTGATGGCAAAAACAGGGAGCAATGGGGTATCAAACAACGAGGTATTACCGTTTTGGATCCCAATGCCGTTTCGCCAACCATTACCGGACATCCAGATGACTACTTGCATTATTGCGAGCCGCGTATCATGACCGTTCGCGAGTGCGCTCGTCTCCAATCGTTCCCAGATTGGTACGAAATCAAGAAAAAATACACCACTGGCGGCAAGATGCGCAAAGTGGAAGTGCCTCGTTACACACAAGTCGGCAACGCCATTCCACCGTTGTTTGCAGAACAGGCGGGAATTGTTTTAAAAAAGATGTTGAAAGATGGGGAAACTACACTTTAAGACAAACGTCCAAATAAAAAGCATCATTGGTAAAGACTTGATCAATGATGATAACATTGCCATTTTGGAATTGGTAAAAAACTCTTTTGATGCTGATGCAAAAAGAGTCGACATTTCTTTTTGTAATCTGAAAGAGAATGATGACAAAGATGATAAAAAGGAAGGAGATTTTACAGACCAAACCTCACGTTTGATAATTCGTGATGATGGAGTTGGGATGAACTCTTCGGATATTGATGACAAATGGTTGAATATTGCTTATTCGGAAAAGAAAAGTAATTCCAAGCAATACAATAGAATGATGGCTGGAGCGAAAGGGGTTGGTCGTTTTTCCTGTGATAGACTTGGACAATTTTTGAATCTTTATACAAGAAAGAAAGGTAAAGAATGTTTCCTATTGAAAATTGATTGGAGAGAATTTGAAATTGATGATCAAAAAAAAGAAATTCAATCAGTTGACATAGAATATGAAGTATTAAACGATATTGAATTAGAGAAAAAGGGTATATCCTCATTTGAGCAAGGCGTCATATTGGAAATCATTCAGCTTAGAAGTAATTGGGTTAGATTTGAAGACAATAAATGGAATACAGATAAGCTTTCTGGATTAAAAAAATATCTTGAGAAACTTATAAATCCAAATCAAGCTTTTGAAAAGAATGATTTTGGTATATATCTTAATGCAGCAGAATTCGTTTCAGAAAACGAATCAAAAAGTCAAAATGAAAAATTCATAGGAAAAGTAGAAAACACTATTTTTCAGAAACTTGATTTCAAAACGACAAGTATTGAATGCAAATCTATTGAAGATGGAAGAATAATCCAGACAACATTAAAAGACAAGGGAGATACTATCTTTTGGATCAAAGAAGTGTCAGATTATTATCCAGAGATTAAAGAGTTCAAGATTACGCTTTATTATTTGAATACTTATGCAAAAGCCTTCTTTACGAAACAAACGGGTATGCGTTCCGTTTCGTATGGCTCTGTTTTTCTGTTTTTAAATGGTTTTAGAATACCACCATATGGGGAAGAAGGCGATGATTGGTTGAAACTGGAACAAAGAAGATCTCAAGGATACAAACGTTTTATTAGTGCACGTGATTTAGTTGGTCAAATAGAAATATTGGATTCCAATAATTCTTTCCAAATTGTATCAAGTCGAGAGGGTCTTGTGAAAAACGACAATTACGAAAAACTTGCCGAACGGAATGGGTTGTTTTATAGGGTTTTAAGAAGACTTGAAAAGTACGTTGTTGATGGCCTTAACTGGGATAGCATTCCGGATGAAGATAAAAATAAAGTATCCGAGATTGAGAAAAAAATAATTAGCGGAGAGCTTTCCGAAGAGGATTTGAAGTATCAAGAAGATGCAAAAACTAAAAGAAGAAGAATTTATGAGAGTATTCATTCAATTATAAATGCTAGTCCCAAAAAAGTTGTTGAATTATATATCAACGAGGATTTAATTGAATCAAAAATAATTGAAGAAAAAGAGCTCGCCGAACAAGAGTTTTCTAAGCTTTTATCTGATTTTGAAAACAAGAAAATTTCAGGCGACCTTTTAGCTCAAATCCTTCAAAAGAAAGCACAAGAAAGCAAAGAATTGGAAAAGCAGCTTGCTGATTTTTCAAAGTATACGACAAACGAGGCAACCACAAAAGCGATTGCGGAGCTCCAATCGTATAAAGAAACCATAGAAAAGCAAGCCAAAATAATAGAATCTCTTCAAAAACAACTCGAAGAGAAAGAAAAAGAAAGGGCCTCTGCTCAATCCGATGCTGATGAACGGATAAAAGAGGCTGAAAAAAAGCGGAAAGAAGCCGAACAGAAACAAAAGGAGGCTGAAAAAAAACAAAAAGAAGCCGAAGCCGACAGGGACTTTATTAAACAAAAAAACCGTTATCTAGAATCAACCCGATCTATATCTGATGAAGAAGAGTCTTTTATTCACATCATCAATGTCTATTCTGCTGAAATCAATCCTGCATTCCAAAACATTTCTGATATTATTGCAGCCAATGCTATTCCAAAGGAATTAATCAAAGAAATAAGCGTAATTAGGACTTTTTTTGATAAAATTTTAAACGCTGCAAGTTTACTAACCAAAGCTAATATTAAACAACTTGCCAATAAAGAGATAATAAACTTGTCAGAATATATTGAAGAATACATTCAAGCTTGTTCCGAAATATTGTTTAGGGACATTGTTTTCGAAGTGATCAACCAAGATAATGTTGATTATTTTGGAGCATATAGCCTATTAGACGTTTCTGTATTGTTAGATAATTTGATAAGCAATGCTAAAAAAGAAGCCGCCGATAGAATTCAAATCAATATTTTCCAAGAAAATGGGAAATATATAATTGATTTCTCAGATTCTGGAAATGGTGTTTCAGATTCTACATTATTAGGTGACAGAATGTTTGAATTGGGTGTTACTACTCGTTATGGAGGATCTGGCATTGGTTTGGCCTCTGTAAGAAAAATCGTATCAGACATGGGAGGACACATTTTCTTCTTAGGGAACAATGTTTATTTGAAAGGTGCAACATTTAGAATCGAATTTGAAATATGAGAACATACTGCTTAGTAATTGATGATGATAATCAGGAAGAGTATTTTGAGACCAACGTTTACAGAATACTCCAGAAAGACCATATTGAATTAATCCCCGTCTTTATCAATCCTAAAGCTCGAAAATACATGAAAAATGACCACTCCGGATTTGATCTAGACTTAATAGAAAAAGATTGTATTGAAACAATAAATAATTACAATTGTTCTGTTGTTGTTTCTGATTACCAAATTGCGACTGATAACGATGGATTTACTGGCTTGGATATTTTAAATACAATTTCCGAAAACCAACATAATTTGTTTTCGGTACTTTATTCTGGTGTGAAAATCAAGGAAGCAATAAAAAGACTTTCTAAAGCACTATCGGATACTGTTCCTGACAATCAGGAGAGAATGAGCGAGGCACAAATGCTTGAAGCCCTTAATCAATTAAAAAAGATATCCAGCATTAACGATATTGTTTCAGGGAAAGGCTATGCTGAAACAGTTATTAGATATATGCGATGTTCTCCATTGGCTTTACAACAGCAATTTTTGTATCAACTGAAGGTTGATTATAATAATATGACATTCCAATCCTGTTATCCTGTTTTCAAAGGTTGGAAGCTTAAGGATATTGGCGAACAAATAGAAAAACAAACTCTGCAAGGGGGTGATTTTCAGCAAGCACTAATTGAACAAACCATATCATATTTGATTGATATAAACAATGATTGAGGATGAGAAAGTTAGTATGCATATTCCCAGAAGACGAATCCACGGATTCTCTTTTGCCCATATATGAGCAATTAAGGTCTATATCGGATTTTGTTGGGTATCGTTTCAACACGTTGGATTCGCAGAAAAGGAATAACCTCTATGAGGAATTGAATCAATTGGAGGGTAATGTCTTGTTGGTGTTTCTCGGACACGGTGCGAGCAATAAGCTCTATGGAAGTGTGGAGGGAAACGGTAACAAACAAGTATTGTTTGACAAAGAGAACACAAAGCACCTGAAGAATCTGGATTTCTTGTGTATTGCTTGTCGGTCAAGCGAATTTGCGCATAATCATTTCCGGAATTATATAGGATTTGGTGATATAACAAGCGATTTTTCAGAGGTTATAGCTGAACGTAATATATGCGACCCCAATTTTATGGATTGGGCAAGTGAAAATGATATTATTAACTTTCGAAATGTATTTGTTCAAACTATCACAAATGCTATTTTATTGTCATCCTGCACTGATCTATATTCTTTGTACAAAATGATAAGATTGTGCTTTAACAAACAAATTGCCGAATTGTTAAAGAATAAGAGTTTGGATAATTATCGACAAATTGCTGATATGTTATTTGATGTTTTACAGGATATGACATGCTGTTTGAACTCTAAATTAATGTAGAACAAAGTACAAATTGAATGCGCCATATATTCACCAGTTAAGGCAGCGTTTCGTTTCATATTTCGGGAAATATGGTGTACCGGCAATTCCTGATAGTTTAAGAGTGTATAATCTCAAAAAGCAATCAGATGGAGTTTGTGGGTAACTCTATTACACTTAATGGGTAACTCAAATGTTGATAAATCAGAAGAAATAGCAAATGGCAAAGAAGAAATATACATTCATTGACTTGTTCGCTGGCTGTGGAGGACTTTCTGAAGGGTTCTACCGTCAAGGATTCAAGGCTCTTGCCCATGTCGAAATAGACCATTGGGCATGTGAAACTCTGCGAACGAGAATGAAATTCTATGGGTATAAAGACTACAATCGAGAAGTTATCGAACATGATATAACGTCAGATGACATACTGGAAAGAATTGACAATGCTGTAAATGGAAGGACTGTTGATATTATAATTGGCGGACCTCCTTGTCAAGCATATTCAACGGCTGGTAGAGTTCGTGATGGAAAGAAGATGGCATCAGACCCTCGCAATTATCTGTTTGAGAGCTACGTAAAAATTTTGGAATACTATTCCCCAAAATTCTTTGTGTTTGAAAATGTAACGGGGCTTCTTTCTGCACAAGTCAAGAATGCTCCCATATTTCCAAAGGTGTTAAAGGCTTTGGGAAACAAATATAAAGTAATTGGAAAACCAGAAGTCTTAGTTCACAATACTGCTGATTACGGTGTACCTCAGCTTCGTAAAAGAGTAATTATAATTGGTGTACGTAAAGACATTGATAAAAGTGCAGAAGAACTCTATGAAAGTATTATCAAAACACATTGGAATCCCGAAACTCCAAGCAATGAGAAAAAAGGGAAAAAGCGTTTTGTTGATGTAAGGCAAGCCATTGGTGATTTACCACCCGTTGAGCCAGGGCATGATGCGTCCACTGAAGCATTTGATTATCCTTGCAATAATGAGTTCCTTAAAAAGATTGGTAAACAGGGTATATATCCATTGATGGATCATATTGCACGCAAGCACAACGAATTGGACAGAGAACGCTTCAAAGTGATGATACATAATCATTGGTCTTTTGGCCAATTGCGGAGAGAAATGCCACAATACGAACATGAACATGCCAGAGTATTTGATAATAGCTATGTAGTTCAGTGGTGGGACTTACCTTCCAAAACCATTTTGGCTCATATTCATAAGGATGGTTTCCAATTTATTCACCCAGATGAAAAGCAAAGACGTACATTTACAGTACGTGAAGCTGCAAGAATTCAGTCTTTTCCAGATGACTTTGAATTCAAAGGTTCACGTGGGGAAAAGTATAAACAAATAGGCAATGCCGTACCACCTCTATTTGCAGAAGCGTTGGCAAAGTCGATAAGAAAGAATTTGATTGATATAACAGCATGATATTCGAGAAGGTTACACAGTTAACGAGCAAGGATGAATTTTTAGAAAAAATTCTGATATATATACGTTTGGTGGAAGTGATTGCCAAACGAGAACACCTTATTGCAGATAGAATAAAGTCTCCTTCATCTAATTCTGTAATAGAAATGAAGGATATGGGAATTATCGAGAGTGACGAAGATTTAGAATTGTTAAGCAGAGTTCTCGGAAACTATTATTCTCGATTCATTTCTGCGATTGAATTATTCCTTTCTCACAAGAATCTTTTCGGCTCAGAACTGGATAAACTCAACAACAAAAAAAGAAAAGAGATACAAAAAAGAGAAGCGGCAACCAATAAGCCTAAGATGGTAGATTTCTTTGCAGGAGCAGGTGGATTAAGTTGTGGGTTTAGCCAAGCCGGATATAGAGTTTGCTTTGCTAATGATTTTGAGGATGTGTGTGTTAGAACATATCGTTTCAATCATCCAGAACTGCCATCTGCAAGTGTGTTGAAAGAAGACATACGAAAAATAGTTTCTAACATAGACGATTATATCCATGAAGATATTGACATCGTGGTTGGTGGACCTCCTTGTCAGAGCTTCAGTAGCGCAAATCAACGTCGTATAATTGATGACCCACGCAACGAGCTGTACAAATATTATATTGAAGCTATCAAAAAGATTTGCCCGAAATTCGTTTTGATGGAGAATGTAAAAGGAATGCTTTCAGTTGCAGACCAAGTCGTTGAAGACTACAAATCAATACGGATAAAGAAAAACGGGACGGTATATACTTACGATGTATCATACCGTTTGCTCAATGCTGTGAACTTCGGGGTGGCACAAAGCAGGGAACGGCTTATTTATCTTGCCGTTCGGAATGATATTGCTTATTCCAAACATGTTACGCCCGAAGTTCTTTTCCATGAAATCGAAAAAGCATGTGAAGGGAATCCGCATTATAACCTTCAATCCGCATTGGAATATATCAAGCCCTTGGACGCGCCACGTGTAAAAGGTATGACAGAGGTTGATGATGAAAAAACAGGCATGAAGATAGGTATCAACAATTATGACAGTTGTGGAAATTCTTATCTAACAAGCATAAATTCAGGTCGCTCATTGTCATATACCTTTAATCATAAGGCTCGTTATTGTAGCGACGTGAATTACGAGATTTTCAAACGTCTTGGACAAGGTGAAGATGCAACCAATCCAAAGATAGCAGATATAATGCCCTATTCAAGGAGAAATGGAATCTTTAAGGACAAGTACTTTAAGTTGTATGCTGATAGACCTTGTAGAACCATAACAGCCCACTTAAAAATGGACTGTCTATCTCATATACATCCTTATCAAATAAGGAGTATAACTCCACGTGAGGCAGCAAGAGTACAATCATTTCCAGATGACTACCTCTTCCTTGGTGCATATTTAAAAACATATATGCAAATCGGAAATGCCGTGCCAGTCTTGATGGCAAAACAAATTGCAAATATAATAAAAAAATATTTATAATGGAAGTCGTTCAATATATTCATAGGCTCAATATGACAGAGGCTGGCTTGTCTGGAACAAAAGCCTTGTTTCTACGTGTTTCCACGGATGCCATTCCTATGTTAGTCAAGTTTTGGGGTATATCTAATCTTTCTCTAGACACGAACTATCCCATTGTCTTTAAAGACCAGCAAAGTTCAAAGAAATACACATTGGTTTTAAGGAAATTTTCCAAGAATTCAAAGGAATTGAGAATAAATTCAATTGTTGACTATCTTCGGGATAAGAATATTGAGACTGGAGATGAAATAACCTTCACTCGAATTTCAAAAAATTCGGGACGATACGAGTATTATATTTCAATGAAGAAAAGTGAATCTACACAATTTTGCTATGTAAGACCCAAAAAACTGTATGTCATCTTAAATAGGGAACTATTGTCATCACAGTCAGACAAAGGTCGTCTTATTGTTACACAAAACGGCAAGGACATTGAATTGTCATATAAATTCGTAGAAAAAAACACTCTGCGTGATGCCGCAGCAACGATTGTTGGTGATTCTACTGCCAAGGCTTTATCTTTTGACTTGTACGAGGTAAAATTAGGAAACAACTCTCCTAAGGTTAATATGTCATTGAAAAAATCAGGTGACAAGTATATTGTAATCGAAGAGAAACGTTGGGAGTTTCATGGGTTAAATAACTAAAAATAATCTTTATGAAGTACTATGTCTTAAAAAATGCCAGCAATACAAATGGATGGGACATGTTCCCAGCTGGCGAAACGATCAATTATTCTCTTAGTTCTGAAACACTATCAGTTCCTCAAGATATTGAGCTTGATAGTATGGTTATTGGATATAGAAGTGCTCCAAAGGATAAGTTTTATTCAATTTATAAAGTAAAAAGTAAATCCCAGGGCACACTGGTATTTGAAAAAGAACTTGAAGTAAATGGTGGAGCCAGTATTTCAGAAGTCAGAGAAGAGGTTAGAGAACTGATAGAGTCCGATTATAGTGGCATTTTTGAAATAGGAAGAGAAGATTTTGAACACATATGCGAATCCATGTTTATTCGTGCTAACGCTGATTTTGTAGGTAATCCAGGTGTTGGCAGGAGTAAGCTTGTGCATAACACAAAAGAAATATCGAATTTTTATCGTTCATACATTACGGCCATCAAGTCGAAGCCATTCTTGCTTTTGGCTGGTATAAGCGGTACGGGCAAGAGCCGTATAGTAAGAGAATTGGCACGTGCATGTTGGGATGTAGACTGCACAGAGTTTAAGGCGCAGAAACCAAAGAACTTTGAGATGGTGCAGGTGAAGCCCAACTGGCACGACTCATCGGAATTGATTGGTTTTGTCAGTCGTATCGGTGCTGACAAGGATGGTAACGGTGTTGCGTTTGTGGCAGGCGATTTCCTTAGATTTGTTGCTAAGGCATGGGAAAATCCCGAAATACCATATTTCCTCTGTCTTGACGAAATGAACCTTGCACCTGTTGAGCAATACTTCGCAGAATATCTGAGTGTAATAGAAAGTCGCAAGATAGATGAAAATGGGAATATTTCAACTGACCCTATATTGAAGAGCGATGAGCAATGGTACTTCAATTTGACTGCCCAACTGACGCATAAGGAAGAAATAAGAACGCAGTTTAATACAGAGGGTATCTGTATACCACAAAATCTGATAGTGGTCGGCACTGTAAATATGGACGAAACAACATTCTCATTCAGCCGTAAGGTGCTTGACCGCGCCATGACCATAGAAATGAACGAGGTCAATCTGAAAGGCGGTCTTGACCATAGGCACGAAATGATTGGCAAACTTGGCAAGACAGAACTCATAGGCGAAACAGTTGAAGGCGTTGACGTATATTCCGACTTTCAGAATGTGTGCGACATTACTATTGATTACCTGCAAGGCATCAACGACAAGCTTGAAGGCACACCCTTCAAGGTCGCTTACCGTACCAGAAATGAAGTTCTACTCTATGTAGTGAATAATTTACCCTATGATAAGGATTCCAATGGGAAAACTTTATCTCAGGATTTTGTAATAGCTCGCGCCATGGATGAAATAACGAACATGAAGATTCTCTCGCGTATCGAAGGTGACGAGACAAAGGTCAGTGCAAGTTTTCTTGATGGACTGGAGAATACAATTAAAAAAGGTCTTGTGACAGTTTGCCCGAATTTGTTTGAAGAAAGAGAAGGTAAGAAAGCATACGCTTCCGTTTCGTTGGCAAAGCTAACGGAAATGAAGAAACGTCTGACATCAGGTTACACCAGTTTTTGGAGTTAATTGTTTATGGAACTTCTGACGATAGAACACCAAGACTTCACAATGAGTATCGAATGCGGCAAGTTCGATGCCATTTGGGACAAGGCTGTGAGGAATGTGGGAGCGGAAAACCTGACTTCCACTTACTCATGGTCGGATGGTGTTGTGTCTGTAGTCAGACAGGATGAGGACGGCATCAGCCAAGAAATAACAAACGGTGAGACCCAGTCGGCTGTATTCTTCGACAATGCTGAATACCCAATATGGGTGGACTTTAAGAACTATGTCAGGAATGCCCGATTCGGCAGCATCCTGCAAGGTGACAATGAAAACTTCAGTTTCCGCAGGGGCATCCTCGCAGGATTCCTCAATTACGGCAACGACATAGGCAAGAGCGAGATTCTGATTGACTATACCGTTGGAACGGAGATACGCCACTTTCGCTTTGGCTTCGACGTGCTGAGTACCAAGCTCAATTATCATGAGCATTGGCGAAAGATAATCGAAGACATAGAGAGCGAGTACCGCATGCTTTCGCTCGACTACATGAAGCGTACCTTTCACGGCTTCTCACCTGATACAGAGGGTGAAACGCCCGAACTCGTTTGGTGGAGCATCTTTGCCGGAGAGCAGAAGAGATTTGTGAATGCCGTGAAAAGCATCATCGAGCGTCCACGCCACAGACTTCACGGCATCGAGACATACATCCGTGCCGACAAATTGACAAGAATACCCAATGCCATCGAGAATGAGCTGGCTGAGCACCGAAAGGAGCCTGCACACCTATATAGGGTGGAGCAACAAGTGCAGAGCAACGACACCCAAGAAAACCGTTTCCTCAAACACGCATTGGGTCAAATAGCTGCAAAGTATGAGAGTCTGAAAAGGCGCATCGAAGCCATCAAAGGCGCGTCCGACCCATTCAAAGAAGAAATGAAAGCAATGCTCGACACATTGAAGTACCTACAGAGGAATCCATTCTTCCGAACCGTCGGACGTTTCAAGGGAATGAATCAGGAAAGCCTTATTTTACAGAAAGCTAGCGGTTACAGTCAGGTGTACAGAACTTGGAATTTGCTTCGCCGTGCCTATTCTCTCAACGATGGCATATACCGTCTGCAATCCAAGGACATAGCCACCCTCTATGAGATATGGTGCTTCATTGAAGTGAGCCATATTGTCAGAGACTTGCTTGGAATCAAGCCAGAAGACGTTGACCATCGTAACCGTATGGAAATGAACGGCACTTTCACATGGGAACTGGGCAAGGGAGAACATTCTCGCATCCTATTCAAGAAGGATGATGTAGAACTGGCTGAATTGGTATACAACCCCAAGCATACCGACAAGGAGAACGACACCATCAGCATGGACAGGCTTGTCGTTCCAACAGTGGCACAAAAACCTGACATCGTGCTTCAGTTGACTAAGCACGACCTTCAAAAGGACATGAAAATGACATATCTGTTTGATGCAAAATACAGGATTGAAGGGCGTGTTAATGGCGTGGACACCCCACCGGAAGATGCCATCAACCAGATGCACCGATATAGGGATGCCATCTATTACAAAGAGAACAAAGATGCAGCACTGAAGAAAGAAGTCATCGGTGGATATATCTTGTTCCCCGGTGATGGTCAGAAAGCGGAAGTCGAAGTGTCGAAGTTCTACAAGACCATCGATGAAGTGAACATCGGTGCATTCCCACTGCGTCCGAAAGACAAAGAAAACCGTGACCTGTTGGTCAAGTTCATTGAATCGCTGATTGGCAAAGCTTCAACTGAAATCCTTGATGATAGCATACCTCAGAAAGGATTGTATTACACTTCCGAAGAACCGAAGGATGCCGTGTATATGATTCTTACGCTCGACACAGAAGTGAATGAAGATGTGAATGCCGTGCTGGAAGGAAAGGCTGGCACTATTATTATGGGGCGTAAGGGAATGGAAGAGACAAAGGATATTCAAACAGTCCGCTACATCGCACCTATCATCCCTGGTGGTCACATTGAGGGCTATTATAAAGTGGTCAAGGCCAATCTTGCTCATGTGGACAATGAGAAATATCCAATACGCATAAAATTCGATGTGTCTGATTGGAAGGAACTTGCACGGCCTGCTAAGTTCGGAATGGCAAGGGCTGCTTATCGAGGATTCTGCAAGACTCGTAAGGAGTTTTTCCAGCATTGCAAGGAACAAGTGATTATCGACAAGATATGAGCAACTTCCAAACATCCCCACAACGCCATGCGAACATGGCGGCTATCCACGGCAAGGACACTAAGCCGGAAATGGTGGTGCGTCGATACCTATGGGGGCATGGATATCGGTATAGATTGAATCATAAGCGGTTGCCGGGGAAGCCTGACATCGTGATGCGGAAATACAGAGCTTGCATCTTTGTAAATGGCTGCTTTTGGCATGGGCATGAAGGCTGTCGCTATTATACCATCCCGAAAACCAATACAGAGTTTTGGGTCAACAAAGTAAAGCGGAACAAGGAACGGGATTTGAAGGTTCAACACGAACTTGCCGCTATGGGCTGGCACTCTATCACTATTGGGGAATGTGAGTTGAAGCCAGTCAAAAGAGAAGAGACATTGAAGTCGTTGGCATATACGCTCAACAAGATTTTTTTGCAAGAAAGGACAGTCAAGCAGTATGATATACCAGAGGAAGAGCCAATGATGGCAGCAGCGGACATTCCTACAGCATATGAGAATAAAGCAACCTGATAATACGTTATATAATATATGAGTAACAAAGAGATACAAATGACATCGGAACTTAGAGTCGCTGTGCAGACCATCAAGACGGCCATCCTGCAGAGTCAGGCACGGGCTGTCAAAGGGGTTAATCAGGAACAGTTGACCCTGTAGTATGGTGTGGGAAGATATATTTCCGAGAATACACGCAACCAAAAATGGGAAATCTGGCGCTTTGAAGAGTATTAGTTAACGGTTAAGACAGGAGTTCTCTGGGTAAGGGGTTTCGGCGAGTCTAGCCTCAAAAACATGCGCTTGTTCTATGGGGCATGGAATATCAAAGAACCTAAATCGCCAATCGCAATTGGCGATTTGGCAAAGGTGCTGACTCCGAAAGAAGAACTACAACGTATATTTGGAGAAAAGCAGCAATACAGGTGACTATAGAGCGGACGAAGTTTGAGCAGATGATAAATGTCGGAGGTGATGTCGGAGGTGATGTCGGAGGTGATGTCGGAGATTATGTCGGAGGTTGAAATGCAGCCCAACTCAATGAAAGGCAGAAGATTATTATAATCGGCTGATAGAGACAGAACAAATGAATGTCCTAGATAGTGTCCTAGAAAAGGTCCTAGAAACATCAGCTTCACTTGCATGGCATTTCAAAGTTGATGCAAGGACTATCTGCCACGACCTAAGCGTTTTGCAAACCAAAAGCTTTATCCGTCACGATGGGCCTGACAAGGGTGGACGCTGGGTTGCTGTAAAAGGATAATTGAGCGTTTCATCAGAAAGCTTACTCGTATTACTGATATTACTAATAATATGCCGAAAATGGTTTGCGAACAAAATGAGTGAATCAATTATTGCAGAAAGATTATATTGGTGTTCGCGAAATGCAATTTTGTTCGCAAGTTGTTCGCAAAACAAAGAAAAAGGAGCTGCATTTTTGATGTAACTCCTTGGTTTTTAGTGTGGACCAGCCAGGGCTTGAACCTGGGCCTCCAGATTATGAGTCGGTTGAAGTGTGGGCGGTGTTGTTGATGACGACGAGGATATAGTTGAGTGGGATGGTGAGTTGTCGTGCGGTGTGGATGTCGTGGGTGAGGACGATGGTGACGAGGTCAGGGTCGTTTTGTTTGTGGAGAAGGATGTTGCTGAAATCGCTTTGTACGTGGCTGATGTAGCGGTTGGTCAGGAAGGTGCGGAGCGCTTCGTCGTCGGTGACGATGCGGGTGTGGGCGTCTCCGTTTTCGCGGATGAAGAAGTAGAGGAAGGTTTGGATGTCTTCCTTCCAATAGCGATTGCCGTCCTGATGGCATAGAAGGACCGTTATGTCATCGGAGAAGTCGTCAAGAAGGATGTTTTGCCTCTCCGAACGCCAATGTGGAAGGCGTGTGCGCATGACATTTTCCGCCAAGAGGTTGATGTCTGGTTGGCGACGACGGATGAGGCTCTTGAGGTTTTCAACCTTGGCGGCGGATGCGAGCAGTATGACGCGTTCGGAGTTGCGGATGATTTTCTGTATGATTTCGAGCATGGTGTCGTCATACATCAATGCCGTGAGGGTGTAGGTGTTGACAGGAGCGTTATGCTCCAATTGCAAGGGTCGCAGCGCGTCGGCGTATCGGTTGTCAGATTTGGAGAGTTCGAGGAGATAATTCTTGATGCCTTGTGGGTAAAGTTTAGCAATGCGCATGACGTTGTCGGCAATGGGCGCGTGTGCGTCTTGTCGGACGCGGAAGTCACGAAGCGAGCGTAGGGTAAGCGTTTCGAGCGGAGAGAAGAGCTGCGCGCGGGGCAGGTTGTGGAGAGTGTAGAGTGGCAGTTGTCGGAGGTGGTGAACAGAGTTGCTTTTGATGCGCTTGTCAAGGCGGAGTTGGGCTATCCACTCGCGACACGCTTGCGGAAAGAGTTTGTGCAGACGTTTGCATCGAAGATTGAGCCAGAAGTAGTAAGCCACGAAGGCGGCGAGGACAAAGGGGAGGAATGAAAGGAAGGCGATGCCAAACGGTCCGAGCAATCCTAAAAAGGTGAGGACTGAAAAAAGAAGGATGAGGACAAAGGTGAGGCGTCGAACCCAGAGCAACAGCGTGCGCAGGCGTCGATAGCGGTCGTTGAAGGTGATGGAAGAGAGGAAGTCGTCTTGCGCCTTAGCGGAGGTGTTGGTGTTGAGAAAGGCGTTGTAGGAGGCAAAACTGTCAGTGGAAAACTTATACCAGATCAAGAAAGCCTCGGTGAAACGAAGGTCGGAAACATCATGGACGGGTCGTTTTGTGACGCGCGAACAGATGGCGACAAATGCGGTATAATGGCGCAGTTGCATGAGGAGCAACCAATGACGAATGACAAAGCGATAGAAAAACACGGTAAGGAAATATGTTTTAATGTTTCGGTATGCAAGGGAGGAATGTCGGTTGTAAAGATACGGAAAATAGGGTGCGTGTTGCCGATTTTGTTGTATTTTTGCGAAAATGGGTGGATGATTGCGTTCGAGGATGAGGTTCGGTCGTAAAATAAAGATGTCATGCACAGAATTTTGCGTTTGTTTTTGCTTCTTGTTGCCTTTGCGTCGTTTTGCTTAATGTCGTATGGCGTGGACAAGTCCAAGTTGAAGACGGTGACGGTGGGCAAGAGAACTTGCTACTTGTATGAAGTGGCGGAGGGAGAGACGCTGTATGGAATCAGCAGGGCGTTTGAGGTGTCGCAAGAGGAGATTATCGAACTGAACGACGTGGCGCAAAAAGGAGTCAAGAAGGGGATGAAATTACGTATCCCCGCAGAGTCAAGCCGCCGAACGAACGAAGTGGGGAAAAAGGAGGCGACAGCCAGTGTGACGGGTAACAAGACGCATAAGGTGCAAGCGGGAGAAACGGTGTACGGCATCGTTCATCAGTACGGAATCACCGCGGATGAATTGAAGGCGGCAAATCCAACGTTTGACGGGAACTTGAAAGCGGGTCAGACGATTGTTATTCCGGAATCGAAAAAGGTGAAAACAAAGGATGTAAACCTGCAGACGCACACGGTGCAACCGAAGGAAACATTGTATGGCATCAGCCGACAATATGGCGTCACGAGGGAACAAATGGTGGAGGCGAATCCGGAGTTGAAAGAGCGCATGCCACGCATCGGTGAAAAGTTGTTGATTCCGAAACAGGGCGTGAAGAACAATGAGAAAGCGAGTGTGCCGACGGATCGAGAGACGGAAGAAGTGTTGGACACGATAAAACCAACAGAATATGTCGTGACGAGATATCAGAGACCTGAAGCGACGGATGGCGCGGCAGCCGTGAAGGTGTCGTTGTTGTTGCCCTTCATGCTGGATCGCGAATCGGAGCAAGATCAGACGTTGAATAAGTTCGTGGAATTTTATGAAGGCATACTGATAGGATTGGGTGAATTGAAAGAGGCGGGCTACAACGTGCGACTTGACGTCTATGACATAGAGAAAATGCCGGACAAGGTGGAAAGCGTGTTGCGCAAGAATCCCGCCATAGGACAGAGCGACTTGATCATAGGACCTGCTTATGCGGGTCAAGTGGGGGTGCTGAGCCGATATAGCGAGCGGCATCAGGTGCCACTGTTGGTGCCGTTCACCAGGCGTGCGAGCGGTATCATGCAAAACCGATTCACCTTTCAATTCAATGGCAGTGTAGGCAGTGAGTGGGCTTTCGCCACGGACCTTGCCGCCAAGTACTTGTTAGGGAAAAACGTGATTGTCGTTAACTACAATAACGATGCTAACGACGAAGGAAGCCAATATGCCAAGTATCTATCACAGAAACTTCCGCAGTTTGGCATTACGAACCAGCAAGTGAATTATTCGAACTATTCTTTCCCAAGCCTTTATACGTCATTGTCTGAGACGCAGGAAAATGTCGTTGTCTTGGGGACGCGTGAGGGTGGCCTGGTGCGGGAAGCCTTAGCGGAAATCAGCCGTTGGCGTGAGCGTGGCAGGAAGGTGACCGTGTTGGGGTTTGACGCATGGGGAACCACCGTGTTGGAACAAGCCAAGCCTGTGTGCTATCATTCGAAGTTCTATGAAGACACCAAGGAGGCGGCTTATCAGGATTACGTGGGACGCATGCGCCGTGCGTTCGGACTCACCAACACAAGGAATCCGCGGTATGACTTGATTGGGCGTGACATGATTGTCTATTTCGTTCGTCATCTGTCGCGATCGGGCAAGATGTGGACTCCCGCTGCTGACACGATTGAAGAGGAATTGCAAAGCCGATTCAGTTGGCGACGGATGGGCAATGGCGGATATGTGAACCAAGGCTGTTACTTTATCACTAAGGAATGACGATGCGGGAAGGGATGCGAAACATAGTGAAGGCAATGGTTGCCATATTGGGGATGATGTGGCCGGGCGTGTCACTCAATGCCGCCGTGACGGCGACGCCTGAGGGTGACGGCAAGGTGATGACCGCCGAGGCTATTGGTTTGGACTATGGTGGCGTTGATGCGTTGCTGTTTACCGACAGCACGCATTTGTCTTTGCGTTATGACGCTGACTCCGCGGGCAGTATCGCGTGGTATCGTTATCTCAATTCGACAAGCGACATGACGTTGATTTCGGCGGTCACAAACGCAAGCACGCTGACCGTAAGCGATTTGGCTCCGGATACTGGTTATATAGTGACCTTCACCGACAAATCAGGCTTAGAGAAGGAACGCAAGAGCGTATGGGTGGTCAATGGATTGGCACACAGGTTCACGCCAATCTGGGTTGACACTGCGGACGTGGTGGATGAATGTCAATCGCTCAACTTGATTTCGAGGGTGAAGTATGACGGCAAGATGACGTACCAAACGCCAGCGGGCATGACTCGTGAGGTGCCACGCCGTTATGGCGTGAGCGTTCACTCGTTGGCGTGGGATGGCAAGCAGTATAATGACACGGTTGTGACCGATAGTGCCACAGCCAAGTCCGTCACTACCGACACTATCGAACATGCGACATGGGTGGTGGACGCTCCCTATTGTCATACGAAGATAATGTTGGGTGGTGACCAGATTCGTGAGGCGTTGGGCGTGGTGGACACGATATATTCCGACACCGTGTATGTCGCCAAGGCGTTGACTTGTCACCTGATAGGCGAAATCACTGAACGCGAGGGCAAGAATGAAATAGACCGTAAGTTGGGAAGCGATGAGAGCTCGACAACACAGTTTGGCGGTTCTGCTCCTTTGAATGTCTATTTCACAAGTAATGCGAATACGCCAGTGGCGCAGTTTTTCAGTTGGACCATTATTGACCAGGAGCATCCGGAAGACTCAAGCAATGTCTATCATGACGAGAACTTGCGTTACAGTTTTACACGCACGGGCGTTTATAAAGTGTTGCTTGAAGTCAGTCGACAATGGATGATGGGGGACAGCGTTGATTGCCGAGCCAAGGATAGTCTTGTCGTGACGGTCAGTCCTTCATTGTTGCAGATTCCGTCAGCCTTCTCACCAAACGGTGATGGTGTGAATGACGAGTTTCGGGTGGCGTTCAAGAGTCTCTCGGAGTTTCATTGCGCGATATACAACCGATGGGGACACAAGTTGTTTGAATGGAGCGACCCTTCAAGGGGGTGGGATGGCAAGTCGGGAGGCAGGCTGATGCCTACGGGACCTTACTACTATGTGATCAAGGCAAAGGGAACGGACGAGGACAGTCATGGTGACACCATAGAATACTCCGAACGTGGCGTGGTGAATCTGTTTCGATGAGTGGCGTCGATGGAAAAATGAAAAAATGCATCGGATATGAAAATCAGACTTGGAAGATATAACGACCTGCCGCTCCTTTCTATCAACATGAGTGGCGACGCCATTTTGGATGGAGGGTCGGAAGGTGAGTTGACACTGGATCACTCGTTCGTGCGACCATGGATGAAGCAAGGACAACCGGTCCATGTCTTTGCTTATGTAGATTATGAAACTGACGAAGTGAGGGTGACGCGTGAACATCCGTTGATAGAGGCGGAACGTTTCGCCTATTTGGAAGTGGCGGAGGTCTATGATGATGGTTATTTGATGGATTGGGGCATAGAGGACTATCCGCTTTTTGTGCCCAAAGAGGAGTCTCGATTTCGACTTATGAGGGGTGGAAGATATGTTATTTATGCGTTTCTTGACGGTGATGGGCGGTTGCAAGCCAGCGCGCGCATTGAGGACTACTTGGATTTTGGCAAGCCTGACCTTGCTTCGGGTGACAGGGTGAAGACATTGCCCTATGCCGAAACGGATTTGGGTTATAAGTGCATTCTTAACGACCGCTATCTGGGCGTGCTATATGCCAACGAGCTGATGGAGCCCGTGAATGTGGGTGAAGTCGTGGACACTTATGTCAAACGTGTTCGCGAGGATTACAAGATAGACTTGAGCCAGTCAAAGGTAGGCTTTGGCAGGGTTGAAGATTTTGCCGAGGCGTTGTATGCGGAGTTAAAAGAGCGCGGTGGTGTGATAGCTTTGGGTGACCAAAGTCCGGCGGACGCTATCTATGACATGTTTGGTGTGAGCAAGAAGACTTTCAAGAAAGCCGTAGGTACGCTCTATCGTAACAGATTGGTTACTCCTTATGCTGATAGAATCGTGTTGAACGCATAAAAGAAAATGCGACTTTTGCATTACATATTGATGTCGCTTACGCTCATTGCTGTCCATTGCCTATCGCAATGGGATGAGTGCCCCGTGGTCGAGAGCGTTCGGATTTTGCAATGCGAACAGCACGAGGATAGATATGCCAGCGGTGATGTTCATAAGACGACGTGTGAGGATGAGTTCGGACAAACGTCGTTGCCTTTTGCCATACTGATTGACAGCGATAACTTCTCGCGGGTGTTGAGTTCGAGAAGTGAGAGGGGAGAAGATTGGTATGTCGAGGTCGCAAGATTTTTCAAAAGCGACAGTTTTTGCGCATCCAGAACCAGTACATATAAATTGCCAGCGGAGAAAAATCCTCATGGCTTTGGTGCCCCATGCGACTATTATGTCTTCGCATTGCGGCACCTGCGGTGTTAGTTTTTCTTTTTCGAAATGAATTTTATTTGAGGCGAAGTCATGAAAGGTGATTCGCCCAGGGGATTTTGTCTATCACGAAAAAAAGAAAAACATGTCATCTATTAAAAATTCGGGAATGGCATCGGTCATTCTTTCACACGAACATGTCAGAGAAAAGAAGGTCATGTTCGGACTCATAACACGGTATGAATACAGTCCGACAGGAAGTGTGTTGAGGTTGGACTATAAGGCTTGCGGAGCGTCAACAGGAGAGACGTTGCGAAACGCTTTGGAAAAAGGTGTGGATGAATTGAAGTCCGCACTGAAGTCAAAGAAACTTGATTTTGTTGATATTGGCAGCATGCAGTTGGCTGTTTGCCAGTCAGCGGATCATAATTTCGTGGCGTTGCAATTGGAGTCGTATTACGGTTTCATGTATCATCCTGTTTCGGAGGTCATCATTTTTGAAAATGATGATGCCCGCGAGGTGTTGAGCCTGCTCTCATAGATCAGTGAATGAAAAAAAGAGGTGGACAGAATATCCACCTCTTTTTCTTATTGTCGTTTTGTACGAATTAGTGTTTCGCTTCAAACTCTTTCATGCAAGCGACAAGTGCCTTGACGCTGTCAATAGGGAGAGCGTTGTAGCAACTTGCGCGGAATCCGCCAACCGAGCGGTGTCCCTTGATGCCGACCATGCCTTGAGCGGCGGCAAAAGAAGCAAACTCCTCTTCGAGAGCGGCGTATTCAGGCTTCATCACGAAGCAGATGTTCATGAGGGAACGGTCTTCAGGGGTAACGGTGCCGACGAAGATTTTGCTGCTGTCGATTGCGTCGTAGAGAATGGCAGCCTTCTCTTGGTTCACCTTTTGCATTTGCTTGATGCCACCGTTGGCTTTCAACCATTTCAGGGTTTGGAGAGCCGTGAACAAAGGCAATACAGGAGGTGTATTGAACATGGAGCCATTAGCAGTGTGGGTGCTATACTTAAGCATCGTTGGGATTGGGCGGGTCACTTTGTCAAGGGCGTCTTCCTTAACGATGGCAAAGGTGAGTCCTGCAGGTCCGAGGTTCTTCTGGGCACCACCATAGATGCAGATATATTTGGAAACATCAACAGGGCGGGAGAAAATGTCGGACGACATGTCCGCAACCATAGGAACAGGGCTGTCAAGGTCTCCTTTGAGTTCCGTTCCGTAGATAGTGTTGTTGCTCGTCACGTGGAAGTAGTCAGCGTCAGCAGGAACGGTGAAGTTTTTAGGAATATAGGTGTAATTCTTGTCCTTGCTGCTTGCCACTTCAACCACTTCGCCAAAGAGTTTAGCCTCTTTGAGCGCTTTGTTAGCCCAGGTGCCAGTGTTCAAGTAAGCGGCTTTCTTCTCGAGGAAGTTGTATGGTACCATGCAGAATTGCAGGCTTGCACCGCCACCGAGGAAAACGGTTTTGTAACCGGCAGGGATGTCAAGAAGCTCGCGGAAGAGTTCTTCAGCTTGGTCAACGATGGGTTTGAATTCCTTGCTGCGGTGTGAAACCTCCAACAACGACAGACCGCTACCAGCAAATTCTTTGCATGCTGCAACTGTTGCGTCCATCGCCTCCTGCGGCAAGATGGAAGGACCAGGGTTAAAGTTGTGTTTCTTCATGTCAGAATGAAAATATAAAGTTTAGAACTTAAAAATAATGTCGTGGTTTTATGTTGTTCGCAAAGATAGCAAACTTTTCATTAAGCGTGGGTGTGGGGGAGAAAGATGTTGTTCCGTTGTGGAACGAAGCGTCCTGACGTTTGAGGTTGTGGGTTCATGATGTCGTTTTTAGGTAAAACACTTATCCGAAAGCCCATTATTTGTTCTTCGGGTAGCGCAGTCGAACAATGAGGTCGAAAGCGGCAAAAAGGCAAAGTGCAAGAGCCCAATAGTTGCGTTCAGGAAACTGATACATGCACCATGCCGAGGCGAGGAGCAAGAGCGTGGCGAGGGCGGAGATGAAATGGAGTCGGCGTAGTCTCATGTCTTCGGGCAATGAAAAAGAGAGCAATCGTGGTGTCGCCATAAGGACGCATCCGACGGCAAAGACAATCCATCCCCAAGTCGCATATCGAATGTGTGCAATCATGCCAATCAGTAGCGAAATGGCTCCGAGCGCATAGAGAATGTTGTAAAATGTGGTCTTGGTACGTTCGGAAGGTTTATTCGTCATGGTTGGTGGCATCTTTGATGATGAAAACATCTTCGTTGGCTTTGCGCATGTAGTACTTTTCGCGCGCTAATTTTTCCAACTGGTTTTTTTCTTTCTGAAAGGAGGCGAGTTCGTCGTTTGTTTCGTCAATAGTGCGTTTGAGATTGTCTCGTTCTTCTTTCAGTATGTTGATGTCGCGGTTGAGCATGATGTATCGGTAGATACTCTTTTCGCTATAAAACACGACGTGAAAAAGCGCTAGGGCAAGAAGTCCAAAGCCAAGGAGCATCAGAACTCTCGAAAATGCCGTCTTGTAGTTTCTCGCCTTATTTGTGGGCTTCTCGGTCATTGGCTAACGTTATTGTCGTGATAGCGCGAAGATAGTAAAGATTGGAACTTATCGGTCAGTCGTGAAACGGCATATCGTTCCAAATCGTTTTCGCTCACTTGCGTCAGACCTTGGAGATTGACATCGTCAACACTGTTGACCGTGATGACGTGAAAGGTGGCTTCGATGCGCTGGTGCGTCAAGATGTGTGTGAGGGTGATGGCGTCGCCTGTCCACGTGACGTGTTCGCTGTTTTGCAAAATGCGTTTGAAGTCGTCGTTCGCACAAAGTTCCTCCCTGGTGAGCGGACGGTCGCTTTCAATCAAGGGCGGTTCGTAGAGACCCGCCCAAATGTCACCGGGGGTGCGTCGGTGCAAGAATAGGTGGTGACCGCCGTCCGAATCATGGAAGAGAAGATAAAGGTAATTGAAAAAACGCGTTCGTTTTGCCACGGATTTCTGTTTGACAGGAAACTGGTGTTGGCATTCGCGTCTATGTGCCTCGCACATTTCGGTCAATGGACATTGTTGGCAGAGCGGTTCGCTCGGAAGGCAAACCAGAGCCCCCAACTCCATCATGGCTTGGTTGTGGAGTGAGGAACGCATGGGATCAAGCAGTTGTTGTGCGCGTCGGGAGAAACTCTTCTTGCCTTGTGTGGAGTCGATGGGTGTGGGGTCGGCAAAAAGTCTTGACAAAACTCTGAAAACGTTTCCGTCCAGAACCGCGTAGGGCAATCCGAAAGCGAAAGAGGCGATGGCTGCGGCAGTGTAGTCGCCGATTCCTGGTAAGGAGCGGAGCCGTTGGTAGTCGTTGGGCATCTCGTGCCAAAGTCGGTCAGCGGTTTGAGCCGCCTTGAGCAGGTTACGGGCTCGGCTGTAGTAGCCCAATCCTTGCCAGAGTTTCAGGACTTCGTCTTCGCTTGCCATTGCAAGTTCGTGGAGTGTAGGGTATTGGGTTGTAAATCGGAGGTAATAGTCCAGACCTTGTGCCACTCGCGTTTGTTGCAGAATGATTTCAGAAAGCCAAATCTTGTAGGCGTCGCATGTGTCGCGCCAAGGCAAGTCGCGCTTGTTGCGTTCGTACCAATTGTATAGTGGTGTGAGTGTCATGGGGAAACCAAACTTTGACGGGCAAAATGTTGAAAAACAAAGATAAGAAAAAGACGTTGGACCAAAAAAACTATATTATAACGTTGCGAAAAGCAAAAGTTTTTTATCTTTGCAGTCCGAAAAAATCGCACATTATTGTAGAGGACACTCGAGACGGGTGCGAAAGGAACGGAAAAAAACAAAACAAACGTCAGATAAAGAAATCCAATTAAAGACATGACAAAGGCTGATATCGTAAACGAGATTTCAAAGGAAACGGGAATTGACAAGATAACCGTATTAAAGAGCATTGAGAGCATGATGGATCAAATCAAAATTTCGCTTGCAAAGGGTGAAAACGTGTATATGCGCGGATTTGGTAGTTTCATCGTTAAGCGTCGCGCGGAGAAGACCGCTCGCAATATTTCGAAAAACACGGCGTTGATTATTCCGGCACACAACATTCCTGCGTTCAAGCCAGCCAAGACGTTCATGTCTGTCGTGAAGGCAAGTGACACCAAGTAAGCAGAAGATAACACCATAAATAACAACAGTTAAAAATTCTTAGAGCTATGCCAAGCGGAAAGAAGAGAAAAAGACATAAAATGTCCACGCACAAGCGTAAAAAACGTCTACGCAAGAATCGTCACAAAAAGAACAAGTAGTAGTTTCGTTCTGTTCCCGTAAAAAAGAGCGGGAAAATCGTGTGACGACACGAAAAACGGGAAACAAACTTCGTTGCCGATTCTCCATGAAGAGGAATTGCACAAGTTTGTTTCTTCTTTTTTGATAGGTAATCATTCTCTTGCCAGAAACGGAAAAGGTTTAAGGCGCATTTTTTTTGAGTTGGGAAGCCTTGATGAGAAAGCGAGTGTTTCTGGTTAGGAAAAAAACGTAGAAAAGTGGATTGTGAATTAGTCATAGATGTCGAGCCTACCGAGGTGACCATGGCTCTTGCCGAGGATCGGAGGTTGGTCGAACTGCATAAGGAGAGCAAACTGTCGAACCAGTTTGCGGTGGGGGACATTTATCTTGGACGGGTGAAGAAGTTGATGCCCGGATTGAATGCGGCGTTTGTAGATGTTGGGTATGAGAAAGACGCTTTTCTTCATTATTTGGATTTAGGTCCCCAGTTCACCGCGCTTGAGAATTTCAAGAAGGCGGCGTTAGGAGACCGACGCCATCGTCCGGAAATATCAAAAAAAATGTTTGCGGGCGTATTGGACAAGAACGGTTCAATTACGGACGTGCTGAAGCAGGGTCAGGATGTGCTTGTCCAAATAGTCAAGGAACCCATATCTACTAAAGGACCGCGTCTGACATCAGAGATTTCGATAGCGGGACGATATTTGGTATTGATCCCGTTTTCGGACAAGGTTTCCGTCTCGCAAAAAATAAAATCGAACGAGGAGCGTAATCGACTCAAGCAGTTGATTCGTAGTATTTGTCCTAAAAATTTCGGAGTGATTATCCGCACGGTGGCGGAAAACAAGGGCGCTGCCGAGTTGGACAACGAAATGAAGGTGCTGATGGAGCGTTGGGACGAAATGGTCGAGAAGATGCAACGAAGCAAAGGTGGCGTGACTCTTGTGTGTGAGGAGATAGGGCGCACTGTGGGCATGATTCGCGACTTGTTCAATTCGTCGTTCAAGGCTATTTATGTCAACGACGAAAAGTATTATAAAGAGATTAAGGATTATGTTGAATTGATAGACCCGGGTAACCGCGGCATCGTTCAGCACTACACGTCTCCTGTTCCTATACTTGACAACTTCGGACTGACCAAGCAGATAAAGAACGGTTTCGGCAAAGTCGTTCCATTCAAGAATGGCGCTTATCTCATTGTTGAGCAGACGGAGGCCATGTTTGTCATAGACGTCAATAGTGGCAACCGTTCGCGTGCCGCAAATGACCAGGAAGAGAATGCGTTTAACGTTGACATGGCGGCTGCGGAAGAGATAGCGCGTCAGTTACGTTTGCGAGATATTGGAGGCATCATTTCAATAGACTTTATTGACTTGTCGAGCGCGGAACATAAGAAGGAGTTGTATGAGTGCATGCGCAAGGCGATGGCAAATGACCGGGCTAAACACAATGTGTTGCCGCTCAGTAAGTTCTGTGTCATGCAGATTACTCGTCAACGTGTAAGGCAGGTGACTTATGTCAACACTGAAGAGAAGTGTCCGACCTGTTATGGAACGGGAAAGATACGCCCTTCCATTCTCTTTACAGACCAATTGGAAAGCAAGATAGACTTGATGGTTAGCAAATTGCATGTGAAGAAATTTTATTTGCATGTGCATCCGTTTGTGGCAGCCTATATCAAGCAGGGTGTATGGAGTCAAGAGATGAAGTGGAAGATGAAATATGGCTTCGGTTGTCGAATCATTCCAAGTCAGAAGATGGGTTTCTTGCAGTACAAGTTTTATGGTCCGAACAATGAGGAGATAGATCTTCAGGAAGCAATGGAACAATTGTCTTAAAAAAACAAACAAAAAATAGAGCCGAGAGGAATTAAGAATTATGAAAGAGGAATTATTGAAACGAGCAGCGGATAACATCCGAGTGTTGACGGCCGCCATGGTTGAGAAAGCCAAATCCGGACATCCGGGAGGTGCCATGGGAGGTGCAGACTTTGTCAACGCTCTCTTCTCCTCCGTGATTGTCTTTGATCCGGAAGACGGTGGTTGGATTGCCCGGGATCGTTTTTTCCTTGATCCTGGTCACATGTCACCGATGCTTTACAGTGTCCTTGCTTTCTGTGGCAAATATTCGATGGAAGACTTGAGCAACTTCCGCCAATGGGGAAGTGTAACTCCCGGTCATCCTGAATTTAATGTCGCACGCGGTGTGGAAAACTCTTCAGGACCGCTCGGACAGGGTCATACGATGGCCGTAGGTGCCGCCATAGCGGAACGTTTTTTTACCAGTCGTGTCGGTGACTGGTTTGCTCATAAGACTTATGCGTTCATATCGGATGGCGGCATTCAGGAGGAAATTTCGCAGGGAGCGGGACGCGTGGCAGGAACACTTGGCTTGGGTAATCTCATCATGTTCTACGATGCGAATGAAATTCAGCTTTCCACTTCAGTGAGCGAGGTTACAGATGAGGACACCGCCGCCAAGTATCGTTCATGGAATTGGGACGTTTACGAAGTGGACGGTCAAGATGCCATGCAGATATTGGCAGCACTTGAAAAAGCGAAGTCGCAGAGTGAAAGGCCATCGCTCATCATTGGACACACGACGATGGGTAAAGGCGCATTGGCATCGGACGGATCATCAATGGAGTCACAGTTATCAACTCATGGTCAGCCGCTCTCGAAAGCAGGTGTTGACGTGGATAAGACGATAACGAACTTAGGTGGTGACCCTAAGAATCCATTCTGCCTCTTTGAGGAAACACGTCAGTTATATTCAGCTCGTTTTGAGGAATTGCGCAAAATAGTGGCGGAGCGCAAAAGCGCACAAAAGGTCTGGGAACAATCACACCCAGAGGAGGCTCGCTGGTTGAAGGGTTGTTTTGAAGGCAAAGTGCCGGACATTGACTTCGCTGCCATTGAGCAGAAGGCGGACAAATCGACTCGCGCCGCATCGTCATCAGTGCTTGCCGCATTTGCGGAACGGATACCAAACATGATAGTTTCTTCGGCTGATTTGAGCAATAGTGACAAGACGGATGGATTTTTGAAGAAGACGCACGCATTTAAGAAAGGTGACTTCACGGGTCAATTTTTACAAGCGGGCGTGAGTGAACTCACCATGGGTTGCATCATGAACGGAATGGCTGTCCATGGAGGAATATTGCCAGTATGCGCCACGTTTTTCGTTTTCTCCGACTATATGAAACCAGCCATGCGTATGGCGGCACTCATGGAGTTGCCTGTCAAATATGTGTTCTCGCACGACGCATTTCGTGTGGGTGAGGATGGTCCAACGCACCAACCCGTGGAGCAAGAGGCACAGGCACGATTGCTGGAGGAGTTGAAAAACCACAGCGGTCGTCCATCCATGCTCGTATTGCGTCCTGCCGATGTCAATGAGACAACGGTGGCATGGCAAATGGCCATGGAAAACGATAAAACTCCGACCATGTTGATATTGAGCCGTCAAGATGTTAAGAATCTTCCTGACAGCAGTTATGAAAAGGCATTGCAAGCGAAACGAGGCGCTTATATCGTGACAGGTTCAGAAGATGAGACTCCGGACGTTGTAATGATAGCGAACGGAAGCGAGGTTTCTACCTTGGTGAGCGCATTGCCAGCGTTTCAAGCCAGAGGCATCAAGGTGCGCATTGTATCGCTGATTTCGCCTACCTTGTTTGCCGGTCAAGACGAAAAGTACAGAAAGAGCATCATTCCAGACGGAGTAAAGGAGTTCGGTCTGACCGCAGGTTTGCCTTCGTCGTTGCTCGCTCCGCTGCTTGGTCTGAATGCAAAGAATGAGATACGGGTGTTCGGATTGGATCATTTTGGCTACAGTGCGCCTTATACCGTGTTGGACGACAAGTTTGGCTTTAATGCTGATAACGTGGTGGCGCAAGTTGAGGCGATGTTGAAGTAGGCGTGAGGAGTTAAGAATTAAGAAATAAGAGTTAAGAATTAAGAATTAACGTTATTTTTGCAAGGAAAAACACAGACAAACCTTTCGATTATGAAACACTCAGTCGTATTGGTCGCATTGATGGCGATGTTTGCCACGTCCATATCCGTATGGGCTCAAACGCCACAACGAATGCTCAAGGGAATGGATATTGATCCTTGTAAGTGTCCGTTAGAACAACGTCAAGCGGAGTTGAAGGCAATGAAAGAGGACATTGCCTACTTCGAAGAATTGAATTTGCATTTGGATAGTGCCGCTCGTTTTCGCGGAGGTGAGAACGCTTTGCGTGACTACACGCTTTCACGCCAAAGTTATTTGGCGAAGACGTTGCGTGACTCGGTCTATAACACGGTGCTCTATCGATTCATCGTGGAGAGGAATGGTAAAATCACGAACATAGTGAGAATGACGCATTCAGATCCGCTGTTTGAACGTGAAGGAGACCGCTTCATTCGCACGATGCCAAGATGGAAACCAGCGCTTGCCAAGGGAAAGGAGGTTCGCTCGTGGATGTTGTTGCGTCTGTATTTCTCTTATCCAAATCCGAATGACAGCATCGTGATGGACAGCATTCCGCAGTGGAAGGAAGTGCTTGACTTTGAACAGACGGAGGCGGAGATGATAGAGGATATAGAAGAGAATGGCGATTCGTTTCACCTCAGCGAAGAAATGAAGCAGGCGATAGAGGCGGTGAAAAACGAGCAGTAAGTCCTTGCTTACTTAGAAAGTTTGATTTGTAATGGCGTGGAGATTTCTTCATGCCATTTTTTTAGGTATTGGGCAAAGGCTTGTGAGTCTTTGATGCCCTCACGTTCCAATGGGCTTTGGACCGTAAACCAATAGCCGATATGGTTATTGTTGTCAGGCTTGAGCAGAAAGAGGTGATTGTCGTCATCTTCACGTTCGCCAGCCACATTCCATCCGTCAGCGGCAACGGCAAGTCCCACGGTGCGTTGAATGTAGTATTTCTCCCGATCCTTTTCAGGGTAGTCCGTTCCCCAAATGCCCATGACAGGGCGACCTTTTGGGGTGATATACTTAGGGTTGTTCGGGAATTTCTGTACGCCAGTGCAGAAAGTGGCTCTTCTCGCATCGGGTGAGAGATAGACATCAACGCGTACATCGTGGCGGAAAGCGTATTGCGTGAATCGGATGCGTGCGTCCACTTTGTTGCCATTGGCCAGACGCCAGCCGTTGACTTCGAGTTCCATGATGTTGCGCAGGTTGCCCGTCGCGACAATTCGTTGCGTGCGTCGTTCAAATTGTGTGGTGTGTTGAGCCGCGGTTCCGTTCCATTCCTTGAAAGTTCCAACTCCAACGCTGTTGCCGACAAGAAGCACGTCAGCACCCCAGCCGTGTCGTTCTTGGTCGTTGAGCGTGGTATGCCACATGGTGTGTTGAAGTTCAAGACGCGGTTCAGTCTTGTAATAAACGTCAATGGTGCTTTTGTCGTTGAAGTAAACTCGGTAAGCGACAGGTCCGCTTTCCATCACCATGCCGTGCAGTGCCACCTTGTTATACATGTCGTTGGCAGTAGATGAAATGGCGGTGTCAGGGGTGATGATATCACCATCATCGGTCTTTTCACGATGGGCAAGGAATGCGTAAACTCCTTTTTCAAAATATGTTTTGGTCGTGTCGCCCCAAACCATTTCCAGTGTGATGCGTCGTTGTTCGCCAGACTTGAGGTCAAGCATGAAGGTGAGTTCATCTATCTTGCCATCGTGATCGAGGTCATCGGCTTGCAGGTCGATGGGTTTACGGTTGTCAAAGGCTGCAATTTTTTGTCCTTTGTATTCACTCATGAGCGCGGTTACGCTGTCGAAGTTGACCGTCACGGGAACGGCAGAAAGGTTTTGACCCGTCTTGTTTTTCACATCAACAAAAGCATAGGTGCCGTCAACAGGAATTTCAAGAGCGTAGGAAGGGATGGTGTTCAGAAGGAGAACTGCGCAGGCAAATGTTAGTATGGAAAGTGAATGTTTCATTCTCATAAGGGTTATGACTTTTTTGAGTGCGCAAAGGTAGTGAAAAAGTTGAAAATGAGAGAATCGCCCTGATGAGGAACTATTTTTTATTATTTTTGTCTTTTCTGAAGAAAAAGCAAGTTCGGGTCAATGAATTATAGAGAAACGATAGAATATTTGTTTTCACGCATGCCGTCGTTCGAGAATGACGGGAAGTCCGGATATAAGCCGGGACTTGGTACCGCTATGGGGCTTGACGAGATGACGGGAAAACCGCATGAGCGATATGCGACCATACATGTGGCGGGAACCAACGGCAAAGGAAGCGTCTGTCACCTGTTGGCAGCGACGCTCCAGCAGTCGGGATTGAAAGTGGGACTGTACACATCGCCGCACTTGGAAGACTTCAGCGAGCGGATTCGCGTAAATGGTGTTCCAGTGAGTCAAGACTATGTATGTGATTGGGTGGAGAGGAGACGGCGGGATTTTGAAAAGTTGTCGCCATCCTTTTTCGAGGTGACATCGGCACTGGCATTTGAGTTTTTTGCAGATATGGCGGTTGACGTCGCTGTGATTGAGGTTGGATTGGGCGGTCGGCTTGACAGCACTAATATCATCACTCCCCAATTAAGCGTGATTACGAACATATCGTTTGACCACACGGACTTGTTGGGTGACACGTTGGCGAAAATCGCTTCGGAGAAGGCAGGTATCATCAAGAAGGGAGTTCCGGTCGTGATAGGGGAAGGGGGCGATGAGGATGTAAGGAACGTGTTCAGAGAGAAGGCGGCGAGCGTGGACGCTCCTATCGTCTGGGCGGAGGAAGTGAATGTGCCAGCACTGGAAGTGGAACTGAAAGGTGACTATCAAAAAAAGAATGCAAGAACCGCTTATGTGGCGATAGAAGCCTTGCGACGTTTGGGGTATGGGATTTCAGAATCGGATGTGCAACAAGCGTTTGCGCATTTCGCTACCATGACAGGATTGCGCGGTCGATGGCAAGTGATACATACGGAACCGATGGTGATATGCGACACGGGACATAACCCCGGTGGATTTCAATACACATCTAATCAATTACGTCAATTGGATTGTCGAAAATTGCATGTCGTGTTTGGCATGGTGGCGGATAAGGACGTAAACACGGTGTTGGAGATGTTGCCGCATGATGCTTTTTATTATTTTTGCGCACCGAACAGTCATCGTGCCATGAGCGTGAGTGAACTGATGAGCAGAGGAAGAGGTCGCGGACTGAACGGAGATGCTTTCGAATCGGTCGAAAAGGCATTGAACGCCGCCTTGTCGAATGCGTCGAGCGAGGACGCTGTGTTTATCGGTGGTAGCACATACGTCGTTGGTGAGGCGTTGACGGCATTTAAGAAAATAACCTATAAAAGATAAAAAATGAAGAATTCGGTAATTCGCAAAATTGTAGGCTTGTTGTTGCTTGTTGCCATTTCGACGAGTGTCTATGGTCGTCGGGTGGTGAATGGTTTTAACCAGGACAAGGTGAATTATTATGTTGTCGGATTGGGCAAGGTAGAGGTGATACAACCATTTGGGTTGTTGTATGGAAAGAATGTTGTTATTCCTTCGTCGGTGACGCATGACGGGAAGACGTATGAGGTCGTTGGGATTGGGGACAACGCTTTCAATTCACAGTGGGTAGAGTCAATTGTGATTCCTCCATCGGTGAAGTATATCGGTTTTGCCGCTTTCTTGCATTCGGAATTGAGGTCGATTCATTTTCCGACGAATATAGACACGGTGCCTCACCATTGCTTCTATGACTGTCAGTACTTGACGAACGTGAGACTCTATGACAATGTGAAGCATATCGGTTCGAGCGCATTCTACTATTGCGTGAATTTGCCATGGATAGATATTCCCGGCAATGTGGATGTGGTTGACACGTTGGCGTTTGCGGAGTGTACGCGTTTGGAACATGTTTACCTGCACGAGGGAACACGTGTGATAGCTCACAACGCATTCTTTCATTGTCGCTCGCTGGCGGAGATAGAGTTGCCTTCGACCATAGAGTTCATAGGTCAAGGGGCATTCGCGGAATGCGAGAAGTTGCAGAAGGTGAAGATTCACGCACAGTTACCTCCGATGTTGAATGCTGGGAAGAAGGTGGAACGTGTTTTTAACAAGATTTCGAAGAATGCAGTGCTATATGTTCCTAAAGGTAGTCTGCAAGCCTATCGGAGCGCGCCGCAATGGATGGATTTTAACGAGATTGTGGAATTTGAATAGGGAAGAGAATGTACACGATTACGAATAAGGTGATGACCTCCGCCTGTGACGAGCAGGGTGGGTTGAAGTTATATTCCGCCTTGCAGATGTTGCAAGACTGCTCGGAGATGTGGATAGAGAGCGAGCCGAGGGTGAAGGAGTTCTTTGCGGAAGAGGGTATGGCGCAGTTGCTCGTTTTCAGGCAGGTTGACATTGAACGCGTTCCGAAGTATGGTGAGGAGGTGACGGTGACGTCGTCGGTGTATGGGATGAAGCCGATGTTCGGTTTCCGTAACACATTTATATATGATGCGGCGGGGAACGCTTGTTACCGCACGTGGAGCATGGGTGCGTTCGTGGACATGGCGACGGGGAAGTTGAAGAATGTTTCGACAGAAGCGATTGCGTCGATGAAGATTGAGGAGCAGAAGTCAATGGATTATTTGGATCGTCGCATAGCGCAACCGAAGGACGGGTGGCGCGAGTTGGCTCCTTATACGGTGTGCAGGGCGGACATAGATTATAACCATCACATGAATAACGCAAATTATGTTCGTTTGGCGTTTGAGACGTTGCCGGAGGGTTTCGCTTATGACCGATTGCGAGTTGAGTATCGGGTGCCAGTGAAACGCGGTGAGTTGATTTTCCCAGTGGTGCAGGAGGTTGACGGGCGATGGTTGGTGCGGTTGATGAGTGGCGGTCAGGTGGCGTCGGTAGTTGAGTTTTCGAAACGATAAGGAAAAAGGGAGCGACGAAGGAATAACCTTCGTCGCTCTTTTGTTGTCATGATGTGTTCCTTAATTACTCTTTGAGCAAATCGAAGGAGCGTTGTACGAACTGGCTGAGGGCTTCGCCTTTGAGCATGTTGTTAGAGAGAAGAGCCAAGTCGATAAGTTGTCGCACTGTGGTGTTGGTGGCGGCATATTGACTGATGATCTGGTCAGACTGTTTGCGTAGTTCCGCCATTTCATCTTCGTACTTCTTTTTATCGTCTTTGTCGGCTTGTGGAATGTCTTCATATTTGACATCCTTGTGCGCAGTGTTCCAATCGGTAATTTGCTTGTCAAGTTGATTCCGTTGGTCGTTAAGAGGTTTGACTTGGTTGCCGATGGCTTGCTCTTCGTCGTTGAGAATCTTGGCAACGACAGGATGGGCGGTGTTGACGACCAATGAGTAGGAAGCTGGCATCTCTCCATAGAATCCCATAGGTCCACCGGAGACCTTGGCCATGTCTTGCATGCGTCGCATGAATTCCTGTTGGGTGATGACAAGTGGCTGTTGTTGCTCACCGAGGTTTTGGAACTCGACATAGAATTCAGTCTTGTCAATGGCAGGAATGCTTGATTTGAAGGTTGTGGTGAGGGCTTCTTGTTGAGCGGAGGTCAGAGATGTTTTTTGAAGTTCCTCTTTGGCTATGAGTCGTTCGACAACATCGCTATCGACACGCGTGAAACGCAACTTTTCGTTTTTCTGCTCAAGCGCATTGATGAGGTGGGTGTCAAGTTGACCGTCAAGGAGCAGAACGTCGTAGCCTTTAGCCTTAGCGGCATTGATGTATGCGTGTTGGGCAATGGCATCGGATGCGTAGAGCGCGATGATGTTTTTGTCCTTGTCAGTTTGTTCTTTCTCGATGAGCTTTTTGTATTCGTCAAGCGTAAAGAACTTGCCTTCAGTATTTTTGAGTAGGAAGAATGACGCGGCTCGGTCATAGAACTTCTCGTCGCTCAACATACCGTAGGTAATGAAGAGTGACATGGAGTTCCATTTCTCTTCAAAGTCTTTGCGGTCTTTCTTGAATAGCGATTCGAGGCTGTCGGAGACTTTCTTGGTGATATGTGAAGAAATCTTCTTGACGTTCTGGTCGGCTTGGAGGTAAGAACGCGAGACGTTGAGCGGAATGTCGGGCGAGTCGATGACACCATGCAGAAGCGCGAGGAAGTCAGGGACAACACCTTCGACATTGTCGGTGACAAACACTTGGTTGGAATAGAGTTGAATCTTGTTGCGTTGGAAGTCAAGGTTGGAATGTACCTTAGGGAAATAGAGTATTCCCGTGAGGTGGAAAGGAAAGTCAACGTTGAGGTGGATGTGGAAAAGCGGTTTCTCGCTGCCCGGATAGAGTTGCGAGTAGAACTTGTCGTAATCTTCATCCTTGAGGTCGGCAGGCTTGCGTGTCCAAGTCGGGTTGACATCGTTGATGATATTGTCTTGGTCGGTTTCGACTTCTTTGCCGTCTTTCCATTCTTTCTTTTTACCAAAGGCGATAGCGACCGGCAGGAACTTACAATATTTTTTCAACAGGAAATCGATGCGGTTCTCTTCCAAAAATTCTTTTTCATCGTCGGCGATGTGCAGAACGATGTCGGTGCCACGATCCTGCTTGTCAACTTCTTCAATGGTGTAGTCAGGGGTTCCGTCACAACTCCATTTGACGGCTTTGGCATCTTGCTTGTAGGATTTGGTGACGATGTCAACCTGTTTGGCAACCATGAACGCGGAATAGAAACCGAGTCCAAAGTGTCCGATAATGGCGTTGGCGTCATCCTTATATTTGTCCAAGAATTCGGTGGCTCCGGAGAAGGCGATTTGGTTGATATATTTGTCAATGTCATCTTGCGTCATGCCGATGCCTCGGTCGCTGATGGTGAGTGTTCCCGCTTGTTTGTCAAGTTTCACTCTGACGGTGGTGTCACCCAATTCTCCTTTGAACTCGCCAACGGAGGAAAGCGTTTTCAGTTTTTGTGTAGCGTCAACGGCGTTAGAAACGATTTCACGGAGGAAGATTTCGTGGTCAGAATACAAAAATTTCTTGATGACGGGGAAGATGTTGTCGGTGGTAACCCCAATTGTTCCTTTCATTGTCTAAGATGTTTTTTTAGATTGTTTTCAAATTTCCTCAATAATGCTCAAAAAAAATGCCATGCGTAAAAGCATGGCATTGGGGTGACACTTTGTCAGCCTTTGCGTCGAATCTTGTGCCAAAGTTTGCGAGTCCAAGGTATGGAAAACGAAGGCGCTCGATTGACAGTAAGCGTGAATGGCGAGTCAAGCGTTGATGTGGAGTCAGCAAACTGTTGAGGGTAGATGACAATGCGGTTCAGGTTGCTGAAGTGCTGCTGCATGGTGAAAGGAATTTGGTCCATCACCTTGATGTAGGAAGGAGAGCCCTTGCGAGCGACAACGGTAATCAGAATGTCGGAAGGTTGAATCTGACGGCGGAGCATGAGGAAATTTTCCCAATGAGAAAAGTTGATATGGAATAGTTTCTGGCTTCTGCCCGCAACGATGGTAAGGCGTTTGTAAGTAGGCATGGTTGAGCATACAACAATCTTTGCCGATAGTTGCTTGGCAACCGAAAGCGTCTTGACCAGCCAGAAATAGAACCCTCTCTCCTTGTCGGCAAAAGGTGGCACGACAAGAATGATGCGACGATTTTTGGTGCCGACGGTTCCGTTCAGAGGGTTCGGAAACTCGCAAAGGAAAACGGTCTTGTCGGTTTTTGAGATTACACCGCCAGCATGTTCCCCCAAGAGCGTTTCAAGGTCTCCGAGTTTTCGTGGCCAACCCATGACAATGGCATCGGCCAGAGATTCGCGTGCAAGGCGGATGATGCCGTCAGCAACGTTGTAGTCAATGGTGGCGGTTGCGTGGACAGGGACTTCGGACGCACTCGCTTCTTTCACGTATCGTTCCAATTCTTGACGCGCTTTCTTTACGTCAGCGGCAGTGTCTCCGCCTTGTGTGAGTACAGTGGCGATGGTGAGAGGTGTCGTGCTGTTTTTCGCTCGAAGCATTTGGGCGAAATAAACTAATCGATGGAAGGGAATATTGGTCATGACCGTGACCAAAACGGAGTTCATGAGGGATGCCTTCTTTGTTATAGAGAGAGTTTTGTCGCCTTGGTCAACTTTCAGTAGGTCTAAACGTTCACGTTGGACAAGTCGTCGGGCAGAGCGTTCGGTGACAACGGACGAAATTACGCAGGTGATGAGAATCATGAGAACGGCGGCATCCAACAAATAAGGTGCTAAGATGCCACTTTCGATGCCTACCAGAACGATGGCTAAGGTGGCAGCGGCACGCGACCCCGAAAGACCGAAGATGAGTTGTCGTTGCGTGCCAGTCATGTGGGACGAGATTTGCGTGATGAACGAAGCCATCCATTTGCTAAAAAGGGAGACTACGGATAGCGTGGCGGCGATGACGAACACGTCGGTTGCACCCATGAGTGAAGACACGTTCATGGACATGCCCACGTTGATAAGAAAGAACGGGATGAAGAGCGTGTTGCCCATGAAGTCGATGCGATTCATCAGGGCAGAGGAAGAAGGTATCAAAGGGTTGATTGCCAAACCCGCAAGGAATGCTCCGATGATTGGTTCAAAGCCTGACAGTTGAGCCAAATAGGCGGAGATGAACATGAGGACCAACACGAGGATGAATTGTGAGCCCCTCTCTGCCTCCATGTGGCGCAGAAACCAACCAAGAATAATTGGGAATACCTTAAAAATAATGGTTGTGGTGATGACCGCAGCGATAGCCATGCGGATGAAGAAGAAACAAGAGAGGTCGCCCAAGTGCTTGCCCAAGACGACTGCAAGCAAAAGGAGCGCGGCTATGTCGGTCAGGATGGTTCCTCCTACAGTGACGGCAACGGCACGGTCTTTTACAACACCAAGTCGAGAGGCAATGGGGTAGGTGATGAGCGTGTGCGCCGAGAAAACACAGGCGGTGACCAAAGCTCCATCTAAGGAAAAACCAAGAAGCCAATAAGCAGCGGAGAAACCACCTATGGCGGGCAGGAAGAAAGTCAGAATGCCGAATAGCAATGAACGTGAACGGGAAGCCCTAAATTCTTCCAAGTCAAGGTCAATGCCCGCGATGAACATGATGTAGAGCAGTCCGATGGTGGAGAAGAGTTTGATGCCATCGTTTTGAGCAATGATTCCAAATCCGTTGGGACCAATGGCTAAACCTGTGAGGATGAGGATAATGATGGAGGGGATGCGTGTCCAATGGGACAAGAGCGGTGCCAGCAGCACTGCTAAAAGCAAAAGCGCAAAGACCAGTATTTGATTCTCTAACATCACCACAAATATACGATGAAATTTTTCTACATCAAACGCCTAATGTCGCAAAGGGGAGTTATCTTTGCAGTTAAGAGTAAAAAAGGAACACAATCAAGAAGAGTATGAAGAACGTACACTTCATCGCTATCGGTGGTGCCGCGATGCATAATTTGGCTTTGGCACTAAGTGAGAAACCTGGTTACAAAGTGACGGGAAGTGACGACGAGATTTTTGAACCCTCACGGAGCCGATTGGAGGCGGCGGGTCTGTTGCCAAAGGCATGGGGATGGTTTCCAGAAAAGATAACGGCGGACACGGACGCGGTGATAGTTGGCATGCACGCTCGAGAAGACAATCCAGAACTGAAGAAAGCGAAGGAATTGGGGGTTAAGATTTATAGTTTTCCTGAGTACTTGTACGAACAGACGAAAGGGAAAACGCGCATTGTGGTGGGTGGAAGTCACGGGAAAACAACGACAACGGCGATGATTTTGCATGTGTTGAAAGAGGTTGGAGTTAAGGCGGACTATATGGTTGGGGCGCAGATAGAGGGTTTCAAGAATATGGTATCACTGTCGGAAGACGCGCGTTACGCAGTGTTTGAAGGAGATGAGTATTTGACTTCACCGTTGGACTCGCGAAGCAAGTTTTTGCATTATCATCCGCATGTGGCGGTGTTGACGGGCATAGCATGGGATCACGTGAACGTGTTCCCCACGTTTGAAGGGTATGTAGATACGTTCAGAAAGTTCACGCAGTTGATTGAACCAAACGGTCAATTCATATACTACGCCGGGGATGAGAACCTGCGAAAGTTAGCGATGGAGTTGCGACAGGATGTTAAGAAGGTGGCGTATGACACGCCAAGGCATACGATAAAGAATGGAGTGACGGAGGTGGAACACGGCGGGGGAGGAACGACTTTGAGGGTGTTCGGCACGCATAACTTGCAGAATTTGATGGCGGCACGCGCGGCGTGCATGGCAATAGGCGTGAAGGAGGATGATTTTTGGAAGGCGGCAGGGACGTTCACGGGGGCGGCGGGACGACTGCAGGAGGTGTGCCGAAGTGAAAGCGGCGTGGCGTACAAGGATTTCGCTCACAGTCCAAGCAAGTTGAAAGCGACTGTTCATGCGGTGCGAGAGCAGTGGCGGAACAAACGATTGGTTGCCGTGATGGAGTTGCACACGTTCAGCAGTTTGACGAAGGATTTTTTGCCCCAGTATCATGGCGGCATGGACGAGGCGGATGTGGCGATGGTGTATTACAATCCGAAGGTAATGGTGGAAAAGCGAATGGCTTCATTTAGTGTGGCGGACGTGGAGAATGCTTTTGGTGGCAATGTGCGAGCCTTTGATGATTCGGAGGAATTGAAAAAGGTGCTTAGACAGATGGCTCCTATGGAGGATACGGCATTGTTGTTAATGACTTCGGGAAACTTCAACGGAGTAAACTTGGTGGAATTTGCAAGGGAGTTGTTGAATAATGAACAATGAATAATGGAGGATGAACAATGAAGGATGACAAACAAAGACAGGTGGACGGGCGTTATATGCGCATGGCGAGGATATGGGCGGAGAATTCATATTGCAAGCGTCGTCAGGTGGGAGCATTGATAGTGAAGGAGAGGATGATTATTTCGGACGGATATAACGGCACGCCATCTGGGTTCGAGAATAATTGTGAGGACGAGGGGAACAAGTCGTTACCGTATGTGTTGCACGCGGAGGCGAACGCGATCACGAAGGTGGCGCGGAGCAATAATAGCAGTGAGGGGGCGACGTTGTATGTGACGGCATCACCGTGCATGGAGTGTGCGAAGTTGATTATTCAGTCGGGCATCAAGCGAGTGGTGTATGCGGAGGAGTACAGGTTGACGGACGGTGTGGACTTGTTGCGCGAGGCTGGGATTGAGGTGGAACGGATAGATGAAAAGAATTAAGAATTAGCGGTTAAGGGTTTAGAATTAAGAAATAAGACGGATGGATAATAAACTTGCGGCACGTTATCGATTGTGGAGAAGGATGAGGCTTTGGACACCAATAGCGGCATCGGTGTGCGTGGTGATAGGAATCGCGATTGGCGTGATGTTGGCTCGGGTGGAGATGCCAGAGAATAATTATTCGTCGGTGATAGGGGATAGGGACGCTTCGAAGTTGCAGGACGTGATCAGGTTGATAAGCACGTCGTATGCCGACGAGGTGAGGGTGGATTCGTTGACGGAGATGGGCATCGTGGGTTTGTTGCGAGGGTTGGACCCTCACTCGGTGTATATCAACACGGAGGAGACGAGACGGGTGAACGAGGAGATGGCGGGGAGTTTTTCCGGCATCGGTGTCCAGTTTGACATTTTGGAGGACACGGTGCGCGTGGTGGCGGTGATTCACGGCGGTCCGAGCGAGCGCGCGGGTTTGCAACCTGGGGACAGGATAGTGACGGTTGATGATTCAGTGTTCACAGGTCCGGAGATAGACGAGCGAAAGGTGATGAAGACGTTGAGGGGGGAGAAGGGCACGAAGGCGCGGTTAGGCATCATGCGCGGGGGTGACAAAGAGGTGTACACGTATGAAATCATCAGGGGGGATGTGGTGACGAAGAGTATAGGGTGTTATTATATGGCGGACAGGACGACGGGTTACGTGAAGGTGCATGAGTTCACGGCGACAACGTATCAGGAGTTCCTGACGGCAATAAACATTTTGAAAAAGAGGGGTGCGAGACGTTTTGTCATAGACCTAAGGGACAATCCGGGCGGGTATTTGGATGCTGTGACGGCGATGGCGAATGAGTTTTTGGATGAGGATGAGATGATTGTTTACGCTGAGGGCCAGCATTATCCACGATATGAGTACAGGGCTGACGGTCAAGGCATTTGCAAGGATGCGGAGGTGAAGGTGTTGGTGAATGAGTTTTCGGCGTCGGCATCGGAGATTTTCGCGGCGGCGATTCAAGACAATGATCGCGGTGAGGTGATAGGCAGGCGGACGTTCGGTAAGGGTTTGGTTCAACAACAGTTTCCGTTGGCTGACGGTAGTGCGGTGCGTCTGACGGTGGCGCACTTCTATTCGCCATCGGGAAGGTGCATTCAAAAGCCATACACAAGAGGTCGGGTGGCGGACTATGAGAAGGAGGTGTTCGACCGGTTCAACAATGGTGAGTTGACGGATTCGACCAAGCGAGAGACGGAGGAGGACACGACGAATGTCTATCACACGAAGGGAGGACGCGTGGTTCATGGCGGCGGAGGCGTGACTCCAGATGTGTTTGTGGCACGTGACACGTCATATTGGTCAAGGTGGATGTCGGAGGTGAACAATAAGGGAATGATTGTTGATTACGCCTATCTGTATGCGGATGAGCATCGAGGCATGGATTGTCATGAGGTGGATGGAGAGGAGTTGCTGAAGGGTTTTGTGGCTTATGTCAAAGGAAAGGGAGTTGAAACAAGGAAGGAGGATGTGGCACGGAGCGGGGCGACGGTCAAGCGATTGTTGAGGGCTTATGTGACGCGTTCGTTGTCACAAGACGAGGCGGAGTTTTACAAGATATTCAATGAGGGTGACGCCGCCATAGCGGTGGCGTTAAAAAGGTGAACGAGAATGGTTGCACAGGAGGGAAAGAGGGCGACATTGTATCTGATACCAAACTTGTTGGGGGAGACGAATCCGAGGGACGTGCTGCCCGCATCGGTCGTGGAGTTGACGGTTGGGTTGCGACATTTCGTGGTGGAGGACGTGCGTAGCGCACGGAGGTTTCTGAGGAAGTTGGACAGGACGTTCCCGATAGATGATTCGACGTTTGGCGAGTTGAACCGGCATACGAGCAGCACGGAGATTGGGTCGTTGATAGAGCCGTTGCGAAAAGGGGAGGATATGGGCGTGATAAGCGAGGCGGGTTGTCCGTGTGTGGCAGACCCCGGAGCCAACGTGGTTAGTCTGGCTCACGAGGAGGGTTTCAGGGTTGTGCCGCTGGTGGGACCATCTTCAATCATTCTGGCACAAATGGCATCAGGATTGAATGGTCAGAGTTTCGCCTTCGTGGGGTATTTGCCTGTCAATAAGGAAGAGCGTCAGCGAGCGATAAAACGATTGGAGAATAGAGCGAGAGGAGAGTTTCAGACGCAGTTGTTTATTGAGACTCCATATAGGAATCGCAGTCTGTTTGAAGATCTTGTGGGCACGTGCAGAACGGACAGCCGATTATGCATAGCGTGTGACTTGACAACGGAGAGGGAGCAAATACTGACGTTGCCTATCGGAAAATGGCGAAAGAGGGGGACGCAAGATTTGGAACAGTGGGAGAAACGCCCAACATTATTCGCTCTGCTATAGGTTATGGACAGAACATTTCCCGAGTCATTCATAGCGTTGATGAACGAACAAGTGGGCGAAGAAGCGGTGGCGTTGTTGGACGCCTTGCGGCAAGAACCCTCTGTAAGTGTTCGGTTCAATCCTAAAAAGCGCGGACTTGTGCCAGAAGATTTGTTGATGAAAGGAGTTGGCGTGGCGTGGTGTGAAGACGGCATCTATTTGGACAAGCGACCTCAATTTACGTTGGATCCGTTGTTGCACGGGGGTGCCTATTATGTTCAAGAGGCAAGTTCGATGTTTCTTCATTATGCCGTTCGACAGTTGGCGGGAGAGCGTGCCATTTGCGCATTGGACGCATGTGCGGCACCGGGCGGAAAGTCAACGTTGCTGCATGGCGCATTGCCACCGGGGAGTATGGTGGTGAGTAATGAATATGTCAGAAACAGGGCGCACGTTTTGGCGGAAAACATTGCCAAGTGGGGTTATGCGAACAGTGTGGTCACGAACAATGGCGTAGAGGATTTTGTCCGGGACAAGGGGGCGTTTGACCTTGTTGTGGTTGACGCTCCGTGTTCGGGAGAAGGAATGTTCAGGAAAGAGCCAGAAGCCTTGCGCCAATGGAGCCTTGATAACGTGGAAATGTGTGTCGCCCGCCAGCGGCAAATTGTTGAGAATGCCGTATGCGCATTGAAGGAAGGCGGATTGTTTGTGTATTCGACCTGCACGTTCAACAGGAGGGAGGATGAAGAACTCGGTGCCTATATCGAAAGGGAACTTGGCTTGGAAGAGGTGACATTGGACTTACCCGAAGAATGGGGAATAGTCAGGGGCGAACGGGGTTATCATTTCTATCCGCACAGGACGAAGGGTGAGGGCTTGTATATGTCTTTTTACAGAAAAGAAGGAACAGAAGGTCGGGAAGGAAAACGAAAGGAAGGGAAGCGAAAGGGAGAGAAGGGTCAATTGCGCGAGATAGGAAAAATATGGTTGAAGAACGATGAGAATTACGAAATAGAGGAAGTGGAAGGTCGCATTGTAGCTTTCGCTAAGACGCATGCGGACCTTATGAGACGTATTGCGTTTGGGAAAAACGCGCTTATGGCAGGAGTTGAATTGGGAGTCATGAAGGGCAATAAGTTCGTTCCGTCAGCAGCGTTGGCACTGAGTGAGACGTTGTCAGAAAACGTGGGAAGAGTTGACGTGGACAAAGAAACCGCATTGCGGTATTTGAGGCGGGAGACAATAGATTTGTCAGGAAAGGCGGAGAAGGGATATGTCGTTGTCCAATACCAAGGTTTGCCGCTCGGTTGGGTTAAGAATCTTGGTAACAGAAGCAATAATCTTTATCCGGAATATTGGCGGATTAGAAAATTGTAGAAACGGAAAAGCAAAAAATCGTAATTTTGGAGCGAAAAACGGGTTTATGAAAATTACTTTTCTGGGAACCGGAACGTCAGTGGGTGTGCCGCAAATGGCATGTCACTGCGCTGTGTGCCAAAGCCAGGATGAAAGGGACAAACGTCTTCGTGCCAGCATTATGGTAGAGACAAAGGAAGGAAAACGAGTTTTGGTGGATTGCGGTCCGGATTTTCGTCAGCAGTCGTTGCGCTACGGGATAGAACATGTGGATGGCATACTGATGACGCACATTCACTTTGACCATGCGGAGGGTATCAATGAAATAAGGCCCTTGCAGGAGGCGGACATTTATTGCGAACGGAGTGTGAAGGAAGGCATATTGCGGTTTTATCCATACTTGTTTGGTGAACACCCTTATCCTGGCGCACCGGAATTGAGGTTGCATGAAATAGACGCGGAACATGTCTTCACGCTATGCGGGATGAATATAACGCCTATACGGGCGATGCATGGGAAATTGCCGGTGTTGGGTTATCGATTTGATGATGATTTGGTTTATCTGACAGATTTTAGTCAAGTGGAGGAACGAGAGTCTGAAAAAATGAGCGGAGTGAAAGTCGCTATCCTTGACGCATTGAGAGAGAAAGAACATCCGAGCCACGTGAACTTGGGTCAAGCCATGGAGTTGGCGGACAGATTAGAAATACCACAGGTTTATTTCACGCACATGAGCCATGAAATGGGTTTGCACTCATGGCGCAATGAACAATTGCCGCCGTCAAGACAGTTGGCGTATGACGGTCTGGTTTTGGAGTTGAAATAAAAAAGTTACGTGAAAGTTGGTGAAACTTGTTTTTTATTCGTATGTTTGTCAAAGTAATTACATCACATTTTAACCTTTAATACCTTAGTGTTTATGAAGAAACTCATTTTTGGCGTTTCCGCATTGTTGGCAAGCAGCATCATGTTCAGCTCTTGTATCGGTTCATTCGCATTGTTCAACAAATTGTTGGATTGGAACCAAGGTCTTGGCAACAAGGTTGTCAATGAGGTTGTGTACCTTGCTTTCAATATCATTCCTGTATATGGTATCGCAATGTTTGTTGACGGTGTGGTTCTGAACACGATTGAGTTCTGGACTGGCAGCAACCCAATGGGTTCGACCGTTAAGACGGTTGAAGATGAGAACGGAACGTTCCGCATCGCTTCGCACGACAATGGTTATACCATTACGAAGGAAGGTCAAGAGGGACAACTCGACCTCACCTACAATGCAGAAGAGAACGCATGGTATGCTAACGACGTTAAGTTCATGACGTTCGTTGATGAGAACCACGTTCAAATGTATGGTTCGGACGCTGTCATCGAGCTTTCACAAGCAGGTCTTGCCGCTTACCGCGCTCTTGCTAACGGCAATGCAATCGCTTTCGCAGAGTAATTGTACGTGAGATTCACTTATAATTAAATCAACAGGGGAGTCTTGGGTGACTGCATGTGACCTAAGGCTCTCCTTATTTTTTTAAGTTTTTCTTAGAATGATAGAACTCATTCCTGCAATAGACATAATTGAAGGGAAATGCGTCCGTCTCTCGCAGGGAGATTATGGAAGCAAAAAAGTTTATAATGAAAATCCAGTGGAGGTAGCCAAGTCGTTTGAGGACGTGGGTATTCGTCGTCTGCATGTGGTGGATTTGGACGGGGCGAAGGCGAAGCACATTGTGAATCACGAGACGTTGAGGCGGATAGTTTCGCAGACGTCGTTGACAGTCGATTTCGGAGGCGGATTGAAGTCAGATGAGGATTTGAGAATAGCCTTTGAAAGCGGAGCCTCGATGGTGACGGGTGGTAGTGTGGCCATAAAGAATCCGCAAATGTTCATGTCGTGGGTGGAAAAGTATGGAAACGAGCGTATCATTCTGGGTGCGGACGCAAAAGATGGAAAAGTGGCAGTGAATGGTTGGCAGGACGTTACAGAGGTGGAATTGGTGGATTTTTTGAAAAAGTATATTGGCGATGGTTTGAAGAAGGTGATATGCACGGATATAGCCAAGGACGGTATGCTGCAAGGTCCTTCGGTTGAGTTGTATCGTGAAATCATGCAGAAGGTGGAAGGCGTGTATTTGATAGCGAGTGGAGGTGTTAGTTCGATGGAAGATATTCAAGAATTGGAGAGGGCAGGAGTGCCAGCCGTCATTTTCGGGAAGGCTATTTATGAAGGTCGCATCACGCTTGAAGAAATGCGCAAAATGAATTCATAAGGAGTGAAGACGTTGTGAGTAGTTGCGATTTGTTTGTTAAATTTGCACGCTAAAACGGAAAGAATCAGATAAACCCATGAAAGACTTGAATATAGATTTTGAAAAACAAGGTGGACTTGTACCCGCCATCGTGCAAGACGCATTGACGGGAAAGGTGTTGATGCTCGCTTATATGAATGAAGAGAGTTTGCAAAAAACACTTGATACAAAATTGGTTACCTTCTACAGTCGGAGCCGGAAGTCGTTGTGGACGAAGGGAGAGACGAGTGGTAACTATCTGCATCTTGTTTCTATTGCATCAGATTGTGATAATGACACCTTGCTGGTGAAGGTTCATCCAGACGGTCCTGCTTGCCATACGGGAACGGACACGTGTTGGGGAGAGGAGAACAAGGCGGATGCCGCGTTCTTGAGTTTCCTTCAGGAGTTTATTGACAAGCGTCATGAGGAAATGCCAGAAGGCAGTTACACGACGAAGTTGTTCAAGGCGGGCACAAAGAAGATGGCGCAGAAGGTAGGAGAGGAAGCGGTTGAAACCATTCTTGAAGCGTCGTCAAACGGGAAAGATGACGATTTGATATATGAGGCGGCAGATTTGATTTATCACCTCATTGTTTTGTTGACATCACGCGGATTGAGTATCAATGACGTGGCTCGCGAGTTGAAAAAACGTCATGGTGGTGTCAAAGGCGTGGACTATGGTCAAAACGGAGAAGGCAAAGCCCGTTGACAAATAAAGAATCAGATAAAAGAATGTCGAAAAGGACGAAAAGCCATGGAAGACAATAATCTCTTGATAAAATATACGAATGTCAACCTGTTGCAAGGTGAAGTGATTGTCTTGCGCGACGTGAATCTTGAGGTTCGACGTGGGGAGTTTATCTACTTGATAGGCAAGGTAGGGTGCGGAAAAAGCACGTTGTTGAAGTCCTTTTATGCCGAAGTTCCAATTGCCAGCGGAGAAGCGGCACAGGTGTTGGAATATGACTTGAAGAAGTTGAAACGCAAGAAGATACCTTATTTGCGTCGTCAACTTGGAATTATATATCAAGATTTTCAGTTGCTGACCGATCGTACCGTTGAGGAGAACTTATGGTTCGTTCTCAAGGCAACGGGATGGAAACGGAAAGAGGCAAATGAAAGAATCAAAGAGGTTCTGAAGCAAGTGGGGATGGAGAACAAGGGTTATAAGATGCCGCACCAATTGTCAGGCGGCGAGCAGCAACGCATCGTCATAGCCCGGGCCCTGCTGAACAAGCCGCAAATTATATTGGCGGACGAACCGACGGGACACTTGGATGTAGAAACGGGAGATGAGATAATCCGTCTGTTGCGAGAGATCAGGGAAGAGGGTACGACGATTATCATGTCAACCCACAACTTGCAATTGCTTGAGCAGTATCCCGGAAGGATATTGCGATTCGTGTCAGAGCATATTCAAGAGGATGGAGAATCGTCAGCACCCGTCTTTCAAGATGCGACGGCGAAGAGTCCGAAAAAGCGTTTTGTGATTCCTGACGCAGTAAATGAGGAGGAAGGACAGGAGGGGAAGGAGTAAAAAAACAGAAAGCGTTTTTTTAAGAGAGTTTGTTGGTGGCGGTATCAGGAAAAATGACATAGGGGCGGAAATCAACCGCCTCTTTTTCGTCCATCATGCCGTATGCCATGATGATGATAATGTCACCGGGTTGCACCTTGCGCGCTGCCGCTCCGTTGAGACAAACTTGACCACTGCCGCGTTCACCAGCGATGACGTATGTCTCAAATCGTTCGCCGTTGTTGTTGTCAACAATGTAAACATGTTCGTGCGGGAGGATGTGGGCGGCATCCATCAGGTCACGGTCAATGGTGATGCTGCCAATATAGTTGAGATTGGCATCCGTAACAGTGACACGATGAATTTTTGATTTCAGTATTTGGACGAACATGGTATTAGTTCTTTCGTTTGCGTATTGCAACTAAGGTGCGTTAGCCTTTGTATTTTATGTTGTCAATGAGTCGGACGTTTCCGCAATGAACAGTAACACATCCTACCACGCTTGAGGCATCGTTCCAGTCGCTGATGGTTTGTAGGGTATCTGCGTTCACGATTTCAAAGTATTCCACTTCAAGGCCTTTGTGAGCGTTGATGTTTTCTGTTACCCATTGGGAGAGGTTGAGAGGACTCATTTTCGACGCGAAGTTAAGGCTTTCTTTCAAAACTTTGAATATGTTTGAAGCCAAAACCTTTTGGTCGTCAGAGAGCAATTGATTTCGGCTGCTTTTTGCCAATCCGCTTGCCTCTCGAATGATCGGGCACGCAATGATGTCAAGGTTGAAGCCCATGGTTTTGACCATCAGCCTTATGACTGCGATTTGTTGGAAATCTTTTTCGCCAAAGTATGCTCGGGTTGGATTTGTGAGATGAAAGAGTTTGCTAACGATTTGTACGACTCCGTTGAAGTGACCAGGTCGTTGCTTGCCTTCCATGACTTTGTCTAATCCATGAAAATCAAATTCGAAGCGGTGGTTGATTTCTTCATTGGAATATATGTCCTCTGGGCTTGGTGCGAAGAGCAGGTCAACGCCTTCGGCATTGACCAAAGCAGCGTCGGCATCCAAGTCGCGAGGATAGGTGGCCAAGTCGTTCGGGTTGTTGAATTGGGTGGGATTGACAAAGACGCTGACGACCGCTACGTCATTGTCGGTACGGCAGCGTTTAATGAGGCTCAAATGTCCTTCGTGAAGGGCTCCCATGGTTGGGACAAGTCCAACGCTCTTGTTGTTTTGGCGAAGCGCGTTGAGTTTGGTTTGGAGGTCAGAGATGGTATGAACAATTTCCATTTTTTTGTAATTCAAAAAACAACGCAAAGGTAACACATTTCGTCATGCGAGGTCATAAAAAATGGTTCTTAAAAAATGAAACAGGGAGAGGCGAAAGAAGAAAGTTAAAATTTTGTGCGTAAGAAGTTTGGAATTTTCTTGTAATTTTTTTATATCTTTGCGATAGAATAGGTAAAAGTCGTTTTATGAAGGAAGCGCAGAAGATTCTATATGTGACACAGGAAATGGAACCTTACCTTCCTGAGTCTCCGATGGCGACGCTGTGTCGTCGCATGCCACAGAAGACTCAGGAGGACGGTCGGGAGATGCGCGCCTTCATGCCGCGTTTTGGTTGCATCAATGAGCGTCGGAACCAGTTGCACGAGGTGATACGTCTTTCGGGAATGAATATGATCATTGACGATACGGATCATTCCTTGATTATCAAGGTGGCGTCGATACAATCAGCCAGAATGCAGGTCTATTTTATTGACAACGAGGACTATTTCAAGAGGAAGGCGACGGTGAAGGATGCGGACGGAAAGGAGTTTGAAGACAATGATGAACGCACTATATTCTTCTCGCGTGGGGTTATAGAGACGGTCAGGAAGTTGAGGTGGGAACCTACGGTCGTGTCATGCAATGGTTGGATTTCAGCCTTGATGCCTCTATATATCAAGAAGGCGTATGCTGACGATCCGCAGTTCATGCGTTCAAAGATTGTTACTGTTATTTATGAGGATGACTTTAAGGTGTCGTTCCCTGACAAGTTTCGTGACTTCTTGATGCTTGATGGTATAGAGAAAGAGGATATTCAGCCTATAGATAAGGAAGAGGTGACATACGTGAACTTAATGAAGCTTGCCTTGCGTCACAGCGACGGGGTTGTGTTCACGTCCACGAAAATACAGAAGGAATTATTTGACGAAGCGAAGAAACTGAAAATTCCAAGCGTAGTGATTGACAAGGACAGTGATTACGAACAGGAATATTTGGACTTCTACGATTTGGTAGCCAAGCAATGAATCTGATAGATATCTTGTGGCTTTCGGTGGCTCTTGCTATGGATTGCTTTGCCGTTTCCATTACAATGGGAATGACAAAAAAGACAAAAGATAGCGACAAAATCAAAGAAAAACGGTCGGAGATGTTGGTGATGGCGTTTTCATTTGGATTGTTCCAGATGTTAATGCCTTTGTTAGCATTATTGGTGGGTCAGGTTGCTCGCGAATGGTTGATTGAGTATCATGGTTGGGTAGCATTGCTGATTTTGTCGGTATTGGGCGTGCGCATGATTTGGGAGGAACTGAAGGGTGAGGAAGAAGAGTCGGAATGGATCACGAAGGGGAAATCGACCGTGCGAACGGTTTTGCTTCTCTCCATAGCCACGTCAATAGATAGTCTGACGACCGGGGTTTTGTTCGTTCCGCTTTCGATGGGACGAGTTGTAATGGCGTTGTTCATAATCGGTTTAGGGTCTTTCTTGTTTACGTTGATTGGTTATCAGATGGGGGCAATATTTGCAGAAAAAGCCCAAAGGATACATCCCAAACTGATAGGCGGTGTCATGCTCATTTTGATAGGTGTCAAGATTTTCTTCTTGTAAGTAAAAGGATATATCATGAATGCTCATTATGATTATTTGATAGTTGGTAGCGGACTGTTCGGAGCGACGTTCGCTTATCTCGCACAAGAGCAGGGTAAGCGTTGCCTTGTCATAGACAAACGTGATCATTTGGGAGGAAATGTTTATTGTCGAGAGGTAGAAGGAATCAATGTGCATGAGTATGGCGCTCACATATTCCACACGTCGAATCACGAGGTATGGAATTTTGTCAATAGCCTTGTTGAGATGAATCGCTATACGAATTGTCCGGTTGCAAATTACAAAGGTCAGTTGTTTAATCTTCCGTTCAACATGAATACGTTTTATGCCATGTGGGGCGTGAAGACACCAGCAGAGGCACAAGCGAAGATAGAGGAACAGAGAGCAGAAGCGGTGGCGAAAATGAAGGCGGAGGGCAGAACGGAACCTGCTAATCTGGAGGAGCAGGCAAAGATTTTGATAGGAAAGGACATTTTTGAGAAACTCATCAAAGGTTACACGGAAAAGCAATGGGGAAGGTCGTGCAGTGACTTGCCCGCCTTTATTATCAAACGTCTTCCTGTGCGTCTTGTTTTTGACAATAACTACTTCAATGACCTCTATCAGGGCATTCCTGTCGGAGGTTATAATGAATTGATCAATGCATTGCTCAACGGCGTGGAGAGAAGGACAAGGGAAGATTTCTTTGCCAAAAGAAGTGAGTATGAAAGCATGGCGGACAAAATTGTCTTTACGGGCAAGATAGACGAGTTTTTTGATTACGAGTACGGCAAACTCGAATATCGTACCGTCAGATTTGAAACGGAGGTTTTAGACACGCCAAACTATCAAGGTAACGCTGTCGTGAACTATACGGAACGTGGGGTTCCATACACTCGTGTCATAGAACACAAGCATTTCGAGAAGTTCGGGGCGGCAGTGTATGAGAATCCTAAGACCGTAATCTCACGAGAATATTCGACGGAGTGGAAAGATGGCATGGAGCCTTATTATCCCGTGAATGACGAAAGGAATGTCGCTCTTTATGAGAAGTACAGAAAACGTTCAGAAACCGTGGAAAACGTCATTTTCGGTGGTCGTCTTGCCGAGTATAAGTATTACGACATGGACGATACCCTTGAGCGTGTTTTAGAAATTGCGAAAAAAGAATTTAATTCTTAGGTAATCGTTTGGAAACGCAAGAAGCCGGGAGTGATTCGATGCGATAACGATTGAAAGTGGTGACGACAAACGTGTAGTGCCCGTCCTTGTCTGAACAGAATTGTGTGATATCGGCAAAAGGTTGTCTGGTGACGGCAATGATGTTTTGCGCCATGGAGGTGTCGCCAACGTATTTGTGTCCCTCAAAGGCATATACGATGTAGTAGAGAGGCGCTTTGCCGTCCTGTTCGTTTACGGCATCCCATGTTATGATGACGGAATCGGGTTGTTGGTCGCGCTTCGTCAGATGGAGTGAGACGTTATGCGGCTGTGGCGTTCGGAGTGCCGCTTCCATTCGTTTGTCATTTATGGTAAGGGTGGAGTAGGGAGGGAGTGCGAAGTTCGCGTAGTAGTTGTTTGTCAGTGAGTCTAACAATCCTTGCTCATTTCGCAGGAGGTATTTGGTGGAGTAGAAGATTTCCCCCTTCACGTCGTTTCGAAGTGTGTCTGTGCGATTAGATGCCAATTGTCTTTCAATCTCGTTGGGCGTTTGCCAAGCAAGGGAACGCTTGTTCTGGGAGAATCCGGAGGCGTAGAGAGATATGTATAGGTTCGCTTTCCCCTTTTGTTGACTCCACCAAGGCAGAAGGATGTCATAGGAAGCGAGGGAGTGACCTTTCTCCCAATAGAGTTGTGGGGATACGTAGTCAAGCAAGTCGTTGTCAATCCAATTCATCACGTCGGCATAAAGGTCGTCGTAGTTGGTCAATGCCTTCTTCGTTTGTGAGCCGCGTGGGTCGGAGTCTTGATGCCTCCAAACGCCAAAAGGAGAGATGCCGAAATGTACCCACGGTTTCAGTTGGTGTACCGTTTGGGATACTGCCGCCATGGTTTTGTTAACGTTGTCCCGTCGCCAGTCAGACAGGGTTGAGAATCCTCGTGGATTGTCCTTGTATGTCTTGTAGTCGGGGAAGGCGGTCTTGGGTATGGGATAGGGATAAAAATAGTCGTCGAAGACGAGTGCGTCAAGGTCGTAGCGAGTGACGATGTCGGAAACGATGTCGAGGAGGTAGTCGCGAACCGAGTCGATGCCAGGGTTGAAATAAAGTCGCCCTCCATAGGTCAGAAACCAATCGGGATGTCTGAAGTAGGGGTGCATGGAGTCGAGCGTGTTAATCTTGTCAGACATTGCCGCGCGGTAGGGGTTGAGCCAAACATGGGCTTCCATGCAACGCTCGTGCGCCATTGAAATGAGCGAGTCCAACGGATCGTAGGGGAGTGAGTCGGGAGGCGTTCCTTGTGTTCCGCTCAGGTAGGCGGACCAAGGTTCCTTGTCAGAGCGGAAAAGCGCGTCGGCACATGGGCGCGCTTGAAAAAGTACGGCGTTGATTCCTATTGAGTGTAGGGAGTCGAGCGTGAAACGCATTTCCATCATTTGGCTGTCTGCAGGCATTCCCTTATGTGATGGCCAATCGATGTTGGCGACGGTGGCTATCCATGCGCCTCTGAATTGCCGCTTTGCGTTTTTGTAGGTTTCGTCTGTTTGTCCCCATGTCAAGAGGACATGCGCAATGAGCAGAAGGAGAATGACGAATCGTTTCATGGAGACAAAGGTAAGAATAAAAAAACGAGGACGGTCGTTGCCAACCGTCCCCGAAACAAAAAACTATGAAATGAAAACTGTAATCTGCTTATTCCGCTTCAGCAGGAATCACGGAGACAAACGACTTGTTTGCCTTTGTCTTACGGAAGTTCACAACACCGTCGGTCAGAGCGAAGAGCGTGTGGTCTTTGCCCATGCCTACGTTTTCACCTGGGTTGTGTACGGTACCGCGTTGACGAACGATGATGTTGCCAGCAATAACGTTTTGACCTCCGTATATTTTAACGCCGAGTCGTTTGGAAGCGGACTCGCGACCGTTCTTTGACGAACCTACACCTTTTTTATGTGCCATAGTCTAAAAGAAAAAAGAAAATTAGTTAAAACGAGAGGATTAATGGGTTAGGCAACGATGTCGTTGATGGTGATGAGCGTATAGTGCTCACGGTGACCGTTCAACTTGCGATAGCCTTTGCGACGCTTCTTGTGGAAGACGAGCACCTTCTTGCCTTTCACTTCTTCGCCAACTTCCGCAACAACCTTAGCACCTTTTACCGTAGGTTCTCCGACGGTAACCGCGCCATTGTCGCTGATGAGAAGCACTTTGTCAAATTCTACTTTGTCGCCCTCCTTGGAGTTGTCATTCAGGAGATTGACGCACAGTTTTTGTCCTTTCTCGACACGGAACTGTTGACCCTTGATTTCAACGATTGCAAACATTTGTTTGTCAGTGAATTAAATTAGTCGGGGAGGCGGCATAGACCTTTTGGTCATAGCACTTGAACGAGCCTCTGTGCGAAACGGGTGCAAAGATATGAATTATTTTGTTAAGAATAAACCTTCTTGTTGTTTTTTAGGAAATTATATGATGGAGGAAGGCATATTCAAGTAAAATTCAAACTATCAATAAATGTGTTTTTGTCAATAGTCGTTTCTTCTCCGTTCTCAAACTTCGTGATTTTCCATGTGTTGCCGTCTAATATTGGAAGGTAGAAGATGTGTTTTGTCTTTTTCGAGCATGCTTTGTAACACTCTTTCAGGCTTTTGACTTTTGATTCATACTCTTCATCGTTGATGTTGAGCAATGGGGATTTATTCACGCTTTTCACCTCGAAGATGTGTATTCTGCCTTTCTTGTCCTTCATGACAAAATCGGGGTATGAAGAGTGAATGCCGTCAGCGAAATATTCATATTTAATTTCGGAATTAAGTGGAAAATTCTTTCCCCAAAGGAATTTATTGTCCTGATTGTTCAATACGTTGGTCGTGCCAATGCTCTTTGCTCTTATGTCTTTCAACAGTTCAGCCCATTTCTTTTCCGCGTCGCTATCGAAAGAGAATTCGTCGGATGTTTCGTCACCCTCTTTTCTGTACCAAATCCAGTCGTCGAGCGTCAGCGTCTTTTCCGTCTCGTTGTAGGAGCTGCCGTAAGGGAAAGAAACGGGTTCGCATACTACCATGCTGTTTTCATAATCAGAGATGTAGGAATGGTATTTCCTCTTCACCTCGCCGATGTTTTCCACAAACAAACGCCACTTGTCGTAAGTGTCCGCATAGTCGTAACACAAGTCCTGAACCTCATTGTCTTGCTGCATAAGGTTGCGATACATGGTGAAAATGCTTCCGCCTGTCAGGTTTTCCCTTTTGCCCGCAAGCAGAGATGCTACATCCAGGTCGTTGTTGATGGTTTCCGCTTTTAGTTTCGTCGGTGTCACGCGGATTTCGTATTCGATGCCATAGTTTCTGAACAGGTTCACCTGCTTAGGCAGTCCCATCTCTTTCGGCTTTATGCCCCAAATCCATGCTGTAGAAGCCAAATCTTGCGCGTCTTTGGGCAACCGCTCAAAATCCAATAATCGCGGATTGCGGCGGACACGTCCCATCACTTGCTCGTCGAGTTGTTTGCTTTGCGTGTCACGCACTTGGTAGAGCATACAAGCGCGGGGAATGTCCCAGCCTTCGGAAATCACCATTTTGAAAATGATGACCGAGATGCTTGATTCTGTGCCTTTCATATAGTCCTTCCACCTCGCCACGGGAAGTTTGTTCAGTCCGGAGTCGTTGGTTTGGCATCCCTTGCCGGACTTGTCGCCAGTGATATAGACCCACTTCAGGTCTTGATGTTTGGTGTTGCCCAGTGTCGGGAAAATCGTGTTTTTCAATTCCTCCTCCGCCTTGTCTTTATTGGAAATCTGAATGATGAAACACGGATTCACACGCAGTTTGTTGGTGTAATCGGCCTTTATTTCTTCAAATTTATCGAGAGCCGTATCGAGAGAATCAGTTTCGGGCTGAAACTCTACTTGCTTTATCAATTTTGCCTCTTCTGCATCGGTGTTTGATATTTCAACATCTGGCAACTGCCGGCGAGACAGTTTCGGCGTTGCGGAATAATTGATGACAACCGAGAAATAACGCCCTAACTCATCAAGGTTGGATGTGGCAATATGACATTCGTCTTTTATGACAAAAATGGATTTTCCGGCCGTGCCGCCACTTAGCAAATCGCCTGTGGTTGTTTGCAGAAAATTCAGAAACGTGCCTTCCTCCTTCAGTTTGCTTTTGTCTTTATAAAGGTCGCGAGGCAAGACATAAACATTGTAGTCGGTTGGGATGTATAACGACCCTTCACCGCTCGTTTCTGAATTTATAAGGTACGGATTGAGTTTGGGGAATGTGCCATTTTGCGCCAAAGTGCAAAAAGAGTTGTAATTCTGCTCCGCCAACTCACTTTTTGAAAGCGACGAAACCAAGAAAACGACATTATTGCGTGTGGCGAGAATACGATTCATAAAATCCGCCATCATATAGGTTTTGCCGCTGCCCGTCGGGGCTTTGAACGTGTATTCTTTCTTGCCTTGCGAAAGTGCGGAAACCATTTTGGTTACCGCACGATTCTGTAAATCCTTTGCTTCCTGAAGCATAGCCTACTCCTCCGTATTTGCTTGTTCCAGATATTTTTGCGTCTTGTCGAAATTCTGGCAAACCCACTCGATTTTATCCTTTATATTTACAAACTTCTCTTTGCCATAGAGCGTTTCGTCTATCACATCGAAAGGCGTTTTGCCCTCAGTCCACGAGAAGTTTGAAACGCCCTCTATTTCATACACATCGAGATTACCGCCGTATGGCTTGTTTTTCTTTATCCATTCAAAATCTTTTGTACCATCGTAACATTCACCTGTCATAATGCGTTTGAGGCGTTTGCTTGTTACATCGTAGGCTATGCCGTTGGGTGTGGTGTCGGTCTTTTCGTTGAGCTGGCAAAGAATGAATGTGCGATTGCCTTCTGCGGTTTTCTCATTGAGCAAATCACCCTCTTTTGCATCATTACGGTTAAGGTTAAGAACAGCGTGTCCTGTAGTACCACTGCCTCCAAAGAAATCAAGTATGATGGCATCTTGTTTGTCACAAACCATCTTAATTAATTCTTTGACTAGTACTGATGGTTTAGGATTTTTGAACAGAGTATCAGCATCAATAAAAATCTTATCTAACTCCTTCTTTGCATTATCATTGGAAAACTCGTTTTCTATATATGATAACGTGGTGTATGATTTTCCAGCATCAATATATTCCAATTCGTTTACGCCATTCTTTTTCCGACAATTTGCGTATGTTTTTGTATATACTCTATTGCCTTTCAATACGATTAAGTCATTTTCTAATCCCCATTTTACGGCTGATTCTTTCCATCTCCAAATCCAATCAGATTTCCCGTGATTTCCATTTTTGCGTTCTTCCCAATCTTTTTTGTTTCCTCCTGGATAATATGTTTTTACCCCTATTACTAATGGATAATCCAAAGATTTACTATAAGATAATCCACTATAGTCCAAGGTCTGTGAAACTTTATATTTTCCTCGTTCTTTTACATATTCATCTTCCAAAGTATATGATGACAACTCTTTGTCTCGTTTTGTAAAAACGATTGGATTTATAGAATACGCTATAATGTAATCGTTATTCTTCTGAATTGTGGGTGTTGTTTTTCCTCCTTTTTTTGTAATTCTTGGCGCACAAAATAGAAAATTTTCTTCTCCAAACACCTCGTCAAACAAACACTTCACATACGCTTGGTTCTTGTCGTCAATAGAGCAGAAAAAAACACCGCTGTCAGAAAGCAGTTGCTTTGCAAGCACCAAACGCGGATAGAGCATCGAAAGAAGATTGTCGCGTGTGATGGCATTGTTGTAGTTGGTGGCGGCAAATTCGCCCATACTATCTTTTCCGTACGGCGGGTCAATGTAAATGACATCAATCTTGCCACGATACTGAATCAGAAGATTCTGCAAGGCTTCGTAATTATCGCCAATGATGAGTTTGTGCGTAGGCTTGCCGTCGTCGGTATGAAACGAGAGGGTTTCGTTTTTCTTGAAATACTTGATACGGTCGCTCATCTTTTCGAGCCGCTTGTCGAAATGGAGTCCTGTTCGTTTGTAAGTGGTGCCGAGAGCGGCAATGTTGATAGCTTCGTCGAGCGTGTCGGCATTGTTGATGAGTTTGATGAGTAAGTTGGCGTTGCTTTGCTCAAGGATTTTGTCCGAGACACGTTTTTCTATCTCGGCAATCAGTGATTCTTTGGTCGCATTCATAGGTATGCTTGTTCAGCGTCAGCGTACTTACCGATGAATGCAGGAGTGCAAATAACTTTGGACATAAAAGAAGCGTGGACTTCACTTATGAGCCCAAGGAAATTTGCCGTAACCTGCACCCCAATAAGTTCCGTCCACGCAAAGCGCAGACGTTCGCTGAACTTATTCAATGGGGATGCTTAAAAGATTGGCAAATTTTTAGGGCATCTCGAATAAATAGCAAACGCTATGATTTATAATATATTAGTTAGGTAAAGATGTCTTGAATTATTTAGTAGTGTTATGATTTTGTTTTGATGTTTTTTTCTGTCAAGAAAGGATTCTTATAATGCGTTGGCAAAGTCCGCTCCGAATTGTTCGCATTGTGCGAGCGCGTCTTGATTTGGAACCCATAGGTTTTTGATACCGTCGTTGACCACTTCAAAACCCGCATGCGCCAGTCGCTCGCTGATGAGTTTCGGTGCGTCGCCGCTCCAGCCGTAACTTCCGAAGGCTGCGGCTTTCTTGCCTTTGAGTTTAAGACCGTGCAACATCTCCAAGATGCCGGCAATGGCATACGACAGACCGAAGTTGATGGTCGGTGAACCCACGAGAATCGCCTTGGACTGGAACGCTTGCGTGAGGATGTCATTCTTGTCCTCTTTCGACGCATTGTATATCTTGACCGTTGTCGAAGGCGACGCTTTCCTGATTCCGTTCGCAATGGCTTCCGCCATCTTTCGGGTTGATTGCCACATCGTGTCGTAGATGATGGTCACTTGGTCTTCGGCAAATGAGTTAGCCCATTGGAGGTATTGTTCCACGATTTTCGTCGGGTTTTCTCTCCAAATCACACCGTGGCTCGGGCAAATCATGTTGATGGACAGTCCCATTTTCAGAATCTCGTTCACCTTGCGGGTCACCATAGGCGAATAGGTGGCGAGGATGTTGGCGTAGTATTTCTCCGCCTCGTACATCATCTCCGCCTCGTCCACGCAATCGTTGAACAGGCTCTCGGTGGCGTAGTGCTGACCGAAACCGTCGTTGGAGAACAGGATGTTGTCACCGCTCATGTAAGTGAACATCGTGTCAGGCCAGTGCAGCATGGGAGCCTCAATAAACGTCAAGGTCGTTTCTCCCAGTTCCAACGTGTCGCCCGTCTTCACGTTCACGAAGTTCCAATCTTGGTGATAGTGACCTCGAATGATGGCTTCGCCCTTTTTCGTGCAATAGATAGGTGTGTTTGGAATTTCTCGCATCAGTTCAGGCAGCGAACCGCTGTGGTCCACTTCGTTGTGCTGCATGATGATGTAATCTATCTTCTTCAAGTCAATGGTTTGCTTTAACTTAGAGACGAACTCCTTGTCGTATGGAAGCCATACGGTGTCAATCAACGCCGTTTTTGTGTCTTGAATGAGATAAGAATTGTAGGACGATCCTTTTTTTGTCGAAAGTTCATCGCCGTGAAATGAAGTGAGTTCCCAATCGATCTTTCCAACCCACGAAACCTTTTCTGTAATCTTCTTCATAATATGTATTTGATTTAATATTCTTGTCAAGATTTGTAAGACTACAAATTTAGAGAAAAAAATAAGAAAACAGGAACTATTCTTCTTTTGTTTCATGGAGTGCGTAAAAGGAAAATCGTATTTTTGTGACAAGCATAATGTCAGAAACAACAGCAACTATGATTAAAATATTTGGTATGCCGTCATGTCCGTCGTGTGAATATGTGAAGCGGCAAGTCGATGGAAATCCCAAGTTTGAAATGATAGACATTGGCAAGCATGTGCGTAACTTGAAGCAATTTCTTGCTTTGAGAGACAACAATAGTGTATTCGATGAGGCGAAAAAGGTTGGTGACGCGGGCATTCCTTGCTTTGTGTTAGAAGACGGCACGGTGACCCTTTCTCCCCAAGATGTCGGGTTGGGGCCGATGCCAGAGGAAAAAGGAATTGCGTGCCATCTTGACGGTAGCGGATGCTAAGTGAGGGGATGACGGGAAACGGGCGGAATGCAAACCTGTCTGATAAAGATTGCGAGCGTTAGGAGTTGAGGATAAACGATAAACAATTAAGATAGCATGAAAATAGCGATTATAGGTCCCGGATCAATGGGATTGTTGTATGCGGCAGGTTTGTCGCAAGTGGCGGAAGTCGTATTGCTTGGCAACAACGCCAAAAATATTGAGGCAATAATGCGTGAGGGTGTTACCGTGAAGCGTGGTGATGAATACAAAACGAAGAAGGTACGTGCGTGTATGAACGGGAACTACAAGGAGACCGTGGATTTAGTGATTCTCTTCACGAAGGCTTATTTGACCCGAGAAGCATTGACGGCGAATCAAGATATAATAGGCAAAGACACGATATTGTTGACGTTGCAAAATGGTGCCGGTCATGAAAGCACGTTGATGGAATTTGTGCCAGAGGAGAGAGTTTTGGTCGGGACGACGGCACAAGGGGCATACCGAGAGAATGGTCACACTGTTGTGAACAGCGGACTTGGTGACACGAACGTAGGTGCGATATCGTCACGATTCCAAGATGTGGAACGATATGTAGATGTTTTTGAAAAGGGAGGTTTCCCTTGTCATGCGAGCGAGCATATCAATCAGATGGTTTGGAATAAGTTGATGATCAACGCGTCATCAAGTGTATTGTCGGGAGTGCTTGGTGTCGCTCAAGGATATGTGGCTACCAATGAGTATGCTTGGGGTATTTGCAAAAAGTTGATTCGCGAGATTTGCAAGACGGCTTGTGAGGCTGGATATTGCTTTAAGGAAGAGGAGCAGGTGGAGCGCATTTATAAACACTTGCTAAACGCTCCTAATGGGTTCACAAGTATATATTCGGATTTGAAATGCGGAAGGAAGACGGAGGTGGACGTTATCAGTGGCGCGGTGGTGCGTGAGGCGCAACGTTTAGGCATTGAAACTCCGACGCAGCAGTTGATGGTCGATATGGTACACGCGATGGAAGGGAGGGGCGCTTAGTTGTCCTACTAGGATTCGAACCCAGACAAGCAGAACCAGAATCTGATGTGCTACCGTTACACTATAGGACAAGGTGACTTTTTGTCAGAAACAAAAAGCGAGTGCAAAGATAATGAATAATGCACAATGAATGATGAACAAAGTGGTATTTTTTGAGTTTATGTGTGGTGTGAGTTGATGAAGGAGAGGATGGCGGAGTAGGTCTGGTCGCATGCGGTGGCGAGGTCGTCGTTGATGATGACGCGGTCGAAGCGCGGTGCGAAGGAGATTTCGAACTGGGCGCGTTGGAGGCGTTGTTCGATGACTTCGGGGGCGTCGGTGGCACGGCTGACGAGCCGCTGGCGCAGGGCGTCGATACTTGGCGGTTGTATGAAGATGGAAAGGGAGTCGGGGTAGGCGCGTTTGATGTTGAGCGCGCCTTTGACGTCGACGTCGAAGACGGGGATGAGTGAGAGTGAGAGGATGCGGTCGATTTCAGAACGGAGGGTTCCGTAGTAACGTCCTTCGTAGACTTCTTCGTATTCGAGAAAGTCATTTTGTTCAATTCGTCGGCGAAAGTCGGAGGGGGAGATGAAGTAGTATTCGACGCCGTCACGTTCGTTGCCTCGCGGGGGTCGTGATGTGGCGGAGATGGAGAAACCGAGCGGGAGGCGTCGGCGAATCATTTCGTTGATAATGGTGGATTTGCCAGAACCACTGGGTGCGGAGATGATGATAATCACGTTGAGAGTTCGGAATTAAAGGTTAAGATGGTTAGTGCGGTAGCGGGGAACCGAAGATAGCGGTGCCGACGCGTACCATGTTGCTGCCGTGTTGGAGGGCGATGGGGTAATCATGGCTCATGCCCATGGAGAGGGTGTCAAAGTGCGGGTAGGAGTTGAAATATTTGTCCTTAAGATGGTCGTAGATTTGGCGAAGCGTTTGGAAGTCCGCATGAATGGTGGCGGTGTCGTCCGTGTTGGTGGCCATGCCCATGATGCCCCGAATGCGTATGGCGTTCATTTCTTTCCAGAGGTCAGAGTCAAGAAACTTGTAGAGGTCGGAGGGAGCGAAACCGCTTTTGGTAGTTTCGGCGGCGACGTGGACTTCCAGCAGTATGTCAATGACGCGGTTGTTTTGCGCCGCGCGTTTGTTGATTTCAGAGAGGAGGTGTTCGCTATCAACGGATTGGATGCAAGAAATAAAGGGTGCGATGAGTCGCACCTTGTTGGTTTGGAGGTGACCGATGAAATGCCATGAGATGTCGGCAGGGAGAGTGGAGTGTTTGAGCGCGAGTTCTTGTTCACGGCTTTCGCCGAAGACACGTTGTCCGGCAAGGTAGGCAGTTCGGATGTCGTCGGGGTGATGGTATTTCGATATGGCGACAAGCGTTACATCTGGCGGCAGAGTCGAGCGCACTTGTTCCAGACGAGATTCGATGGTGTTGCCAGTCATGGGGAGAAAAGAGTTAAGAATTAAGAATTTAGGAATGGAGGGTTTGCATATAGGTTTGAAGGATGAGTGTGGCTGCCACGCAGTCGATCATACCTTTGTTTTGCATGAGTTTCTTTTTTTTCACGCCGCCTTGTGTGATGGCGTTTTCGGCGATGAGGGAAGTGTAGCGTTCGTCAACGAGGTGAATGGGGATATGCGGAAAATTCTTTTTGAGTATGTTGATAGCCATTTGGACAAATTGGGTGGACTCTGACGGTGAGGCGTCCGTCTGCAAGGGTTTGCCTAAGATGAACGCTTCAACAGGCTCGCGACTGAGGTAGTCCGCGATGAAGTCGCGAAGGAAAGCGGCAGGAATGGTTTGCAACGGTGTGGCGATGAGTTGCAGGGGATCTGAGACCGCCACTCCGATACGCTTACGACCAATGTCAAGTGCTAAGAGACGCATTGAGGAGTCAGGAGTTATGGTTTGAATTTCGCTTGATGACAGGCAGGAAATAAGTCCGAGTATTTAGGCTTTTGGAATACAAAAATATAATAAAACAAAAAGGGATACAAGATTTATCAGTAAATTTGAGGTCAATAAACAATGAACAATGAATAACGATGAGTTGATGGAAGACGAAGCACAGTGGCAAGAATTGCTCAAAAAGGCCATTGAAATCGCGCGACGTGCGCATGACGGGCAGCAGGACAAAGCGGGTGCGGACTACTTCGGCCATCCCAAGCGTGTTGCCGCCCGCTTGGATGATATGCCGTCACAAATTGTCGCCTACTTGCACGACACGATTGAGGACACTTGGGTGACGGCGGACTACTTGCGAGAGCAGGGATTTCCTGAAGAAATCGTCGAGGCGGTAATGGCTGTTTCCAAGCGTGACGGAGAGGATTATGAAACCTATGTTCAGCGAGCCGGGCGCAATGAAATCGGACGCAGGGTGAAACGTGCCGACCTGCTTGACAACATGGATATCACCCGACTGCGTTATCCGCTCTCCGACGCTGACATTCGAAGACTCAACAAATATTTGAAAGCCTACAAGTCACTCCTTTAGACCATGAAGTTCGACCTGAAGAAATTTAACCCCAAATACTCCTTCAGCATGCGCATCAGCATTGCCGTGCTGCTCATCACCTCCGCACTCCTGCTCGTTATCGGTGGCATCGGATTCGAACTCTCCAGAAGAGCCACCATGAACGAGGCGAAACGGCATGCCGAAAGCGAACTCGGGCACGCCAACGCCGAAATCGAAAAGATTCTGGTCTCCGTCGCTTCCACGGTCGATGCCATGCGCTTTGCCGTGCTGCACAGCATCAACCATCCTGACACGATGTATCACATAGCCTACGATGTGCTGCGCAGCAATCCGAACATCGTCAGCAGCACGATTGCTTTTGAACCTAATTACTTTCCGAAGAAGGGATACTTCTACGCTCCCACGATGATGTGGAGTGCCGACACGCTTCGTCGCAAGCAGTTGGGAACTGCCGATTATCGTTATCATCAGATGGAGTGGTATCGGGTGCCGAAAGAGACGAAAATGTCATATTGGTGCGAACCGTACTATGACAAGGGCGGCAACGACTATCTGGAAGTCACCTACTCATCTCCCATCGAACTGAACGGTCAGGTCATAGGCATCATCACCGCTGATGTGACGCTTGAGCGGCTCACGGATATCGTGAATAGGATCAAGGTTTATCCCAACTCCTACAATTTCATGTTGAGCCGCACCGGCACTTACATCACGCATCCTCAAAAGGAGAGGATCATGTCGCAAACGTTCTTTACCGCAAATAAGGCTTTTGAAGACACTTTGGTTCATCGTATCGGAATCGAGATGGTTGAAGGCAAGAGCGGCAGTGCCGAAATCAATCATGATAAAGAGAGTTACTATGTCTTCTATGAGCCGCTGGGACAGATAGGCTGGAGCACGGCGATTGTCTGCTCGGAAGACGACATCTTTGCCGACGCTCACAAATTGGGTCGCGCCCTCAACCTCGTTTTGGTGTTGGGGCTGTTGTTGCTCGTCTTCACCTGCTACAAGACCGTTCGCCACTTCTGCGCCCCGCTACGCGAGTTCTCGAAGGCGGCGCAAAATGTTTCGAAAGGCAACTTCGAGACACGAATACCGAAACCCAAGGCGCAGGACGAATTGCGTAACTTGCGTGACTCGTTGGTCAACATGCAGAAGTCCTTGGTCACCTATGTTGACCAGTTGCAGACCATCACAGCCAGCAAGGAGCGCATTGAAAGCGAATTGCGCATCGCCCATCAGATACAGATGTATATGATTCCGCGTATTTTCCCGCCTTTCCCTGAGCGATCGGAGATTGACATCTACGCCACCTTGCAACCAGCGAAGGAAGTCGGTGGCGACTTCTATGATTTTCAGATAGAGGACGATCATCTCTACTTCATTATTGGCGACGTGGCGGGCAAAGGTGTTCCGGCATCATTGGTCATGGCGGTTTCGCGCACCTTGTTCCGAATCATCGCCCCGCGCGAGAGAGAGGTTGAAAAAATTGCCGAGGCGTTGAATGACGCCATGGTGGACGGCAACGAGTCCGCCTTGTTCGTCACGCTATTCATTGGTGACCTTGACTTGAAAACGGGTTACCTTGAGTACTGCAACGCGGGACATAACCCACCCGTGTTGCGGCTTGGAGGGCATGATGATGCCGAGTATTTGCGTGTTGTTCCTAATTTGCCTATCGGAGCGTTGAAGGGCATGAAATTCCAAAAAGAGTTCTTGCAACTGACGGAGAAATCCATGTTGTTTTTATACACTGACGGACTTACTGAAGCGGAAAATGCAAAGCAGGAACAATATGGCGAGGAGCGATTGATGAAATATGTCCGAGAGAAAGATGCTGACGCGGAAACAATTGTCAAAGGCGTATTGGCAGACGTGACGACACACGTGAGCGGCTCGCCGCAGAGCGACGACCTCACCATGCTCGTCATTCGTTATTTATGAAAGGAAAAAATAATCAAAACAACACGATGGAAGATATAAGCTTGGACATGCGATGCCAGATGATGCTTGCCGATTATGAGCAGCGCAGGCCGTCGTATGAAAAGTTGCTTGATGCGATAAAAGCGTTGCTTAAGCAATATCTCGGACACGAAGGAGGTGAACTCACGCTCGTCAGCGGGCGGGTGAAAAAGGTCAAAAGCCTTGCTGGTAAACTTGCGCTGAAAGGACAGAAATATTCCTCAATCGAGGATATTACTGATTTGGTCGGTCTTAGGATAGTGATGCTCTATAATGACGGAGTGGAAAAAGCAGCGTCTATTGTCGAAAAGAATTTTGACATCGATTGGGAAAACACTGTTGACAAGCGGAAAACGCATGACGTCCAAAGTTTCGGTTATAACTCCGTCCATTACATTTGCCGCTTGACGGACAAGATGGCAAAAGAAAACGGACTTGAAGAACTAAAAAATGTAAGATTCGAGATTCAGATACGCTCCACGCTCCAACATGTTTGGGCGGCAGTTGAACACGACATTGGCTACAAGAGCGACATAGACGTTCCTTCGGAATATGTGCGCAGTTTCGGTCGATTGGCGGGAATGCTCGAACTGATAGACGAAGAGTTCGGTCGCATACGCATGTCGGTCAATGAATATCGTCATCGTATGGAAGAATTGCTCAAACAAGGCAAAACGGATAAAATCGAACTCACCATGGACTCGTTCAAGAGTTTCCTTCGTCTGGAACCATTCAAGAAACTCAATGAACGCATTGCCGCTGTCAACCATGCTGAAATCTTTGAAACCTCGCTTCTGCCTTATTGCACCATCTTGAAGCAATTGGGCATGAAGACATTGGGTGACGTGGAGCGATTAGTCAAGGAAAGAGCCGATGACGCATTCCACTTGGCACGTTACCAGATTGGCAATACAGACCTTGACATCATTACCTCTGCCGTTGGCATCCAAAATCTATGTATCGCCTATTTGCTCCGTAAGGGATGCGGAAAATTGGCGTTGAAAAGGCTGCTTGACTACCTTTATGGAGAAAGTGAATATAATGACAGCCAAGCGGAAAACCTATTGAATACAGCAAAACAATTAGGATTACAATAATTATATTTGCAAAAATAAAAACAGAAATATCATGGATAAAAAAGCGAATTTTGTCGTCACCATAAACAGGGAAGCGGGAACGGGAGGAAGAAGCATCGGTGCCAAGGTGGCTGAACATTTAGGAGTACGTTATTTTGACAAGGCTGTCACTGAACAACTCACACAGTATTTCAATCTGTCAAAGGAGGAGATAGAAAAGCACAAAGCCGAAAAGAGTTGGTGGATGAAACTTTTGCACAGTTTCTTGTCCACAGAGGAAATGACTGCCCCGTTGGATGTCATTCCACCTTCTCCAACACCAGAAAACATGTATAGCATTGAGGAAGAAACGCTGATGGAATTGGCGAAGAACGAATCGTGTGTCATTGCGGGAAGAAGTTCCGCGTACGTGTTCAGAGACTATCCGAATGCAGTCAAGGTCCTCATCACAAGCACTAAGGAGAAACGTGTGGAACGCATCATGGAAAAACAGGGCAAATCACGCGAGGAAGCCATCAAACTCATTGAAGAATTAGACGAGGGAAGAGAGTCCTTCGTAAAAAAAGTTACTTCATTGAGTCGCTATGACGCACGTCTGTATGACTTGGTCATTAACGTGGCCAACATGACCGAAGATGAGGCTGCTGAATTCATCATCCGATACATTGACTGCAACGCCAAGTAGAGTTTCGTCGGAATTGTTTTACTAATTGTCAAGGAAAAACAATCATGAAATACGAACTGAAAATAAAAAACAAGGTGGATGAATTGTCAAAGTTGCCACCTTTTGTCAACAAGGTGTGTGGAGACATGAATTTGGGTGAAGAGATGACGATGAACCTCAATCTCGTTCTCGAGGAGGCGGTTAGTAATGTGGTGCTATATGCCTATCCGAAAGGGAGCGAGGATGATGATATTGACATTTCAGCCACCACTTCAGACAAGTCCATCGTGTTCGTGATTACGGACCGAGGTGTCGCTTTTGACCCATTGCAAGTAGGACAAGTCGATACGACACTTCCTGCCGACGACAGGCAAATCGGTGGATTAGGTATCTTTATCATTAAAAATATCATGAACGAATTGGAGTATCAACGCGTGGAAGGAAAGAATGTTTTTATCTTGAAAAAAGTGATCCAATCGGAAAAGAACTAATTGAACGAATCAGACAAGGACAAAAAAGAAAAAAAGACAATTGAATAATATGGAACTGGAAATTATTGAAGAAGAGGAAAGAACAATTGTAAACCTTCCTGAACGTATTGACACGGTGAATGCCCAAGATTTTGAGCAATCAATCGTATCAGTGCTCGAAAAATCTGAAGGTGAGGTTGTCTATGACGCGCGGAATATGAACTATATCAGCAGCAGCGGCTTGCGTGTCATGTTGAAATCGTTACAGACGCTGCAGTCAAAAAAGGTAAGGTTTTCGATAGCGAATATGATACCTTCCGTGAAACACGTGTTTGACATGACTGGTTTTTCGAACATCATTCCGATAACGAGCAAATAAAATTGTTAGTGAAATTGTAGAGGAAATGACAAAGGTCTCGGAACCATTTGGATCCGAGACCTTTTGCTTTTTTGGTGTCTATTGGAATCCTATCGGATGAACAAGAGTTCCCGATATTTAGGCAGCGGCCACATCTCGTTGTCAACGATAAACTCCAGTCGGTCAATAGGCTTCCTGATTTTGTCAAAGAAAGGCTCAACTTCATCGTGAAACGCATTGGCCATATCCTTTTGGTTTTCTATTGCCAATGCCTTTTCGCGTGCCGCGACCATTTTCTGAACATTGCGTTTTACCTCGCTGATGCAGGTTGCTATCTCTTCAATCTCATCAATGCTTTCTTTTCCAATCTTGTCAACCTTCTCAGCAGAAAGCACTTGTTTGAGTTTCGCGATGCTGTCAATGAGCATGTCTTGGTAGCGCAAAGCGACAGGAATGATGTGGTTGAGCGCCATGTTGCCCAACACGCGGCTTTCGATGGCAATCTTCTTTGAGTAAGTCTCGTATTTTATTTCGTTGCGAGCGGTCAACTCCAATTGGCTCATCACGTTCATGCGTTCAAACATTTCCACGCTCTTTTGGTTTGTGTAGGCGTCGTAGAGTTTAGGGCACGACTTTTCACAATCAAGACCTCTGCGTTTGGCTTCTTCTTCCCATTCCTTGCTGTAGCCGTTGCCATCAAAGCAAACGGGTTTGCAAATCTTGATATATTCTTTCAGTACTTGGAAAATAGCATTTTCTTTCTTTTCGCCCGCCTTGATTTTGTTATCGACATCTTGTTTGAATTGCGTCAATTGGTCGGCCATGGCGGTGTTCAGGACGATGAGTGCCGGAGAGCAGTTGGCGGAAGAGCCGACAGCGCGGAACTCAAATCGGTTGCCAGTGAAAGCGAAAGGCGAGGTACGGTTACGATCCGTGTTGTCTTGCATGAGATCCGGGATGTGGGCGATGCCCAATTTCAGGGCGTGTTTTGCGTCCAGGACAATGTCATGCTTCGTGTCGCTGTGTTCAATCTTGTCAAGAATGTTTCCGATTTGGGAACCAAGGAAAGCGGAGATGATGGCAGGAGGCGCCTCGTTCGCTCCTAATCGATGCGCGTTGGTGGCGGTCAGAATGGATGCTTTCAGCAATCGACCGTGTTTGTATGCCATCATGAGCGCATTGACGATAAAGGTGATGAATTGTAAGTTCTCCTTTGGAGTTTTGCCAGGGGTGAAGAGCCCGACACCGGTGTCTGTCCCGAGCGACCAATTGCAATGTTTTCCACTGCCGTTGATGCCGGCAAAAGGCTTTTCGTGCAGGAGGAGTCTGAAACCGTGTTTCATGGCAAGGGTCTCCATGATGTTCATGATGATGAGGTTTTGGTCCACAGCCACATTCATTTCGCTATAGATAGGGGCGAGTTCGAATTGGTTTGGCGCCACCTCGTTGTGACATGTTTTGAGAGGAATGCCGTATTTGTAGCCTTCGTATTCCAAATCTTCCATATAGGCAGCCACTCGACCAGGTATCGCTCCGAAATAGTGATCTTCGAGTTGTTGCAGTTTGGCGCTTTCGTGTCCGATGAGCGTTCGTCCTGTCAGCACAAGGTCCGGACGCGTCGCGAACAAACCTTCATCAACAAGGAAATATTCCTGCTCCCATCCGAGGTAAGCGTAAACCTTTTTGACACGTGTGTCGAAGTAGTTGCATACGGCGGTTGCCGCTTTGTTAACCGCGGCGATGGATTTCAACAAAGGTGCTTTGTAGTCGAGAGCCTCTCCCTTGTAAGAGATGAAGACAGTAGGGATGCAAAGCGTGTTGCCCTTGACGAAAGCGGGTGAAGCGGGATCCCATCCTGTGTATCCGCGCGCCTCGAAAGTGGATCGAATGCCACCACTTGGAAAGGAGGACGCGTCGGGTTCCGCTTGCACGAGGAGTTTCCCCGTGAATTCTTCGATGATGTCGCCACCGGGTGCGCTCTCGTATTCAATGAAGGAATCGTGTTTTTCCGCCGTTCCGCCAGTAAGGGGTTGGAACCAGTGGGTATAGTGTGTGGCTCCGAGTTCCATGGCCCATCGTTTCATGCCTGCGGCAACTTGGTCTGCCACTTGCAAGGTTAGATTCTCTCCCTTGTCAATGACATTCTTCAAGGCGCGATAAGTGTCCTTTGAAAGGTATTTGGACATGGCAGCATCGTTGAAAACGTATTTGCCGTAGTATTCAGAAGTGAACTTCCCTGGGCTAACGGGAACGCGCGGTTGCTTTTTGAAAGCCTCTTCGACCGCATTGAATCGTAAAGTGCTTGACATGTGTACTGTTTTAGTTTCGATTGTTACAAAGGTATTATTTTTATAAAAAGTGATGGTATTGTATGGTAAAAAAATGAGTTAAAAAACAAAATTGCCACCTATTGGTGGCAATTTTGTTATGAAAGAATTAAAATAGATGGAATGTTAATCTTCGAGAAGATGCTTTGCATCGACATATTGCGCGATGCCTTGTGCGACCTCCTTTGCGTCGCGCATGGCGAGAACGACTGTTTGTGGCGTGTGAACCACGTCGCCACCGGCAAAGACGCCATGGCGCGTGGTCATGCCATAAGGTCGTTCCTTGGTGATGACGTAACCAAGGTCATTGACTTCAATGCCACTGGTGGAGGCGACAATGACGTTGGCCGGTTTGCTGCCGACGGCAAAGAGCATTTTGTTGACGGGAACAATGACTTCGCCTTCTGGCTTTTGAACTTTGGCGGCCGTGAGAATACCGTCGCTTGACAAGAATGCGGTGACGTTGGAATTCCAAGAGAATTGAACGTTTTCGGCAACAGCTTCGTTGTATTCAGATTGATTGGCGGTAATATCTTCACGTGTCTTGTGGTAGAAAACCGTAACGCTTTTAGCTCCCATGCGCATGGCTGTTCGGGCGGCATCCATGGCGACATTGCCCGCCCCGATGACCCCGACGATGTCGCCCGCTTTGACAGGAACTTCATCAAGTGACACGTTTTGGTTGTTGTAGAGGCTGACCATGCGGAGGAAATAGGATGATTGCACGACACCTTTCGCTTCCTTTCCAGGCAAGTCAAGAGTTTTTGGGACAGCCGTTCCGCTCCCGATGAAAACAGCGTCAAAACCACGGTTGAACATATCGTCAACCGTGACATCCTTGCCAATGGCGCAGTTTGTTATAAAGGTCACGCCAAGTGCTTCTATTTTATCAACTTCATGTTGAACGACGTCTTTCGGCAGTCGGTAGCCCGGGATTCCGTAGAGGAGCACGCCGCCCAATTGTGCTTCCTTCTCGTAGATGACGACGTTGAAACCCATGCGAGCCAAGTCGCCCGCCACGGTGAGACCTGCAGGTCCGGAACCGATGACCGCCACTTTGCCACGTGTTTTTGCTGTGATTTTTTCGTGAAAGAGTCCTGTTGAGCCGTCGAAATCGGCAGCGAAGCGTTCGAGTTTGCCGACGCGGATAGGGGTGCCTTTCTTATTCAAGACGCAGTGCCCTTCGCATTGTTTCTCGTGTGGACAAACACGTCCGCAAATGGCGGGCAGGTTGCTCTTGTTGTTGATTATTTCAATGGCGTTTCCGAAGTTACCCATTGAAATTTCATGGATGAAATCGGGAATGTCATTTTCGATAGGGCAACCTTTTTTACATTGCGGAACTTTGCAATGCAAGCATCGTTTGGCTTCGTTGATGGCTTCGGTAATGGAATAGCCTTCTTCCGCTTCTTGAAAACGTTTGGTGTTTTTGTCCATGGGCACAATGATTTAATTGTCCCCGAAAGTTAATCAAAAAAAGTGAGAAAAGGTGAATTGAAAAAGGAAAATTATCGGATGTAACGCTTCCTAATATCTTCGTAAAAGTCGATGCGTCGATCGCGGAAAAATGGCCAAATGCGTCGAACATTTTCGGCATGATTAAGGTCAAGATCGAAAAGGACCAATTCTTCGCTATCGCTCGCCGCTTGCGCCAAAATCTCACCTTGAGGTCCGCAGATGAAACTGCTGCCCCAAAAGTTAATGCCTTCGGAAGAATGAGACGGGTCCTCTTCGTGACCTACGCGATTGACGGCAATGACGGGGATGCCATTTGCGACGGCGTGTCCTCGTTGGACGGTTATCCATGCTTGTCTTTGACGTTCTTGCTCATCACGGTCGTCACGGGGGTCGCTACCGATGGCCGTAGGATAAATGAGCAGGTCGGCACCAGCAAGAGACATGAGACGTGCCGCTTCCGGATACCATTGGTCCCAACAGACCATTACGCCAAGAGTTCCGACAGAGGTCTTGATGGGGTGAAAGCCCAAGTCGCCCGGAGTGAAGTAGAACTTTTCGTAAAACCCGGGGTCGTCAGGAATGTGCATTTTGCGATAAGTTCCCGCAATGGTGCCGTCCGATTCGAAAACCACGGACGTGTTGTGATAAAGACCCGCCATGACGCGTTCGAAAAGGGAAGTGACTAAAACAATGTTGTTCTGCTTTGCCACTTGTGCGTAAAAATGGCATGCGTCACCATTAGGGATGGGTTGCGCAAGGGAGAAGTTATGGGTGTCTTCGGTCTGGCAGAAGTAAAGCGTGTCATGAAGTTCTTGCAAAACGACAAGTCGAGCGCCTTGTTCTGCGGCTTGCTTTATTTTAGAACGTAACCGTTCTTGGTTGTCGGAAGGGGAGGATGTGGCACGTTGTTGAATAAGCGCAATTTTCATTTTTGTGGACTTAGAGGTATGGTCAATTGTCTTGAGTCTTCGGTTTCAGAAGGATCCTTAATCGGTTTTTCACTATCAGGGTGTGGTTTGTATTTGAGGGTGCAGATGACGACAAGGGCAAGGAGGTAGAGAATGCCCAAAGCAATCAGCAAGTCGTTGTAGGAGCCTCCCATTTTATTGATGATGAGATTGCTCAATTGGTTGCCGCTCAAGCCGGCGAAAGCCCAAGCGGAGAGCGTGAATCCGTGAATCATGGAAATACGCTTCATGCCAAATCGAGATTCAAGAAGCGTCGGAAGCGTGCTGAATCCACCTCCGTAGCCGAGGTTGATGACACAAAGGAGCAACACTGTGACGGGGAGGACAGCGAAACTAAGTGAATCGAAATCGGTGTCTTCGCCGTGATAGATGAAATTGTCCGGGAAAGCCAAGATGCCCAGAAGACAGACGGCGGCGCAAGAAATGAAGATGGTTTTATAGACCTTGCTTTTGTCTGCCATGTAGTCACTCCATGTGGAGTAGCCAAATCGTCCAACGGTGTTAAAGAATGCCGTGAGGGCACTCAGCATGGCAATGCCGCCAGATATGCCAGCAGCCAACCCGAGGTTCTTCTCAAATGCGATAAGAGCCAGTCCGCATGTGATGTTGAGATAAAAGATGAACCAGATTTTCATGTAGTCCTTGTCAAAAAGGACTTCCTTGATGATGTCGATACGTAGCGGTGCGACTTGTTCCACCCAGTCTTTAGGTTTATGGATGAGGTAGAGTGCTAATCCCATGCATGCCGCGCTGATGATTGCCATGCAGGTTAACGTTGTCTGAACGCCGTACATCTTGTCACACCACTCAATGAAAGGGGAGTAGAGCACCTTGCTCAGTCCGAAACCACTGATGGCAATGCCCGTCGCAATTCCCTTGTGCTCGCGAAACCAAAGCATGAGCGTCTTGACAGGGGAGAGGTAGCCTGTTCCAAGTCCGATTCCCATGATGCATCCATAACTTAGGAAAAGTCCCCAGACGCTTTTCATTTGAATGCTAAGAACCGTAAGCAGAAGACCGGCAACAAAACTTATGGTAGAAATGGCAACACCGCGTTTGACGTTCTTTTCGATGAAGTGTCCAGCGAAAGCAGCAGACATGCCCAAGAAAAAGATGGCAAGAGAAAAAGCGAATTCAATTTTGGAAGTATCCGGTAGTCCCATTTCGGTGGCGATGTCACCCTTGAACAGAGACCAACAATAGACACTTCCGATGGAGCAGTGAATGAGGAGGGCAGGGATAGCCCCTCGAATCCATTTGTTTTCCATTATCTTGCGCTTTCTTTAATCGTGTTTTTTTTGTGAAGTGGTGTAGAACGCAAAAATAGAAAATATGGTTGTAAGTGAGCAAGAAAAATCTGCAAAGAATTGTTTACCTTTGCACTTCAATAATTTATATGAAAATTAAAAATAGACAAATCAAAAAATGAAGATTGAACGTAAGGACGTGGATTCGATGAACGCCACGCTGACGGTGAACGTCGTGAAAGCAGACTATGAAGAAGGCGTGAATAAGCAATTGAAAGAGATGCGCAAGCGTAGCAATATGCCAGGATTCCGTCCAGGCAGCGCACCAATCAGCATGTTGAAACAACGTTTTGGAACAGAGGTGTTGGTTGAGGAAGTTAATCAGTTGGTTTCTCGCGGTTTGTATGATTATATCAAAAATGAGAAAATAGATTTGTTGGGTGATCCACTTCCTTCGGAAGAGCAAAAAGAAGTGAACTTCAAAACAGACGAGGAATTTACGTTCTCATTTGACATTGCTATCGCTCCATCATTTAGTGTGTCGCTCAATGATAAAGTGAAAGTCGCTTATTATGACATTAAGAGCGACAACAAGTTGGTTGACGACCAAATTGAGCAATATAAAAATCGTTTTGGAAGTTATGGTTCGGCAGACGTGACCGAATCGAAAGACGTGGTGAAAGGTACCGTGGCGGAGTTAAACGCGGACGGTTCTGTAAAAGAGGGAGGTTTGAACGCGGAAGGTGCTATTGTTAGTCCTGAGTATGTGAAGGATGAAGAGAGCAAGAAGTCACTTATCGGAAAGAAAGTGGGTGACGTGGTAACACTGAATGCGGCAAAGGCTTTTGAGAATGACGCAGAGCGCGCTTCGTTCTTGAAAATTAAGCGTGATGACGCAAAGGACGTCACTTGCGATTTGGCTTATACCATTACGGAGATCACTCGTTATACTCCTGCGGAAGTGAACCAAACTTTGTTTGACAAAGTGTTTGGCGAAGGAAAGGTGAAGGGTGAGGATGAGTTCCGTAGCCGTATTCAAGGCGACATCGAAAAGACACTCGAGGCGGATAGTGATTATCGTTTTGGTATTGACGCAAAGAAGGTCTTGTTGGAGCAAATCGCTGATGTTCAATTGCCAGACGCATTCTTGAAACGTTGGATTCTTGCCACGAACAAAGAGGTGACGGCAGAGAAGATTGACGAGTATTACAACAATATCAAGGACGATTTGAAGTGGCATCTCATACAGGAGCATATTGTCGCGGACAATGACGTGAAAGTGGAAGATGAAGACTTGAAGAACTTCGCCAAGAAGGTCGCTCAAGCCCAATTTGCGCAATACGGCATGAACAATGTCCCTGAGGATGTGCTGGAGAATTATGCGGCAGATATGATGAAGGACCAAAAGGCAGTAAATAACTTGCGCTCGGGTGCGGTCAACGACAAGGTGATAGCGGTTGTGAAAGAAAAAGTAAAATTGGATAAGAAATCCATTTCGCTTGAGGACTTTAACAAGTTGTCACAATAAATGCTACTGTCAATCATAACAATCAATCGCAATAACGCGGAAGGACTTCGCCGAACATTGCAGTCGGTGAAGAGCCAGAGAGATTGTGAGATTGAACATGTGATTGTGGATGGCGCATCGACTGACGGGTCGGTGGAAGTCATACGGGAATATGCGAACAACAAGGGGGCTTGCCCCCTTGTTGACGTAATATGGGTAAGTGAACCGGACAGCGGCATTTATAACGCCATGAATAAGGGTATCGCCATGGCGCATGGCGATTATATTCAGATTCTGAATAGCGGTGATTGTTTGGCAAGTAACGATGTCGTGAGTCGCATGACCAAACGCCTTGCGGAAGAGGGCAGTCCTTCTATTCTTTATGGTAACATGATAAAAGTGTTTCCCGATGAGCATACGATGCGCGACCGTTGCTTCGCGGGTCGTGAAATTACTTTCTTGGGCTTCTACTCGGGAACGCTGAATCATTCGCCAGCCTATATCAAGCGCAGTCTGTTTGACAAGTACGGAAAATATGACGAAACGTATCGTATCGTATCGGATTGGACGTGGTATATGGAGGCAATCATTTTCGGTGAGGAAAAACCAGTTTATGCGGATGTTGATGTCACGCTTTTCGACATGACAGGCATAAGTGAAACAAACACGGAACTGACGAAAAAAGAGCGACGCGATTATTTGGAGAAGCGCATCAATTCTAAAATGTTGAAGGACTATGATGAATGGGCGTTTCCTATATCGCAGATTCGAAGGTTGAAGCGTTATGGATGGGCTTATAAACTCTTTTGGCTATTGGAACGATGCTTGTTTAAGTTCGAAAAGTGGACACGGAAAGAACAAAGTTTTTGAAAATAGGAGGTAGCGCAAATGACAAAAGTTTTATTGGTATTCGGAACTCGTCCGGAGGCTATTAAAATGGCACCTTTGGTTTTGGAACTAAAAAAACAATCGAAGATAGAAACTGAGGTTTGTGTCACGGGTCAGCATCGTGAAATGTTGGATCAGGTCTTGAATTTGTTTGAAATAAAACCAGACTACGATCTCAACATCATGAAGCCGAATCAGGATTTGTATGATGTGACAAGCGCGGTGACGATAGGAATGAGGCACGTTCTTGAATCTTCTAAACCTGATGTTGTGCTTGTTCATGGTGATACGACCACCTCTTTTGCCGCCGCTTTGTCCGCATTTTACAAAAAAATAAAAGTTGGGCATGTAGAGGCCGGGCTTCGAACGCATGATATTTATAGTCCGTGGCCAGAAGAGATGAATCGTCAGTTAACAGGCAGAATTGCGACGTACAACTTTGCCCCGACTGAAACCGCCAAACGTAATTTGATTCAGGAAGGCGTGAGTCCAGAAAAGATTGAAGTTACGGGGAATACGGTTATTGACGCCTTGCATAAGGTCATCTCAATGTTAAATCAAAACAAAGGTGCAAGAGAATTTGTCGCAAAAAGAATATTAGAATTAGGTTATGATGTTAGGCGACTTGACTCGGGTAGAAGAGTGGTGTTGATAACCGGTCATCGAAGAGAAAACTTCGGTGATGGTTTCTTGCATATATGCAAAGCGATAAAAGAATTGTCGCAACAATTTGACGACGTGGATTTTGTTTATCCTGTTCATTTGAATCCAAATGTCAGGAAGCCCGTCAATGAAATATTGGGAACGGGATTGAACAATGTTTTCTTAGCCGAGCCGTTAGAGTATTTGGAATTTGTTTATTTGATGAGCCGAAGTTGTTTGATACTAACAGACAGTGGTGGCATACAGGAGGAGGCTCCTGGTTTAGGTAAACCTGTTTTGGTAATGCGCGATACGACAGAACGTCCAGAGGCGGTAGAAGCCGGAACCGTTAAACTTGTTGGCTCTGATAAAGAAACAATTATACAATGTACCTCAAACTTGCTTACTAATCCAAGCGTATATGAGGCAATGTCAAATGCCGTGAATCCTTATGGTGACGGACATGCTTCAGAGAGAATCGTGAGAAAACTTATGTGCATTTAACAAGGATGGAAAAGAGATGATACCCAAGAAGATACATTATGCATGGTTTGGACGCGGTGAAATGCCGGAACTTGCAGTAAAGTGCATTGAATCGTGGAAGAAGTTTCTTCCGGATTATGAGTTGAAACTTTGGAACGAAGATGTCTTTGATATTAACTCTGTTCCTTATGTCAAAGAAGCATACGAAAACCGAAAATTCGCGTTCGTGACGGATTATGTGCGATTATATGCGTTGAGTACAGAAGGCGGCATCTATATGGACACGGATGTGGAGATATTGAAATCGCTCGATGACCTATTGCATCTTCCTGCTTTTACCGGATACGAAGGCAGTCAATCCTTATCGCCGGTTACGGGATTGATGGCAAGTGAAGCGCATGGAACCTGGGTGGAGGAACAATTGGCATATTATGATGGAAAACACTTTCTAAAGCAGGATGGTACTTTGGACCTGACATCAAATACAATTACCATATCCAGAATCATGAAGGAAAATGGTTTTGTATGTGATGGAAAAAGAAGTGTTTACAAGAATAATCTGCATGTTTTTCCCGTTGATTTTTTTTGTCCGAAAAACAGTATAGGGGAAATTAAAATCACGAAGAATACTTACTGCATTCATCATTTTGCAGCGTCGTGGTGCGACTTGACGCTCTATCAGAGAATAAAGAAAAAGGTCGTTAATCTATTGGGTGTTCGACTGACCGGAAAGATAGTCGGATTGAAACGTAAGTTATATTCGAAGTCTTGAATAGCATGCAAATCCAGGTAACAACAGAACCCCGTCCTTTTCTGGACGGGGTTCTGTTGTTATAGATTATTTGAGAAAAACTATTCGATGATGGTGACCCAGTTGTGGAGATCGGGTTCGTCTCCGTATTGGATGCCACGGAGGTGGTGATAGAGTTTGGTGCAGATAGGTCCTGGTTTGCCGTCTTTGCAAAGGACGTAGGACTTGCCCGTTTCGATGTCATCAATTTTTTCGATAGGGGCAATGACCGCTGCCGTGCCGCATGCTCCCGCCTCTTCGAATGTTTCGAGTTCTTCGATAGGAATAGGGCGTCGTTCCACTTTCAATCCCATGTCTTCCGCCAATTGGATGAGGCTCATGTTGGTAATGGAAGGGAGGATGGAGGTGCTTTTAGGCGTGACGTAGGTGTTGTTCTTGATACCAAAGAAGTTGGCGGCACCTGCTTCGTCAATGTATTTCTTTTCTTTGCTGTCGAGATAAAATTCGCAGGAGTAGCCCAAGTCATGCGCTTCCTTGTTGGCGCGCAGGCTGGCGGCGTAGTTGCCACCGACCTTGAAACAACCAGTTCCAAGAGGAGCCGCGCGGTCATATTTGCGAATGACAACGTAAGGGGTGCTGGCAAATCCACCTTTGAAATAAGGTCCAACCGGGGTTACGAAAACAATAAAAAGGTATTCGTTGGCAGGGTGAACACCAACTTGCGCTCCCGTTCCGATAAGGAGTGGTCGGATGTAAAGGGTGGCTCCACTTTCGTAAGGGGGAATGAATCGTTCGTTGAGTTTCACGACTTTGAGAACCGCCTCTTTGAATTTTTCGACAGGCAGTTCCGCCATAAGTGTTCCTCGGCAGGTGGATTGCATTCGTTTTGCGTTCTCTTCCACACGGAAGACACGGATTTTTCCGTCTTTGCCACGATAGGCTTTCAGTCCTTCAAAGCATTCTTGTCCGTAATGGAGGCATGTAGCCGCCATGTGCATTGGGATGTATTCGCTGCTGCTAACTTCTAATTCTCCCCATTTGCCGTCACGATAATAGCATCGTACATTGTAATCTGTTTTGTGATACCCGAATTTCAGGTTCGACCAATCTAATTGCTCCTCAGCCATAGTATGATGAATTTTGTTTTTTCTATTAGTGCAAAGTTAGAAAATAAGATATGACATTGTTCGGGAATGGCGCAAAAATGCATTTAATGCGCAATGATTATTTTCGTCCAATTGTCGGAAGCACCGCTAACATTGATGAAATAGGCACCACTGACAATTCGTCCGGAGACTGGTATTTGGAAGGTAATGTCGTGTCCGTCACTTTTCTGTGAGTTGATGCGATTGCCTGCCGAATCGTAGAGGTTAGCGATGAAGGATTTGCCTGACGGATTGCGTATGGTGATGGATTCGCCAGCGTGAAGGACGGAGGGAAATATGAAAATGTCGTTAACCGCACTTGTGCAATCAGAAGGAGTATCGGAACAAGTTGTAGTGGCTATCTGCGTGTCGCCTGTCCATCCGGGTGTCGTGACAGCGTCGATCCAGATCGTATTTTGGCTGGTCTCACAAACGAGTGGTTCCCAAACACCGTCTCGTTCGACGAAGGCACCATCGTTAGGTGTCATGGTTGCGTAGGGAAAGGCGTCGTCTGAGACATCGAAAATGACAAAAAACTCATCACCAACATTGATGCCGGCGGTCGTTGTTGGAACATAGGTGTCGGACTTTGCGAGGAGGCTTTGCGACGCTTCGGTGTAGTAAACGAAAGAGGAGGAACTTGTGCGCCAGACAGGTATTTTGGGTGCGGAAATGGTTATGCTTGCCGTGGATTCGGTAGAGTTGAGACAGCGGCTGATGGTGACGTCTGAAGGAATTTTGCCATTGTAGGAGGTGATGTAAAGTCCGATGAGCGTTGCGGGCGCATCAAGTGTGATTCTTTGTGCGAAACGTGTCGCACCGCTTACGGAGGAGAGTTGCGTGGCGGCGGAAGCCGTTGTTGGCGTGAGCATGGTGACACGAGAGGCCGCTTCGTCACCATAGGGGTTGCGTCCGTCAAGGGTCGTGGCTCCAGTTCCTGCGTTGTCAAGGTGAGCGGAGAGGAGTCCCGTGTCCCATTGTCGCTTGAAGGTGGAGTAAAAATCGTTGTTGGGTGCTGAGCAGGTAGAGGCTCCGCCAACGAGTGTTCCTATGAGATGGTTGTCCGCATCAAGCAATGCGCTGCCACTACTGCCAGAGGCGGTCGTTCCCGTGGTCCAGGCACTGATTTGCCACAATGAACCCACGGGCATGATGAGACCGTCGTAGTCAACGATTGACGAATTGGTTGATATGGATGAGGTACACTCCGTGACGCGTTTGTTTGAGCCTTGTGGGTGATGTATTCCATGGAAAGGAGGGTTGACTTCGGATGTTCTGTTCCATCCCATGAGATAGGGACGGAAAGACTTGGACGGGAAGGAACTAAGTGTGAGCAAGGACAGATCAACGTCTTGTCGCGCTTCCGTAAGAGTGGCTCCGAGGATGTATTGCTCCGTGCTTCCCATGATGTCTGAAACGCCAAGAGGAGACTCCGTGTTCCAATAAGTGACCAATGTGGCTGCATCGTCATCGGAATTCACACAGTGGTATGCACCCAACAGTAGGGGGGTGTTGTCGCCGTTTGTGTTGTTGACCAGTTGTCCTGTGCAGGCGTAGCTTGACGTTCCGCGCACGAAAATCATGATGCAAGAGGCTTGTTTTTCCTCCGTAACATCGGAGAGAGCGGCTTGTATGCTGCATTGGTCATCAGAAGACGAGTTGCGATACGGAACACGTCGAAATGCATTGCGGTAATTGTAGCAAACGCCTTGAATGTGGAGATCGGAATGGTTGTTTGGATTTGTTTTGAGAACGAGCAATGCCTTATCACCGATGGATAGCGGCATTTGTTTTTTTGAAGAAGTGTTGTCTCTGTTTGTCCAAGTGCCTATGGCATATCCCGCAGCATTAAAAAGTCGGAGCGTATCACCGCTTGATAGGTTCATCTTGTCAAGAATGATTCCGATAGATTTTGCCCCTTGGGCGTGGATGGGTAATGTCCAAAGGGAGGTGCCGTCATCAAGAAGCGTGAGTTCACCGCAGTTGGATGTGTTGGCGCTGATGTTGGTGACGATGCCGATGCGTTGCGGATAGGACGGGTCGTTGTCAAAGACGGAGTCTTCTTGCAGCAAAGAAGCCGTGTCGGGCACAGGAATGGAAATGACGGAACGATTGATGGCTACTGGCATAACGGATTGGGCATAACAAATGACATTGATTGCCAGCAAGAGGAAACAGGATGTCAGTAGATTTCGCATTGTAAAGAGTTGTTATGCAACAAAGATAAAAAAGATGTGCCTAAAAACAAAGGCGGGAAAAGTCCCGCCTTTGTTAATAATGAAGAGAGAAATTATTATTTCTTGTTTGATTTTTGTTCTTTGCGTTTCATCACTTCGTAAGCCAATGGGGTGGCAATGAAGAGTGATGAGTAAGTTCCCGCAAGCACACCGATGAGGAGTGCGAACACAAAACCTCGGATGCTCTCACCGCCGAAGATAAAGATAGCGAGGAGCACGATGAGTGTCGTGAAGGACGTGTTGAACGTACGGCAAAGAGTGGAGTTGAGAGCGTCGTTGATGGTTTGAGCCAAGGAACGACGGCTATCGTAGTACTCTGAGTTCTGATTGCGGTATTCACGCACACGGTCAAAGATGACCACGGTGTCGTTGATGGAGTAACCCACGATGGTCAGGATGGCAGCGATGAACGCTTGATCAATCTCCATGGAGAATGGCATGATGCTATAAAGGAGTGAGAAGAGACCAATGATAACCATCGTATCGTGAGCCAAGGCAACCACACCGCTCATGGAGAACGCCGCTTGACGGAATCGGAGGAGAATGTAGAGCGCAATGGCAATGAGTGCGAAGAAGATGGCGATGACGGCTGAAGCCTTGATGTCATCAGCGATGCTTGCGCCCACCTTTTGGCTGCTAAGGATGTTTTCCGTAACGAATTGTTCACGTGTCGTACCTTCCTTCAATTGCGACTTCAGTCCGTCATAGAGACGACCTTCAATTTCTTCGTCAACGGTGCTTGCGTTGTCGTTGATTTTGAAATTGGTAGAAATGCGCACGCGGTTATCGGAGTTTGCCACTTCACTGCTCTTGATGGTAATCACATTAGGTGTTTGTCCGTCAAAAGCATCGGTCAGCAAGTCTTTGACTTCCTCGGTAGAGATAGCGTTGTCAAACTTAACAACGTAGTTGCGTCCACCCGTGAAGTCGATGCCTGTGTTCAATCCGCGAACAAAGAGGGAAACAATACCCGTCAGAATGACTGCAATGGAGATGGCATAACCAATCTTGCGTTTTCCGATGAAATCAAAGTGAATGTTTTGGAACAAGTTCTTCGTGAGTTTGGTGGAGAAGTTGAGGTTGTTCGTCTTGTCGCCTTTGATAATCCATTGGTAAACGTAACGTGACATTACGAAGCCAGTGAGGAGCGAGGTGACGATACCTATGATGAGCGTGGTGGCAAAACCTTTGATAGGTCCGGTTCCGAAGAGGAAGAGCACGATACCGGTAATGATGGTCGTGATGTTGGCATCGATGATGGCGGAAGCCGCACCCGAGTAACCCGCCTCAATAGCCTTGTTGGTCGCCTTTCCTTTTCGAAGTTCTTCGCGTATGCGCTCATAGATAAGCACGTTGGTGTCCACTGCCATACCGAGCGTAAGCACGATACCCGTGATGCCCGGCAACGTGAGTACCGCCTTGAAAGAGGCAAGGATACCAATGAGGAGGAACACGTTGACAACGAGTGCGCTATCGGCTACGAGACCTGCGGTAGGTCCGTAGAAGAAAATCATGTAGATGAGCACCAAGATGAAAGCGAAGATGGCAGCGGCTAAACCGCTTTCGATGGCTTCCTGTCCGAGAGACGGACCAACGACATCCTCTTGTACGATGACAGCGGGAGCAGGCATCTTACCTGTCTTGAGCATGTTGGCAAGGTCTTTTGCCTCTTCGACGGTGAAGTCACCGGTGATTTCAGAGCGTCCACCAGAGATTTTTTCGTTGACGCGAGGCGCGCTGTACACGTAGTCATCAAGGACGATGGCAATGCAACGTCCTTTGTTCTCTTCCGTGAGTCTCGCCCAGGTGTTAGCACCTTCTGGGTTCATTGTCATGTTGACTTTGGCGTAAACGCTGTGTTCGCCAAATTCATCACGAGCATCTGTGATAACATCGCCTTCGAGAGGAGCCTTGTCCTCACGGTTGGTGCATTTGATGGCATAGAGGTAGAAATATTTTCCTTTGTCGTCAAAAGCCTTGGCACCCCATTTAAGTCGAAGTCCCGAAGGCAAAACCGCCTTCACTTGCTTCAGGTCCATAAATTCACGGATTTTAGCCGTGTCGTTGTAGCGTGCGTATCCAACGATGGGACCTTGAGAAAGGTTGCCCGATCGGTCTTGGTTGAGTTGGAGAATGGCGAGGAGCGGATGTTCCTTCTTCGCTTGTTCGAGCGCTTGCTCGTCCACTTGAGATTCGCCTTCGGCATTGGCCGCTTGCATGGCTGCCAAGAGGCTGTCCGCCTTGCCCATTACATTGGCTTGCGTCGATGTCGCGGTGTCTGTCTTGACGGAGTCAGTAACAATTTCGCCAGCGTTGATGGTGGCGAGAAGTTTGTCGGCTTCTACAAGATTCTGTGCGATTTCGGAAAGTTCGTAGGTCTCCCAGAACTCAAGGTTAGCCGTTCCTTGGAGGAGTTTGCGAACGCGTTCAGGCTCTTTGATGCCAGGGAGTTCGACTAAGATACGTCCTGCGTTTTGGAGACGTTGGATGTTAGGTTGAACGACACCGAATCGGTCAATACGTGTGCGGAGGATGTTGAATGAGTTGCTGACAGCGGCATCAACTTGATCGCGCAATACGTCCATGACCTCCTTGTTGGTAGAAGCGAGGGTGACTTTGTCTTTGAGCGCAAGCGTGGAGAAAACAGAACTGAGTTTGGCGTTCGGGTCCAACTCGAGGAACGACTGTTCGAAGAGGTCGAGGAAGTCGTCTTGGCTCTCCAATTGCTTTTGTTGCGCCATTTCAATGGCTTTGTTGAAGTTCTCGCTTTCGGTGTTGCCGAGGCTACGAACGATGTCTGGTATAGATACCTCGAGGATGACGTTCATACCGCCCTTGAGGTCCAGACCGAGGTTAAGTTCTTTTTCACGTGCTTCCTTAAGCGTGTAGCCGAACCACACTTTCTCAGTTGACATGGAGTCAAGGAAGTCATTGTAACGTTGTGCATCGCCTTGCGCATATTCGACAGCGGCATTTTCGTAGTGATTGGTAACGACGCTGAATGACAAATAGAAAGCGCATGCGAGGAATAAACATACGGCGATGAGGGTCGCAAAGCCTTTGTTAATCATCAGAAAATTAGGTTGTGTTATAAAGTTGTGTTAAATATCTGGATTAGCATCTTTCGATAGGTGGAAAAATGCGGACAAAGGTAATGAAAAGTTGAATGTCCGCAGTCAGTCGAGGGCAGAAAAATTAAAGATTGAATAATTCTATGTGAATTACGTTAATTTGATTATCGATTGTCGTCGAATAATACGTCATTTTTTCTTTATATTTGCAATCTTGAATGAAAAGGGCATAACGCCGAAAGAAAACGAGGAGAAAGAAAACAAAATCAAAATAGAAAATATGAACAAGTGGTTTGAGTGTAAGGTAAAGTACGACAAGCAACAACAAGACGGTTCTGTCAAGATGACTACGGAGATCTATTTGGTGGACGCACTAAGTTTCACGGAAGCGGAGTCGCGCATCATTTTGGAGATGAAGCCTTATATCAGTGGAGAGTTTGAGGTTGATGCCGTGAAGCATGTGAAAATCACGGACATGTTCAACGCTCATGACAGCAATGCGGACAAGTGGTATAAGAGCAAGGTTAACCTGATAGCCATAGATGAAGAAAAAGGAGTGGAAAAGCGCGTAGGGACGACGGTCTATGTGAAAGGGAGCGATATAAAAAGCGCGTTGGAGACCCTCGTGGCAGGGATGGATAAAGGCGTGTCGGACTATGAGATTGCCAACATAGCAGAGACGCCAATATTGGACGTGTTTGAATATGCCGTGATTGAAAAGAAGCCTGTTACAGGAGAGAACGAATAAAAAACAAAGAAGATGTTGCAACCTATCTATTTGTATGGAAATGCCGTTTTGAGAAAAGTGGCGGAGGATATGCCTTCTGATTATGAAGGGAAACAACAGTTGGTGGATGATTTGTTTGAAACACTTTATAAAAGTGGAAACGGAATCGGATTGGCCGCACCGCAGATAGGCGTTTCATTGCGTGCGTTTGTCATTGATTTAAGTCCGATTGACGATGATGAACATCCGGAATGGAAGAATTTCAAAAAAGTGTTTCTGAACGCTCATATTATAGAAACGAGTGGCAAAGATGTCACGATGGAAGAGGGGTGTCTTTCTCTGCCAGGAATGGACGGTAAGGTGACAAGGAAGGACACTGTGAAGATTGCGTATGAAGATGAGAACGGCGTGAAACACGAGGATGTGTTCACAGGTTATCCAGCCCGCGTCATACAACATGAGTATGACCATTTGGACGGACATTTATATATAGACCGTATGTCACCGCTTGGTAGGCAATTGGTGAAAGGGAAATTGGGAAAGATTGAGAAAGGAAAGGTGAGTTGCGGTTACAAGGTAAAAAAGGCAGGAAAATAAACAACCTAACAGTAAAATTTAGAGTGAAGGAAAAAGTATGAGACAGAGGATTCGACTTATCTGTATGATTTGCGCAACGATGATGTCTATTTCGTTGTCTGCGTTAGATCCAATAGAGTTCGCATTGACTTCGGCACCTTCTTCTATCACGGATGGAACGTATGATGGTTTAGTGGTTAATCATTATGACGTTGGCGGCTGGAGTAGTAGTGGTGCGAACATGAACAACAATAAAGATTATATCGAGTTCGATTTGTCCGCATTGGATGGAATTTATATAGATAACGCTACGGTGTATGTCAGTCAAGGAGGAAATGCTTGTAGTGATTCGAAAACACACCTTCTTTACACGGATGTAGATGGTGGTGAGACTACGGATTTGTCATTAAGTGGAACGAGTACATCCCTTCAATTTACGATTACGCCGGTTTCGAACTGTCAATATCTGAAATTGCAGCGCGGTTGTGCTAATGGTACTTATTTGAAAAATCTCGTTTTGAATGTACGTGCGGGAGTGTCGATTTCGGGAACGAATTTGAATCAGAACATCACGTTGACGGACGCTATAACGAATATTGTTGTCACGGCAGGAGAGAGTTGTGACTTTGAAGCCACGGGACTGCCAAGTGGCGTGAGTCTAAGCACAGCGTCGGGAACGACAACAACCCTGAGCGGCACACCTGCCGCAGCAGGAACGTATAACTTCACGGTCACGGCAACATCCACGGCAGACGGCTCGAAAACAGGAAGTGTAAGCGGAAAGATTGTTGTCACGAGTGGTGCTATCCTATCGTTGGAAAACGGAACACAGTCGGGAACCGTAGGCAGCGCCATAAGCACCATTACGGCAACCAGTAATAAGGCAACAACGACATGGGCGGTAACAGGACTTCCTTCTGGATTGAGCCTCAGCAGCGCAAGCGGGTCGGAAGTGACGATTACAGGTACGCCTACGCAAAGTGGCGTGTTTGCCTATACTTTAAGAGGAACATATGGCGGTGTAACGAACAATCTGAACGGAACGTTAACGATCACCGCAAAAAGTCCCGTGTTGAACTTGACAAATGATGACCAAGAAGTTGCGCAGGGAACGGCGATAACCAGCATGGTGGTAACGAGTGACAGTACGGTGGCATGGAGCATAGATTGCTTGCCACCCGGATTGGTCGCAATAGCGTCACCGGACAGTATGACGTTTACTATTTCGGGTATTCCGACTACTGTGGAGACATACGACTTTGTCGTCACGGGTAGAAGTGTAAAACACGCTAAGAGTACTAATATCAACGGCAGATTGACCGTGTCAGAAGAAGTGGTGACGTGTAATAATCCGACGATAGATACGCAGCCAGTCGCGGAGGAAGATTACGCAGGACAAGAGATGACGCTGACGGTGGCGGCATCGGACGATGAAGACACGGGTGTATTGTCCTATCAGTGGTATAGCAACACAACGAGCAGTACGGCGGGAAGCACGGCGTTGGTTGGCGAAACGTCGGCGACCTTGTCGCAAACGCCATCTACACCAGGTGTTACCTATTACTATTGCGTGGTGACAAACACATGTGGTCTCAGCACGAGAAAGAGAACCACGACAGATATTGTTTCGATGACCGCCAATTGTGTCGCTCGTAGCATTTCGATAACATCAGATGATTATGATATAACTACGGAAGAAAGTGCGAACTTGACGGTAACGTATTCTCCAGTTGCCGCCACGGGTGGCACAGTAAGTTGGACTGTTAGCCCTGTGACGGGAAGCGTTAGTGACGGTGTCTTCACGGCAACGGCAGGGGGAACGTATTCCGTGAACGCATCGGTGGCTGCGAGTGGCATCTATTGTGCAGTGGCAAGCACTGCCATGGCATCAAGCATCAGTGTCACGAGTACCACGTGTGACGCACCAAGCATCAGCGTGCAACCTGTAACGCAGAGTGTGAACAAGGGAAGCACGACCACGTTGAGTGTCACGGCAAGTGGCAGTGGCACGTTGAGTTATCAATGGTACAGAAATACGACACAAAGTACCACGGCGGCAACATTGATAGCGGGAGCCGAGTCGTCAAGTTATACCGTTCCGACGGCAACCGAAGGAACCGTTTATTACTATTGTGTTGTTTCAAACTATTGTTCAGACTTGGATCTGACAACACCGCTCACGAGCAATATTGTTGGTGTTACGGTTCATTGCATCGCGCGTTCTGTCACGTTGAATGTCACTCCATTGAGCATTTCGATTGACGAATCTTCAATTGTCAGCGCAAGCGTGACGGCAGGATCGGGAGACATTGGATATTCCGTAAACAACGTGAACGGAAGTGTGGAGGCTGGTTCGTTTAGCGCGACTGCGGCAGGTTCTTATATTATCACGGCATCGGTGGCTGCCAACGGCAATTATTGCGCGGCAAGCAATACCAAAACAGTGAACGTGACGGCACCTTCGGCACCGGAAATACATGTTAGTCCTTCAAGCGCGCGTGTGCAAGACTTGTTGCTTGGCGAGTCAATGACGACCTTGACCTTTAGTGCCGATGAGGCTGTGACTTACACAACCACGGGAACCATCACGGGCGTGACCGTGACGGACAATGGGGACAACACGTTGACAATCAGCGGAACGCCTACGGTGGAGGCTGACGGTCAGACCATCACGGTGAAAGCGAGAAATGCGGGTGGCGTGGAATCGACCATGAGCGTGGTGCTGAATGTAAGTGCCGCCTCGTCCGCATTGAGTTGCGGCGCATTGCATTGTAAAAACTTCACAGTGCCTGCGGCGGAAACATATTCGCTGAACTTGTATAATGGTGGCGGTTCAAAGGTCAAGACCATTTATAGCGCAACGATGACATCGGGTGACATCCAAATTATCTTCCAGACGAATGACCTTGCGAACGGAACGTACACGTATAAGTTCGAGACGGCATCGACGGTGGTGGATAGCGGTACAATTGTCGTAAATAATGAATAACGAACATTCAGGAGTTAAGAATGGGAATGCTTGTCAACAGACAGAAAATCCCGTTCGAACATCGGATCAAGGAATAGAATAAGCGTAAAAGACAAGGCTCTTGCCTACTGGCAAGAGCCTTGATTGTTTATCGTAAAAAATGCGGGTGAGCGTTTCCTTATTTCTTACATGCGAGCGGGAACTTCGATTCCGAGGAGGGAAAGGGCACGTCGGATGATGTTTGCCGTGGTGCGTGCCAGAAGCAGACGCATGTGCATGATGTCAGTATTCTCTTCCTTGAGAATAGGGCAGTCATGGTAGAACTGGTTGAATTCCTTGGCAAGTTCGTAGGTGTAATTGGCAATGACGGACGGGCTCAGTTCCTTGCCTGCTTGTGATACCGCGGAACGGAAGTCGCTAAGTCTCTGTACGAGCGCTTGCTCTTTTTCGTTGAGTGTGAGCGTGTCGGTGCGTAGTGAGTCGGGACAAGAGATGCCTTGTTCGGAGGCTTTGCGCAGAACGCTTTGAATGCGGGCGTAGGTGTATTGGATGAACGCACCCGTATTGCCATTGAAGTCGATGCTTTCGGCAGGATTGAAGAGCATGGTCCGTTTGGGATCTACCTTGAGAATAAAGTATTTGAGGGCACCCAGTCCGACGATGCGCGCTATCTCCTTTCGTTCGTCGTCGGAGAAGTCTTGCAGGCGATCAGCAGTCATTTCGAGAGCCGTCTTTTCCATTTCATCCATCAGATCGTCAGCGTCAACGACTGTTCCCTCACGGCTTTTCATCTTTCCATTTGGCAGTTCGACCATGCCGTAGGAGAAGTGAACGAGGCTCTTTCCCCACTTGAATCCCAGACGGTCAAGAAGGATGGAAAGCACTTGGAAATGGTAGTTCTGTTCGTTGCCGACGACATAAATCATGCGATCGATGGGGTATTCTTGAAAACGAAGCGTAGCCGTTCCAATGTCTTGTGTCATATAAACAGAGGTTCCGTCTTGGCGGAGGAGAAGTTTCTCATCGAGACCGTCCTTTTCGAGATTAGCCCAAACGGAGCCGTCGTCACGACGGTAGAAAGCACCGGAAGAGAGACCTTCCTCGACTTTCTTTTTCCCGACGAGGTAGGTTTGGCTTTCGTAATAGATTTTGTCGAAAGCGACCCCCATACGTTTGTAGGTGGTGTCGAAACCTTCGTAAACCCAATCGTTCATTTTTGACCAGAGATTACGAACTTCGGTATCCCCCTGCTCCCACTTGAGAAGCATGGCTTGAGCCTCTTGAATGAGGGGAGCGTTCTTCTTGGCATCGTCTTCGGATTGACCCTCGCTAATGAGTTGTTGGATTTGTTTCTTGTATTCCTTGTCGAAGAGGACGTAGTAATCACCGATGAGGTGGTCGCCTTTCTTGCCCGAGGATTGCGGTGTCTCGCCGTTTCCCCATTTTTGCCAAGCGAGCATGGACTTGCAGATGTGGATGCCACGGTCGTTGACAATATTGGTGCGAACGACACGATTGCCATTGGCACGGAGAATCTCGGAAAGGGAGAAGCCAAGCAAATTGTTGCGCACGTGTCCGAGGTGGAGCGGCTTGTTGGTGTTCGGGGAGGAGTATTCAACCATGACAAGCGGAGCGTTGTCGTCTGCGGAGACAAATCCGTAGTCGGGATTTGCGGCTATGGCGTTGAGCGTGTCAAGGAATTGCGATTGTGAAAGGGAGAGGTTGAGAAAACCTTTGACGACGTTGAAATCAACGACGGCATTGACATGTTCCTTGATGTAGTTGCCGAGTTCGACACCGACAGCGTCGGGAGCCTTGCGTGCCGCCTTGACAAAGGCGAACGTGACGACAGTGAGATCGCCAGGAAAGTCTTTGATGGTTTTTTGGATTTGTACCTTGTCAGGGGTTGTTTCGATGCCATAGAGTTGATGAACGGCATCGACGACGCAAGAAGATATTTGAAGTTCGATGTTCATAAGAAAGAAAATTAGGCAGCAAAGTTAACGTTAAAAGTCGAAAAATATATATTTTTGAAATCTGAGACGAAGATTAACGAGAAAGCGTAAAAAAAAGGAAAATGAAAAAAATATTGTTGGCGTTGTCGCTTATAGTTTGTGTATTACCATGCGAAGCGCAGTTGTTTGGCGGAGATAAAGGGGGTGAGACGACGGAAGGGATGGAAAATCCGTTTTCAGGATTATTCAAATCGAAGCAAGGAGCCGAGGCGAAGTCGAAAAAAACGAAGTCTGGTGGCATTTCAAAATACGCAGTAGAGGAAAAACGTTCGGGAGAAACGACAGTGCGTGCCGTACCTGTAGCGTATGACGGAATGGCGGAGAGTGAAGTCGCCGAAACGGAGCAGGGCAAAGCGAAAAGCACGTTGAGGCGTGGAAAAGGCATGATGAGAACACATCACCGCCGCAGCGTGAAGATATTTGACACACCGGATACGAGTTTGACACGCCAGTATGCGTTCAGAAACATTGTTTTGGGAGAGCCGTTGGATGCCAAAGCCATCACGGACAGCACGCTGCCAGAAGGATTCAATAAAGTGTTGACCAACCTTGACTTCTATGACCAGGGTGAGGATATGCGATTGATAGACGTTGAGGGGCGGCAGGTCACGTTGGCTTTTGACAAGCGGGACACGACGCTCTTGACCAGCATATCGGTGGATAATATCAATGACTTGTCGTACGTGAAACGCTTGCAAGCGCAAATCAGAGAACAAATGGGCGTGCCCATGATGGGTTATGAGGTTGTTCGAAACTATGATGGAGAAGGTACGGGAATGCGTGAGGACTATTCGACTTATGAATTTGTATATAGATATAGGTATGCCGGTCGCACGTACGACTTCCGCCTGCAACAGAAGGGCGTGAAGATGAAGGGAAAGCAAGTGTTGCATCCATACGACTTCACGGCTACATTATTGGATGGTGCCTTGAATGCTACTATGCAACAAACGATAGATGCGGACGCTCCGCAAAAACAAGAAATGGAGGAAGAGCGTTTCTATCCTATGGAAGGTATGAAGTCGGAGGGTGGGTTCGTCATAGAAACCAAGATTCTGAACAGATGGTAGGTCGGACATTGAGGAAGAATGTGTAAAAACAGCGTGCGTAAAAAAACGATGATAAAAGAATCGGAATATTAAAAAACATTATCTTTGCATTCACATTGATGGAAGTGGCGACTTCGCCTTTCCGAAATAGATTTCCTTATTTTATTGTTTTTATTGCGACGGTAGATGTGACAGCATCCGTCATGGGTAACGATTGAGCCTTTTAGTTAAGGACGGGTCATCGTTATGGAATGATATGGCGTGTTAGCGTAATTTTATTTTATGTATAATATTCAAGATCTCAAAGCAAAATTGCTTACTGAGTTGCGTCTTTTGGGTAAAGACATGGGTATCAGTAGAGTTGATACTTACAAGAAAGATGAGTTGATTTATAAGATTCTGGACGAGCAAGCCGTAAGACAGTCAAAAGGAGGTGCGGACAACACCGAAACGCCAGAGGCACAGGCAGTCACCGCTCCACGTCGCACACGTCGTCCGAGAATCGGTAATTCTGAAGCACGTAATATTCAGGAAGAAACGAAAGACGTACAAGCAAGCAGCGTTTCCGTGAGTGACGAGCAAGGAGAAACGGCTGCGGCGACTGCCACGGAGGATGTGGTTCGCCAAAGACCAGGCAGACGCTCCATGCAGAGAAGATTTAACATGCGTAATCGTCAAGAGTCGGATGTCAAGGAAACGAAAGCGCAGGAAAAGCAAGAAGCGCAAGTGGAAGAGAACGGAGAAGTGACGAAGCCAGTCGCTCCTGTAGAGGAAAGCCAGACGGAAGAAAAGAGAGGAGAGGGAAGCGAGGAAAGACAGGAGAATAACCACAACGGCAACAATAACTACAACTATAATAATTGGCGTGATCGTCGTCATGGAAAGTTGAGAAATCGCAATAATCGATTTGATTATCAAAATCGTGCGGAAAGAGAAGCCAACGGTGAGACGGGAGAGCAAGACAAGGAAGCGTGGGTAGGCAAGCGTGATGGTGGAGAGCGGATGAACCGATTTGAGAGGAGAGAGCACAAGTGGAATAACAATGCTCCCGCATCACAACCAATGCAACCACAGTATGATTTCGGGGACGTGTTGACATCAACGGGAGTGTTGGAGGTGACTCAGGATGGAACGGGTTATTTACGTTCGCCTGACTACAATTATTTTTCATCGCCTGACGACGTGCTTGTCTCGCAATCGCAAATCAAGCAGAACGCGTTGAAAGAGGGTGACACTGTGAAATGCACGATACGTCCGCCAAGGGAAGGGGAGAAATATTTCCTCATGGTGAAAGTGATAGAGGTGAACGGGAGAAAACCAGAAGTGGTGAGAGACCGTGTGGCGTTTGAACAGTTAACACCTATCTTCCCGAATGAGAAGTTTGATTTAACCACGAAACAAGACAATCTGTCGGTTAGGATAGTTGATTTGTTCTCACCGATAGGTAAAGGACAACGCGGACTGATCGTGGCGCAACCAAAGACGGGAAAGACCATTTTGCTCAAAGACATCGCAAATGCGATAGCCGCTAATCATCCGGAAGTGTACATGATTGTGTTGTTGATAGACGAGCGTCCGGAGGAAGTGACGGACATGCAACGTAGCGTGAGGGCGGAAGTGGTATCGTCCACCTTTGATGAGCCGGCGGATAGGCATGTGAAAGTGGCAAACATGGTGCATGAGAAAGCAAAACGATTGGTTGAATGTGGACATGACGTTGTCATTTTGTTAGATTCCATCACCCGATTGGCAAGAGCGTATAACACGGTGTCACCCGCTTCGGGAAAGGTCTTGTCCGGTGGTGTGGAAGCCAACGCCCTGCAGAAACCCAAGCGGTTTTTCGGTGCTGCACGTAATATAGAAGGAGGTGGTTCGTTGACAATCATCGCCACGGCTCTGACGGAGACAGGCTCGAAGATGGACGAGGTCATCTTCGAAGAGTTTAAGGGAACGGGAAATATGGAATTGCAATTGGATCGACGATTGTCGAACAAACGTATATTCCCTGCCGTGGACATCACTGCGTCAAGCACTCGTCGCGACGACTTGTTGCAACATCCAGCCGTATTGCAGCGCGTGTGGGCATTGCGAACATACCTAAGCGACATGACATCGCAGGAAGCCATGGAATTTGTCAAGCAACAAATGGAGTCAACACGTTCGAACGAAGAGTTTTTGACCGTGATGAATACCAAATAGTGACATGCGAATTGCGGAAAAATGTTATTTTTGCGATTATAAACGCGTGTCAAATAGAAATAAAATAATCAACCAATCAATAACACTAAAGTTAACGTTATGAGTTTCTTCCTAATCAACTCGTCCATCGGCAGGAAGTTGGTCATGAGCATATCGGGCATGTTCCTGATTTTGTTTTTGACTTTTCACATGTGCATGAACCTTGTCGCGATCATCTCTCCAGAAGGATATAACACCGTGTGTGAATTTCTTGGAGCGAATTGGTATGCCTTGGTTGGTACGGCAATTTTGGCAGGAGGTTTCATTATTCACATTCTTTTCGGTTTGTTGTTGAGCATCGAGAATCGTCGTGCTCGCGGCAATGATCGTTATGCGGTTACCGCCCGTCCGAAGACGGTAGAGTGGGCGTCACAGAACATGCTTGCTCTCGGTATTGTTATCTTGGCGCTCCTTGGATTGCACTTGTATCATTTCTGGGCAAAGATGCAATTTGTGGAGTTGCAGTCGATGGCAGGAGTAGAAGTGGATTCGAACCTGTTGGCGAACGCCACGAACGGTTACGGGTTGATAGAGCAGACCTTTTCAAGTCCTGTGGTAGTGGCGCTCTATTTGGTAATGTTGTGCGCCTTGTGGTTCCATATTAGCCACGGTTTCTGGAGTTCGTTGCAATCAATGGGATTGAGCAATTCCGTATGGTTGAAGCGCATTCAGGTGATTTCGATGGTGTATGCCACGCTTTTGGTAGCGGGATTTGCCGTTGTGGTCATCTTCTTTTTCGTCAAATCGATTCTTTAACTATCCAAACGTAAATATCAGTATGGCAACGATAGATAGCAAAATTCCTAAAGGTCCGCTCGCGGAGAAATGGACTCGATATAAGAACACGCAGAAACTTGTGAATCCTGCGAACAAGCGCCGTTTGGACATCATCGTCATCGGTACGGGCTTGGCGGGTGCCAGCGCAGCCGCCACGCTTGGTGAGTTGGGATTTAACGTGATCAATTTCTGCATGCAAGATTCGCCACGTCGCGCGCACTCGATCGCGGCGCAAGGTGGTATCAATGCGGCCAAGAACTATCAGAATGACGGAGACTCGATTTACCGTTTGTATTATGACACAATCAAGGGAGGTGACTATCGTGCTCGTGAAGCCAACGTGTATCGTCTGGCTGAGGTGAGCAACAACATCATTGACCAATGTGTGGCGCAGGGTGTCCCGTTCGCTCGTGAATATGGCGGAACGCTTGCTAACCGTTCGTTCGGTGGCGCGCAAGTGTCACGTACGTTCTATGCCAAGGGACAGACGGGACAGCAGTTGCTGTTGGGCGCATACAGCGCATTGAGCCGTCAGATAGCGAAAGGCACGGTGAAAGAGTACAGTCGTAGGGAAGTGCTTGACATCGTGATAATAGACGGTCGCGCACGAGGCGTAATCGTCAGAAACATGCTTAACGGAAAAATTGAAAGGTATGCCGCTCATGCCGTGGTGATGGCGACAGGAGGATATGGTAACGCATATTTCTTGTCAACTAACGCCATGCATAGCAACGGTTCGGTCGCGATGCAGGCTTATCGTAAGGGCGCATACTTCGCAAACCCTTGTTATGCACAGATACACCCAACGTGTATTCCTGTTCATGGTGATTATCAGTCGAAACTGACACTGATGTCGGAGTCGTTGCGTAATGACGGACGCATTTGGGTACCAAAGAAGAAAGAGGATGCGGAGGCTATCAGAGCGGGCAAGTTGAAACCTACGGACATAAAGGAAGAAGACCGCGACTACTATTTGGAGCGTCGTTATCCTGCGTTTGGAAACCTTGTGCCTCGTGACGTGGCGAGTCGTGCCGCAAAGGAACGTTGTGACGCTGGCTTTGGTGTGGCTCCAAGCGGACTTGCCGTCTATTTGGACTTCAGCGAGGCTATCAACCGACTGGGAAGGAAAGCGATAGAAGCGAAATACGGCAACTTATTCCAAATGTATGAAAAGATTGAAAATGAGAATCCGTATGAAACACCAATGAAGATTTATCCAGCCATTCACTACACGATGGGTGGCATTTGGGTAGATTATGAATTGCAAACTTCGGTGCCAGGTTTGTTCGCAATCGGAGAGGCAAACTTCTCTGATCATGGAGCCAACCGCCTTGGAGCGTCGGCATTGATGCAAGGATTGGCGGACGGATATTTCGTGCTTCCATACACGATACAAAACTATTTGTCAGACCAGATACAAGTGCCTCGCTTCTCGACCGACCGCGCGGAGTTTGACGAAGCGGAGAAGGCGGTAGAGGACAAGATCAAGAAAATCATGGCTGTTCAAGGTGATAAGACCGTTGATGACTTGCATAAGGAATTGGGACACATCATGTGGGAGTATGTGGGCATGGCTCGCACGAAGGAGAGCCTGACGCTTGCTATAGAAAAGATAAAAGCATTGCGTGAGGACTTCTGGAAGCATGTGTATGTTCCAGGAAAGGCAGAGGACTTGAATATCGAGTTGGGCAAGGCGTTGCGTCTGATAGATTTCTTTGACATCGGTGAACTCATGGCTCGTGATGGACTGAACCGAAACGAAAGTTGCGGTGGTCACTTCAGAACGGAGTTCCAGACGGAAGAAGGCGAAGCGTTGCGCCAAGATGAAGAATATAGTTACGTAAGTTGTTGGCATTACAAGGGAGAAGGCGTTGAACCAGAGATGTTGAAAGAACCTTTGGATTACGAAGAGACCGAACGTAAAACCCGTAACTACAAAAACTAAGAAACCATGGCAAAATCAATCAACATAACACTGAATATTTGGCGTCAGAAAGATGCCAAGACGAAAGGGCATTTTGAGACCTACGCATTGAAGGACATCTCGACGAACGCATCGTTCTTGGAGATGCTTGACATCTTGAATGAGCAGTTGGTAAAGGAACACAAGGAGCCGATAGCCTTTGATCACGATTGTCGCGAGGGTATTTGCGGTATGTGCTCGTTATATATCAACGGTCATCCGCATGGTTGGGAGACGGAAATCACGACTTGTCAGTTGCATATGCGTAAGTTCAAAGATGGTGACGTGATTACCATTGAGCCATGGCGTAGCCGTGCCTTTCCTGTAATCAGGGATTTGATGGTAGATCGTTCCGCATACGACAAAATCATGCAAGCGGGCGGTTTCGTGAGCGTGAACACGGGAGGTGTTCCGGATGCCAATGCGATAGCCATTCCGAAGCCAATAGCAGATGAGGCTATGGATAGCGCGTCGTGTATTGGTTGTGGCGCATGTGCCGCAGCATGCAAGAACGGTTCAGCCATGTTGTTCGTATCCGCCAAAGTGAGCCAGTTGGCACTTCTGCCACAAGGAAAGGCGGAGGCAGCCGCTCGCGCTAAGAACATGGTGGCAAAGATGGATGAGTTGGGCTTTGGTAACTGCACGAACACGGGAGCGTGTGCGGCTGAGTGTCCAAAGGGAGTGTCACTGACCAACATTGCGCGTTTGAACCGTGAATTCCTTTGTGCCAAGTTGAAAGACTAAAAGTTGGGCAGAGCACATAAGCGGAAGCGTTTCTGTTTTTTTTGTTTAAGTAAGACACAAAAGATATGAATAAGGGAATCGTCGCTTTCATCATATGTGCCTTTGTCTTGCTGTTTGCGGTGACTACTTGTCCGGACCGAAAAAGTCATGCTGATAAATTGACGGAGAAAGTCACTTCGTCTTTTTATGACAAGATAAAAGAGAAATCGGATTCAGCAGAGTCCGCCAGCGTGACGGTCGCTGACTTCTTTGTCAAGGAATTGATGGGAAACGGCATTGTGGAAATGATGTCAAACTATGCGGTGGAACGCATGTTGACTTATGACAGTTACTTCTTGTTTTCGACGGGTTCCATCCGCTACAAGGGAGAGAGACATGTTGTTTCAATCGGTTTGTTCAAAACGGTCTTTGTTTTGGTTGATACGGATGAGTTGGCCGATAAGGTCAAATTAGACGATTGAGAGTCAGATATAGGAAAAAAGAAGAGCCCCGTGACATCAGTCACGGGACTCTTCTTGTCTATAAAGTTGTTTTCTTGATTACTTGGCGTAAGAGACAGCGCGCGTCTCGCGGATGACGGTAATCTTGACTTGACCCGGGTAGGTCATTTCGTCTTGAATCTTCTTCGCGATGTCATAGCTGAGACGTTCGGTGTCTTTGTCGTCAATCTTGTCCGCGCCCACGATAACGCGGAGTTCGCGTCCGGCTTGGATGGCATAGGTCTTGATGACACCAGGGTATTGCAGCGCAATCTGCTCAAGGTCGTTGAGGCGCTTGATATAGGCTTCGACCACTTCACGTCGCGCTCCTGGGCGCGCACCTGAGATGGCGTCGCAGGCTTGCACGATAGGCGCGATGAGCGAAGTCATTTCTGTTTCGTCGTGGTGGGCACCGATGGCGTTGCAAACATCCGGTTTCTCCTTGTATTTTTCGGCAAGTTTCATTCCGAGCAGTGCGTGTGGCAATTCAGGTTCGTCATCAGGCACCTTGCCGATGTCGTGGAGGAGACCCGCGCGTCGTGCCTTCTTAGGATTGAGTCCGAGTTCGCTTGCCATGACTGCGCAGAGGTTGGCCGTTTCTCGGGCGTGTTGGAGCAGATTTTGTCCGTAGGAGGAACGGTATTTCATTTTGCCGACCATGCGGACGAGTTCCGGATGCAGTCCGTTGATGCCGAGGTCGATGCATGTGCGTTTTCCCGTTTCGATGATTTCTTCTTCCACTTGCTTGCGAACCTTGTTGACCACCTCTTCGATGCGCGCTGGGTGTATGCGTCCGTCGTTGACGAGTTGGTGGAGCGCAAGGCGCGCTATCTCGCGTCGAACAGGGTCGAAGGATGAGAGCACGATGGCTTCAGGCGTGTCATCGACAATGACTTCGATGCCTGTGGCGGCTTCGAGCGCGCGGATATTGCGTCCTTCGCGTCCGATGATGCGTCCTTTCATCTCGTCGTTTTCGATATGGAATACCGTGACAGAGTTTTCGATAGCCGCTTCGGTAGCCACGCGTTGAATGGTTTGTACGACGATGCGTTTCGCCTCCTTGTTGGCTGTCATTTTCGCCTCATCCATCACTTCGTTGACGTAAGCCATGGCATCCGTCTTGGCTTGGTCACGAAGGCTTTCTATGAGTTGGTTTTTTGCGTCCTCGACGGAGAGACCGGAGACCTGTTCAAGCAGTTGTTGTTGCTTCTCGGTGATTTGGTCCAGTTCTTTCTGCTTGTGTTCAATGATTTCCCTTTGTCTTGAAAGTTCATTGCGGACGTTCTCGATTTCTTGGTTTTTGCGTGAGAGGTCTTCCTTTTGTTGGTTGATGGCTTGCTCACGTTGTTGCAGCCTGCTTTCGGTTTGTTGTAGTTTCTGGTTGCGTTGTTGAACCTGCTTTTCGTAGGCTTCTTTTTGCGCGAGGTATTTTTCGCGAATTTCTACGAGTTTGTCTTTTTTCAACGCTTCGGCGTCGACCTCAGCCTTGTGCATTTCCGCCTCGTAGTGGCTTTTGAGTGCGTATCTGACGATGAGCCAGGTGAGTCCTCCGCCTACGAGAAAGGTAATGACCGCAATGACGATGGTTGTAATCATGAGTCTTTATCTTTTAGGATTGAAAGAAAAAATGTTGTTTTAGTCGTGCCGAGGTTCGTTTTAATCACAGCGAGCGTGGCACGACAGCGCGGGCTGTAATGAAACTTGCACGAAAAGATAGGGAAAACTGTGGAGGTCAGGACTCAGGAGGCGTGTTTGGCAAGCCAAGTGTCAAGTTGCTGGTTGACTTGGTTGAGTTGTTCACGCTGTTGTTCGCTGCCATGGCGTGATGCGATGATGCGGCGAACGGCGAAGTTGATGCAGACGCGGAGCAGGATTTTTGATTTGCTTTCACCACGCGGTCCAAACTCGTTTTGGTATTGCGTGATGGCATCCATGATTTCTCTGTCCGCCTGTCGGTAAATTTCTTCGTCAGCACGACGGATTCCGGTGACAGGAATGGCATCGTTCTCACCGAGTTCTTTTTTGAGCAAGGTGATGTTGATGAGTTCGTTGTCACGGTTGTTGGAATCCATCATTTTATGAGAGTTAGACTTCTGTTGATTTCCCTAATGATTTGGTCAATGCTTCGCTTTGCTTGCATCCGTTGTTCGTCGGAGAGGCTGAGCGACTTGGCAAGGACCAAATTTTCGTAAAGTTTCTTGTAGCGTTCCATTTCAGCCTTGAGATGTCCATTCTCTCCGACTTTGTCGTCGTACATCTTGCTCAGCATCTTGTTTTTTTGTTCCAATTGCTCGTAAAGTCGCTCTATCTTTACGATTTTTTCGCTGAGGCAGGAGATTATGTCCGTTTCGTTAGGCACGAAATGAAAATGCTATATAAAACGTACAAAAGTACCTACTTTTGGCTTAATTAACAAATCATTTCAGAAAAAACATCCCCGCACCATGGTGCGGGGATGGAAGTGGAAGATTCAAAAATCATTTGTTTCTTGCTCCGTTGAGGCTAAAAGAAGTTCCATCAGGGCTGGAAATGCTGAGGTATCCGTTGCGAAGTGTTTTCACTGGTTTACTGGGCTTTTGCGAAGTGGAGACTTCCGTGACCGCGGCGGATGAAGCCGTTGTGATCGGACGAATGACATGTCCGAAATAGCGGGCGCGCGCATTGTCGACATGGGAGGTGGTGTTGATGTAAAGGTTTCGAGCGGCGCGGGCATTGTCGAAACGCTGGGTTGCTGACCAATAGTAGCAGGTGGCACTAACGTTGCTTAGCGTGGCATTTTGGAAATAGCCAGCGGCAGGCAGGAAGATGGTGTTGCTGTTGATTTTGGAGGTGACGAGATAGCCGTTCATCTCATGTCCGTCTTTGTCCGTTTGGGAGGTCCAATCCCAGGTGGTGTAGTCGCTGTTGAGCAGTTCGGCGCATTGCGTGCTGTCCGGAAGTTCATAGTCACTTCCCCAAAGGACGGTGGCGGCATCGAAGGCGGAGCCGCTGATGTCGAGGTTGTTGCCTTGTGCGGCATAGATGGGGTCGTGGCTGGTGCCGCAATCGGTGTTGATGCACATGTAGGTAGCCCAAGAGTAACTGTCTTTGGGTGTAAGTTCACCCCAAGCATAGTGGTTGCCTGTGTCCGCTGGACAGTCAGCGCCGATGTTGCGATCCGCCCAGCGGGTGCCGCTTGGCAAACCCAGATCGACCATGCGAATGGTGTCGAGATTGGAAGCGATGGAGTAATCATCAGCGAATGTGTTTATGGCGAGGGCAAACAAGGTGAGCAAGATGGAAATTGATTTGTTTATCATGTCGTTGATTGTGAATTTATTTTGCAATGATACGAATAGTTTGTGAATTGCACAAGCGCGTAAGGAAAAAACAGCAACCGCCGTGGCAAGCGAAGGCGCACGGCGGTTGACCTATCATTAGGAGAAAAAATGCTTTTTTTGAGTGGAGGAGATAGGAAGACCTAGGATAGCATAGGAAGTCCTAAGAGGGAGAACTTTATGAGGGGTAAGGGTTAGTTCAAGGAGATGGTGAGGTTAGGTGAAGTCTTAACGGTGACGGTGGCGGCGGAGGAAGTCGCGGTGGTGGTGTAGGAGTCGCAAGTGGTTACGACTCGGTATTGCGTCGAACCTGTGGCGGAGGTAGGAGGGGTGTAGGTGGCGTTGGTAGCCCCGTCGATGTCGCTCCAAGAGGAACCGCCATCGGTTGACTTTTGCCATTTCTGGGCGTTATGTCCCGAGCCGGTGAAGAAGAGGGCGGTTGCGATGTCATCCTTGCAGTAGTTGGCGGAGGCGGGCGAGACGGAGATGGAAGGGGAGCAAACGACGGCGGAAACGGTGACAGCATGATTGTCTGAAGTACATCCGTCTTTGGAGTAAGTGATATTTACATTGCCAGCTGCCACGCCTGTTACGACACCAGATGAATTGACTTCTGCTTTCGTTTCGTCACTGGATTCCCATGATCCTCCGCTTGGTGAACCTGTTAAGGTAATGGTATTGCCTACCGTGACTGACGATGCTCCGGATATTGACGGAGAAGTCCAATCTCCTGCGGCGACGGTCACGGACTTGGCATCGGACCAACAAGTTCCAGAAGTGTTATAAGAGCGTACATAGTATGTTCCTGCTTCGGAAACATCATAGGTAGCACCGGAATTTGTTGTGGAAGTACCAGTTGAAGACGTTTGCCAATACCAAGTGTCACCGGAAGCTGGAGAACCAGCGGATGTCAATGTCAAATCGTTGCCAGCGCAGGCGGAACCCTTAGAGATGTTACCAGGGGCTGTAGCGGCGCAAGCGGCAAATTCTTCTACGTCACCGGTTATTGTGAAAGAAGGGAAACAGAAATATTTGCCAGTGGAATTATAATAAGGATAAACCTTGACATAGAAAGTTCCTGTCAAATCCTGAACATTGGAATTTTCAGATAATGTTGGGTTAAGGGAGTAGTTTGTTATTGGAGTTTTATTAGATTTCGATTTGTCATAATTAGAAATTGTCATTGAACTGGAAGTGTATAAAACGGTACCAGCAGGCTTTTCAATGACTACTTTCCAAGTGAAATTAGCGGTGGTTGCAAGTTCAACAGATAAACTGGATAAACTCATCTTGTATCCGCTACTAATTGTTACAGAATACCCCACATATCTGTTTTCATAAAAAGATGTTGCGCTTTTATTCCATTTATAAAGTTTCTCGGGATATCTATCTGATCCGTCGTATTTTACAGATTTAGGGCTACTTCCTACTTTATTGGTAAGATTAGTTAATGTATCGCCTGATGAACTTATTATTTTTTCGACTGTTACATTCGTGGCACTTGTTATAGATTCTGCTCCAAGTGAAGAAGAGGTCGTCCCAGAGACAGCTTGTGCTATACCGACCGTTCTTTCAATTGCATTTAGTTTCAGTGCAGAAAACAAAGAAAAGACACAGAGGATTAGTAAGATTTTTCTCATAATGATTATGGTGTTTTAGTTATTCGTTGTTAATTGGTTTTTTGCCATTGTGCGTTTGGAACGTCATTGCCATGAACGTCCTTGCTGTTGACTGTTCCGATTCTTTTGATGTTCAATTTGACATCGTTTCTTTCGAGATAATTGGAAATTACTTGGTGCAGGGTGCGAAAGCCATCGCCGTTGTTGTCTTGGTACGCCTTGAGCGCATCAATGTATTCTTGTTTCTCCAGTTTGCAGAACAACTCGATGAAGTCATGCGAATCGAAAACTTTTGTCGGAATTTGGTTGATGACGTTTCTTGCGTCGTTGACATCAATGTTTAATATCATAGTGAAGAACAGAAAAAATTATATAAACAAGCCACGCCTGAGCGTGAGAACGCTCAAGCGTGGCTGTGGAATGGTTCAATTATAATGTTATAAACGGTTGAGAGAGTGCATTTTATCCCCCCGTGCTGCGCACAACTAATTGATAATTAGTTGTTTGCGTGTAATATTTGTTGTAAAAATCGTACATTTGTTGTCGCAAAGATAAGGAATGTTTTGAAAAACAGCATGGTGGAAATGTTAAAACAATGAACAAAGAACAATTAACAATGAATAATGTGGAGAAGTTAAGAATTGAGGGTTAAGATTTATGTGGGACGTAGTGGAAAAGAAGAATAGGAATGATTTTTGTGGAAAAAGAGACGGAATAACACTAATTTTGCGGAAAAAACAGGAACAATATGGAAATAAAGGTAGGAGACAAGGTGAGATTTCTGAACGCGACGGGCGGTGGCGTGGTAGTAGGCGTCGCGGGCAAGCGCGTGACGGTGGAGGATGAGGACGGTTTTCCGTCGGACTACGGCGTGAACGAGGTTGTCGTGGTGAGCAAGGCGGGAGATGACGTCATGAGCAGGAGCACGACGCAAGAGTCGGTAGCCGTGGCAGCGGGGGAGACGACCATGTCGGTGAAGAAACGCATGCAAGCCATGGCGGAAGAGGAGGATGACGAAGCGGAAACGACGCGTGCGGAAACGAAAGAAGAAGTGTCATCGGAAAAGGAATTAGAAGAAGAGGAAGACGAAATCTTCACGGACGATTTGGACACGGAGGAGGGAGAACGCCTATCGGTGTTCCTCGCGTTCGAGAGCCGCGACCTGGACAAGGCGGGCACGGACGGCGTGGTGGCGTATTTGGTGAACGACAGCAATTATGACCTGATGTATATCGTAGCCACGACGAAGGACGGCAAGGGACGTTTGCAGTCGGCAGGCAAGATGGAAAGCCACACGCGCTTTGAGTTCAAGAACATAGCGCAGTCGGAAATCAACGAATGGTCGCACGTGTCGGTGCAACTCATAGCCATGAAGCCGAAAAAGGAGTACACGTTGAAGCACGCGTTCGAGGTGGAGTTGAAGATAGCCCCGGTGCGTTTCTTCCGCAGGGGAAGTTACGTTCCCAACGACTTCTTTGACAACGACGTGATGACGGTGAACGTTGTGAACAATGACGTCCCGGACAACGCCGTCATGGAAACGGAAGTCGCGGAGAAGAAAGAGGTGGCGGGAAAAGAGACGGTGGCATCCGTTCGGGAGGAGCGCAGGAAGGTGACCTCGTTGGCAAGGAAAGAGGTAGGCAACGCCACGGCGGGCGAAGTGATTGTAGTGGATCTGCAAGCGGAGAAGTTGATAGGCGACGTGACAGCGATGGCGGAAGAGGACGTGTTGTCAATGCAGATAGCGGAGATGCGCCGCGTGATGGAACGGAACAAAAAGCGAGACGGTCAGAAGATAGTCTTCATAGAGGGTCGAAACGAACGATTGCGCAAGGAGATGCGGTATAGGTTGAAGATGGAGTATCCGACAGCGGAGGCGGAGAACGCTTCGCAAGTGAGGTATGGTAACTACGCGACGGAGGTGACGGTTCGAAAACAATAAAGAGTGGTTAAGAATTACCATAGCATCAAAAAAGGTCGGAGCGATGACGACACGAGAGATACGAATAGAGGATTATGATTACGAGTTGACGGAGGATAGGATAGCGAAGTACCCGTTGGCGCAGCGTGACCACAGCAAGTTGTTGGTTTACGAGAAAGGGGCGATAGCGGAGCGGCACTTCTATGACCTCCCGGAGTTGGTGCCCCAAGACGCGTTGATGGTCAGGAACAATACACGAGTGATCAGGGCTCGGTTGGAGTTCAGGAAAGAGACGGGCGCGCAGATAGAAATTTTTTGTTTGGAGCCGCATGATCCGTCGGACTATGAACGTTCGTTCGCGAGCGAGGGCGGTTGTGAGTGGAAGTGCCTCGTAGGCAACTCGAAGAAGTGGCATGACGGCGAGGTAACGCTTGAAAACGAGCAGACGAAAGTGAAAGCCAAGCGGGTGAGCAACGACGGAGAGACCTCAGTTGTCCGCTTCGAGTGGGACGGAGGCAAGACCTTCGCGCAGGTGCTGGAGTCAATAGGTGAGTTGCCCATACCGCCGTATTTGCATCGCAAGACGGAGGAGAAAGACATGACGACGTATCAGACGGTGTATTCGTGCGTGAAAGGTAGTGTCGCGGCACCGACGGCGGGGTTGCACTTCACGGAGGAGGTGTTCTGGCGGCTGGGAGAGAAAGGCGTGAAGATAGACGACGTGACCTTGCACGTGGGAGCGGGCACATTCAAGCCCGTGAAGAGCGAGACGATAGGTGAACATGCGATGCATGGCGAGGTCATTGAGGTGAGGCGGCAGACGGTGGAGGACCTGTTGGCGCACAGAGGCAAGGTGGTGGCGGTGGGAACGACATCGGTGCGAACATTGGAGAGTCTCTATTATATAGGTGTGCGTTTGGCGAAGAGGAATGGAGGCGGGGAAACGGAATTGGACGTGGACCAATGGGAACCATACGGTGAAGGCGAGGCAGTGGGGGACGAGGAAGCGTTGAGGGCGATAGTCGAGTATATGGACAAGAGGGGAACGGACGTGATAAGGGCAAGGACGCGCATCATGATAGCACCGGGGTATAGATTTCACTATGTGAACAGGTTGATCACGAACTTCCATCAGCCCAAAAGCACGTTGATGTTGCTCGTGGCGGCGTTTGTGGGTGAGGATTGGCACAAGATATATGACTATGCCTTGGCGCATGAGTTCCGTTTTTTGAGTTACGGAGACGGGTGTTATTTGGTTAAGAATTAAGAGTTAAAAATTGCACAATGAAAATAGCGGTATTGGCATCGGGAGGCGTGGACAGTTCGGTGGTGGTGCATCTGCTGAAGGAGCAGGGGTACGCGCCAGACTTGTATTACATCAAAATAGGCATGGAAGACAAGGATGGGTACATCTCGTGTCCGGCGGAGGACGACATGACCATCGTGAACTGGTTGGGAAGGCATTACGGACTGCACGTGGAGATGGTGTCGCTGCACACGGAGTATTGGGAAAACGTGGTGGCGTACACCATAGAACAGGTGAAACGCGGCTTGACCCCGAATCCGGACATGATGTGCAACAAAATGATAAAGTTCGGCATCTTCAACGACCGATGGGGAAAAGAATATGACAAGATAGCGACGGGACATTACGCCACGACGACAGAGATAGACGGGAAAGTGTATTTGTCCACGTCGCCCGACCCTGTGAAAGACCAGACGGACTTCTTGTCGCAGATGAGCGGAGAGCAGGTGGCAAGAGCGATGTTTCCCATTGGTCACATGATGAAAAACGAGGTGAGAGAGATAGCCAAGAACGCGCATCTGCCCAGCGCGACGAGGAAGGATAGTCAAGGCATTTGCTTCCTGGGCAAGATACACTATAACGACTTCATCAAACGATACTTGGGCGAGAGAAAGGGTGACATCATAGAGTTGGAGACGGGAAAGAAGATAGGCGAACACACGGGTTATTGGTTCCACACGATAGGTCAACGGCGCGGACTGGGACTGGGCGGGGGGCCGTGGTTCGTGGTGAAGAAAGACGTGGAGCAGAACATCATCTACGTCTCGCAGGGTTATGACCCAGAGACGCAGTATGGCAACGTCGTGAACCTGCGCGGATTCAACTACATCACCGATCCGTATGACATTGGAGCGGTGGAGCAAGGGGAGAGGGAGGACATCTTGTTCAAGATTCGTCACACGCCCGAGTACACGAAAGGAACGATTGAGAAGATAGGTGACATCTATCGCATCCGGGCGGAGGAGAAGCAGCAAGGGATAGCGGCAGGTCAATTCGCGACCGTGTATGACAAGACGGGGAAGATTTGCATCGGCGGCGGAGAAATAATCGGATAGGAAGGAATGGAAGATAAGGGCGGAAACGCTATCTTTGTTCGCAAAAGAAAACAGATTATGAAAGAAGAGAAGACGGGAATGGTGCTGCGGACGGAAGGGTTGGTGAAACGATATGGCGCGCGCACCGTGGCAAACAAGGTGTCAATAGAAGTGCATCAAGGCGAGATAGTCGGGTTGTTAGGTCCAAACGGAGCTGGCAAGACGACAACCTTCTATATGACTGTGGGGTTGGTGTTGCCCAATGAAGGACATGTCTATCTGAATGACGAGGACATATCGCAACTGCCCGTGTATAAACGCGCTCAGATGGGCATTGGCTATCTGGCGCAGGAGGCGTCCGTGTTCCGTAAGTTGTCGGTGGAGGACAACTTGAAGGCGGTGTTGGAGATGACGAATTTCTCCAAACAGAAACAGAAGGAAAAACTGGAGGAACTGATAACGGAATTCAGCCTTCAAAAGGTGAGGAAGAGCAACGGGGACCAACTGTCGGGTGGTGAAAGAAGACGGACGGAGATAGCGCGTTGCTTGGCGATAGAACCGAAGTTTATCATGTTGGACGAGCCGTTTGCCGGCGTGGATCCGATTGCGGTGCAGGACATACAGGACATCGTGTGGACGCTGAAGGATCAAAACATCGGCATACTCATCACGGACCATAATGTGGATGAAACCTTGTCAATCACGGACCGCGCCTATATGTTGTTTGAAGGTAAGGTGCTGTTTCAAGGCACGGCGGAGGAGTTGGCGGCAAACCCGACGGTGAAGGAGCGGTACTTGGGTCGTGACTTTGAATTGAAGAAGAAAACACACGTTAAGATTACGCCTCGGAAAGAGGATTGAGCAGCAGGTAGTCGAGAATGAAACGTCGTTGCTGAACCAAGAGGCTTGACACATCGGGAACGTGTTCGGCGGCTTGGTCAAGCCAGAGTTCAAATTGTTGTAAGGATTGCGATTGGCGGAAGGCTTTCGAGAAGAACTCGAACGCCTCGGTTGACGTGCCATTTTTCAGCAAGATGAGAGCCGCCACAAGGAAAGAGAGCGGTGTCATGCTCAAGCGGGCGTAGCGCAACGCTTGTGTATCTTTGCCCAAGCGGGCTGAAACGAGGGCGATATGCTGGTGCAGTGAGGGCGTGGAAGGAGTGGCATCGTCGAGTTCGACGCGGAAAAGGAGGTCGAGCGACTCCTGAAAATGGTGCAATTGGTAGAGACAACGCGCATAGCGCAGAATGTCGGAGGCGGTGAGGTCGTTGCTGATGTTAGCATAGAGGGTGGCCGCTTGGGTAAAGTCACGGTTGAGGTAGTGGGAGCGGGCAAGGTCAAGTGCCGCTGACGTGTCGGAGGGGTTTTGCAGGTAGAACTTTTGCAGGTATTTGCAAGCGTCGTCATATTGCTTGAGCGCGAGGTAAGCGAGCCCGAGTTTGCGGTAGGCGATGGGTTTAGCGATGTTAGGTCGTGACTTGTCGGCAGGAAGATTGGTATCGTCGCTGAAAGAGGAGAGAGGCAGGAGGAGATTGATGACGAGGCTATAGAGCCGTCGGTCGTAGGCTTCGGACGCAAGTTCGAAGATGTCGGAGGCGGAAAACCCAAGGAGGTCAAAGATGGAAGATTCGCCCAGCGAACGAACGGCGGCGAAGGGAGAGCGGAAATCGTGCCGTGAAGTGTAGAGCGAGAAGAAGCGGTAGAGGTCCTGGACGAATGACAACGCTATGGGGGCGAAGTCGTCGGAGGAGTCGGAATCAAAGGACGTGGCGGCAGGCAACGATGCGAGCATGGCCTCACGACCGGCAGGCGGCATGTTGATGAACGCCAAGGCGAGGGAGAAACGGTCGCTATCACAGAGGGTTGGGATGGCTTGAATGGTGGCGTTGAGCGTATCGGTTTGAATGGTCGTGTCGGAAATGGCGAGTGCGTCGATATTGAACGGTCGCAGCCACGAGATGGGGGTGTTGAAGAAATCGAACTTTTTCAGGTGCGAGAAGGAGGAGAAATGAACGTCGGTGCCTTTTTCTGAAAGCCGATTGATTTGGAGCATTTCGTCGGCAAGTTCGCGAGGAATGTCCTTGCGTTTGTCGTTGGCGTGCAGGAAGGCGTTGGGGTCATCCTCGTCGGCGAGTTCGGTGAGTGACTGAATTTGTTCAGGCGTGAGATTCTTTGTGACCTTCTGCAGTTGCGGGATGATGTCATGCTGGATTTGTTGCGACACGAGCGCGGTTTCGGAGGAGAGGAAGAAAGCGGAAAACGCCTGCTTGAAATCATCATGCAGTTGGGTGTCGGAGTTCAGAACCTCACGGAACGAGGCGGTGAAATCATCGATGAGTGGCAGTCGTCGTTCGAAGGTGATGAGAATGGCTGTCAGGGCAACGATGGCATGGGCACGCAGGAAGGGTTCGTCGTTCTTGATGGTTTGGCGCAGGAGGAGGGTGAAGTCTTGGAGGTTGGGTGTGCGCAGTTGCTTGAGCATCAAGGCACTAAGCGTGATGGCTTTTTCTTCTTTCCAAGAGACGGGACCATCGAATACCTGCTGAAGAAGTTGTGGAGGAAGGGGGTAGTCCATGGTGAGCGAGAAGAGCGTTTTGAGGTCTTCTTGCGTTGAACGGTTGTCGGAATCGGTAGAGGAAAGTCGTCGGAGGAGCTTGTGGAACGTGTCCTGAAAGTCGAATTGGAGGACGGAATGGGTGTCAAATACCTTGTCGTTGAGCAAGTATGCATGACGGAGGAGCTGGTTGAAAATGTCATTGCGTTGCGGGTCGGCAGTGCCTTGGGCAAAGTAGTGGAGCAGGTGGAAATAGTCTTCTCGCAGTGTGCTGACACTGCTGTTGAGGGCGTAATCGTTGCGTCGCTTGGCAAGTTCGGAAAGCATATTGATGGCTTGCGCCAGTTTGCGATTGTCAAGCAGAGATTCGACGGCTAAGGGGTGTTGTTTTTCGTTCATGGTTTTTGGGCGGGAGTAAAGACATTCTGTTGCGGGTCGTAAACGAAAAAGAGGTCGGTGGCGGAGAGGGATTTATTTACCCGTTTGAGAGTCTCCTCGTCAAGTTCGTCCAATGCGCTCAAGTGAGCACGGAGCGTGTCTGACCCTTGTGGAAAGGAGTATTGAACGAGCGGAACGCTGATGAGCGACAATGCGGTGGAGAAATCAGGAGAGGAGGAGTCGAGAAAGTCCTTGGGCTGCAGTCGGGGTATGAGGAGCGATTGTTGTTGAGCGGAGTCGGGTCGGATGATGTAGATGTTGGAGTTGCAGGCTGGGGCGCAAGCCGTGTAGATGAGAACGGTGGAAGGGGAGGCGTGGAGAGGTTGGAGGTTCTTGATTTCGAGTGAAGCATACTTGCTCGTGGCAAGGCGAATCCAGCGGGCGGAGTCCGAGAGGTCCGTGATGGTCACGGGAGAGCCGTTGAGGTATTCGGGGGCGACGGTCTCGCCACGTCGATAAGCATCAATCAGCAGTTTGCGTTGCTCGGAGTTCAGTGTCAAACTGATGAAGTCGATGTCGGAGATGAACGTGGATTCGATGTCGCGCGCATGAAGCCGAGCGACTCCCGCCGCCATGAAAAGGCAGAGGAGCGCGGCGGAGATGGCGATGTGGAAGATGGTTTTCATAAGCAAAAGACAAATATAGGGCATTTTGGTTATCTTTGCAACGAGTGAACACGATAGAAATTTAACCCAAAAACATAAGGAAACGAGAAATGAACGCAGTGGTAGGATTGACCCCGGGTGACGCAGAAGGAGTTGGCATGGAGATGATATTAAGAATGTTGAGCGACGAAGCGATGACAGAACGGTTCACACCGTTGATATATGGTTCGTCGAAGGTGGCGGTTCATTATAGGAAGGCACTTGAGATACCAAATTTGGCACTGAACGTGGTGACGGACGCATCGCAAGCGGCAAAAGGAAAGATAAACCTGCTGAACGTTGGCAACGAGGACATTAAGTCAGATGTCGAAGGCGGAGAGAGAGAGACGGGTAAGTGGGCTGCGGTAGCCTTGCAGCGTGCCTTGGAAGATGTCAAGGCAGGAATGATAGTTGGCGTGGTGAGCGGACCTATAGCCAGCACCCCCTATAAGGAAGAAGAGACGGCGGAAGGCGAGTTGCTGCGGAAGCAGCGGAAGAGCACGACGCTGATGGTGAAGGGTAGGATGCGTGTCGCCAGCCTGACGCAAGGCGTTGAGAAGCAGGATGTGGCGGCGGAGATAACGCATGAGCGCATCGTAAAGAAGGTGCGAGAAATGGTGCGCACGTTGCGAGAGGATTTTGGCGTGGATCGTGCGAGGGTGGTGGTGATGAGCCTGAACGAGAAAAATGAAAATGGCGAATACGGCAAGGAGGAAGCGGATGTCATCGTGCCAGCGATTAAGCAGTTGTGTGACGAGGGAGTGTTATGCTTCGGTCCGATAGAGTCAAAACGATATTTCGACGAAGGCGAGCATCGAAACTATGACGCAGGATTGGCATTGTATGAGGCGCAAGGATTCGACGAAATGAAATCGTTGGTGGGTGATGACGCGGTGCGCTTCGTGGAGTTGGATGACATTGTTTGGACCACGAGCACGGGAGACGCTGAACCCGAGAAGGCAGGGAAAAACGTGGTCGAGATAGATGGATTCAGAAACGCGGTGTATGGCGTCTTGGACGTGAACGCACAGCGGAGGTATCGCGCGCAAGAGGCGAAGGTGATACCGTTGGGACAATAAGGCAAAAAGGTTTGGCACACGTTTTGATTTGTCGTTGGTGAAGAGCGGAATGGGGAGGAGGAAAACGATAACGCAAAAAAAGAATCGCATTATGAAAAAATGGTTGAAAATATTGCCAATAGCCATCGCGCTGATGGTGGGAATGGTCGGATGCGAGAGCGGACCTGCCATGTTTACGGATGTAGAGGTTCGTTTGTATAACTCCACGTCACGCCCCGTTTCGTTCTCGGCGTATATGGACGGTGACTATAGGGACAATGGCAATCCGATAGTGAAGGTGTATGCCGGGGACGCTTCGTCGCTGATTATAGACAGGGCATACGCAAGGCGTGGCAGCATCGTGAACATTCATCTATGTTCGCCATATAATTCGGCGATTGTCAGAGATTATGCCGTAATAATTGAGGACGGATATGTAGAGGTGGAGGTGGTTGGTCCAAGTTATTCACCAAGCGTATATATAAACGGAACGTTGGTGTATTGAGCGAGTCAGTCGTCAGCGACTTGTGCGAAAACGTCAGAAAGGAGAGCGGGCGAAGCCTTCTCGTAGTCCTCGAGACGTGAGGCGATGACCGTTCCTGCCATGTCAATGGCACCTGGCGAAATCATGAACGTTTGGTCAAAGTATTGGGTAGGCCGATGGGTCTTGCGACGATAGATGTTCGCGGTCCATCGGCTGCCGTCGTTAAGAACGAGCAGGTTGAACAGTCCCGCGTTAAGATGGGAGGAGCCGATGGCGGCAAGGATGTCGTTGGCAAGCCGTTCGGCATCAGAGGATTGTAATGTGATGTTCTTGCGAAGTGGGGATTGGGTGCCGACGGGGTTGGTGAGCGATGACGCGGAAATCATTTGCAAATGAAGGTGGTCAGGAGCGGAGGCTCCGGCTTTGGCACCATTGAAGAAGACAACGTGATGCGGAAATTGGCATGCAAGTGACAGCATGTCAAGAACCGTCGCGAGCGAAAGCGACTGCGGCTGGTGGGTCGTGGAGGCGATGGTGAAATGTGGTGAGAAGATGGGGAAGGGGTTGACAAGCAGATGGTAGCGAGAGAGGACTGGCATTTTGAGTTGTTGGCGAGGTCGATTGTCGTGGCAGAGGAAGCAGGGACGCTGTGCGAGAGTCTTCGTGTCCAGTTTGGCCAAGGAGGAAACGGCTCTGGCTGGGTTGTATTGAACGGAAATGGTCTCTGACGCGACTTGTATTTGTTTGGTCAGCACCTCGCTAAGCGCATGGAAGCGGTTGCGGGCATCGTCCCAGGAGTTGAGTTGGTCGTCAAAGAAACGTTGGATGTCCATTGGTCGGTTGAATCAATCGAAAACGACGGTGCGGTTGCGGAAGGCAAGAACCTTGTGGTCAAGATGCTTTGCCACGCCTCGCGAGAAAACTATTTTCTCGATGTCACGTCCCTTGCGCACGAGGTCGTCGATGGTATCCTTGTGCGTGATGTGGACAACGTCTTGCTCAATGATGGGACCCGCGTCAAGGTCAGCAGTGACGTAATGGCAAGTGGCACCAATGAGTTTCACTCCGCGATCGTGCGCCTGATGGTAAGGTTTGGCACCGACAAAGGCGGGAAGCGTGGAGTGGTGAATGTTGATGATCTTGTTCGGGTAGTGGTTGATGAAGTCTTCGGAGAGCACTTGCATGTAGCGCGCCAAGACGATGACATCAATGTTGAGGGAGTCGAGCAGTTCGATTTCGAGCGGTTCGAGCATGGTCTTGTTGTCCTTGCGCAGCGGGAAGAGTTTGAAAGGGATGTTGTGGCTCTCCGCGATGTATTGTAAGTCGGGGTGGTTGGATATAATGACGGGGATTTCGACGTTCCACTCGCCAGAGGAGTAGCGCGAGAGGATGTCATCGAGGCAGTGTTGCATCTTGCTGACAAAGATAGCCATGCGCGGTTTCTCGTCTTTGAAGTGGAGGAAGAACTTCATTTCGAAGCGTTGCGCAATAAGCGTGTCGAAATACTCTTTGATTTTTTCTCTCGGAATCTTGAAGTCATCAAGAGACCATTCCACTCTCATGAAGAAAAGTCCGTCTTCCTTGTCAACCCATTGGTCAAGGTAGAGGATGTTTCCTTTGTTGATGTTGATGAAGTCAGTCACGGCGGCGAGTATGCCTTGTCGGTCGGGGCAGTGTATGAGCAGGACGGCTGCGTTGGTGTTTTTTGCCATAATGAGAACGTGGTTGCGGCAGGATGTGAGGGAAGGTGAAAAAAATGATTGCAAAGATAAGTAGAGAAGATAAGAAAAGCAAGTGATGCGGGAGGGCATAAGGGGGCATAAAAAAACAGCAGTCACGAAAATTTGACTGCTGTTGTCTTTTGTGAACCGCCTGGGGGTCGAACCCAGGACCCACAGATTAAGAGTCTGTTGCTCTACCAACTGAGCTAGCGATTCGTTTTGAAAGCGGGTGCAAAGGTAGATTATTTTTGAAAAGAAAAAAACAAAAAGTGATATTTTTTTTGAACGACAAGGACAAAAGCGCAAAAAAGAGGAGATTGTCAAAAAACATTTTTACTTTTGAGTGTTTGAGGAACGGGAAATTGACGTGGAACTGACAAAAAGTCAGAGAAAACGCCCATTGTACTGTCGGCTCGGTTTTTGATAAGAATTTGTCAACGTATTATGATAGTTACAAGATAGTAACATGGAAATAGCATGACGGTCACGTGATGGTATAAAAAAGTGGGGCTGAGAGGGTGCGAAAAGAAACAAAAGAAATGGATTGTTATGGAAGAGAAAATGACAAAAGAGGTAGAGGAAGCCTTGCGCTATGGACGTGAGGAGGCGCAGCGATTGGGCAATGACAAAATTATGCCCGAGCATTTGCTGCTGGGATTGTTGCGTCAAGGGAAGAACAAGGCGTTGAATATCCTCATGCATTTGTACGTGGATTTGAACGACTTGCGTGACCGATTGGAGGGCAACGCGAGGATGGAGGCGAAGCAAGGTGCCTTGCCGGGCATGGACATGCCCCTCTCGGACGAAGCGTCACGCGTGATGATCTTCATGAAATTGGAACAACGCCGCACGAAGGACAACGAGATAGACACGGATCATTTGCTGATGGCATTGTTGAGGCTCAAAGATGGCAGTGCGGCAAGGACGTTGGGTCGATATGACGTGGACTACGAAAGCGTATGTCACTATGTGTCGTTGGAGAACGGCTTTGAGAAAGTGACGGACGGGCATGCGTATTCTGGCGACGGAGATGGTGACGTGACCACGAGGAGGGTCAAAAAAGAGAAGAGTGAAAAAGATTCGGACACGCCAGCCCTTGACAGTTTCGGGACGGACTTGAGCGCGGCGGCTCGCGAAGGCAAGTTGGACGCGGTGGTCGGACGTGACAAGGAAATAGAGCGCATAGCGCAGATTTTGAGCCGAAGAAAGAAAAACAACCCCGTGCTGATAGGCGACCCCGGAGTGGGAAAGAGTGCCATCGTGGAGGGATTGGCATTGCGGATAGCGCAAGGCAAGGTGAGTCACGTGCTATTAGACAAGAGGGTGGTGACGTTGGACATGGCAGGCATGGTGGCGGGGAGCAAGTGGCGCGGACAATTTGAGGAACGCGTGAAGGCGGTGTTGAAAGAGTTGCGTCAGCACAAGGAGGTGATACTATTCATTGACGAGATACATACCATCGTGGGAGCAGGGAATCCTTCGGGAGGATTGGACGCAGCGAACATGTTGAAACCCGCCTTGGCTCGGGGTGAGGTGCAGTGTATCGGGGCGACGACGCCTGACGAATACAGGCAGAGCATAGAGAAGGACGGGGCGTTGGAACGAAGGTTTCAGAAGGTGATGGTGGAGCCGACGGACGAGGAGGAGACCTTGGAGATTCTGAAACAAATAAAGCCAGCCTACGAGGAGCACCATGGCGTGCGCTATACGGACGACGCGATAGAAGCGTGCGTGCGTCTGACAGGCAGGTATGTCTCTGACAGGGCGTTCCCTGACAAGGCGATAGACGCTTTGGACGAAAGCGGAAGCAGGGCTCACGTGCAAGACGCGAGAATGCCAGAGTCGGTAAGGAAAGAAGAACAAGCCGTGAGAGAGGCGCAAGCGAAGAAAGACGCGGCGGTGAAGGCGCAATCGTTTGAGCAGGCGGCACAATACAGAGATGAGGAACAAGCAGCAAACGAGCGTTTGGCCGCGGAACGAGAGAAGTGGGAAGCGGAGATGCGCAGTGAGGAAAAAACCGTGACGGCAGAGGACGTGGCGGCGGTGGTATCAATGATGAGTGGCGTTCCGGCGCAGCGAATAGCACAGAGCGAAGGAACACGGTTGTTGAAGATGGGAGATGAATTGAAACGTCGCGTGGTGGGTCAGGACGATGCCGTGGATAAGGTGGTGAAGGCGATTAAGCGTAGTCGTTTGGGATTAAAAGACCCGAACAGACCTATAGGCTCGTTCATTTTCCTCGGTCCCACGGGCGTTGGAAAAACATATTTGGCGCAGTCGTTGGCAGAGTTGATGTTCGGAGACAAGGATGCCGTTGTGAGGGTGGACATGAGTGAATATATGGAAAGGCACACCGTGTCACGCCTGATAGGGTCGCCTCCTGGCTATGTGGGATATGACGAGGGCGGTCAGTTGACTGAGCGCGTCAGAAGGAAACCATATTGCATCGTGCTGTTTGACGAGATAGAGAAGGCGCACGGGGACGTGTTCAACGTGTTGCTGCAATTGCTGGATGAAGGAAGATTGACAGACGGTCAAGGCAGGAAGGTTGACTTCAGAAACACCATAGTCATCATGACGTCGAATGCCGGTACCCGTCAGTTGAAAGAGTTTGGCAAGGGAGTGGGTTTCGCCCAGACGGAGGATGACGAGAAATGGGCAGGCGGCATGAACAGCGAATATTCGCGCGGCGTGATAAGAAAAGCGTTGAACAAAACCTTCTCGCCTGAGTTCTTGAACCGCGTGGATGACATTGTGATATTCGACCAGTTGGAGAAGTCGAGTCTGATGAGGATAGCGGATATGGAGTTGGAGAAATTGCGGAAACGCATGAACGAGTTGGGCTATGACTTCGAATTGAGCGAAGAGGCGAAGGCGTTCGTGGCGGAGAAAGGATATGACGTGCAATATGGGGCGCGACCATTGAAGCGCGCCGTGCAACGGTATGTGGAGGACTTGATAGGCGAGGAGATGTTGAAAATGTTAGGCAAGCGAAAAAGGAAGATGGTGACGTTTGACATCGTCCGGGTAGAGGGTGAAGAAGGATTAAGGATTGAGCGTTGAAAAATGTTTGCAAAAGGGCGTGAGCGCACAAGATGAGCATTTTGGCTTGCGCGCAAGACAGATGTAGCGTCCGTGGAGCAAGAACCAATGGTGCGCCGTGGCAAGCAAGTGAGAAGGAATGCGGCGCGCGAGTTGGCGTTCGGTGGTCAGAGGGGTGGTGGCATGGACGAGTCCGATGCGGTTCGTGACACGAAGCACGTGGGTGTCAACGGGCATGGCATCCTTGCCGAACGCCACGGCGAGAATCACGTTTGCAGTTTTTCTGCCGACACCGGGAAGAGAAGTGAGAGACTCGAGCGTATCGGGAACTTGAGCGTTGAAACGAGTGACAAGTTGTCGCGCCATGTCAGCAAGGTGTCGAGCCTTGGAGTTAGGATAACTAACGCTGTGGATGAAGGTCAGGAGGTCTTCGGTGGTTGCTGAAGCCATGCTTGTGGCATCGGGGTATTTCTGAAAGAGAGCGGGCGTGACAAGGTTGACGCGACGGTCAGTGCATTGGGCGGAGAGCATGACTGCCACCAAGAGTTGGAACGTGGAACCGAAATGAAGTTCGGTCTCAGGATGGGGCATGGCGGAACGAAAATGAGCGAGCACGCCTTCGTATCGTTGTGATAAGGTCATGGAACTATGTTCTTGAGAATGGGGGTTGGAATTTAGAAATAGAGGTGGAATTAAGGAATAGCAAATATATTGTATAATTTGCTTTGCGCCTGTTTTTTTCCGTAACTTTGCGCTATAATACATTGATTGTCGAGAATTGAAAATAGAAAGTTGGATGGCAAAGGAAGAGACGAAAGACGTTAAGAAATCGAAGGAAGAGACCGGGAAAAAAGGCGAAGGAAAGTTGGGCAAGTTGTGGAGCGGTGCGAAGCGGGTTGCGTTGAGTCGAAAGACGCACGTGACATTGGGCGTGTTGATTATTGTCTTTTCTGTTTACTTGGGCATTGCGATGTTGTCATACTTCTTCACGGGGGAGAGCGACAGCAGCCTCATAGAAAATGACGATGAAGTGGCGACGTATGTCGTTGGCAGCGAATTGGCGGGCTCGGAACTGTATGGAGACGGCGAGATGGAGCAGGGCATCACGAACTGGGGCGGAGAGACAGGGGCGCGGTTGTCGGATTGGTTTATCAACAAACAGTTCGGGATAGCGTCGTTCTTCCTGTTGGGAGTGTTTGCCCTAATAGGATTGAAACTGATTAGAGGAAAGTCACAACCGTTCTGGAAGATAGCGACCATGTTAATGATCTTGTTAATATGGTTCTCGCTATTCGTTAGTTTTTGTTTTGGAACGTTTTATGAAGATGGGTTTATCAAGTGGGGTGGAGAAAACGGCATGTTGATGAAAGACAAGTTGAACGGAATGGTGGGAGGGATAGGAACGTTTTTGATTCTATTGGCCAGTGCCATTTTGTTTTTCGTGTTCTTTAAGGAGTCCGCCATCCCGTTTATAGGAAGGAGGATGATGGGGTTGAAGGACTCGTTCGTCTCCATGTTTCGTCGTGGTGAGAAAGAGGTGCTGGAAGAGGACGGAAAGAAGGACGGAAGTGAGGAGAGGAACAATCTTGAAACCATGACGGAGGAAGTGATTCAAGAAAAAAAAGAAGAGGAAGAGAACGGAATTGAAGAGCCCATAGAGGAACCGAATGATGAACAAAGAAACGAGGATGGGGATTCGGATGAGGATGATTGGATTATTCCCATCACGGAGGATGACGAGAATGGTGAAACGGAGGAACATCCTGCCGATGGGACGGATGACATCCAGATGGACATAGAAGTGCCGGAAGATGACATTGCAGAGAATGTGGAAAGCGGAGCGAGCGTGAAAGATTCGGACCGACTGTTGGCGGAAATGGGGGAGTATGACCCAACGTTGGACTTGGCTCATTATGAGTTCCCGACCTTTGACCTATTGCGAGATTATGACAGCGGCGCTCCAGCCGTGGACGTGGAGGAGCAAAACTCCAACAAGGAACGAATCATAAAGATATTGCGTGATTTCAACATAGAAATCAACGGCATCAAAGCCATTGTGGGGCCGACGGTGACGTTGTATGAAATAGAGTTACAGGCGGGTATTCGAGTAAGCCGCGTGCGCGGATTGCAAGATGACATCATGATGGGATTGGCGGCAAAGGGCATCCGTATGATGTGTCCGATACCTGGCAAACAAGCCATAGGTATAGAAGTGCCGAACGCCAAACCGCAAACCGTGTCAATGCAATCCGTGTTAAATTCGAAGAAATTCAAGGAGGCACAGGAGAAGTATAAACTTCCGGTGGCGATAGGTAAGACAATCACGAACGAGGTATTCACCTTTGACTTGGCGAAAACGCCCCACGTGTTGGTGGCCGGAGCTACGGGACAAGGAAAGTCGGTGGGGTTGAACGCTATTATCACATCGTTGTTGTACAGTGTTCATCCGTCTCGGTTGAAGTTCGTGATGGTCGATCCGAAGAAAGTGGAGTTCACGTTGTACAGCAGGATGGAGCGTCAGTTCTTGACAAAGATTCCGAGCGAGGACGAGCCTATCATCACGGACGTGAAACGTGTCGTGCAGACGTTGAACTCATTGACAAAGGAGATGGACAGCCGTTATGACCTTCTGAAGAAGGCGAGCGTGAGAAACATCGTGGAGTATAACGAAAAGTTCTGCAAACGTCAATTGAATCCTGAGAAGGGACACCGTTTCTTACCATATATCGTGGTAATCGTGGATGAGTTCGGCGATTTGATCATGACGGCAGGCAAGGAAGTGGAAATGCCGATAGCGCGTATTGCGCAGTTGGCACGAGCCGTGGGCATGCACATGATATTGGCGACGCAACGTCCGTCGGTGAACATCATCACGGGTGTCATCAAAGCGAACTTCCCGACACGAATAGCGTTCAGGGTGTCATCAGTTGTGGACAGCCGTACCATTCTGGACGAGAAGGGAGCGGAAGGCTTGATAGGTCGGGGTGATATGCTATTCTCGAAAGACAGCGAGACAACACGCGTGCAGTGCGCCTTTGTTGATACGCCAGAGGTAGAAAACATCGTTGACTTCATTGGCGAACAACAAGGATTCGCATCCCCGTTCCTGTTGCCAGAGTGCGACGCGGATGCAGGAAATAATATTGGAAGCGGCAACTTTGGCGGCGGTGACTTTGGTGGCGGAGGTGGCGACGGACAGCGAGACCCATTGTTTGAGGAAGTGGCGCGGAGCATCGTGAAGAGCAGGCAGGGAAGCACGTCGAACATTCAGCGGCAGTACCAGATAGGGTATAACCGGGCAGGAAGAATCATGGACCAATTGGAAGAAGCGGGAATAGTAGGGCCTCAAAACGGCAGCAAGCCGAGAGACATTCTGATACAAACGGAATATGATTTGGAGAACTTGTTGCACCCGTAGGTGTCGCGCTTCACTTCTGAAGAAAATGGAATGATATTTGTTTCAAAAGTCAAGAATCAAAACAAAGAAAACTGGGATATGAAAGCAAAAATTATTGTGCTGGCATTGGTCAGCATGTTGGTATCGGTAACGGCGGCGCAGGCACAAGGTCAAAAGGTTCATACACGTCCCATCACCCGAGCGGACATACCGGATCAAAGTGACAAGGAGGCGAAACTGACCCTTGACAAGGCTTCGGAACGATACAGAACGAAACCGATGAAGATAGACTTTCAGATAGTGATGGAAGACACGAAAACGGGCAAGAAGGAAATGACAAACGGCAATTTGGTCGTGAAGGGAGACAAGTTCGTGTTGTCGTTGCCAGATGCGCAAACCTACTTCAACGGCAAGGAAGAGTGGATATACGTAGCCAAGAATAATGAAGTGACTGTCACCTATCCTACGCAAAAAGAATTACAAGAGTTAAATCCGTCGTATATCCTAAACAGTTATTTGGGCAACACGACGGTACAATGGAGTAGGGATAACAAGAAGTCGGATTCATTCTACACGATAGACATCTATCCCGCATATAAAGACAAGAAGGATTACTATAAAGCGGTGGTGAAGGTGAACCGTCAGACGTATGATGTGAAGAGCATTCAAGTGATGAACAGGAATGGCGTTCACGCCCATTTCACGGTGGTAAAAACGGAGAGTAAGAAATTTGATGACACGCGCTTCACGTTCTATCCGAAGTCTTATCCTGGTGTCACGATAAACGATATGCGCTAATAAGTCAAAATGAAAAAATATCTTTTTTTGTTTGTCGCGACACTGCTCGGAGTTGGTGTGAACGCATTCGAAACGGAAGAACTGAAAATGTCGAAAGACTCGTCAGGATTCGTTCGTATCACGGATGTCGTTCCGGATGTTATTTTGGAGCCGAGATATTACAGCACTTATAATTTTGTGGGAAGTCGAATAGACGGATATACGGCAGCGGACATGAGGTTGACTAAAGAAGCCGCAGCCGCATTGCGTAAAGTGAGTGACGAAGTGAAACGAGACGGTTACAGACTGAAGATTTATGACGCATATCGTCCGCAACGAGCCGTCAATCACTTTGTGCGTTGGGCTGAAGCGTTGGACGACACGTTGATGAGACCGTATTTTTATCCTGAAAAAGAGAAAGACGTTCTTTTTGAGCAAGGTTACATAGCTGAATATAGCGGACATTCGAGAGGAAGCACGGTGGACTTGACTCTGTTTGATATGAAGACGGGTCGTGATGTGGATATGGGCGGCACGTTCGATTGGTTCGGACTACGTTCGCACCCGAGCTACAAGGACGACTTGACCGAAGAGCAGTATGCCAACAGAATGTATTTGCGAGCGAAGATGATGGATGCCGGTTTTGGGCCTATCACCACGGAGTGGTGGCATTTCACGCTCATAAACGAGCCGTATGCGGACACGTATTTTGATTTTTCAAATTAGAAGAACATGGAAAGAATAGACATAGCGATATTGGGAAGTGGACCGGCGGGAATGACGGCGGCTCTGTATGGCGTCAGGTTCGGTTTGAAGACCGTGGTCTATGAAGGTGTGCAACCGGGAGGGCAGTTGACGACGACGAGCAAGGTGGAGAATTATCCGGGATTTGTAGAAGGAATTGACGGAGGGGTATTGGTGGACAAAATGAAAGCCCAAGCGGAGAGGTTCGGGGCGGAGGTTCGCTATGGTTCGGTGACGAAAATAGAGAAGACAAACGCAATGTTTGTGCTCACCATTGACGGAGAAGAAAAGGTAGAGGCGGGAAGCGTGATAGTGGCAACCGGAGCGTCGGCAAAATATTTAGGGTTACCTCGTGAGGAGGAAATGAAGGGAAGAGGAGTCAGCACGTGCGCGACATGTGACGGTTTTTTTCATCGAGGCAAAGTGGTCGCCGTGGTGGGCGGAGGTGACAGTGCCTTGGAAGAGGCTTTGTATTTGTCTAAGATATGTAAGGAAGTGCATTTGGTGGTCAGAAAGCCCTATATGCGTGCCGCCAACATATTGCAAGACCGGGTGCGTGAGTCGCAGAATATCATTGTTCATTTGGAGAGCAACGTCACGGAGTTGTTGGGAGAGATGAAACTGACGGCGATAAAGATACAGGGCAAGGACGAAGCCATCGTCGTGGAGGTGTCCGGATTGTTTGAAGCGGTGGGACACAATCCGAACACGGAGTTCTTGAAAGGAATGGTGGACATGGACGCAGCGGGATATATACAAGTGTCGTCACCGTCAACACGCACCAGCGTGGAAGGAATGTTCGCTGCCGGAGACGTGGCGGACAGCCATTACCAGCAGGGAATCAACGCCGCCGCATCCGGGTGCAGGGCGGCATTTGACGCACGAGATTATTTGCAATCCAAAAGTTTTTGATAGAGAGACATCAGTTCCTCACCGCCTTCGAAAAAAGGAATACTAATCATTGCGTTGGCATAACGGTCCTGAAGGTTAATGTTGATGAGTTGTTGCCTTTGGCGTAGGAATTGGAGTTGACGCTCCTCATCGTTGTCGTATTTTTCGACAAGGAGGTGGTGGCGTAACATCAATTGAGCAATCTTGTTCGCTTCGGAATGCGAGATGACGTTGTCCTGCGTGGCTTTTTCGACAGAGGAGGTCAATTCCTTGACGATGGACACGTCGTGTCTTACGTCATTGGAGAGGGAGCATGACGAGAGGAGAAGGACGGAAATGATGGAGAAAAAGAGTCGTTTCATCAGAAAAGGCATTAAAACAAGAGCAAATGTAAGAAAAAATGCGAAGAAAAGTTTGCAAAGAAAGAAAAAGCGAGTATCTTTGCACCCGCATTTAGGGAGGCCCATTAGCTCAACTGAATAGAGTACTTGACTACGGATCAAGAGGTTGCAGGTTTGAATCCTGCATGGGTCACTTTCAGAGCCGATTAACACAGGGGGGTGTGTTGGTCGGTTCTTTTTTTGTTTTATGTTATTGGATTGAATGACCAAACAGAGTGGTTAAGCAAAGGTTGATGTCTATGTTCATAAAAGATTATGGAACGGAACATTTTGTTTCAAGAGAGCATGTGCTTGGTCAGGCCGCTGACATCACAGGCGGCAGCAAGGCAGAAAACAAGAAGCTGTTTGATTTGGTCAAGTCGTTGAAGTTGCCGTTTGACCAGCTGATATGGGAGAAAGGCGGAGTCTGGGTGCATGTAATTTGCGGTCCGAGAAACCGAAGACAGGTCTTGTCAATCAGCAAGTGATTAAACGGCATTCATCCGCCGTTTGAACGACAAAAAAAGGCAGAGTTCCGTCAATTCGGTTCTCTGCCTCCTTTTTTCAAAAAAATGTACTTTTCATTTTGAAAACGTGTACTTTTCGTTTTGGCGATTATATTTCAGTCATCCTCTTTCCATTTTATTAATTCTCAGATAGTTTTTTGTCTTGATAATATCTGACAGGGAAACTATTCCACTTTGCCTCCGTTCAGGAAATATCTCGTGCCGTCTTTCTCGATATAGATTATTCCGTTGCGGTCAATGATTTTCTTCAGAGCGCTCTTTTCTGCTGCGGCTTCATTCACGCCAGTGGCAGGAATGGCCTGTATGTTTGTGAATTTCTTCCATTCGTCTGCCGCTTTGTATGCGTCAACGCTTCCTGCTGGCACATACAGAGGAATGTTGTAATTTGACACAATATCATAACCAGAAGACGGAGGGTTTGTTGCTTCCACTGTCATGCTTGTCAGTCCTGTGCAGTCAGAGAACGCGCCCATTCCAATGCTTGTGACGCTGTTCGGGATGGTGACGCTTGTCAGTCCTGTGCAGCTATTGAACGCCCAATCTCCAATGCTTGTCACGCTGTTCGGGATGGTGACGCTTGTCAAGCCGCTGCAGCCAGCGAACGCCCCTTCTCCAATGCTTGTGACGCTGTTCGGGATGGTGATGCTTCCTGTTTTTCCCTCTGGGCACTCTATTAATGTCTTCTTGTCTTTGCTGTACAAGACTCCGTCTATTGAAGCGTAGTTTAAGTTGTCTTCCGCGACATTTATGCTTGTCAGTCCTGTGCAGACATCGAACGCGCCCATTCCAATGCTTGTGACGCTGTTCGGGATGGTGACGCTCGTCAAGCCGCTGCAGTCAGAGAACGTATATTCTTCAATGCTTGTGACGCTGTTCGGGATGGTTATGCTTGTCAGTCCTGTGCAGTAAGAGAACGCACCCATTCCAATGCTTGTGACGCTGTTCGGGATGGTGACGCTTGTCAGTCCTGTGCATCCAGCGAACGCATATTCTCCAATGCTTGTGACGCTGTTCGGGATGGTGACGCTTGTCAGTCCTGTGCAGTCAGAGAACGCCCAATCTCCAATGCTTGTCACGCCATTGTTTATTACAACCTTTTTGATTGATAAATAATACCATGGAGCTTGTGAAGAATCATAATCATAATCATTCATATCTCCCGTTCCGCTGATAGTCAGCGTTCCTGTTGAACTTACGAAAGAGTAAGTCACATTCTCGCCGCAGCTGCCGCTTGCGTCTGCCCATGCGAGGGTTGTGGCGCATATTGCCACAATTAGTGCAAATAATTTTTTCATGTTTCTTTTGTTTTTGTTTGTTTTGATAATATCTGATAGGGAAACTATTCCACTTTGTCTCCGTTCAGGAAATATCTCGTGCCGTCTTTCTCGATATAGATTATTCCGTTGCGGTCAATGATTTTCTTCATCGCGCTCTTTTCTGCCGTGGCTTCTTTCACGCCAGTGGCAGGAATGGCTTGTATGTTTGTGAATTTCTTCCATTCTTTTGCCGCTTTGTATGCGTCAACGCTTCCTGCTGGCACATACAGAGGAATGTTGTAATTTGACACAATATAAGAACCAGAAGACGGAGGGTTTGTTGCTTCCACTGTCATGCTTGTCAGTCCTGTGCAGCCAGCGAACGCGAAATCTCCAATGCTTGTGACGCTGTTCGGGATGGTGACGCTTGTCAAGCCGTAGCAGCCAGAGAACGCCCAATCTCCAATGCTTGTGACGCTGTTCGGGATGGTTATGCTTGTCAGTCCTGTGCAGTAAGAGAATGCGCTACTTCCAATGCTCGTGACGCTGTTCGGGATGGTGACGCTCGTCAGTCCTTCGCAGTAAGAGAACGCGCCAAGTCCAATGCTTGTGACGCTGTTCGGGATGGTGACGCTTGTCAAGCCGTAGCAGCCAGAGAATGCGCCACTTCCAATGCTCGTGACGCTGTTCGGGATGGTGACGCTTGTCAAGCCGCTGCAGTCAATGAACGCCTCATATCCAATGCTTGTGACGCCATTGTTTATTACAACCTTTTTGATAGATGAACGATAAGTATGCCATGGCCAATCAGACGCATAAGAATAAGCATACATATCCCCCGTTCCGCTGATAGTAAGTGTGCCGGTGGATTCCACGTAGGTGCAAGTGACATTACTGCCGCATGCGAAAAATGAAGATGTGAGTGTCGCAGTGCACATAAAATTACAGGTGTTATTTTTTTGTACTTTCAAAGATAAGGACCCGGAAACACTTTTTCAAAACAAAGAAATATGTTATGCAACATGTTTCGGAACTTTTAACTTAATTTTTACAGGAACGACCGGAACAAATGGCTTTAGAAGACCCGACGGAGGAGATGAGGGACATGGGGGCGGCGCGTCGGGAGTTGATGTCCAAGACGGCGGAAGCATGGAAAAACGAGATAGAAATGTTGTGTTTTTGTATTATGGATAACAGAATTTGAAATATTTTTGTGAGAATAAAACGGAGTGATATGAAACATTTCTTTGTTATTGTCGTGGCATTCCTGTTCTCGATTTCTTTGTTCGCGGACGAATATCAGTCAACGCTTGAACGCATAACGGGGGCGCAAGTCAAAAGTACGGCACACGTTACGACCAAGCAGGTGAACGCTCCAAATGACGGACAAAAGGACGCGCTTCCAGCCTTCCGCAAGGCGATTGAACGTTTGCGAAAATCAGGAGGCGGAACGTTTGTCGTGACACGAGGTGTCTATTTGCTCAACGGTCCGCTTGAGCTTATCAGCAATCTGACGCTTCAATTAGAAGAAGGAGCGACGATAAAGTTTTCGCCTAATCCCGCATACTATCCGCTTGTTTCCACCTCGTGGGAAGGCACATGGGTTAACAACTACTCACCATTTATTCGCGGGTATCAACTGTCGCACGTGAAGATAACGGGCAAGGGAACAATAGACGGCAATGCCGCCACGACATTCAGCACGTGGAAGCGGCTTCAGGAGGCGGACAAACAAGAGTCGCGCCGTATGAATCACGAGGGAGTTCCGAGAGAGGAAAGGAATTTTGGACACGGTCATTATCTCCGTCCTCAACTCATGCAGTTTTATAAGTCTTCAAATGTTACTATAGAGGGTGTCTTTATCACCAATTCACCTTTCTGGTGCATACATTTGCTCGAATGTGACAATGTTATTCTCAGGTCATTGAGGTATTCAGCCAAGTTGGTCAATAATGACGGTATTGACCCGGAGTGCTCGTCGAACATGCTGATAGAGGATATAGATTTTGACAATGGTGATGATAATGTTGCCATCAAAAGCGGACGTGACCATGACGGAAGGTCGGTGGGCAAGGCTTCGCACCACATTATCATTAGGAATTGTCGTTTCAAGGGTTTGCACGGCGTGGTGATAGGCAGTGAGATGTCCGCGGGCGTTCATGACGTATGGGTGGTGGATTGCGTGGCTTCCGGTTATTGCAAGCGAGGTATCTACATCAAAACGAATCCAGACAGAGGCGGATTCATTTCGAATATCTATGTCCGAAACACCCACTTTCAAGAAGTGGAGGACTTGCTTTATGTCACATCAATGTATGCCGGTGAGGGGGCGGATAACGATAAATATACGGACATACATGACATACATGTTGACAACCTCACGTGTGAAAAGGCTCGACATGCAGCAGTTGTGATACAAGGAGTTCCGCAACAACAGCCTTATAACTTGACGCTCTCGAATGTTCAAGCAAAGGAGGCTCTTATCGGATTGTCCATCAACAATACGAAAGGGGTTGTCTTGAATAATTGTAATCTTGGAGGTGTTGTCAATTATGCCCCAACGACAGCGAAATAGTTTTATTTGCAAACGTTGAAAAACGTATCTTTGTAACATGAGCAGAAGTTTTTTTCTTGTAGGTCTTGTGTTTTTCCTCATCACGATTGCAGCGCAAGCGCGTAAGGGTGATACCACTCTGTCTGGGAATGGAGGTATGACAGAAGCGGAAAGCGAAGAAACGGAGGATGAAGCGGAGGAGGCGGTAACGATGGAAACGGTGGAGGCGGAGTTGCAGAGGGAAATGGAAGAAGAGGACAGGTTGAAAAGAGTCAAGCGGTCGAGGAAGATGTTGAGAAAGGCGGTGAAGAGAGGTTCGCAAGGTGACGTGACGGAGGCGGTGGCGATGCTGAATGAGGCGATAGCCTTGGACAGCACGAATGCAAGGGCATATTATAACAGGGCATTCGCGCGGACATTAAATTCGGACACGAAGGGAGCAATTAAAGACTATACGAAAGCGATAGAGTTAGATTCAATGTTGGTTTCAGCCTACCTGAACCGCGGTTTAAGCTATGCGGAGGTGAATGATAACTTGGCGGCAATAAGTGATTTCGACAAGGTGATAGAGCAGGACAGTAGCAATGCGATAGCGTATTATCAGAGAGGGGTGGCACACTATTTGCTTTTGCATTATGACACGGCGATGACGGATTATGACAGGGCGTTGGAGTTGGACACATGTTACAGTGACGCATATTATAACAGGGCTGTGTTGAAGACAAAGGAAGGGCGTCTGGAAGAAGCGTTGGCGGATTATGACTTGGCGATAAAATATAATCCGAATGACGCGGATTTTTATAATAACCGAGGCAATGTGAAATACGCCCTGAAAAAATATAAGGCGGCGATAGGTGATTACAACAAGGCTTTGTATATAGATGACACAATGGGACGGACGTACACGAACAGGGGAAATGCACATTATATGTTGAACGAGAGGCGTGAAGCGTGTCGGGACTGGGACAAGGCACGAAAGCAAGGATATGCGTTTACGGAGGAGGATGAAAGGTTCCTGTCAAAGACTTGTAAATAGTAGGCAATGAAGATTCGTGAATGGAGAAAAAAGAAAGACTAAAAAAATGAAGGTCATGAAAAAAATCTTGTTTTTGTTGGTAATGGTTGTTCCCTTTGTGACAGTGACGGGGGAGACAATGGAGGAGTATGTCGCAAAGGCGAAAGGTCATGCGCAGTATGGTGACTATCAAGGTGCCATCAAGTTGTATGACGCCGCAATAGCGATGAATACGGCGAATGGTCCTTTGTATGTGGAGCGCGGGTTGGTGAAACAAATGAAAGGGGACAAAAAGGGTGCGTTGATAGATTTGGACATGGCTGTGATTTTGGACTCGACGAATGTGAGAGCCTTTAATTGTCGTGGTACGGTATTGATGGATATTGGTAATTACAAGGCGGCGAAGGAGGATTTTGACAAGGCGTTGGAGTTGTTGCCGACGTATGGGAACGCATATATCAATAGGGGAAAGGTAAAGGTGATGATGGGTGACACGACAAGTGCGTGCGTGGATTTCAGTAACGCCATGCTGTATGGTAAGGCGAAGTACGGAGAGGAACTGAAGCGCAAGTATTGCGTTCGTTAATGAGGACCGGAGGTATGGAAGAGAAAAAAATAAAGGCATTAGAATACTTTGAATTAGGGAATAATTGCGGACAGAGTGTTGCCATGGCATTCGCAGACGAAATGGGGTTGAGCGAGGAGCAAGCGCAAGTCGTGACAAAAGCCCTTGGAAGCGGCATGGGCGGTCAAGGGGAAATATGCGGAGCGATGGCGGCGGCTGCGATGGTGATAGGAGCAAGGGAAAAGGGTTCGAAAGCAGAGGTGTACAAAAAGATAAGGGAAGCGGGTGACGCTTTCAGAAAGACGTTTGGCGGGCATATTAGATGTGAAGAAATCTTGAAGGAGGACAGGGTCGCTCAATATCAATCAGAACAGAGCCTGGAGGGGCATTGGGGGGATTTCTTGTCTCGCCGTCCGTGTGCCGCATGTGTTGCCAAGGCGGTAGAGGTGCTTATGGAGAACAAGTAGAAGCGGTATTTTACAAGAAATAAAGATGATAGTTTGCATAGCGGAAAAGCCAAGTGTAGCGGGAGAAATAGCGCATGTGCTGGGTGCGAACGAGAGAAAGGATGGATATTATGAAGGAAACGGCTATCAAGTGACGTGGACGTATGGGCACTTGTGCGAATTGAAGGAACCAGGAGAATACACCGGGGATTGGGGACGATGGAATTTGCATTTCCTGCCCATGATTCCTTCAAGATTTGGAATAAGACTGAAACGAGACAAGGGCGTGTCACGTCAGTTTGATGTGATCAAGCGTTTGTTTTTATCGGCATCGGAGATTGTGAATTGCGGTGATGCCGGTCAAGAGGGGGAGTTGATACAACGATGGGTGCTTCAGATGACGGGAAGCAAGGTTCCCGTCAAGAGGTTATGGATATCTTCGTTGACGGAGGATGCCATACGTGGCGGGTTTGAGGCGTTGAAGGGGTCGGCGGAGTATCAGCACTTGTATGAGGCGGGGTTGTGCAGGGCGATAGGGGATTGGCTTTTGGGCATGAACGCGACGCGATTATACACGATGAGGTTCGGGAGTCGGGGGCAGATATTGTCGATAGGTCGCGTGCAGACGCCGACGTTGTCGTTGGTCGTAAAACGAGACCAAGAGATTGAGAACTTCAAGGTTGAGAAGTATTGGGTCATAGAAACGAGGTATCGAGACGTCATTTTCAGCGCGGAAACGGGAAGGATTCGGAATGAAGATGATGGTAAAAGTGAGGTGGAGCGTTTGAAGGAATTCCCATTCACCATTACAAGTGTCGAGAAGAGAATAGCGAAGGAAGCCGCTCCGAGGTTGTATGACTTGACGTCGTTGCAAGTGGATTGCAATAAAAGTTACGGTATGAGCGCGGAGGAGACGTTGCGCTTGATTCAAAGTCTGTATGAAAAAAGATTGGCGACTTATCCGCGCGTTGACACGACGTATTTGAGCGAGGACATTTATCCTAAGGTGCCAAGCATTATGGAGGGCGTGGAGCGCGCGGGGTACGCCCAGGAGGTAGGACCGCTCAGGAAGGGTAAGTTGCCAAGGAGCAAGAAGGTTTTTGATGATAGCAAGGTAACTGACCACCATGCTATAATTCCTACGGGTGACACTCGTTCATCCATGGATGAACAAGAAAGAAAGGTATATGATAAAGTGGTGCGTCGTTTTTTGAGTGTTTTCTATCCGGAATGTGAAAAGGCGGTGACGAAGGTGGAGGGGAAGGTCGGGGACATCACGTTCAAGACGACAGGCGCGCAGGTGGTGAAAGAAGGTTGGCGCGCCGTGTATGCCAAGGGTTCATCACGTCAGGAGGAGGAGGAAAAGGACGAGGGCGAAACGAAGGTGTTGCCGGAATTTGTGAAAGGAGAAACAGGTGAACACGCGCCACATTTGGCAGAAAAAGAGACAACGCCTCCGAAACCCTATACGGAAGCGACGTTGTTGCGCGCGATGGAGACGGCGGGAAAGGATGTGGAGGATGCCGAGGCGCGTGAGATGTTGAAGGAAAACGGTATCGGGAGACCTTCGACGAGAGCCGGTATTATAGAAACGTTGTTGAAACGAGGGTATATAGAACGTGGCGGAAAGGGAAGGGGAAAGAAATCGCTGTCGGCGACGGTGACGGGAAAGGCGTTGATAGGGACGATAAAGGACAAGAGGTTAAAGAGCGCGGAGTTGACGGGGGTATGGGAGAAGAAGTTGCGAGAGATAGAACACGGGAGGTATTCAGCCCAAGCGTTTTTGGACGAATTAAAAAGAATGGTGACAGAGATTGTGGAGGAAGGCAAGCGAAGCGAATCAACGCGATTGGGGGTGGCGGACAGTCTGGTCACTGAAATGCGGAAGGCGTCGAAACGGAGAAGACAGACGAAAATGAAGGAAGAGAAATCCGCGTTGGCAAAGCGGATGGAGCGAGCGGCAAGGGGACAAGAGGGTGAGACCTGTCCGAAGTGCGGAAAGGGTATCGTCATAAGGGGACACACGGCGTACGGGTGTTCACGATGGAAGGAGGGGTGTGACTGGCGCAAGCTTTTTTTTAGCGATGAGGGATGAGGGAGGAGGAAAGGCGGCTTAGTCAGTGACGGCTTTGAAGCTGAGGTCAAGGCTTTTGACGGAGTGGGTGAGGGCGCCAACGGAGATGAAGTCGACGCCACATTCGGCGTAGGAGCGGATGGTGTCGATGGTAATGCCACCACTGGATTCCGTTTCCGCCCTTCCGGCAATGATTTGAACGGCGGTGCGCGTGTCTTCGACATTGAAGTTGTCGAGCATGACGCGGTCGACGCCACATTGTAAGGCTTCGTTCAACTCATCAAAGTCGCGGACTTCGATTTCTATTTTGAGGTTTTTCCCTTTTTCTTGGCAGTAATGTTTGGCGCGTGTAATGGCGTTTGTGATGCCGCCGGCGAAGTCGACATGGTTGTCTTTGAGAAGAATCATGTCGAAGAGTCCGATGCGGTGGTTGGTGCCGCCGCCAATGCGGACGGCTTCCTTCTCAAGAAGTCGAAGGCCCGGTGTGGTCTTGCGGGTGTCAAGGACTCTTGTGTTTGTCCCTCGAAGAAGTTCGACGTATCGATGGGTGGTGGTGGCGATGCCACTCATTCGTTGCATGATGTTGAGCATGAGTCGTTCGGTTTGCAGGAGCGAGAGGACTCGTCCTTCAACAATGAAGGCGATGTCACCCTTTTTGACGGGTTCTCCATCATGAATGAACACTGTGACTTTGAGTTCGGGGTCGAAGGCGTGGAAGATTTCTTTGGCGACTTGGACGCCAGCAAGGATGCCGTTTTCTTTGACGATGAGTTGTTGTTTGCCCATGGCGTCAGGGGGGATGCAGGAGAGGGAGGTATGGTCTCCGTCGCCGATGTCTTCGGCGAACCAATATTTGATTTGTGATTGATAAGAAAGCATAGCGAAGAATGATGATGAATAATGAACAAAGATAATCATTTCCGCGAAATGAGAAGGGAAGGAATGACGGAAACTCATTGTTGTTGTTCAATTCGTAGTTGATAGATATAAAGTCCGTGTCCGTCAAGAATCTCTCGGATAAGATAGGAGGCTTTGTAGTCACCGTTTTGCGTTTGAAGTTCGCCTATGGTATAGGAAGAATTGCCTTTTTGCTCTTGGACAAGAATTTTGAAATTCACGACGTTATTTTTCCGGAAGAATATGGTCAAGATGCCTTGCGCTTGCGACTTGGAGACGATGTTATTGATGCCGGGAACGGAGAGTTCGACCCTCTGGTTGAAGAGGGCTGATAATCGAGGCGCGTCGTTCTGATTGAAAGCGTTGATGACGATTGTGTCAAGATTGTCGTCAGCGAAGACACAGGACGGGTCGCAAAGGCGTCCGAGCAAAAAAAAGAGGAGTATGAACCGGAAGGGTTTTGGCATAGATGGTGTTGTGAAAAGGGGACGTAGGACGGGTTGTAAACGCGTTTCCCATAAAAGTTCTCAAACAATGTGCCAAACACGGAATGTTGAATGATTAAGAATTGTAGATGTTTGATTTATCTTTACTTTTGTAGGGAAAAAAGTTCAAGATTTGAAAACGTTATTGTTATTGATAGGAAAGACGACAGAGAGATATATGTCGGAAGGAGTGGAAGAGTACGTGGGGCGCTTGTCGCACTATATTGATTTGAGGGTGAAAGTATTGCCAGATTCAAACAACACGAAGTCGCTCACGACGGAAGAGCGAAAGGAACGCGAAGGACAAGCTTTGTTGAACGAGATAGAGGAGAAGGATGATGTGGTTCTTCTTGATGAACGCGGGGAGGAATATACATCGGTTGAGTTTGCACGATTTTTGCAGAAACGATATAACATGGGTCGGCGCAGGTTGGTATTTGTGATAGGAGGCGCATACGGCTTCTCAAAGGCTGTCCAGTCTCGCGCGGACGCGAAGGTGTCGTTGTCACGGATGACGTTTTCACACCAGATGGTGCGATTGATTTTCGTAGAGCAATTGTATAGGGCAAATACGATTATAAAGGGAGAACATTATCATCACGAATGATGAGGAGCGAAAGAAGAAAGATGAGTTTTTGGAAAGGACACAAGTTGTATTGTGTATTGCTTGTAGTGTCGTTGTTGTTGGCATTAGGGTTGAGATTGGTGTATGAAGGAGTTTCTTCAAGAATGTCGGTGAATGATTTTCAGAAAGTCTTCACGGAGCGGTATGTAGAAGCACAGCGTGAATTACGTAGGTTGCCAGAAGTGGTTTTTGCACGAGGATCGAGTGAGAGGGAGCGATTGGAAACGAAAGCAAGTAAGTCTCATATAACGTATTGCTTGTATCGATACGGGCGTCTCGCATATTGGTCTGACAACAGGATGCCTGTTTCTCAATGGGAGGATGTGGACATGATGTCACCCGGCGTGGTGAAGATTGGAAACTATTACTGTTTTCCATTGACTATGTATAGGGGAGGCAATACGTCTGTGGCGTATATTACGATGAAGACGGACTATCCCGTAAAGTCAAGTTACTTGCAAGATCATTTTATAGACGGATTCAATATGGATGCGTCGGTTTCGTTTTGTGAGGGAGACGCAAGGGATGCCAATGCGGTGTTCTCGCCAGACGGAAGGTATTTGTTCTCGTTGGATAAATCGACGCCGGGAAGGTCACCGAGCGAATGGATGTTGTGGCTGTCGTTGGCGGCGGGGTGTATATTCTTGTTTCTGATATTGAAAGCAATAAACGAGTCTTACCGCTGGTTGTTGAGGCGGGAACGTATGCCGTTGTGGTATTTCCTGTTGGTATTGGTTGTGGTAGAGATGATTGCATGGGGAGTGTTCTTGTCGGGGGTGGTTTATGAAGCGGTGCCCATTGATTTGTTTTCACCAATGTATTATTCCACGAATTTAGGGATGACGTCGTTGGGGCAGTTTTTGTTTTTCGCGGGTTTGTTTTTTTACGAGGTTTATTTCTTTTTTCGTCATGGAGTCATTGGAGGTGACGCGAAGTATAGGACGTTGACATTTATTGGCCTGCACGTTATTTCGGTAGCGTTGTCGGCTGTCTTAGTGATGATGATAGGAGATGTCGTGTTGAATTCGACGATGAGGCTGGATGTATATCAAATTTCGGACATATCGGTCTATGGTATTATCACAATATTGTCGTTCTTCTTGCTTTCGAGCGCTCTGTTGTTGATTCGTTTCGGCTTGTCCTTGTATTATGTTCGTCAGGAGAAAGGACGGAGTGGTGTGAAATTTTTCGTGTTGTCGAACGCGGTGGTATCATTACTCGTTTTGTTGTTGACTTTAGGTTATGAAGGGGTCTATGGATTACTGATAATCTATGTTGTATCAATGTCGATTGTTGACGCTTCTGCCATTTATTTCTACAAAAGACGAGCATATTCGACAATGGCGTTGGATTCAGTTCCGATTTCAGTTATATTGGTTTTGATATCGTTGTTTTCTGTTTTTGTGGTGATGGTCAGCAGTTCGAGAACAGACTTGAGGCGAAAACAATTGTTCAAGGACGTGGCACAAAGTATTGAGTCAGATGAGTTTTTCTCAAGGGATGTCGCATCAGAGATGTTTTTGGCTCGTTTGGACAGGAAGATAGGCAAGGACGAGTATATAAAAGCGTTGTTTAGCAAGACGGATTCCGTATGTCCGGATTCGATGAGGGAAGGAAATGTCGCGGATTATATCACGCATGCTTATCTGCGCGAGTCTCCGTCAAATTTTCTCTTAAAGGCACATTATTATCCGACGGATAGTACAGGAAGATCGTCGAGTTCATCGTTTAAGCGCTACTCAAATATCGTAGCAAAGAGTATTCCGTTGGTTGGTTCTCGTTTTGTCTATTGTCGAGGAAGGTTTTCTCAAGCTGACTACATGGCATATATGCCATTGGAGGATGGTGTTCTTTTCTTAGAGTTTTTTCCAAAGGATGTGTTACATAGTTATTCGTTTCCCGATAATTTTCTTTCAGAGAAGCAAAATAGTGACTATTCGCTACATCATTACTCGTTTGCGCGATACATAAACGGTATGTTGGTGATGCGGAGCGGACGTTATCGCTATCCAGAAGACGACGGCTGGCTGCGTAGTGGTGTGACAGGTGGAGAGAATGAGTTCAAGATGAAGCATCACTCACATTACGTTTATCGTGCATCAGACGGCTCGTTGATAGTGATTTCGGAATTCGAACGCATTTCGTCGTTTTCACTCATCTTCTTCTGGTTGACGAATTTTATAATTGCGATTATAAGTGCCGTGGTATTTCTTGTGATAAAGTCATTTGTCGCATATTTGTTTTCTAAGAGGCAAAGAAGATCATGGGGAATAGTAAGGACGCAGCAAGTGGTGTTTACGTCGTTACTATTTTTGACCGTGGTGTCGATAGAATTTATTTTCTATTTCTACACGAGTTCTTTGTATCAGTCACGGCACGTGGCTCAACAGGAGTCACGAACCCGTTATGTCCAGAAGTATTTGCAACAAGCGTTTACTGAAACGGCGGGGTGGGGTGACTCTGGGGAATTTGATTTGGCATATTTGCTCGAGGATGTTTCTTCAACGTTTGAGACGGATATCAATCTGTACAATGCAAACGGTATTTTGGTGGCATCGTCGCAACCAGTGATGCGAGAGAACGGACTTGTTCCGCAATATATCAATCCAATCGTTTTTGGAATGGGAGAGACGCGTACGAGCGTGATTACCGAACAGCTCGGTACGATGGACTACTTCTCAAGTTATGCGCCCATATATGGTCGAAAGCATCAGGTTGTAGGCTATTTTAATATTCCAAGTGCCGTAAGTAATGCCATCATGCAACGTGAAATATCGGACTTGATGGCAGTCGTACTTGGTGTCGGATTGTTGGTGACTATTCTTTTATATATCTTGATTTCGACGCTTAACAGCAGGCTGACTCGACCGTTGAATCAACTTGCATCACGTCTTGCGGAATTGAATATCAAATCACCGAACAAACGACTACAATATGAACGGCAAGATGAAATAGGTCTGCTCGTAAAACAATATAACGTGCTGGTTGCTCGTCTTGATGATGCGGTAGAACAGTTGTCGCAAGCGGAACGAAAGTCAGCCTGGAAACTCATGGCGCGTCAGGTAGCACACGAAATAAAGAATCCTCTAACGCCTATAAAACTGAATTTGCAAATGATGCAGAACATGCTGGCTAACGGGAAGACAGACGCTTTTGCTGAGTATTTCAAACAGCACGTTCCTTCACTGATAGAACAAATAGATGGTCTGGCTCGTATTGCGACCTCGTTCTCGGATTATGCGAAAATGCCAGATGCCGTTCGGGAGCGAGTGAGAATATTCTCAATTCTCAAAACAGTGAAAGAAACAGCGTCACGAAACGAATTTGGCGTTCAGATTGAATTGGTGACACAGGCAGATGAAAATATGATGGTCTATGCGGATAGAAATCAGTTGCTCCAAGTATTCAATAATCTTGTGAAGAACGCCGAACAATCGATACCGCAGGATCGAGAAGGTAGGGTTGTTATCACCTTGGCAAAGCAAGGCGAGGACGCTGTGGTGAATGTTCGGGACAACGGATGCGGCATAGCGGAGGAAATTAGAGAAAGAATATTCATGCCTAACTTCACGACGAAAAATTCGGGTATGGGGCTTGGACTTGCTATCGTGAAAACGATAGTGGAGACGAACGGAGGAACGATAAGTTACGAGACTCAAGAAGACGAAGGGACAACGTTCACGGTGCATATTCCATGCTTAGAGTCGTAATATTAAAAAGAAAAGTAAAGTGTCAGCAAGCAAATCAAAAAGGGGATTTTCAAAAGAGAACTTCGCGGGGAAGGTTTTTTTTCTGTTGTTGAAAGTGTTATTGTTGTTTCTCGTGTTTTCGTTATTTCAAATTGTCGTGTTGCGTTTTCTTCCCGTTTATCGTACGCCCTTGATGTATAGTCGTTGGATTCAAGAGGATTATGAAATAGAACATGATTGGGTACCATATAGCGAGATTTCGGAGAATATGGCTATTGCCATGGTCGCGGCGGAAGATGGTAACTTTATGAATCATAAAGGATTTGACCTTGATGCGCTCATGTCCGCCGCAAAACACAACGCTAAAGGCGGAAATGTGCATGGAGGCAGTACAATCAGCCAACAAACAGCAAAGAATGTCTTTTTGTGGCAAGGAAGGAGTTTTTTAAGAAAGGGACTTGAGGCTTATTACACCTTTCTTATAGAATTCTGTTGGGACAAGAAGAGAATCATGGAAGTGTATTTGAACTCGATAGAGTTCGGTCCTGGAATATATGGTGTGGAGGCGGCATCGCAGCATTATTATAATTGTAAAGCTTCGGAATTGACACAACGACAGGCGGAGTCATTGGCTGCTATTGTACCGTCGCCACTAAAAAGGAATCCTCTGCACCCGGATGCTGTCACATTGCGACATCGATACCGGTTGCATAAGGGTTTTAGCTATGTGAAAAGAAAAAAACTGTATCCGACACCTTAATCATTTTTCAGGTGTTGTCGATCAAAGTAGGCTCCGTGAGGTTCTTTGTCGCTTGCTTGGCGTTCGGCAGACCGTTGGTCGCGATCAGAGATGCATTGTTTGACGAACGCTTCCCATTCAGCTCGTGTTCCGTTGAATGTGTTTAGGTCAACAGCGTTTTGCGCTCCTGTGAGTCTTCCCTTGTGTGAGTGTTGCCAAAAGAGCCAATCTTTTATGGGTGGTGTTGCTTCAGCTGGGTTGATGAAAGAGCAAATCCATACTTTCTCGTCAGGAAAATATGGCTTGATATACTTGTGGAAAGTATTGCGGTTGCTGTAGAAAATAATGTCCTCGTCACGTTCCTTGCGTACGGTTTGGATGAAGGCTCGAATGTTGGTCACGATTGTTTGTCGATTCCATTTACCTCGGTTGCCATATTCTTCGATGTCAATGACTAACGGGAGATCAAATTTTTTTCCTTTGATTTGGCGAAGGAAGAATTTTGCCTGATCTGTGCCTCCGTATTGAAACTTGAAGAAATGGTAGGCACCGACATGAAGACCTCGTGCAGTGGCGTCCTTGTAATAGGTGTTGAATCGATTGTCGAACGCGCGTTCTCCATAGGCGGCAGTTCCCAAGGAAGCTCGCAGATAGACGAAGTCTAAGTCGCGCTTACTGTATTTGAGCAATTTGTCGAAATCAACGACACCTGTGTATTGTGAAATATCAATTCCCGTGACGGGGTAGCGTTGCTTGTCAATGTCAATGCCGTGAATTGTCGCACTATGGTGTCTGGCGCGCGCGCGGTGTCGTTTACGAGTGGGTGCGGCATCGATTGTGATAGACAATGCCAATAAAAGAATTAATGCACTGGAGATTTTTCTAAGAATAGCATTCATGTTTCTCTTCTCTTATTGATTTTCTTTTGCTAACAAGTCAATGTTGTCTCTCTCGCCAACAAGCCAAATGATATCGCCCGCACAAAGAGCCTCGTTGATGCCAGGTTTGATGAAATTGCCACCATCACGTTCAACGCCGACTATCATGCAGCGATAACGTTCGCGAACGTAACTGTTGACGATGGTTTTTCCGACAAAAGGAGAGGTGTCGCTGAGCACGAGTTGTTCGAGGATCATTTCACTGCTGTTGTCCACCAGTTCTTCAGCGGTTTGTTTGCTTATGTCGGTGTCAAAGTTTTTGAGTTGTTCATCAGTTCCCACCACGACAATTCTGTCACCGGGATATAGCATCTCCTTGCCATCAGGGATGTTGATATGGCGTTTGCCGCGGGTGATGGAAACCACGTTTATGCCATAGTTCTGTCGGATTCGGACATCCTTCAGTTCCTTGCCAATATTGGGGGAATCAGCACTGACTTCAAATTCGGCAAGATGCAGGTCTCTCTCCAAGAGTGATTTCGCAACTTTCTTGTAGCGTTCGCCCTCAACGAGAATCTTGCTGTTGTTTTCCTTGGCGTTCAAGTTGTCAATGAAGTGCCGTTCCATGGCAATGGAGCGGTTCTTGATGGGTTTGTTGAAGATAATGAAACAGAGGGTCAAGAAGGCAATGCCAATGAGCAAAATCCATCCCATGTTGAAGAGTGAAGAAAGGACAATGCCGACCAAGCCGATGCAAATGAGGATGCGAAGCACAATGATGCCAATGAGTAATCCCTTGTTGGTGTCCGTTTCTTGCATCAGGTGACGAATGGTTTTATTTTTCTTCACCAATACCGCGCGCATAAATGGTGCCATGGCACCTAGTGTAATGATGGCGGTAAGGATTCGTGCCGTGAAGTCCTTTCCTATGAGGTCAGACAAAAAAGGGTTCAGATATTTTAGCCCGAAGACAATGATGAAGAAAAGGATAGTAAGATGAAAGAGCAGAACCTTCGATACGGAAACAAGTAAGTCCTTGGTCTTGCTATTTGCGATGTGGGATGTAGCCTTGGGCGAGAATGAAAGTTTTCCGAGGATGTTGAGGATGCGTGGCGGACATTTTGCTGTGAACTTATCGTAAGCCCAATCGGTTCGTTTGATAATGAAGGGTGTGAGGAAGGTTGTTATTGCGCTGACAGTGACAATGGTGGGGTAGAGGTCAGAATTGGTGACTTTTAAGTTTTCTCCTAATTGGGCGATAATGAAAGCAAATTCGCCAACTTGCACTAAGGAGAATCCGCTCTGCATGGCGACTTTGAGAGGTTGCCCGGAAAAAATCATACCAATGGTGCCTAAACTTAGTTGGCCAACGACAACGGCAACGCTAATCAACAGGATAGGTAGCCAATTGTTGAGTAGTCCCATAGGATTGATCATCATTCCAACCGAGACGAAGAATACGGCTCCGAAAAGGTCCTTGAGAGGTTTAACGAGTCGCTCCATGCGTTTCTGTTCCATTGTTTCACCTAAGAGAGAACCCATGACAAACGCCCCAAGGGCGGAAGAGAAACCTGTTTTTGTCGCCAAAAGAACCATGGTGAAACAGAGAGCCACGCTCATGACGACGACAGTTTCATCGCTAAGCCATTTGCGCGCTTTTTCGAAGAACGTTGGCAATACGTAGATGCCGCAAACGAACCAAATCAAAAGAAAGGCAAAAAGCCTAACGATATCCATGATAAGAGCACTTCCCTCAATGTTGGACGAAATAGCCAAAGTGGAAAGTAAGACCATGAGGATGACGGCAAAAAGGTCTTCGACAATCAGAACGCCGATTACCAATCCGGCAAATTGGTGCTTCATCAGCCCCAAGTCTTCAAAGGTCTTGATAATGATCGTGGTTGAAGACATCGCCATCATGCCGCCCAAAAAAAGGCAACTCATGTGATCCCAACCGATGAGTCTGCCCGTAAAGTAACCAACCATCATCATGCCCAAGATGATGGTAAAAGCGGTGATGAAAACCGTACCGCCCATCTTGAACAATTTCTTGAAAGAAAAGTCAAGACCTATTGAGAAGAGAAGGAAGATAACCCCGATATCTGCCCAAGTCTTAATGTTTTCGGTATCGGTGATTTCAAAAAAATTCAGGGAAGGTCCGGCAATGATGCCAGCTAAGATGTAACCCAATATGACAGGTTGTCCAATGCGTTTGAAAATCAAGGTAATGACTCCTGCCAACATGAGAATAATGGCAAGGTCATAGATGAGTGACGGCAACGAGTCCATGAATGATACGGGTTCTTTTTGTCAAAAAAAATCTATGCAAATTTAGGTTAAATTTGCGTTATTGCGAAGCGAAAAAAGAACCTACTTGCAGTGGGATAGAATTTCTTCAACAATTTCCTCTTTCTCCTTTTCTCCGTTAATCCAAATGATGTTTGTGCCCCTCCGTTCCATGCCTCTAAGCCAAGTCATTTGTCGTTTTGCAAACTGATGAATGGCGATTTCGAGTTGCTTGTACATCTCGTCGTAACTAAGTTTGCCAATGCAGTGAAGCGTGACATACTTGTATTCCAAGCCATAGTAGATTAAATCGTCAGCGGTGATGCCTTGTCGCAGAAGGCGGTTCACTTCTTCAATTAGCCCATTCTCGAGCCGAAATTTCAGTCGTTGGCTGATGCGTTGACGCCTTGTCTCGCGGCTTATGTTGATGCCGAACACGATTGATTTCGGAGTTTGCAGTTTCCGCTCCCTGCAATCGGCTTGTACTTCTTCCTTGTGATTCATGATTTCGATGGCTCGCACCGCACGTGCCACGGTGTCCAACTTGTTGTGCGGCGTTCCCCCCTTCTCTTTCACAATGTCCTGAAGTTCTTGCAGGGACTTGTTTTTCAGTTGTTCACGTAACTGAGAGTCTTCCGCAACGGGGATGATTTCGTATCCCTTGATGACGCTCTCGACGTATAATCCCGTTCCGCCGCAAAGGATTGCCCTCTTGCCACGTTGGGTGATGTCGGTGAATGCCGCGTCAAAGTCTTTCACAAACTCAAACAGGTTGTAGCGTGTGCCGGCAGGAACAATGTCTATCAGGTGATAAGGAATGCTGACTGTCTGCCTCTCACCATGCTCGTTGATGGTCGTGACGGTATAGTCGTCCAAGTCCTTGCCCGTGCCGATATCCATGCCACGATAGACCTGTCGGGAATCTCCGCTGATGATTTCCGCGCTTAATCTTGCCGCCAATCGGGTCGCAACAGACGTTTTGCCGCAAGCCGTCGGACCGACAATGCATATCAACTCGTCGTTTTTCATTGTTCTATGCGGTTTTTCTTATAGTGACTTATCGTATAAAGATGCCAATGGGCATTGGATAGGAAGCAGCAAATAGCACCCACAAGAAACACGTAAGAGAACGTCGTCCTGTCCGCCATCATTCCTCCCGCTAACATGCCAATGCCAATGCCCGCATCCCAAGTGGTCATGTAGGTGGCGGACGCTGTGCCACGCTGGTCGTGTCTTGCCAAATTCACAAAGAGCGTGTTCATAGCCGGGAAAATAAGTCCATACCCCCATCCTGTGAGTAAGGCCGAAAAATCGAAAAGCAAATGACGGACAAATTGGTTATCGATAGTAAAACCTGTCATGGAAAGCAATAGTATGCTGGCGGCGGCACCCCAACTGCCAAATGAACAAACTCCTATTAGTCGTCCTCGGTCAACCCATTTCCCACCAACGAATCGGGAAAAGATAATGCCTATGCCCATGCACAAAAAATATGTTCCGGTTCCCCTGCCCAGTCCCAATTGTTCGCTGTAGAGCGCAATGTAGCTGGTTATCATTCCATAGGGAATCGCCAAAAGCAGCATGTTCACTCCGGCGGGAAGTCCTTTGAGCAAAATGAAGCGGTCCAAAGACAGCAGGTTGTTGTTTTTGACTTTCTGGGTGGAAGAAACCGAAAGGTCTTTTTTCCTGTTATTCTTGACAAATGATCCTGAAATCAAGGCTGCGAATGCGCTTGCGCCTGCCAAGAGAAAAACCGTGGTGTATGTCCAGCGTTCATGAATCCAAATCGCAGTCATCGGTCCGATTGCCATTGCGACATTATTCATGATTCCATACATGCCAAGTCCTTCTCCCCGTCGTTCGCTGGGCGTGATGTCAATCACCAATGTGTTAGCACTGACCGCCAACACGCCTAACGCCAAGCCGTGGGCCACTTGCAACACTGTGAAACTGATGATGCCACCTGCCAAAGGGTAGCCAACAAAGATGACGGCAAATGCCAAAAGCGAAGAGAGGTAAAGCCTTCGGCGGTCAATGCTGTCTGCCAAATAACCACAGAAAGGACGTATCAACATCGTGCTGACCGAAAAACTGGCGAGTACGGTTCCTACTTCCGTCTTGTTTGCGTTCCACGTGTCAATGAGGTAAAGAGCGATGATTGGAACAAGAAAATAGCGACCGAATTGATAGAAGAAATTTGTGACACAAGCCGCAATGAAACTTGCGCTCCATAATTTAGTTCTTGTCGCCATGACCAAACGTCTTTTCGCAAAGTCTATCTTCTGCGTTTGCCACGAAATCCTCCGCGTCGCGCATCCTCATTGTTTCGGTCTCTCCAGCTTCCGTTTTTCTTCTTGTCCTCGCCTCGACCCTTGGCAAAGGCAACTTCAACATCCGTGTCTTGGAACGCATCGATGACTTTTTGCGCTGCCGATTCTTCCACGTCAAAGAAGGTGTAGCGCAGGCTGACATCGATATTTCCAATTTGGATGGATTTGTCACGGGTCATATCGTTCAGCATGCCCAAAAGATGTTTGGGATTCATGCCTTCCTTCTTTCCCATGTTGATTTTTAGGTGCGCCATTTTCACACCTCGTCTTTCGCGACCTTCACGTCTTTCGCCCGCAGTGCGTTTGTCGTCTTTGGTTCGTTCACGTTCCTTGCCACGTTCTTCGAAGTTCAGGTCACGAGCGTTTTTGTAGTAGTCCAAGAATCGATTGAACTCCAGAGAGACAAACCGACGGATAATTTCGCCTTTGTCCATCCATTCCAGCTTCTTCTCAATTTCTGGCAAAAGCGGGTCTAATTGTTCGCTTCGCACCTCGACCATCTCCATTCGCGAAATGAGATTAAAGAGTTGCTTCTTGCAAATGTCCAAACCGCTTGGGACGCTTTCTCGTTTGAATTCCCGTTGGATGACTTTTTCAATTTGACGGATACGGTATTTCTCCTTGCTATGAATGATGGCAACGGAAATGCCTTTCTTGCCAGCACGACCGGTTCTTCCGCTACGATGCGTGTAACTCTCTATGTCATCGGGAAGGTTGTAGTTGATGACGTGTGTGAGGTCGTTCACGTCCAGTCCTCGTGCCGCCACATCGGTAGCGACCAGAATTTGCAGGCTGTGCTCCCTGAACTTCTTCATCACCGCATCGCGTTGCGCTTGGCTCAAGTCGCCATGAAGCGAATTGGCGTCATAGCCGTCCTTGACCAAGTGGTCAGCCACGTCTTGCGTCTCTTGGCGAGTGCGGCAAAAGACGATGGCGTAAATGTCCGGGGTCATGTCAACGATGCGTTTGAGAGCTTCGTAGCGATCTTTTGCCGATACCATATAGTAAACATGTTCCACATTCTCGTTGCCGCTGTTACGGCTTCCGATAGTGATTTGTTCATGTTCTTTCATGTATTGGTTGGCGATGCGCTCAACGCTCTTAGGCATGGTGGCACTAAAGAGGAAAGTGCGGCGTTCTTCAGGAGTAGAAGAGATGATGGTTTCGATGTCTTCTTGGAAACCCATGTTGAGCATCTCGTCCGCCTCGTCCAGGACGAGGAATCGAATGGCCCCCACCTTGACTTTCTTCCGGTTCATCAAGTCGATCAGTCGTCCTGGGGTAGCGACAATGATCTGTGGCGTAATGTCTAATTGACGAAGTTGCGTGATGATGTTTTCTCCACCATAGACGGGAACGATTTTCAGTCCTTTCAGATACTTGCTGTAGTTCTTCAGGTCGTTGGAAATCTGAACGCAAAGTTCGCGTGTAGGCGCAATGATTAACGCTTGCGTCTCCTTTCGTTCTGTATCTATTTGGTCTAAGATGGGCAATCCGAAAGCGGCCGTCTTTCCCGTTCCCGTTTGTGCCAAACCGACCAAGTCTCGCGTGTCACCTTTGATGTAGGGAATGGCCTGTTCCTGAATGGGCATGGCAGAAACGAAGCCTAACTCGTTGATGGCATCGAGTAACTCTTGCCGAAGTCCTAATTCGCTAAATTCCATATAGTTGTTAGAAGTGATGTCATTAAAAATGCAAAGATACGAAAATTAGAACTTCAGGCGCAAACTAAAATTCAATTGTCGTGCGGTCAGGTAGTTGGGTACCGCATGTTGATAACCGTTCACGTCAGTAACCCAATAGTAAGAAGCGACATTTCGTAAGTCTAAAAGATTCATCACTTCGGCACCAAGGTTGATAGATTTCAGGACAGTCCAGACACCGCTCTTGTCAATCCAAGAGAAGTCGCCTTTGGCAATGACACGAGTAACGCCCATGTCAAGGCGACGATAAGATTTTCCTCGAATTGTGTTTTTGTCCGTGTGGACTACGGAGTTCGGTGCCCAGAATGGCAGTCCGTCTTCCCATACGGCTCTCAGGTGTATTTTCCACTTTGGAAAACGCGGCATGTAGTCTTGGAAGAAAATGGAAACGTTCCAGCGTTGTTCGTTGGGACGAGAGGTCCACTCCGTGGCGTCGTTTTTCTTCTCGCGACTACGCATGAGTGAGAGTGAGATCCAGGAGTCGGTGCCTGGGACAAACTCACCGTAGAGTTTCATGTCCAAGCCGGCGGTGTATGCTTTGGCATCGTTCTCGCCGCTGTAGATGATTTGGAGGTTGTTGACCGTGTAGGTCTCCACGTGATCGGACGGTTTGTAATAAAGTTCACCTGTGAGTTTGAAAGGGCGGTCGGCAACTTTGAAGAAATAATCAGTTCCCGCCACGAAGTGTAACGAACGTTGCGAACGGATGTCCTTGTTCAAAGTGACGACCGTGTTGTCATCGGCATCAAGTGAAAGCTTGCGAACTTCCTTGTAGAACGGACTTTGATAATAAATACCGGTGGAGAAACGGAAGTCCCAATTGGTAAGGGCTTTTGGGAAAAAGGCTATGGTGCCTCTCGGACTGATTATCCATTCGTCGTTCCAATTCCAATAGCTGAGACGAACGCCAAGTGCTGTGCTAATGGTTCCAAAGCGAGAAGATATCCGATTTTCGGTTTGAATGAAGTTCTCCAATCGGAAGCTGCTCATGGAGTGGTCGCTCCAAAGGTTTTTGTACGCTTTCAGGGCTGAACTTTGGTAGGGGAGACTGTAACCAGCGGAGTCACGCATTTCAAATTCCATTTCACTATCATCAATGGATTCATGCTTTAGTTGGCTTCCCCATCGGATTCGCCACGTGTTGTCGCCCCAAATCCCATTGTGGGAGAGGCTTGCGACCTTAACGTTAAGGCGATTTCGAGCATAGTTTCTGTAATTGCCGACACCCAACTCGGTGGATTGGCTAACACTGGTGGCAGAAGAGGCGTCGCCAATCCAATATTCGCCAGCAATGTCGTAGTTGACGCGTTCGTCGCTCATGTAGGCATTGGCGGTCAAGGAAAGGGCTAAACGTTTGTTTACCTTCCATGTGGCTCGAAGAGCTGCCATTTCGGTTTGGAACAAATCCTCCTCCTTGCCGTCGAAAAAGACCTTGAAAACATGCTGCTCGGCGAGAGTGCCGTAGGTGGTTGTTTGGCTCTCTGGAATGTTCGTATATGTATTTCGTGTCATGTTGGCTAAAAGGTCGAAAGACCAATTGCGCGAAGGACGAAATATCAAGTAGCTTTGGAAGTCCCAACACCGCTGGTCGTAGTCACCTTGCTTGTCAAGAGAGGAAAAAAGATAGTTGTTGGTTTTGTATCGCAGTCCATGCATTTGCATGAATTTCCCTTTTTGTGTCGCATGGCGAAGAAAGGCGTCTCCTCCTAACAAGTTGGCTGAAACACTTCCATTCATTCCAGGTTTTCCGCTGTCATCCTTGTATTGAATGTCTAACACGCTGGCGGTCTTGTCAGTGTATTGCGCACCGTATCCTCCCGCGGAAAACTCGACGCTTTGCGTCATTTCGCTGTTGATGATGCTGAGTCCCTCTTGTTCGCCCGTTCGGACAAGAAGAGGTCTGTAAACTTCGATGCCGTTGATGTAAACGCAGTTTTCGTCAAAGTTTCCGCCGCGGACACTGTATTGGTTAGAGAGTTCGTTGCGGTTGCTCACGCCAGCCTGTGTCGTCAACAGGCGTTCGACCGAGGCATGGGTGCCCATTGTGTTTTCCAATGCGGAGAGATCAAGGCGGGAGTTGCTTGTGCCTTGTTTTTGAAGGGCTCGCACTTCCACTTCATGCAGTTCATGGCTCTCATCTTTTAGAAAAACGAATTTTTGAAATTCGTTTTTTTCAAACGGAACGGCGACCTTTTCAACTTTGCATCCCATCATGGAGAAAACGATGGTGTCACCTTCATTGAAATGGAGGTCGAAGTATCCGTCTTCGCGTGTGAGGACGCCGTGGTCCGTGCCTTGTACGGAAACGCTTGCCCAACTCGCTGGCGACTTGTCTGGGGCGTAGACGTAGCCGTATATGCGATGCTTGGCCTGCAAGGGCAGCGCGACCATCAAGAAGACCACAATCGTATGTATCAACGTTTTGGCTGGCATCAACGGCAAATTTAGCAAAGTCGTTTTTTCACCCTATCGACAAATTCAAAATTCTTCATTCCCCATCGTGGGGCGATGAGGTATTCTGATGGCACTTGCGACACGAATCGTTCGACGCAGATGTCGTTGTTCAGTCGGCTAAGGAATTGAACGACCATGTCGATGTACGCGTCCAAGGAGAAAAGTGTCCCCACGTTTTCTCCCTTTTCATATCTCTGTGCCAAGCGAGTTCCTTTGACAATCTGCAGTTGGTGGAGTTTGACGATGTCCGGTTTCAAAGCGTTCATGTCATCCGCCATGTTGAGCATCATTTCGTGGCTTTCGCCCTCCAAGCCTAAAATCAAATGTACGCAAGTTGTAATGCCCCTACGTTTTGTTTCAGACACGGCAAGGCATGCCGTGGCGTAGTCATGTCCGCGGTTGATGCGACTCAACGTCGCGTCGTGCGTGCTCTCCACACCATACTCGACCTCGATGAAGTACCCCCGTTCTTGTAGTGATTGAAGGTAGTCCAGCCACTGCTCGCTTACGCAGTCCGGACGCGTGGCGATGACAAGACCTATGACACCGTCAACGTTAAGCGCTTCCTCGTAGAGGGGCTTCAGCCGCTCCACTTCGATGCGGATGCCACCGTCTCCGTTCTTGCCCGCTCCGTGGAAGTAGCTCCCACTATAGTCTTGAAAGTAGGCTAAATAACGTTGGGACGGATATTTGTGTCTGAAAAAGGACTTTCCTTCCTCCAGTTGTTGCGCAATGGGTTTATCCTTATGGCAATAAGGAGGTGTGAAAGACTCGTTTGAGCAGTAAGTGCAGCCTCCAAAAGCAAGTGTTCCATCACGATTTGGACAACCAAAACCGCCATTGACGGACAGTTTTTGTATTCGTCCCTCGCCCAAATGCTTTTTGATCCACTCACTGTAAGGCAAGTACATGCTTGGAATCAGTAACTCTCGTCCGCATTAGGAAATGAATTGCCCTTGACATCCTGAATGTAGTTTCCGACAGCGTCGGTGATGATGTCGCCTAAGTTGGCGTAGGTGCGGACAAATCGAGGTTTTTTGAAATCAGCACAATCCATGCTTAACATGTCGTTCACCACCAGTACTTGTCCGTCAGTGGCGTTGCCGGCACCAATGCCTATTGTTGCCGCTTTGACGTTTTGGGTTACTTTTGATGCCAATGCAGCAGGAATCTTCTCAAGGACAATGGCAAAACAACCTAACTCGTCCAAAATCTTGGCATCGCTAAGTAGTTTTTCCGCTTCCTCTTCGTCCTTGGCGCGAACGGTGTATCCGCCAAACTTATTGATGCTCTGTGGCGTCAATCCCAAGTGCGCGCAGATGGGTATGCCCGCGCTTAAAATCTTCTTTACACTTTCCGCAATCTCTATTCCTCCTTCCAATTTTAATGCGTCCGCTCCGCTCTCCTTCATGATGCGAACGGCGCATTCCAATGCGAGGTCCGCATTTCCTTGATACGTTCCGAATGGCATATCTACTAAAACCAACGCCCGCTTTACCGCCCTTGCCACGCTAGACGCATGGTAAATCATTTGGTCAAGAGTGATAGGTAGTGTTGTGTTGTAGCCTGCCATAACGTTTGCGGCGCTATCACCAACAAGGATGGCGTCAATGCCCGCTTGGTCAACGATGCTCGCCATCGTGTAGTCATAACTTGTCAGCATGCTGATGCGCTCGCCACGCGCTTTCATCTCCCCGAAGCGTTTGGTGGTAACCTTGCGTGGGTCAGAAACGATATATTTCGACATGATAGGAAATAATGTTCAAGTCAGAAAAGGAAAAAATCATTACGGCATTACTGATTATTGCCATAATGATTTTATTTTGTGTGATTCGCTTGGGGTTCGAACCCAAGACCCCATCCTTAAAAGGGATGTGCTCTACCTGCTGAGCTAGCGAATCGATTTCGTTAAGGTTATATCCCAACTCTTTTTTGCGGGTGCAAAGGTAATGATTTGTTTGGAAAAAGAAACTATGAACATGAATTTATTTTTTTGATGTTTCGTTTTTGCGTAAAAATAAAAAGAGAAAGAAGGAATGCCCCTATAAAAATTGCTATATTTGCGGTTAACTAAAAAGAACGAATGGAGAGGTGGTTTGATAGAAGGGTAAGCGCACAAAATCTTTAAAAATAACATATTTACAGTTGAATCAATGAAAGTTCTCGTAGCAACAGAAAAGCCGTTTGCAAAGGCAGCCGTAGAAGGTATTAAATCAACGCTTGAAAAGGCGGGTCATCAGGTTGAATTGCTTGAAAAATATACAGAGAAGCAGCAGTTGTTGGATGCCGTGGCAACAGCGAATGCGCTTATCGTTCGTAGTGACAAGGTTACGGAAGAGGTTATAAATGCCGCTCCGAACTTGAAAATCGTGGTGCGTGCGGGTGCTGGTTATGACAATATTGATCTTGACGCCGCAACAAAGGCAGGTGTAGTTGTCATGAACACACCAGGTCAGAACGCTAATGCCGTTGCGGAACTTGTCTTTGGTTTGTTGGTGTTTGCCGTTCGTAATTTTTACAATGGAACTTCGGGAACGGAGTTGAAAGGAAAGAAACTTGGTATTCAGGCTTATGGAAATGTAGGTCGAAATGTAGCACGGATCGCAAAGGGATTCGGCATGGAAGTGTTCGCTTTCGACGCATTCGTTCCTGCAGAAAAGATACAGGCAGAAGGCGTGACGCCGGTTGCTAAGGTTGAAGACCTTTACGCATGTGATGTGGTATCGTTGCATATTCCAGCAACGGCAGAAACAAAGAATTCAATTAATTATGCCCTCATAAGCCGTCTTCCAAAGAATGGTATCCTCATCAATACGGCTCGAAAAGAAGTGATTAATGAAGAGGAGTTGTTGAAGGTGTTTGCTGATCGTCCAGATTTCAAATATGTCGCTGACATCGCTCCTGACTGCAAGGAAGAAATCGCGGAAAAGTATGGAGATCGTTTCTTCGCCACTCCTAAAAAGATGGGTGCCCAGACGGCAGAGGCAAATATCAATGCCGGTATTGCGGCGGCTAATCAGATAGCTGATTATTTTGCCACTGGAAATGAGCGTTTCCGTGTGAACAAATAAGAAATAACCTTAAAACAGCACGTAATGGCAATTGTTAAACCGTTTAAGGGCCTTCGTCCTCCGAAAGAGTTGGTGGAGGAGGTTGAGTCTCGTCCATACGATGTGTTGTCGTCCGAAGAAGCACGAGAGGAGGCCGGAGACAATGAAAAATCCTTGTATCACATTATTAAACCAGAAATCAACTTTCCGAAGGGAACGTCGGAATACGATCCTCGGGTCTATGATGAAGCGGCACGGCAATTTGCAAAATTTCAGCAGAAGGGCTGGTTGGTGCAAGATGAAAAGGAGCAGTATTACATTTACGCTCAAACCATGAACGGCAAAACCCAATATGGGTTGGTCGTAGGTGCGTACGTGAATGATTATATGACAGGGGTCATCAAGAAACATGAATTGACACGCCGTGATAAGGAAGAAGACAGAATGAAGCATGTTCGTGTGAATGACGCAAATATTGAACCTGTGTTCTTCGCTTATCCGGATAATGTTACACTTGATGGGTTGATTAAGCGTTATGCCGCACAACCACCTGTTTATGATTTTATTGCGCCGATAGATGGATTTCGTCACCAATTTTGGATTATCAACGACGATGCGGACATTCAACTTGTGACAAGTGAATTTGCCAAAATGCCCTCGCTCTACATTGCGGACGGACATCACCGTAGTGCTGCCGCAGCCTTGGTAGGAGCGGAGAAAGCAAAACAGAATCCTAACCATACGGGTAAAGAGGAGTATAACTACTTCATGGCTGTATGTTTCCAGGCGTCACAGTTGACCATTTTAGATTATAACAGAGTTGTGAAAGACTTGAATGGATTGTCAGGCGAGGAATTTTTGAAAGCGCTGGAGAAAAACTTCCGCGTGGAGAAAAAAGGAACGGAAGCATATCGCCCAACAGCCTTGCATAACTTCTCACTCTATCTTGATGGTGAGTGGTATAGTTTGACAGCCAAGGAGGGAACGTATGACAATTCAGATCCAATCGGAGTGTTGGATGTTGATATTTCATCACGTTTGATTCTTGACGAGATTTTGGGCATCAAGGACCTCAGAAGTGACAAGCGAATTGATTTTGTGGGAGGATTGCGTGGCTTGGGAGAGTTGAAATGTCGAGTTGACAGCGGTGAGATGAAGATGGCGTTGGCGTTGTACCCAGTCTCGATGAATCAAATTATGTCAATAGCCGACAGTGGCAAGATTATGCCACCAAAGGCAACGTGGTTTGAACCAAAGTTGCGTAGTGGTTTGATTATCCATAAATTGTCGTGAAGATAACAAAAAAGGAAATCCCCATTGAAAAAATGGGGATTTCCTTTTATTCCTAAAAAAATAATGTCTGTTTGTTTCAGGTGTGGTCAAGCGGATGGATAACTCTACAAAAAAAGATAAGAGTATTTTTTATGCTTTCTCTTGGACGTAGTCAGCAAATGTCTTCGCTTCTTTTTCGGTGTCGAAAAGAGCGACGCACATCCAGTCGCCCATTTGCCGTCGGACATTTTGAGGAACTAATTCGGAGAATCTGATTTTGTCTCCAAATTTTCGGTTTATATCTTGTTCTGAATGTCGGTATGTGTTGGATTTGCGACGAGAAGTATAGATGCAGTATTTGTTGCCTTCGGCACTTAGGCGTATGTCGGTTGAATCGGAGACAACCATGTCTGCCCATAGTTTGTAGATGTCAATGTTGAAACTCCAACACATCATGTCGGTAGCATAGCCTCCTGCGGGTCGAAGATTGATTTCCATGCCAACAAAATCGCCTTTCTTTCCAAGTTGAGGATAATTCTGCTTCAATTTGAAAAACTCAAGGTGGACAAAACGTCGGCTGATTCCAAAGGCGCGTACCGCCGCACGTCCATACTCTCGCAATTTGTTGTCGATGGTTGGTATGGTACAGTAGGTCATGTCTCGCTGTCCGCTAACAACGTCGGCAATGGACGGAGGCCAGACGCTCATGCATTCAAAAAGGGGCTGGCAAGTGGAATTGATGATGGCATCGTAACTATAAATGTCTCCGTCAATGAATTTTTCGATTAGGAATTTGCGAAGCGCATCAGCCTTGTGTTTGTAGAGGAAGAGTTTGAGTTCGGCTTCGTCGTATATCCTAAATGTATCGGTGGCACCAGTGCCAATCTCTTTTTTTATAAATACGGGGTAGCCGACATCCTTGGCGAAACGAAGTGCGGACGATGCTGTTTCGATGTGTTCACAAGGGGAGGCGGGTATGTTTGCCAGTTTATAGAAATATTTCTGAGAGAATTTGCTTTTGAACGTTTCGACAGAATCGGTCAGAATGCCTGTTTTGACGTTAAAATCGGTTCGTAGTTTTGCGTCTTGTTCAAGCCAAAATTCGTTTTGGCTTTCAATCCAATCGATTTTGCCATAATGAAAAGAAAAGTAGGCAACCGCCTTGAACACTTGTTTGTAATCGTCAAGAGCGTCAACACGATAGTATTCCGTAAGAGAAGATTTGAGGCGTTCGTCCAGTAAGTCGTAGGCACAATCGCCAATGGCAAGTACCGTAACGCTGTTGTCGTGAAGTGCCTTGCAGTATTTCCAAAAGTGGCTTGGAAAGTTTGGAGAAATGAATATGAAATTCATGGCGGGAGAAGTCGTTTCGTTCAACAATACAAAAGTATCAAAAATTTTTGGCACGCCATTTGTTTAGGAGAAAGAGAACGAGGAAGAAAATGAAGAATAAAGTTTTCTGCTCGCTAAAAATAATTGTTAATTAAAAAGTGATTAAGCAACATTTGAACAACACTAAAAATCAAAAAGTTATGAAAAAGAACATCATCCTTTTGAGCCTTACACTCTTGACGGCGTCAGCATGGGCGCAACAATCCGAAACCAAAGCGGAAGCGACCTGTGACAAGCCTTGTGATAAGATGGAACTGCGTAAGGAGCGTCTGTCGGAAACGGAGATGGCCAAGAAGAAAACCGAGCGAATGACAAAGGCGTTGAACCTGAATGAGGAGCAACAGAAGCAGGTGGAGAAGATGAACATGAAGCGCGCGAAGAAAATGGACAAGCAACACCAAAAAATGACCAAAAAGATGGCTAAAAAGTGCGCCAAACACGAGAAGGCCATGAAGAAAGAAGATGCGAAGATGAAGAAAATCTTGACCACCGAACAATATCAGAAGTGGCAAGAAATGAAGGCAAAAAAAGCGAAACACCATGCTAAACATGGAGATTTTGTCAAAAGAAAACAACATCACAAAGCCCACGGAATGGACAAGAAAGGTCATCGCCGTCATCACAAACCAGCGCCAGTCGCTCCAGAAAACAAATAAAGGGTTTCTTTTAGATTAAGGTTAGCAAAAACGACAGGGTTGATTCTTCGAATTAACCTTGTCGTCTTTTTTTTGAAAACAAACCTCATTTTTTTAGTTTTGCCTTGCTAATAGTTATTGATTAGAATTATGCCGGATAATAACGTATTGATGCCAGGCGATGTGGCCGGAAATTACAACGAAAAGTGGACCAAAACATTTGATTTGCAGTTTCTCATTCTCTGGCTTGTATTGTTTCTAGTTCTGCTTGTGTGTACTTTGGTGAGTGAACCGAGCCTGTTTGAAGAAACCGCCTTTTTTCAAAAAATGGGCATCAAACTTCTTGTCATGATGGTGTTGTCTCTGTTGGGAGGTTTGGTCTGCCGACATTATTGCAACACGGATGAGAAAGGGTATATCACGTCATCAAAAAGCAAGTGGTTCAAGGTCAATTATACGCGGAAAATACAGCATTTTGCAGCCTATCTTGTGCCTTTGGTAAGTCCTCCGACAGAGCCATTGGGAATACTTCCGCATCTGTGGGAGTCGCTTTTTGTTCTCTTTATGTTCCTGATATTGATAAAACCGATACGTGAGTCGTCAACATTCTTTATGCTTCAATTTAACTCATTGGATCGAAGTGAGGACAGGCCGAATACGTTGAAATGGATTGTCTTGGGCAATATGCTTCCGGGACTTGTCATCATTACCATATTCAAACAACTGTTTGAAACATACTTGAATATGCCGCTCTTGGCATCGATTGTCGTGTTTACTGTTGCGATAGGAGATGGTTTGGCCGAGCCGGTCGGGACATATTGGGGAAAGAAGAAATATGTAGTTCCGTCCTGGAACTTGAAAAATAGGTATGTGCGTTCTTATGCGGGGAGTGCGTGTGTTTTCTTGTTCGCTCTCTTGTTCGTGGTTTTGTGCTATAATCAGTTTGGTAATCCTGTGCAGTTTTGGATTGCCGCAATTGTCTTTCCGCCGGTGATGACGCTTTCCGAGGCCTTCGCCCCTCACTCCATGGACACGCCAGTCATGATGTTGATAGGTTTTTCGCTGTTGTTTGGCATCTGTGCGGTGTTCTGAAGAAACGTATCTTTGAGGCGCTTAATCTTCCGACGGTTTCAGTTGACGATGAAAAATCTCATCAAGCGAAACTTGGAATGTCTCGGTCGTAAGAACGCCCGGGATAATGGCTATCTTGTCCAAGATGATGTGTAGAAGGTGCTTGTTGTCGCGTGCGTAGACCTTAATGAACATGGCGTATTTTCCTATGGCGTAGTGACATTCCACAATCTCGGGTATTTGTCGCATGTGTTCGACAACTTGTTCCATAAAAGAGAGGTCGTTCAGTACCACACCCAGAAAAGCACATGTTTTGTAGCCGATCTTGGCAACGTTGAGTTCAAATTGCGCTTTATGGATAATGTCAAGTCGCTCCAGTCGCGCTATGCGTTGATGGACGGCAGGTCCAGAAATATTGCAGATGCGCGCGACTTCGGTGTAAGGCATTCTTGCGTCAGCCGAAAGAATTTGTAGAATTTGTTGGTCTAAGGAGTCCAGCAACATAAGTCTATTGTTTAAGATTCGTTCAAGAGAGAGACCGTGGCGTATGTCAACCCACCAATTGCGGTCGGGAAGCATTCTTCGTCAATTTGGAATGTCGGAGAGTGTTGACTGCCACAGTTCGGGTTGTTGACGCCTCGCACTCCAAATCGAAAAAAACAAGAATTGTATTTTTGCGAAAAAAAGCCAAAGTCTTCTGCCGTCATTTTAGGAGGCATCGGTACCACGTGTTCTGCTCCAAGGTAGTTTTTGAGGTGATTTTGAATATTCTCTGTCAATTCCGGGTGATTAAAGACCGATGGGTAGCCGTGTTCGGACATGGTGATTTCCGCATTGCAACCGTATGCTTGTGCGGTATTGTTGATGATGTCGCGGATGTGACATAGTCCTTCCCTTCGCCAAGACTCGTCCATGGCACGAAAGGAACCATCCAATGTCACGGAAGACGGAATGACGTTGGTCGCTCCGTTGGCATGAAGGTTTCCGAAAGTCAAGACGGAAGGCGAAAATGGGGAACAAAGCCGCGCCACGACTTGTTGCAGGGATACGAGTGTCTGTGCCGCACAGAGAACCGTGTCGTTCACAAGATGGGGTTGAGCACCATGTCCACCGTGTCCGTGAATCGTGACGTGAACCTCATCAGCAGATGCCATTACTTGTCCAGACGAAATGGCGATGTCTCCAACCTTATGGTCGGCAGATGAATGTTGTGCGAGGATGACATCGGGAGGCGTTTCGGCAAAAAGATTGTCGTTCAACATGAGCATGGCTCCTGATGGGTCTTGTTCTTCGGCGGGTTGAAAGACAAAAAGAATGGTTCCTCGAAGTTTGTCTTTCAAACTAAGAAGCACTTTCAGAATGCCAAGAAGAGTAGCCGTGTGCGCGTCGTGTCCGCATGCGTGCATGATTCCCTCGTTTTGGGATGCGTAGGGGAGGTCGCTTTGTTCCGTGATGGGAAGCGCGTCAAACTCCGCTCTTAGCGCAATGGTTTTGGCTGATGGTTCTGAGCACTTGAGTGTAGCGGCTATGCCTTCACCGCCAATGTGACGACGATAGGGAATCTTCAGCGCATCGAGCGTTTCGCAAATGTAGTCCGCTGTTTTATGCTCGTGGTGCGAAAGTTCGGGAAACTGGTGAAGGTGTCGGAACGCTTGCACGACGAAAGGTGTCATGGCAAGAGAGAGTCGCTTGATTTCGTCCGGTAATATTTTGACGGTTTTTGGCATTATCTTTGCGGTAGAGTCTTAGATGTAAACCTTTCCGTTAGTTTCAGAAAAGCATAATAACAAAGGTAAAGAAAATAATTTTGGCAGTAGAGAGAAAGCGCATTATTTTTGCATACTGAAATCTACATGACATTTGAACTAAAGTTAAATTCAGATATGAAAAAAACATTGTTCATCGTTTTGTTGTCGCTAATCAGTTCACTCGTGTTAGCAGAAGAAAAAAACGTCAGTGTTCCCGTGGCGACATTTGATACTCAAGAGCATAATTTCGGAACGATAAAAGAAGCCGACGGAAAAGTCGTGTTTGATTTTGAAGTTATGAACACAGGAAGTGCACCTCTGTTGTTGACGGATGTCACGACGAGTTGTGGGTGTACGGCGCGTCAATACACGAAAGAGCCTATCTTGAGTGGGAAAAAAGGAAGTGTGTTGGTTACGTATGATCCAACCGGACGACCTGGTCCATTCAACAAGACAATTACTGTGAAGTCGAATGCAGGAAAACCAATTATCCTGAAAATAAAAGGAGAAGTAGATCCGAAGAAATAATCAAAACAATAAATGGCTATGAAAAAGTTATTATCAATCGCTGCGATTTTTGCATTTGCAATAGGTCTGTTCGCTCAAGGAACAAAGACTCAGGCCAAAGGCGAGATAACATTTGACGAGTCAACATACGATTTTGGAAGTGTAAAAGAAGAGACGGGTAGTGTGAGTCATACTTTCCGATTCAGGAACACGGGTGACACGGCGGTTCGCGTCACGAAAGTGCGTACGAGTTGCGGCTGTACACAAGGAAAAACAAGTCATGACGATGTCGCTCCGGGAGAGGAAGGAATTGTTGAGGTTCGCTACTCGACAAGCGGTCGTCCAGGAGGTTTTACGAAGACAATAACAGTGTCCAGCACGGCTGGAAGCAAACAGTTGGTTATAAAGGGATATGTGATACCTAAAGGTCAAAAGATAGAGACCGTATTCCCTGTCCAACTTGGGGACTTGCGGCTAAAGACCACTAACTTGAACTTTGGAGACGTGATAAAGGGCAAGGATAAGGTGATGAAGTTTGAGGTGGCTAATGTTTCTTCTCGTCCCGTGACTGTCACCTACACAGAAATACCGAAATATATACGCGCCACGGCGGTAGAAATACCTGCTGAAGGACGCGGATTCTTGACCTTCGTTTATGACGGAGCGAAAACGAAAGAGTGGGGGCACGATGACTTTGAGATAGAGTTTACCACACAAAAAGGAATGGAGTCGTATGAAGTGAAGTGCGTTGCCAACGTCGTTGAAGAATTTACGCAAGAGCAAAGAGCCAATGCTCCGATATTGAACATAGAAGAAACTGTAGATTTTGGTGACATTTTACCAAACAAGAAAGTGTCCAAAACTATTGCTGTCAAAAATACAGGAGCGTCAGACCTGTTGATACATGAAATAGAGGATCCCGACGGCGTGGACTTTTCGGTGCCAAAGAAGATAAAGGCGGGTCAGGAAAAAACCATTAAAGTGACCATCGACCCTACGGATATGAAATCCGCACAACGAAATGAATTGGTCGCGACAGTGATAAGCAACGACCCACATCACAGCGTGAAGCAGATTCGCGTTAAGTTTAATATCAAATAGTGTTTAGCATTTATTTGTGATAAACACTCATACGCATATTTATACGGAAGATTTTGACAACGACCGTGCCCTTGCGATAGAAAGGGCACGGTCTGTTGGTGTAGAGACCTTTGTCATGCCATGCGTTAATATGGACAGTGTGGCAAGAATGCGTAGATTGCGAGAGGAAGACCCTGCTCATTTTTGTTGCGCATATGGAGTGCATCCTGAAGAAATCACGGAAGAATGGCGACAGGAGTTGCAGGAAATGAGGAAAATAGTTTTCTCGGAAAAGGAAATGTGTGCCGTTGGGGAGATTGGCATTGATTTACATTGGAATACTACCAATAAGAAGGAGCAAGAGACGGCTTTTGAAGAGCAATTAAGTTGGGCAAAAGAATTGGGGCTGGGTGTTATTGTTCATTGCAGAGATGCGATGGACGTGACTTTGGGGTGTATTAGGAATGTTGGCGTGGAAAAAGGCATTATGCATTGTTTCTCGGGTGGCGTAGAAGACGCACGAACGGTTTTGGGAATGGGTGTTTGGAAGTTGGGCATAGGAGGTGTCGTCACATTCAAGAATAGTGGATTGGGTGATGTGGTGAAGTATGTGGGGATAGATCATGTCGTCTTGGAAACAGACGATCCGTGGTTGGCTCCCGTCCCTTATCGGGGCAAGAGGAATGAACCGTCATACATGACGTTCGTTGTCGATAAGATTGCAGACTTAACCCAAAGTACAGCGCACGAAGTCGTAAAAAAAACAACAAAAAACGCAAAAGAGGTATTAAAAATATTATCTTTGCAATCATAAGTTAGAATTGACAGGAAGGAGAGATGCTCGAGTGGCTGAAGAGGCACGCCTGGAAAGCGTGTATGCGTCAAAAGCGTATCAGGGGTTCGAATCCCCTTCTCTCCGCGACAACAATTACATTATTAATCTTAACTCTAAAATCAAACAAATGAAAAAAGCGTTCGCAATTATCACCGTGATAGGCATGTTGGCCTTCGGGATGACCGTTACGGCACAAGAAAGCTCGGAAGCAGTAGCAGAAGAGGCCGTTACTGAACAAGTTGCTGAAGAAACTGAAACTGCAACAGAAGAAGTCGCTGCTGAAGAGGTTGTGGCTGAAGAAGTCGCAGAAGAAGGTGGTATTCATAAAGCATTGAAACAGAAATTTATAGAAGGTGGTGCGGGCTATATGGCCGCTGTCGCTTTCTGCTTGATTTTCGGATTGGCACTCGCTATCGAGCGTATTATCTACTTGAGCCTTTCGTCTGTGAACAACAAGAAGTTCGCTGAAGACGTGGAGAATGCCTTGAACGAAGGCGGCGTTGAAAAAGCGAAAGAACTTTGCAAGAATACTCGTGGTCCTGTGGCTGCAATCTTCTATCAAGGTTTGTTGCACTATGATGAAGGTATAGAGCAAGTTGAAAAGACGGTTACGTCTTATGGAAACGTACAAGCGGGACAATTGGAGAAGAACTTGTCTTGGATTGGCCTTTTCATCGCATTGGCTCCAATGTTAGGATTCATGGGAACCGTGGTAGGTATGATTCAGGCGTTTGACAAGATTCAACAAGTCGGTGACATCAGCGCAACGGTCGTTGCCGGTGGTATTAAAGTGGCATTGTTGACGACGCTCGCCGGTCTGATTGTTGGTATCATACTTCAATTGTTCTATAACTTCGTGTTGACGAAAATCGAGGCTATCGTAAGCGACATGGAGGATACGTCAATTACCTTGCTTGACATTGTTGCGGCATATAACAAGAAAAAAGCCTAAGGAGAACTTTTCGTAGGCAAGAAGAGAGCGAAATTGGACACCGAACTTGAGTTATGAACAAAGTTTGAAAGTCAAAAAAGACAGATTCGTTCTCCGATAAAGTTTAACAACAAAAAAGCAATAACGTCATGCAAAAAGTATCAAAATACATATTGTGGGCAATGATGGGTATTTCGGCGTTGCTTCTCATCTTGTTCTTCCTTATCCAAGGAGAGGACTCGATTGAGGTAGGAGGTGACGCATATTGGAGCCCAACTTTTATAAACCCACTATTATATTGGGGATATTTGTTGCTTTGCGCTACGGTTGTGATTACCATAGTGTCGGTAGCAATTCAATATTCAATCAATTACAAGAAGAACCAGAAGAGTGCAATTAAGACCCTTGTCTATGTTGGAGCTTTGATTCTTATTCTCGGATTGACTTATGCAATCGGAAACGGGGAGAAGATGGAATTGATAGGTTACGAAGGTGACCAAAACTTCGGTGCATGGGCTAAGTTCACTGATATGTGCCTGTATACGATTTACACTCTGGTCGCAATTGCGGTTTGCGCCATTTTGTGGTCGGTAGTGAAAAAATATATAGACAAATAAACAACGGAAGGAGGAAACGAATATGGCAAAGAAAAAGACACCTGGTATAAATGCCAGTTCGATGGCCGATATTTCATTCCTGCTGCTGATATTCTTTCTGGTGACAACAAGTATGGCCGTGAATAGCGGTTTGTCTCGAAAATTGCCACCGCCATTGCCACCAGGAATGGAGCAGCCCGATGTGAAAGTGAATGAACGAAATGTCTTCTCTGTTCTCATCAATAGCAAAAATCAAATTGGTGTAACCCAAAATGGTGTTACACAGTTGGTTCGAATTGAGGATTTGAAAGAGAAAGCAAAGCGTTTTATCGCCAATGAGGGAGATGATCCAACGCTTCCAGTACGTGAGGAAGTTGAAATTCCTCTGATTGGAAAAATCAAAGTAACGAAGGAACATGTGATTTCGTTACAAAATGACCGTGGAACGGATTATCAAGCCTATATTGAAGTTCAGAACGAGTTGGTTCGCGCTTATAATGAATTGCGAGATGAATTGGCAATGCGCAAATTCAATGCTCATTACGCATCCTGCTCGGAAGAACAGCAAGAGGCAATACAGAAAGCGTATCCTCAGAAGATATCAGAAGCTGAACCTAAAAACTATGGAGGAGGTAAGTAATGGCTAAATTCAGAAAAGACGGTGGCCACGAGTTGCCAGAGATTAGTACAAGTTCGCTTCCAGATATTATATTCATGTTGTTGTTCTTCTTCATGGCAACAACGAGTATGAAAGAGGTGACCTATATGGTCAATATCCGTGTTCCTGAGGCGACAGAACTGTCAAAGTTGGAAAAGAAGTCGTTGGTTAAGTATGTCTATGTTGGTAAGCCATTATCCAATCTGGTGAGCCAATATGGTAGCGAGACTCGTCTTCAGCTTGATGATGCGTTTGCCGATGTAAGCCAATTGGAAGAATTTATTATTCAAGAACGTTCATCCATGAAGGAGAGCGACCAATCGAAAATGATTGTTTCAATTAAGGCAGACAAAGGAACTAAGATGGGTATTATTACCGACGTGAAACAGTCGTTGAGAAAGGCATATGCGTTGAAAATAAATTACGCAGCCAGCGAACGTCAGAAATCTTATTGATTACCTTAATTTTTAAGGGATAAGTTAAGATATTTTTTGGTTAATGATTGATAGTGTAAAGGGGCGAATCCTGATGTGATTTGTCCCTTTCTCTTTTTTTGTGGAGAAATGATAGGATTGTCCATATTACTATGTAAAAACATGTTCATCGTTAAACAAAAAGTAAAAAAAGAGTTGATGAGAAATGAAATAGGTTTACCTTTGTAACCGTGTTTTACAAAGAAAAACTAAATTTTTACTTTTTTATTTATTTACATTTATTCAGAATAATCAATGAATATCTATGTCGGGAATCTGAGCTATAGACTCAGAAGGGAAGAATTGGAGGCTGCGTTTGCTCCATATGGTGAAGTTACCTCCGCTCGCATTATCACAGATCGTGAGACTCGCCGCTCTAAGGGATTTGGCTTTGTGGAGATGAGTGATGACAATGCGGCAGAGCGTGCGATTGCAGAATTGAACGAACAGGAATTGGCTGGTCGTAAAATGGTGGTAAAACCAGCGATGCCAAGGGAGGACAAACAAGCCTCGGCAGAATAGAGACTGTATTTTTTTTCTTCTTCATGGGGATGCGGTAGATGCATCCCCTTTTTTTATAACTTTGCAGAAACATATAGGAATAAAGGATAAAAGCTTAATTAAGAGTATGAAATTAAGAGTTTCGGCACGTTTGCTGTTGTTCATCGTAATTGGTTCTATTTTCGTTACAAGTTGTAAATCTGTTTATAAATGTGGAGATCCTGTTCCCGAAAAAACGAGTAAATTGTGGGGAAAGCGACTTAAGGAGGTTGTAAAGGAACGTGACTTGTTGTGCCAGCGTATTAGTGCTAATGAGGCAACTATAGACGCTTTGGACTCTTTGTCAAAGACGTTAACGACAGAAAACGACAGTTTGAAAGCTCTTATCGCTCAATTGGGGTCTGATTATAATGCATTGGAAAACGCAAAACTTTCTGATGCTGAGCGTTATGACAAGGCATTATCATTGAAAACGGCTGAAATAGAGAAAAAAGAAGCGGAACTAGCCGCTCGAGAAAAGTCGTTAGCTGAATTACGTGCAGCGTTGGCAGCCAAAGATTCACAAGCAATAGCGTTGAGAAAGAGTGTCAAGGACGCATTGATGGGTTTCTCGGATGACGAGTTGACCGTAGAGTCTCGTGACGGAAGAGTATATGTGTCGATGTCGAACAAGTTGCTTTTTGCATCGGGTTCCGCAACTGTTGGAGAAAAGGGTAAAGAGGCGTTGAAACAGTTGTCTGGAGTATTGGCAAAGCGTGGGGAGCTTGATGTTACCGTTGAAGGGCATACGGATAATGATCCGTTCAGGGTTAAACCGGAGATTGATGGAAATCTAATAACAGTGCGTGATAACTGGGACTTGTCTGTCATGAGAGCAACCAGTGTCGTTAGAGTATTGACGGAAGAGAACGGCTTGGACCCTAAGCGTGTTACAGCATCGGGAAGGGGAGAATATTACCCTAAGGGAGATAATGGCACTGCGGAAGGAAAGGCAATGAACAGAAGAACAGAGATAGTGCTATCTCCAAATCTTGATGAGGTGATGCGATTGATCAATTAAATCATAGTCCTCAACGAGTAATAATTGATGGGCCAATGGTTTTGAGCTTTATCAATAGGCTGTGCTATACGATTTACGGCAAATTTGGTCATTTGATATTGTATGGCATTATCGGGGCTTCTTGCGCCGCTTTGGATTTTTGCGTATATACTTTCCTTGTAAAGGTGTTTTCCGCTCCGTATCTATTGGCAAATGTCGTAAGTATTCATTGTGGAATTATTTGCAGTTTCTTTCTGAATCGTTCCTATAACTTTCGTGTAAAAGACAAGACGAGACGAAGGTTTTTTACCTTTTATGTAGTTGGTTTGGTCGGGTTATGTATTAGCGAAGTTTTATTGTATGTTCTTGTGAACAAAGGAGGATGGAATGAAGTCGCTTGTAAGTTGGTTACAATAGTTTTGGTCGCTATAGTACAATTCCTGCTGAATAAATATGTGACATTCAAGACGAGGGAAAAATAATAGTTTTGAAGAAATAAGATAAAAGAGAATCGGCTTGTTCCATAAGGGAACAAGCCGATTGCTTTTTGGTTATAAAGATAAATGTTTATCCGAGGAAAGAAATCAGAACACCAGCCGCAACGGCGGAACCGATAACACCGGAGATGTTGGAGGACATGCAATAGTTGAGCACGTGATTCTTCGGGTCAATCTTGGTAGAGATTTCGTTGCAAACGCGGCTTGCCATTGGAACGGCAGAGAGACCAGTTGCACCAATAAGCGGGTTGATTTTCTTCTTTGTGAAGAGGTTCATGATTTTCACCATGCAAATGCCCGCTGAAATGGAGAGCGCAAAGGCAAGGAATCCTCCAATGAGAATACCGATGGTTTGAAGGTTAAGAAAGGCGTCCACTGTCATGGTCGCACCTACGCAAAGTCCAAGGAAGACTGTCGCAGTGTTCATGATGGAATTAGAAATGGTCGTGAAAAGCCGAGACGTGTCCGCTCCGATTTCTTTGATAAGGTTTCCGAACATGAGCATGCCAATGAGGGAAACAGCAGACGGAACCAAGATGGCAACAATGGTTGTAACTGCGATAGGGAAAATGATTTTAAGCAAGCGCATGTTTTTAATTTCTACCTTGTTAGGGTAGAGTTTGTCTTGCTCTTTCATATTAATGCGCAGTTCCTTTTCGGAGCAAAGCAGTTTAACAACCAAAGGAATAATGACAGGAACAAGAGCCATGTAGGAATAAGCGGCAATGGCAATTGGTCCAAGCATTTGTGGCGCTAACTTGATTGTGGTAAAGATGGAGGTAGGTCCGTCTGCACCACCAATGATGGCGAGTGAGCCAGCCTCTTGTGGCGTGAATTTGCCGGAAAGTATAGCCACGAGAAGCACCGCAAAGATGCCAAATTGGGCAGCCGCACCGAAGATGGAGAGACGCAAGTTGCGTAGCATCGGTCCGAAGTCGGTTAGGGCACCTACGCCCATGAAGATTACAGGAGGAAGGAATCCTGTCTTGATGAGCATATAGTAAAGGAAGTTCATCAGTCCCATGTCATGTGCTATTTGTGGCAGGGACATGGCGTAGATGTCTTTCCACTCGCCATTGACGAGTACTAAGCCTTCGGCATTGGCTTGTGTAACCCCCATGCCGCCTCCAGGAAAGTTGGCTATAAGCACACCGAAGGCGATAGGAATGAGCAGGAGGGGTTCGTAGTGCTTGTGAATGCCAAGGTAAAGGAGGACAAACGCCAAGAGGTACATGATGAGAAATCTCGGATCAGCAGCAATATTGCTGATAGCGGTCATCTCATAAAGTTCAGATAAGATTTCGTTCATGAGTCAGGTCGTTTGTTATTTGATTTTCATGAGGATGTCATCTTCAGCAACGCCGTCACCGCTCTTGAGACAAATCTCGGTAATGACACCATCTTTTTCAGCCGCAATGGCATTGAATGTTTTCATTGCTTCGATGTAGCATACAGTTTGTCCCTTCTTGACGAAATCGCCAACTTTAACAGCCGTGTCGCCAGTGGTCTTGACAAGATAGAACTTTCCTTCAAGCGGAGCGAGAAGAGGCTCTCCTTCACCAGCCACGGCAGGTGCCGTTGCCGTTGGAGAAGGTGCTTCAGCCGCTGTGGCTACGGCCGCAGCGTTGTCAGAGATGGCACCTACGGTAACAACGTATTTTTGTCCTTCGACATCGATGTTAAGGACGGAAGGCAATTCGAGCGCACCGCCTTTAACCGCCTTAGCCGCTTTGCGTTTGGTGAGGTCGGCTTCAAAGTCGGTCTTGGCTTTTCCGCTGCGGTATGCTCTGTATTGTTGAGGGTGCATAGCGAGTTCGAAGAGTTCTTCGTCATCTTGACCACATTCCCATTTGTTATCAGCCATTTCTTGGCGGAAAGAGTCGAGAGCATCAGGATAGTTCGATTGAGGATCCTCATCGTGGAACTCTCTGCCTTGTTGTTTCGCCATTTCAATGAGTTCTGGTGCAAGCGGTCCCGGAAGACGTCCGCTCTTTCCGAGCATCATGTCCCAAATGTCATCGGCAATCATGGACCAGCGTTCACGACCTTTCTCCATTTGGATGACGTTCATGAGTGCCATGTTTTTCACGTATTGGCTGAAAGGCGTAACGAGGCAAGGGTAGCCCATCTTAGGCCAAACATAGGCAACCTCATCAAAGAGTTTGATGAGCAATTGGTCTTGTGAAAGCGGTGCTTGGTTGTGTTTCGCCTTCCAAGAGTTGAGGTTCTCAAGATTGGTTTCAAGGTCGGTCATGAGGCTTCCCATCATGCCTCCAGGAAGACCCGGAGCGATGAGCAGGGAGTTCATCAGACGGTTGCGCTCAGGCATATAGTAGCCAAGGAAGTCCTTTTTCATTTCGAAGATTTGTGAACGAACCTCCATGTAGGCTTGCATGTTGATTTCTGGAACATCGAAACCTGCGTCTTTGAGCATGGCTTGCACGGCGAGGACGTCGCAGTGTCCCGTACCCCAAGAGAGAGGTTCCATGCCGACATCGATAATGTCCGCACCCGCCTTGCAGACTTCGAGAATGGAAGCCATGGCGAAACCCGGTCCAGAGTGGCTATGATATTGGATAGGAATTTCAGGATATTTTTCTTTGATGTTTTTTACGATTTTGCCCAGCATAGCAGGTCGTCCGATTCCAGCCATGTCTTTGAGACAAATCTCGTCAGCACCAGCTTTGATGAGTTTGAAAGCGAGGTCTGTATAGTATTCAACCGTGTGGATAGGAGAATAAGTGATGCAAAGCGAGCATTGGGAAATCATTCCTCCTTGGTGAGCGTACTCGATAGAAGGGATGATGTTGCGGGTGTCATTGAGACCGCAAAAGGTACGAGCGATGTCGGTTCCTTGCGCTTTTTTGACCTTATAGAAAAGTTTGCGAACATCGGAAGGGACTGGGTTCATTCGAAGACCGTTGAGCGCGCGGTCAAGAAGTTGAGTTTGAATGCCTGCATCATGAAAAGGCTTTGTCCAAGCTCGAACGGCTTTGTTTGGATTTTCTCCAAAGAGGAGATTGACTTGTTCAAAGCCGCCACCATTGGTTTCGACCCTGCTCCAGCAACCCATTTCGATAATGGAAGGAGCGACTTTAGTGAGTTGGTCAACACGCGGCACATATTTGCCAGCGGATTGCCACATGTCTCGAAAAACAAGACAGAACTTGATTTTACGTCCCATTGTTAAGTGTTAGTGAATTTTATTTTATGCTTTTTTGATATCTTGAATTTGTCCTTGTCCGGAGGTGAGAAGCGCAACCGCCTTGCGAATGGCGGTAATGTGTTTAGGATTGATGGACGCAGGAGTATTGGCAGGGGCGGTCTCTTGTTGCACTTCAGGAGCGAGTCGATTGATGAACAAGATGAGTGCTTTGCCAAGATAGATGACGATGAAGAGCACGACGAACACGGAAACCATTCCGATGACGAGAAGTTTGATTGCGATTGCAATATTAGCCATGTCTTATTATTTAAGGTTGATTTTTATTCAAACGCCAAAGGTAATCATTTTTATTGAGTCGGGAGGGTGTTTGGTCGTGATTTGTGAGTTAAGCGATTGTATATTCTTAAAGATCAAGTGTGACCAAATGTGTGTGGGGGAAATAGTGCTGCAAAATCTGGTTGAAAGAGTAACCTTCTTTTGCCATTTGGGCAGCACCAATCTGGCACAATCCAACGCCGTGACCCCATCCGGAACCATGCAGGGTGAATGTGGAAGGGACGGTTTCGTTTTCGCTTTTCTCGACGGTGAAGTTTGCGGAATAGAGACACGTGTCAGAGAGTGCCTTGCGTATTTCAAGTTCCTTCCCGATGTTCAGTTGGCGTTTGGTGCCGACTATGCGCAAAAGGATTATTCTGCCTCCGGGCCCTCGAGAGATGGGAATAAGGTCGATTATGTCGCCAAAGTCAATGTCGTAACGACGTTTGAGTAGCCTTTGTAAGTCGTGTTGTGAGTATTGTCTTGTCCAACGATAGAAATCGTGTGTTTCTTGGTCGTAGTCATTTAGTACTTGTCGCAGTGTCGCTTTGTCCGCCCGTGCGCAAAAGTCTGGTTTCGATGTGTCATCGGTGTCGGGTAAAGATATGAGGTAAGGGTGTGGTGTGTCGTCCCAACAGGTTTCGAACGTTTCGGTTTGTCCACCGCAGCATTTTGAAAAGCGGGTGTCGCAGACATTGCCTGCATCATCCGTTAGAACCATGTGCCGTGTTTGCTCAATGGCTTGAGAAACGAGAGGAGATGAAACACGCGTGATGCCTTGGTAGCGTTGACAGTGGTCATCGGCGCAAACGTCGAAAAACTGGTGATCATCACGGTCGTACCATCGGAGTAGGGTGTCGTCAGTATCGTGCCTATGGCAAGAGGTCGTATTCAGTCGGTGTTGTCGCGCTTGGAGTTGAGCAAGGAGCCAACTACGAGAGATGACAGCGTGGGCTTTGAGCAATTGAAGATCGTTGGTGGCACTCATTTCGGAAGAAATGACGCTGCAAAGATATTGCTCTATGTCAAGGGTGTTGATGACAAGGATTTCGCCGTCATGAACTTCAAGTCGAATATTGCCTTTGAATTGTTGCGGCTCGTTGCGTTGCCAATGGAAACCGATGCCAATGGTCACAGAGGAAAGGGTGAAAGAGGAATCGGGGTAGCGACTGTCCGTAGAGAGGTCAAGGGGCGGAGCAAGCAGGATTCCGTCCAATGTGATGAGATTGCCAGAAGCAATGGCGGTATGTTCGCCTTCTGGAAAAGGAATGCCGAAAAGAGAATATGGGTGGTTGGTGCTAAAAGACAACTCTTTCGCTTGTGTCAAGCCGACATTTATATTCATGATGAGAAGAATTAAAAATGTTTGACGGCTCGCTGAATGTCTCGGAGGTCTTCTCTGAGTCGGATTGTTTGTCGTTTATCAAAGGACTTCTTGCCTTTGGCAAGAGCGATTTCAAGTTTGGCAAGACCTTGTTGGTTGATGAACAAGCAGATAGGAATAATGGTTTTTCCCGTTTGCTTAACTGCGTGTTCCAAGTGTCGCAGTTCTTTTTTAGTCAATAGAAGTTTTCTGTCTCGACGTTCAATATGATTGTTGCAAGAGCCAAAAAAATATTGATTGACGCTCATGTTTTTGACCCAAAGTTCACCATGTTCGAAGAAGCAGAAGGTGTCAGCAAGTGATGCTTTACCTAAGCGAAGAGATTTGATTTCGGTTCCAAAAAGTTGTAGTCCCGCGACAAATTTTTCTTCAAATTCGTAGTCGAAGGATGCTCTTCTGTTTTTGATTTTTATGTCGTTGGCGTTTCGTTTCATATAGAAGCAATCAAACTGCCACAGGGAACAGTCGGAATAAAAGGGAAAGGATGATGAAAGGCGTCAATGTGATGACAGCACAAAGGATGATGGACGCATAAGTCCTATTGTTGTCAGATACGTTCAGTAGGGGAGTCACACCTTCCCATATAATGTAGAATGTGTAGAGGATGGCAATGTAGAGAAAAAAAAGTTGGTGGAAAACAGAAAGGACCGCGTGAATGCACATATTGAGTGATAGGGAGTAGGTGACAAACCGCCTTGTCGCTAAATCGGAAGGATTGTTTTCTCCCAATTTATTCAGAATGGTTCGCATTGTTGCCGTGCAAAGAAAAAAGGTACCATAAAAAGCGGCAACGGTAATGGCGGCTTTCAGAAGTCCAATGACAGGTTGTGGATTTTGGTAGTTGAAGAGTGCGTCCAGCAATGCCGCTATAGCGACAATCAAAATGTTTTTCAAGAAAAACTTTCTGTCAGAATCCTTCGCAAGCGTGGGATTGTCTTCTAACTCACGGACAAGAGTGTCCCACGTGTCAGCGGGGTGTGACACGAGCATCCAAGTCCGTTTGAAAAAGAAATTCCAATCCATAAAACCCAAATAAGAAGCGGCAAAATTAACCAAAATACCCTAAAGATGTAAGAAAAGATTTCGAAAGTGCGGGCTTTCCTGTTTCTGTTGCGTCTATAAGTTAGGGAGTTGAATTTGATGAATGTTTTTTGAATATCTTTGCGCCAAATTTTTGTCATTTTTTTATGAAAATCTATAATTCACTCACTCGGACCAAGGAGGAGTTTAAGCCTTTGCATGAGGGAAAGGTCGGAATGTATGTATGCGGTCCAACCGTATATGGTGACGCTCATTTAGGACATGCTCGCCCTGCAATCACGTTTGATTTATTATACCGGTATTTGCAACATTTAGGATATAAGGTTCGTTATGTGCGAAACATTACGGACGTAGGTCATTTGGAGCATGATGCGGATGAGGGCGAAGACAAAATCGCAAAGAAGGCCCGTTTAGAGCAGTTGGAACCAATGGAAGTCGTTCAGTATTATTTGAATAGATATCATCATGATATGGAGTTGCTGAACGTTTTGCCACCATCCATTGAACCTCACGCCTCGGGACATATCATAGAACAGATAGAGTTCATAAAGAAAATAGAGGAGGCGGGATTTGCATACGAAAGTAACGGATCGGTGTATTTCGACGTCGAGAAATATAACAAGAAACATAATTATGGCGTGTTGAGCGGTCGTAGTGTGGAGGACATGTTGTCAACAACGCGTGAGTTGGACGGTCAGGAAGAAAAACGTCACACGTATGACTTCGCATTGTGGAAGAAAGCGCAAAAAGGACATATCATGCGTTGGCCATCCCCTTGGAGTGATGGTTTTCCTGGTTGGCATCTGGAATGTTCGACCATGGGAACAAAGTATTTGGGAGAGGAGTTTGATATTCATGGCGGCGGAATGGATTTGTTATTTCCACATCATGAATGTGAGATAGCGCAGAGTGTTGCCGCATTGGGACATTCGACGGTTCATTATTGGATGCATAATAATATGATTACGATAAATGGACAGAAAATGGGCAAATCGCTGGGTAACTTTATCACATTGGAGCAGTTGTTCAGTGGAGATCACGCCTTGTTGGAGAGGGCGTACGCCCCAATGACCATCCGTTTCTTCATTCTTCAAGCCCATTATCGTTCGACCGTTGATTTCTCGAATGAAGCCTTGGACGCAGCGGAGAAAGGGTTGAAGCGAATGGCGGAGACATATGAGCGTTTGTTGAAAATAGAAGCAAAAAACGAATCGACCGTTGAAGTGAGCGGATTGCGTGAGCGTTGTGATGCCGCTATGGCTGATGATTTGAATTCACCAATGGTGATTGCGGAATTGTTTGATGCGTCAAGGGCAATCAATGTTGTATATGAAGGAAAGGGGTCTTTGTCTGCAAAAGATTTGGATGAATTGAAGGACGTGTTCAAGACCTATTTGGTTGATATCCTTGGTTTGCGTTTCGGTGATGCTGATTCAGGAAATAATGGTCAAATGGCAGCCTTCAAAGGTGCTGTTGAGTTGTTGTTGCGCTATCGCCAAAAAGCGAAGCAAAATAAAGATTGGGCAACGTCAGATGAAATCAGAAATGAACTGCAGTCATTGGGTTTCACGTTGAAGGACGGGAAAGACCACACGGATTGGAGTTTGTAAATTGGTGGCGGAGAATAAAAAAACGAAGAGAAATCGTATGATGAAATAAGTGTTTGTTGATATTTGAAAAAAGGTGTATCTTTGCGCTCTATTTTTAATTTTTAGATATGAATGAGTCATTTCTGGTTGTTGCGTTGGTAACAGCGGTTGTGATGGTAGTTGGGGGCAGCGTGATAGCGTTATTGATAGCCCCACGCAGTAAGAACGAACAGAAAGGCGATCCGTATGAGTGTGGCGTAGTGAGCCGCGGAACGACTTGGATGCCATTTAAGGTTGGCTATTATTTGTTTGCCATTTTGTTTTTGATGTTTGACGTGGAGACGATTTATTTGTTTCCATGGGCAGTCGTTACTCGCACATTGGGGATTGGAGGGTTGGCTGTCGTTGGTGTGTTCCTCGCAATATTGGCATTGGGATTGGCTTACGCTTGGAAGAAAGGGGCATTAGAATGGAAATAAAAGATATAAAGATTAAAAATATTCCAAATGCGGAGTTCAAGGACAACGCATATTTGGAATCGTATATAGAAGAGTTGAAGAAACATGGTACGAATGTAGTCGTTAGCAAATTGAGCGACATTCTGCAATGGGGTCATAGCAATAGTGTATGGCCATTGACATTCGGTACAGCATGTTGCGCTATAGAATTTATGTGTACGGCAGCCGCTCGTGCGGATTTCGCACGTTTCGGATGGGAAGTGACACGAAATAGTCCTCGTCAAGCCGATGTGATTTTTGTCAGCGGAACTATCGTGAAGAAGATGGCGCCAGTGTTGAAACGGTTGTATGACCAGATGGCAGAACCTAAGTATGTGATTGCTATGGGTGGTTGCGCTTCAACAGGAGGTCCATACCAGTCTTCGTATAGTGTGGTCAAAGGTGTTGGAAAGGTGATTCCTGTGGATGTTTACATCCCGGGATGCCCGCCACGTCCGGAAGCGGTGTTATATGGAATGATGCAGTTGGCGAGAAAGATTAAGGTTGAGAACTATTTTGGAAATGGCAGAGCAATCGCCGAGAAAGGAGTAGAATGATGACAACGGTACAAATAGTTGAGAAATTAAGGAACTCTGGTCTCAATTTGACAGGGGAAAGTGTGGGCAATGTATTGACCGTCAGCGTAAGTAGGTCGGAAAGTCATGAAACATTGAAGAAGTTGAAAGCGGAAGGGCTTGATTTCTTGCAAGATATAATTGGTGTTGATGAGGGGGGGACGTTGGGCGTGCGCTATCGGTTGATGGCATCAGAAGGCGGAGATGAAGGATTGGCTGTCAAAGTGACCACGGAAAGTCGAGAGGAGGCGGAGTTGGATAGTGTATGTGACTTGTGGCCTGTCGCAAATTTGTATGAACGAGAAGTATATGACTTTTTTGGCATTCGCTTCGTGAATCATACGGATTTGCGTCGTTTATTTTTACGACCAGACTGGCAGGGTTATCCATTGCGTAAGGATTATGACATGGGCAGCAACGAGTTGCTTCTTAAAAATGAAACTCCAGAGGAGATGGAAGCGACGGAGCGTTTGACCCGTGGCGCATCAGGGCAGATCGTGAGTGAAAAAGGAAGCACTTTTGGTGACGGGGAGTATGTTGTTAACTTCGGTCCACAACACCCATCGACACACGGTGTGTTGCACCTACGGGTAAGCCTTGAAGGAGAGACGGTGAAAAAGATAGATCCAAACTTCGGATATATACACCGAGGTATTGAAAAAATGTGCGAGGGATATACCTACTCTCAGATATTGCATTTGACGGAGCGATTGGACTATTTGAGCGCAAGTATCAATAGGCACGCTTTCTGTCTTGCCGTAGAGAAAGCGATGGGGCAGGAAGTTCCGGAGAAAGCCGTGGTGGTTAGAACAATTATAGATGAATTGACACGTATAGCAAGTCACTTATTAGGATGGGCTTCTATGTGTAATGATATGGGCGCGATAACCGCTTTCATATATGGAATGCGTGACCGTGAAAAGGTGATGGATATTTTCGAGGAGACGTGCGGTGGTCGATTGTTTACCTCATATAGCGTGATAGGTGGGTTGAGAGAGGATATACATCCGAATTTTCAGAAGCGTGTGAAAGAATTCATCCCATATATGAGGAAGATGATAAAAGAGTATCACACGCTGTTTACAAATAATCCGATAGCACGTCAGAGAATGGAGAGTGCGGGCTATTTGAGCAAAGAGGACGCTATTGGCTATGGTGTGACAGGTCCTTCGGGAAGGGCGAGCGGTTGGAGTAATGACGTGAGAAAATCGTCGCCATACGCTGCGTATGATAAGGTGAACTTCAATGAAGTAACGGACACGCTTGGCAGAAGTTTTGAGCGTTATGTTGTCAGGTTGGATGAAGTCTTGGAGAGTTTGGCGATTATAGAGCAGTTGGTAGATAATATACCAGAAGATGGATTCAGGGCAAAAACAAAAGCCGTGATTAAATTGCCGGAAGGAGAATATTATCAACGGGTGGAGAATGCTCGCGGTGATTTTGGCGTGTATATTGCCAGCCGCGGGGAGAAAACGCCATGGAGGGTGAAATTCCGCAGTCCGTCAATGACATTGGCAGGTGCGCTTGACCCGATAGTGAGAGGAGAAAAGATTGCCGATCTGATTATGATTGGTGGTAGTTTGGATTATGTGATTCCTTGCATAGATAGATAAGAGAAGTCGATATGTTTGATTTTGGACTTGTTACGAGTTGGATAGACACCTTGCTACGTGAGGTGTTGGGTCTTAATAATTTTTGGACGTTAGCCATTGAGTTTGTATTGGTAGGTGTTGCCATATTGGCAGCCTATGCTGTTGTCGCATTGATATTGATATATGCGGAACGAAAAATATGCGGATTCTTTCAGTGCCGAATCGGTCCAAATCGTGTGGGTAAATGGGGTTTGCTCCAATTGTTTGCGGACATGATAAAAATCTTGACGAAGGAAATTATCTTTGTCAAGAAGAATGATAAGTTTTTGTATTGGATAGCACCATTCTTTGTCATTGTCGGTTCTATTTTGACTTTTGCCGCACTTCCGTTCAGTAACGGATTGCAAGCAATAGACATGAATGTAGGTGTTGTTTATATCTTGTCAGTTGGTTCGCTTGGTGTTATAGGTATTTTGCTGGCAGGATGGTCTTCAAACAACAAATATTCGTTGATAGGAGCCATGCGAAGCGGCGCTCAACTGATTAGTTATGAATTGTCCGCAGGTTTGGCGTTGATGTCAATGGTGGTGTTGGGGGGAACAATGCAGTTGAGTGAACTGGTTGCCGCGCAAGCGGACGGATGGTTTATCTTTAAGGGTGGTTTGTTTGCTGTCATCGCTTTCATTATATATTTGATAGCGGGACATGCTGAGACGAATCGCGGTCCTTTTGATTTGGCCGAGGCGGAGAGTGAGTTGACCGCAGGATATCATACGGAGTATTCCGGTATTGTTTTTGGTTTTTATTATGTGGCGGAGTACACCAACTTGTTTATTGTTTCCGCTATAGCAAGCACTATGTTCTTGGGAGGTTGGATGCCTCTGCACATTGGTGGTTGGGATGGATTCAACGCTATTATGGATATGATTCCCGGTGTGATATGGTTGGCAGGGAAAACAGGATTTTGTGTCTTTTTAGCATTGTGGGTTAGATGGTCGTATCCTCGTTTGAGAATTGATCAGTTATTGAAGTTGGAGTGGAAGTATCTGATGCCAATCGCATTGGTAAACTTGGCTGCAATAGCCGTGGCTGTGTCTATATAAAAAAGATTAGGAGGCTGGACAGAAATGAAGTTTGTGAAATACATAAAGGATTTGTTGGACGGATGTCGTAATTTGTTGTTGGGATTGAAAATCACGATGACAAACTTGATTCGTCCAAAGGTTACAGAACAATACCCAGAGAATAGGGGGAAAAAGGTCTATTTTGATCGTTTTCGCGCGGAATTGACCATGCCGCATAATGAAAAAAATGAGCATAAATGCATTGGTTGCGGTTTGTGTCAGATGGCATGTCCCAACGGGACTATAAAAGTCATTACGAAGTCGGAAGTGGACTCGGTGACGGGTAAGCCTAAACGCATGTTGGATAAGTATGTATATGATTTGGGAACTTGCGTTTTCTGTGGTGCGTGTGTAGATGCGTGTCCACACGGAGCGATAAAATTTGTGAACCAGTTTGAGCAAGCTGTGTTTACAAGGGAGAAACTGATTCTGCAGTTGAATAGGGAAGGTTCTAAATTGGAAGAGAAACCGGTGGCAAAAGCGGTTGAACCCATTAAGACAGAAAACAAAGCCCAAGCAGAAAATGTGAAGGAGAAATAAGAAAGGAAAAGACATGTCAGCAACACAATTTATATTTATCATCTTGGCTGCCGTGATAGTTGCCGGTAGCGTCATGACCGTTACGTGCAAGAAGTTGTTGCACTCGGCTGTTTATCTCTTGTTCGTCTTGTTAGGGACGGCAGGATTGTATTTTGAACTGAATTATCATTTCCTTGCGGTTGTTCAGATTTCTGTTTATATCGGTGGTATTTTAGTCTTATTGGTGTTCTCGGTTTTCCTAACACAAAGTGTCGGAGAAAAAATGGAACATGGCGCATTATGGAAAAGATGTGTCATGGCACTTGTTTCGTTAAGTGGAGTTGCGTTGATTGGAGGGTTGTTGTTGAACGAAGATTTGATGCTTGCCGCTCAAAATGACGTGACAGAAATGGACATGAGCGTAATAGGAAACGCATTGTTAGGTGCAGGAAAAAACCAATACATATTGCCGTTTGAGATTGTTTCGGTGCTTCTTTTGGCATGCATTATCGGCGGCATATTGATTGCGACGAAAGGAAAAGAGGAAGAAGATTAAGAGACGTTTTTTTTGACAGATAAAGATATTTAGGTATATGGATATTTCTCTCTATTTTTATTTAGGCGTTGCGTTGGTGATGTTTTTTTGTGGAGTGTATGGGTTTATCACACGCAGGAATATGATTGCAATGTTGATTAGCCTTGAATTGATATTGAATTCCGTTAACGTGAACTTTTTAGCATTTAATCGCTTCCTTTATCCTGAATCATTGGATGGAATGTTTTTCTCTTTGTTCGTGATAGGAGTGGCGGCAGCGGAAACAGCGATTGCTGTGGCGATAATCATCAACGTTTATCGTCATGTGAAGAAGATAGACACGGAAGAAATTAAAGAAATGAAGTATTGAGAAAGAAAGCGTTGAAATAACAAGGAACGTATTTTATGGAAACAATATTGATAGTAATAGCAGCGATAATCGTGTTGATACCCGCACTGAATTTCTTCGTGTTGGGTTTGGTCGGTACACGTTTTAGCGCGCGAGTTTCAGGATTATGGGGCTCAATCGGTATGGGTGTGGCTTTCGTTTTGTCATGGTGGACTGCATATTCTTACTTTTTCGGAATTGGGAAGAATGCAGAAGGCGCATACGAAAGCATCGTACGTTCATTCCATTGGCTGAACTTCACGGATAGTTTATCAATTGATCTGGGACTGTATTTGGATCCAATCAGTGTCATGATGTTGGTTGTTATTAGCACGGTATCGTTTATGGTACATGTTTATAGCAATGGTTATATGCATGGCGAGCGCGGATTCCAACGCTATTTCGCATTCTTGTCGTTGTTTACTTTTTCGATGTTGGGTCTGGTCGTAGCTACTAACATATTCCAGATGTATATCTTTTGGGAGTTGGTTGGCGTGTCTTCTTATTTGTTGATTGGTTTCTATTATACGAAACACAGTGCCGTGTTGGCTGCGAAAAAGGCCTTTATAGTGACCCGATTTGCTGACTTATTCATGTTGTTGGGTATTTTGGTGCTGTCGTATTACACGAACACTTTTGATTTTCAGGCGTTGACTGATGTAAACGGCTCAATCTTGACAAACGCGACAAGTGCTACATTTCTTGGTGCCAGCGTGTTTACTTGGGCTTTGACGTTGATTTTCATAGGTGGTGCAGGAAAGAGTGCCATGATGCCATTGCATATTTGGCTGCCAGATGCAATGGAGGGTCCTACACCCGTATCCGCATTGATACATGCTGCAACTATGGTTGTAGCAGGTGTGTTCCTTGTCGCGCGTTTGTTCCCTGCGTATATCGTTTTGACTCCTGCCGTTTTGACTTTTATCGCTTATCTTGCCGCACTGACATCATTGTATGCTGCCGTAGTAGCATGTACGCAAACAGACATTAAGCGTGTACTTGCTTTTTCCACTATTTCCCAGATAGCGTATATGTTTGTTGCCCTTGGTGTGAGCGGATTAGGTGGACATGACGGCTTGGGTTATATGGCAAGTATGTTCCATCTGTTTACACACGCATTTTTCAAGGCGTTGCTGTTCTTGTGTGCAGGTGCTGTGATTCACACGATTGGTACGAATGAGATGAGCGCAATGGGGAACTTGAGAAAATACCTTCCAATTACGCATATCACATTCTTAATTGCGTGTCTCGCAATTAGTGGAATACCACCATTCTCTGGTTTCTTCTCTAAAGATGAGATTTTGGTTGCCGCATTCCATCACGACAAGTTGTTGTTTGCTTGTCAATATTTTGTTGCAGGTTTGACAGCATTCTATATGTTCCGATTGTATTTTGGTATTTTCTGGGGAGACAAGAAGAATTATGCCGAGCATACACCACATGAGGCTCCTAAAAATATGACCGTTCCGTTGCTTGTTCTTGCAGTACTGACTTGCGTGACGGGATTTGTTCCATTCAATGAATTGGTTACCAGTGATGGAAGTGCGTTTGATGTACATACGGAGTGGACCATTGCCATACCAAGCATATTGGTTGGAGTTTTGGGTATATGCATCGCTTGGGTACTTTATAAGGAACCTAAGATGATTGTGGATAAAGCGGTAGAACGTTTCGGGGGCTTATATAGAGCCGCATATCATAAGTTCTATTTTGATGAAGTCTGGATGTGGGTGACGAAACAAGTGATATTCAAAAAAATATGCCAACCTGTAGCGTGGTTTGATCGTCATGCTGTGGATGGGTTCATGGACTTCCAAGCATGGTGGAGCAATGCGTTGAGCTTCCGCATCAGGGGATTGCAAAATGGAAACGTGCATACATATGTAGGCGTGTTTATCGTTTCGATATTGGTTATAACAGGTATTGTAGTTTATATAGCGACGAGATAAGATATGAATTTCTTGTATTTATTTGTATTGGTACCGTTAGTGATGATGGGTGTGATAGCCCTTACGCGCGGTGAAAACACCAAGATGATAAAAGGTGTGATGGCTGCCGGAAGTAGCCTCCAGTTGATATTGTCGTTCGTGTTGTTGTATTTGTTTGTCACTATGCGCTCAAACGGTATGGACGATGACATGCTGTTTAGAAGCGATTTGCAGTGGTTCCCATCCTTAAATATAGAATTGGGATTTGGCGTTGACGGCATTTCTGTTCTGATGATTGTTTTGTCCGCAATTATTGTCTTCACGGGAACCTTCACGTCGTGGAGCATGTCAGACAAAGTAAAGGAGTATTTCTTGTGGTTCTTGATGCTGTCTATTGGCGTGTTCGGCTTCTTTATCACGGTGGATTTGTTCGCCATGTTCATGTTCTATGAGGTCGCATTGATTCCTATGTATTTGTTGATAGGTGTTTGGGGAACCGGAAAGAAAGAGTATAGTGCCATGAAGTTGACTTTGATGTTGATGGGTGGTTCTGCCTTTTTGTTGTTAGGTATTTTGGGCATTTACTTCTCAAGCGGAGCATCGTCCATGAACTTACTTGAGATAGCGCAAACGCATATTCCTGTTGCCGCTCAGAAGTGGTTTTTCCCAATTACATTCCTTGGTTTTGGCGTTTTGGGTGCGCTCTTCCCTTTCCACACATGGTCACCAGATGGTCATGCAAGTGCACCTACTGCCGTGTCAATGTTGCATGCTGGTGTGTTGATGAAGTTGGGAGGATATGGTTGCTTGAGGGTCGCAATATTTCTCATGCCAGAAGGAGCGGAGATATACACGACGTTATTCCTTGTTCTGACGGGAATATCGGTTATCTATGGAGCATTGGGAGCCATAGGACAGAGCGATTTGAAATATATCAATGCCTATAGTTCAGTTTCACACTGTGGCATGGTATTGTTTGCTATTCTAATGCTGAACAAGACTGCCATGACGGGTGCTGTGATGCAGATGTTGAGTCACGGACTGATGACAGCATTGTTCTTTTCATTGATAGGTGCAATCTATGGTAGAACGCATACGCGTAATATATGGGAAATGGCCGGATTGGCACGTATCATGCCATTCTTGTGCGTATCATGGGTTATAGCGGGAATGGCTAACTTGGGATTGCCTGGATTGAGCGGATTTGTCAGCGAAATGAATATTTTTGTCGGTTCGTTCCAACACCCAGATATGTTTCACCGAGTGATAACGATTATCGCTTGTTGCTCGATAGTTGTGACAGCAGTATATCAATTGCGTGTCATTGGAAAAATTCATTTTGGAACAGTAGAAAACGAACATCATAAGATGCTGACGGACGCAACCTGGTTTGAGCGCGTTTCGGCTATTACACTTATATTGTTTGTTGGTTTGGTAGGTTGCTTGCCATCCTTTCCGATGGATATAATCACAAAAAGTCTTGACATCATTATTCGATAAATGGAGATGAGCTATTTAGAATCAGTGCTAATGATGCGGCAGGAGATACTGCTGCTTGGAGTAACGATATTGTTGCTGTTGTATGATTTGTGTGCCAGTGAGAGGGCGAAAAAGCCTTTTGACACGATAGCAGTGTTGTTAATGTCGGCTGTAACTGTTATTGGTTTCGTTCCAATGGTGGCAGGAGAAGCTTTTGGAGGAATGTATGTTAATAACAGCATGAGCCAAATGGTGAAAGGAGTGTTGAATATCGGTGCAGTGTTGGTATTCTTACAAAGTCGCACGTGGTTGAACGACACACGAGTGATAGGAAAGCGTAGTGAAGCATACCTTATCATCATGTTCACCTTGTTGGGCATGTATTTGATGGCAAGCGCAGGACATTTCTTGGTGTTTTATCTTGGCTTGGAGTTGGCCTCGTTGCCACTTGCCGTATTGATAGCCTATAACAAATGGAGTTCGGAAGGAATGGAAGCCGGTGCGAAATTCGTTTTGGTCGCAGCCTTTTCAAGCGGAATGATGTTGATGGGTATCAGTTATTTCTATGGCATGGCAGGTATGGAAGGACTTTACTTTGACAATCTGCATGTTTATATGACAGCGGAGCCATTGCAATTGATGGCTTTGGTGTTCTTCTTGAGCGGTGTGGCATTTAAGATTAGTATTGTTCCGTTTCATCTGTGGACGGCAGATGTGTATCAAGGCGCGCCAACAAACGTTTCTGCATATTTGTCAGTCGTTTCAAAAGGCGCAGCGGTATTCGCACTCATGTTTTTGTCGTGGAAGTTGTTTGCCCAAACTGATTTGTGGCCTTACTTCCAATATATACTCGCCGCATTGATTGTCTTGACGATTACGATTGGAAACTTGTTTGCGATTAGGCAAACAAACATGAAGCGTTTCCTTGCCTTTTCAAGTATTTCGCAGGCTGGATACATACTTTTGGGCATGATAGCAGGTACACCAATGGCGATGACAAGTGTTGTTTATTACCTGTTGATATATATGGTAAGCAACATCGGATTGTTTGGCGTTGTGTCCGTTCTTGAGAACGCAACAGGAAAAGTTAAGATAAGCGATTATGATGGTTTGTATAAGACAAATCCCTATTTGTCCGTCATCATGATGTTGTTCTTGTTCTCATTGGGTGGTATTCCTCCGTTTGCTGGATTCTTTTCCAAATTTTTTGTCTTCATGTCGGCGGCAGCAGACGGTTGGTACGTGTTGGATTTCATCGCATTGATAAATACAGTCATCTCTCTGTATTATTACCTGCTTGTAGTAAAAGCGATGTTCATCAAGGAAAACGATACTCCACTCGCTCCTGTCGCTACGGATGGTAGTAGCAAGATAGGTTTATTCATTTGTTTGGTTGGAACCTTGTTGCTCGGATTGGTAAGTTGCGGTTATAATTACATAGAAACATTGGTATTCTAAGTTTAAATACAAGTCGAAAAGATAAGCCATCATTCACCTAAACTCTTTGGAATATGAATTATTCGCTTTTTGATTTCGTGACGTTGATAGGTTCGTTAAGCCTGTTCTTGTATGGCATGAAGTTGATGAGTGAATCGTTACAGAAAGTGGCGGGCAACAAGATGCGTAGCATTCTTGCTTTCATGACCCAAAACCAAGTGTTGGGCGTGTTGACAGGATTGTTGATAACCGCAGTTATCCAATCCAGTGCCGCGACAACGGTCATGTTGGTAAGTTTCGTAAACGCAGGATTGATGTCGTTGGTGCAGTCCATTGGCGTCATTATGGGTGCCAATATTGGTACGACGGTGACGGCATGGATTATATCACTGTTTGGATTTTCGTTTGATATTTCGAAGTTTGCCGTTCCATTGATGGCGTTTGCGATACCTTTAGTTTTTTCAAAAAAAGAAAATCGAAAAAACTGGGGTGAGTTTCTGATGGGCTTCAGCATGTTGTTCATCGGATTGGAGATGTTGAAAAATAGCGTTCCTGACGTTGAACATAATCCACAGATTCTTGAGTTCCTGAAAAACTATACGGACATGGGATATGGAAGTATCCTGCTGTTCTTGCTGATAGGAACCGTGTTGACGATTGTCGTACAGTCGTCAAGCGCGATGATGGCAATCACGCTGGTCATGTGTGCACAAGGATGGCTTGATTTCAGAGTTGCATGCGCCATGGTGTTGGGAGAAAACATTGGAACTACAATCACTGCAAATCTGGCCGCATGGAACGCGAATGTAGCAGCGCGTAGAACCGCTTTGGCACATACGATATTCAACTTGATTGGCGTTTGCTGGATGTTGATTGTTTTCTATCCATTCACGTCGCTTGTGCAAACTGTAGTAGAGGTGTTGGGCGCAACGAATGAAGCAACGGTGCAAACGTTCTCCTTGTCGTTGTATCACTCTATGTTTAACATCGCTAATGTGTTGTTGTTGGGATGGTTCACGAAGTTTATCGCTAATATCGTTACGCGTTTGATACCGCAAAGGGATGATGATGAAGAATTTAGATTGAGGTATATTTCTGCCGGTGGCATGAGCACGGCGGAGTTGTCAATGTTGCAAGCGCAAAAGGAAATACTTGTCTATGCAAATAGAGTGAATAAAATGTTCGGCTTTGTCAAGGAATTGAAAGATAGCAAGAAGGAAGAGGATTCGGAAAAATGGATAGCCAAGACAGCCAAGTATGAGGAAATCAGTGACAGGATGGAGCTGGAGATCGCCAACTATTTGAACAAGGTATCGGAAGGTCGATTGTCTCCTGAAAGTAAAGACAGGATACATCACATGTTGCGAATGGTAAGTGAGATAGAGAGTGTGGCAGATTCGTGCGACAATATGAGCCAGATTTACGAGCGAAAAAATTCAGGAAAAATAGAGTTCACGAAGACCCTTCAGGAAAACGTTGAGAAGATGTTTGGATTACTGGAAGAGGCGATGAATGGAATGTTTGATGTGTTGAATCAGATGGATGCTCCTTACGTTCAAACAGAATTGAATGAAGATAAGGAGAAGGAGATTAACCGTTTGCGTAATAAACTGAAGACGGAAAATATTATTGATGTCAATGAACATAAGTATAGTTACGAGACATCAGTCGTGTATATGGATCTCATTAACGAATGTGAGAAGATGGGAGACTATATTGTGAATATAGTGGAGGCGGTGAGCGATTATAAACCAAGAGATTAAGACATTTATTTAAGCGTGTTTATGTCTTTAAGAAGAGTTCTTTCACTCGTTTTTGTTTCTGTATTTATCGTTAATTCATCATTTGCGGAGTCATGTGCCAGACTGCATCAAACAAGTAAAGTGGAAATTCCCGCATCGGGGAATTACACGTTGAAAATTTATGACGGTGGTGACGTATTGAAGAAGAATGTCATGACAATAGCCTGCACAAGCGGCAATGCGGTGGAGTTCATCTTTTCTGATGATGGGTTGAATAACGGAAGTTATGTTTACAAGGTCGAGAACACTTTATCGGAAGTAATTGCCAGTGGTGCTTTTGACGTGGCAACGTTAGCAAATAATGGAGACACCATCAGGATTGTAGATCTTGGGTTGCCCAGTGGAACTCTTTGGGCGGATAGAAATGTTGGTTCAAATTCTCCTGCGGGAACGGGAGATTTCTTTTCGTGGGGAGAATTGGAAACAAAGTCGGAGTATAGTTGGTCCACCTATATGAACGGAGAAATGGCGGACAAGCCAGATTGCGGCACTGCGAAAGATCCCGTATATGTTGCTCAAGGGAGCGAAAAAGACATTAGCGGAACGGAATTTGACGCCGTGGAAGTAAATTGGGGTGACGGATATGAAATGCCGGACAGCACTCAAATAGCAGAATTGTTAAATTCAACATATACTACTTGGACGTGGACATCTCAAAAGAATAAGGCGGGAACGAGCATATATGGATACAGAGTGACAAGCAAGGTGGCAGGATATACGAGTAATTCTATCTTTTTTCCTGCGGTGGGTGTTATCAACGGAACAACGCACGAAGGGGAAAATTCGTTGGGCAATTATTGGACATCAACACGAACGTATTCAGATGCAGGGACAGCCTATAGCTTGTCAATCACTTCGTCAAGTAAAACCATCAACACGAAGTTGCGTTCGGGAGGTAGAACCATTCGTCCTGTGAAAGTTCCATAAAAAAGGAATGGAATGGTAGATGGTGAAACATTTTTTCCAATGAATGTTGGCATGTGTTGTGTGAAGTGCCGTGGTTATGGCATATAAATGTGTTAATGCGTGGAATTTCGAAAAAAAATATTATCTTTGCGCCGTTTTTCACTAAGAAGGATTTTTACGTAAATGTCAAAACAATCAGCTATCGTTCAAGACGGAACCGTTACTGAAGCTCTTTCGAATGCAATGTTCAGAGTGGAATTGGAGAACGGTCATGAGATTATAGCGTCGATTTCGGGAAAGATGCGTATGCACTATATCCGCATACTTCCAGGAGATAAGGTTAAGGTGGAGATGTCTCCGTATGACTTGAGTCGTGGTCGTATATCCTTCCGATATAAGTAATTTCTTTAATACTCAAATACACAAAGTTTTCAATTAATCATGAAAGTCAAGGCTTCAGTGAAAAGGCGAGACGCAGATTGCAAGATTGTACGTCGTAAAGGTCGCCTTTATGTGATCAACAAGAAAAACCCTAAAATGAAAATGCGTCAAGGGTAAACAAAGACGCAAGAACTTAACAAAAATCAATTAGCACATTTATGGCTATACGTATTGCAGGAGTAGATTTGCCACAAGAAAAGATTGGCGAAGTTGGATTAACTTATATCTACGGAATTGGGCGTAGCAGCGCCAGGAAGATTTTGGAAAAGGCTGGTATTGACAGTTACATCAAGGTGAAGGACTGGACAGATGATCAGAGTTCCAAGATTCGTCAAATCATTGCTTCGGATTATAAGGTGGAAGGAGATCTTCGTTCCGAAGTCCAAATGAACATCAAGCGTCTTATTGATATCGGTTGCTATCGTGGTATCCGTCATCGTTTGGGACTTCCTGTTCGTGGACAGAGTACAAAGAACAATGCGCGTACCCGTAAGGGTCGTCGTAAAACCGTCGCTAACAAGAAAAAGGCTACGAAGTAATAATGTTTTGAATGTCGCAGCATGATGCGAAAGTCAAAACTTGATTAACGAATCATAAACAGAAAAAACAATGGCTAAGAAAGCAGTAGCAGCTAACAAGAGAACTGTGAAGGTGGATGCCAACGGCGAACTCCATGTTCACTCTTCTTTCAATAATATCATCGTTACGATAACGAACTCCGAAGGTCAGGTTATTAGTTGGTCGTCGGCCGGAAAGATGGGTTTCCGTGGTAGCAAAAAGAACACTCCATACGCTGCACAGACGGCAGCACAGGATTGTGCTAAGGTTGCCTATGACCTCGGTTTGCGCAAAGTGAAAGCTTTGGTAAAGGGACCAGGAAACGGTCGTGAAGCCGCAATTCGCGCTATCGTTGGCGCGGGCATTGAGGTTACGGAAATCGTTGACGTAACGCCACTACCACACAATGGATGCCGTCCTCCAAAACGCAGGAAAGTGTAACGGTATTATTTGTGTATCGAAAGGGTATTATTTGAAAGCATAGAATAAAAAATAAAAACAAAAAAACATGGCAAGATATACAGGACCAAAGACCAGAATCGCTCGCAAGTTTGGTGAGCCAATCTTCGGACCGGATAAAGTGCTCAGCCGTCGTCAGTCGGCACCAGGAATGCACGGAGACAACAAGCGCAAGAAAACGTCGGAGTACGGAACTCAGTTGCGTGAGAAACAAAAGGCAAAATACACGTATGGTGTATTGGAGCGTCAATTCCGCAATTTGTTTGAGAAAGCTTCTCGAATGAAGGGTGTGAAAGGTGAGGTGCTTCTTCAACTTCTCGAATCACGTCTTGACAATGTCGTATATCGTATGGGTATCGCTCCTACGCGTGCGGCAGCTCGTCAAGTAGTAAGCCACCGTCACATTGTCGTTGACGGGAAAGTGGTAAACATCCCATCGTACAGTGTTAAGCCAGGTCAGATAATTGCGGTTCGTGAGAAAGACAAGTCGATGGAAGTTATTGCCGCATCGCTTAGCGGTTTCAATCACTCAAAGTATCCTTGGATAGAGTGGGACAATAACTCCATGAGTGGAAAATTCTTGCATCGTCCAGATCGTCAAGATATTCCAGAAAATATCCAAGAACACCTCATTGTCGAACTCTACTCTAAATAATCGAATAACTTATGTCTATCTTAGCATTTCAAAGACCCGACAAGGTTGTGATGGTCGAAAGTTCCGACAAGCTCGGAAAGTTCGAATTCCGTCCGCTCGAGCCTGGATATGGCACTACTATTGGCAATGCATTGCGTCGTATCTTGCTCTCATCGTTGGAGGGTTTCGCTATATCGTCAATTAAAATTGACGGCGTAAAACACGAGTTCGACACTATTCCCGGTGTTATTGAGGATGTTACGAACATCATTCTCAATCTTAAGCAAGTTCGTTTTAAGCAGGAAGTCGCTGAGATCGATAGTGAGCGTGCAACGGTAAAGGTGAGCGGCTCCAAAGGAGATGCGTTTACTGCTGGAGACCTCGGTAGCGTTCTTTCAGGGTTTAAGGTGCTGAATCCAGACTTTGTGATTTGCCATCTTGACCCAACGGCAGCGTTCTCTCTCGAATTCAATATCATCAAAGGTCGTGGTTACATACCTGCAGACGAGCAGGAACAAGAAAACGCTCCTATTGATGAAATAGCAATTGATAGCATCTTCACTCCGATAATCAACGTGAAATATGCTATAGAAAACTATCGCGTAGAGCAAAAAACAGACTACGAGAAACTTGTTCTTGAGATTACAACAGACGGAAGTATCGCTCCAAAAGACGCATTGCGAGAAGCAGCAAAAATCTTGATTCAACATTTCATGTTGTTCTCGGATGAGAAGATAACCGTTGAAGAAACGGAAGGCAATGATGTTGAAGATTTTGATGAGAATGCCCTTCATATGCGTCAATTGCTCAAGACAAAACTTACCGATTTGGATCTTAGTGTTCGCGCTCTCAACTGTCTTAAAGCAGCAGACGTAGAAACGCTCGGTGAACTTTGCCAATTCAATCGTAATGACCTTTTGAAGTTCCGTAACTTCGGAAAGAAGTCACTTACTGAGTTGGACGACAAACTGGCGGAACTCGGTCTTACTTTCGGTATCGATACTTCTAAGTACAAACTTGATAAAGACTAAATCACACAATGAGACATAACAAGAAATTCAATTCACTTGGCCGTACCGCATCGCACAGAAGCCTGATGCTTGCAAATATGGCAACGTCGCTTATCATGCATAAGCGTATCAATACAACGCTTGCGAAGGCAAAGGCATTGCGTATATATGTAGAGCCGCTGATTACTCGTTCGAAAACGGACACGACCGCTAATCGTCGTGAAGTTTTCGCTCATTTGAGAAATAAATATGCGGTTACGGAACTTTTTAACGTCGTATCGCAGAAGGTTGCGGATCGTCCAGGAGGATATACTCGCATTCTCAAGACAGGTTTCCGTCTTGGTGATGCTGCACAGATGTGCTTTATAGAATTGGTTGACTTCAACGAGACCTATAACACGTCGAAGGCGGCAGCAACTGAAAAGAAGAAATCAACACGTCGTAGCCGTGGCTCAAAGAAAGCCGCTGCTTCTGCGGAGGATGCTAAGGTTGAAGCTCCAGTAGTGGAGGATGCTAAGGCTGAAGAGGCTAAGGCAGAAGAACCAAAGGCAGAATAATTTAATTATTAATAGAAAGAAGAAAAGCGTGATTTCTGTTACGAAATCATGCTTTTCTTCTTTCTTCAAAGTCCAATTCATAATCAAGTTTTGAATTGATATCACGTGTTCAAAAAAACATGTTTTGTTTTATTGAAAAGTTGACATAACAATTCTTTTTGTATGAATTTGAAATAAAAAAAGAGAAAGGCGCATGAAGGATAGTATGGAAATCCAAAGAAGTAGATATGAAAGTGTTTTTCTAAAAAAATATTATCTTTGTAGATAGAGTTGATTAGTTGATTGAGATTGAGAAATTTGAATAAAAATATATCAATATTGTATGACAAATCTTGAAAAGTATGTTGGCGCATTTTCTGAAACGTTCGGTATTTCTGGAGAGAAAGCCAAGGGCTTAAAGTATCAATCGATAGAACAATGGGATTCCGTAGGACATATGAATTTGGTGGCGGCGATTGAGGATGCTTTTGATATTATGATGGAAACGGATGACATTATTGATTTCTCATCGTTTGAGAAGGGAATAGAAATACTTGGGAAGTATGGCGTAGATATTTAACACATGAAGAGCAAACAGCTTGATGGTAAGAATGCGATTATAACAGGTTCCAGAAGTGGAATCGGTCAAGCCGTGCTACGCTTGTTTGCTCAAAACGGTTGTAATTGTTGGGCTTTGGTTCATCGAGAGGATGACGAATTCTTGAAAGAAATCAAGATCTTGGAAGAGCAGTATGGGGTATGGATAAAACCCATTTATGTGGAGTTGACATCAGATGAATCCATTCGGGAGGGCATCTCTGAAATTATAAAAGAAAGAAAAGCGGTTGATGTGTTGGTGAATGCGGCTGGGGTTGTAAGTCCCAATCGTCTGTTCACAATGACGAGGATGGAGGATGTGCGCCATGTGATGGAGGTTAATTTTTTTAGTGTTATCGCTCTTACACAATATGTTTGCAGACTGATGTCGCGTCAAAAAAGAGGAAGTATAGTTAATATAGCGAGCATTTCGGCTTGGGGGGAAGATACTTCACAAATGGAATATGCCGCAAGCAAGGCAGCGATAGTCATTGCAACGAAGAAGTTGGCAAGGGAACTCGGTTCAATGGGAATTCGGGTGAATGCAGTGGCACCAGGCTTAACGCAAACAAAGATGTTGGATGGGATGGATTCTGACGCCATTGAACAAATAAAAAAGGGAATAGGATTGCAAAGGTTAGGTTCTCCTGAGGAAATAGCCGAAGTATGCCTTTTCTTAGCATCTGATAGTTCATCATATATAACAGGCGAAACAATTAAGGTTGATGGAGGGGGCTGCGATATGAGGCTTTTACTTGGTGTAAATCATTAAGTTATGGAATTAGTTTCGTATGCAAAATCGTTGCGATTGTCCGCATTGAAAATGGCTTATCAATGTGGGAAGAATGGGTCTCATTTGGGTGCGGGATTGTCTTCAATTGAAATCTTGGCGACCCTTTATGGTGACGTGATGAGATATGATGTGAATAATCCGGCAGATGAAGAGAGGGATCGTCTTGTTGTGAGTAAGGGGCATTGTGTATTAGCGTATTATTCTGCCTTAAAGTCTGTTGGCTTTCTTACGGAAGAAGACGTGATGGGTTTTGAAACGACGGAAGGGAGATTGCATGGTCATGCGATGCGGAATTTGAAAGATGGTATTGAATTCTCTGGGGGGAGTTTGGCGATGGGGATGTCTTTTGCTGTCGGTGTTGCTTTGGGTTGTAAAAGAAAAGGGTTGGGAAATCACGTATTTGTATTGGTTGGAGACGGAGAATGTGATGAAGGGTTGATATGGGAGTCCGCAATGTCGGCAGCGAATTATGGCTTGAACAATTTGACGGTGATTGTGGATAGGAATAAGTTGCAGTATGACGGTCCGACACGAGAAGTGATGGACCAGGGTGACCTTGGAAAGAAATTTGAGGCATTTGGCTTTGATGTGTCAGTTGTCGATGGTCACGATTGTTCTGCTTTAAGTGAAGTTTTGCGAAAAAGAGGGAATCGACCAGCATGTATCATTGCGGATACGATAAAGGGGAAGGGTGTGTCCTTCATGGAAGGTGCAAGAGAGTGGCATCACCATACGTTGAACGCAGAACAATATGAAGCGGCAAGAAAGGAGGTTGAGGATGTTTGAGATAAACAGCAGAACGGCACGTACGTGTTCGATGCTTGGAGAACGTGGCTCCATTTTTACCCAAGCGGTCATGGATGCGGCTATGGAGGATGATAAGTTTGTACTTCTCACTGCGGATCTTGCTTTGTTGTCAGGAATGACACGATATATGACGCAATATCCCAATCAATATTACAATGTCGGTATTGCGGAACAAAATATGGTGGGAATTGCTGCCGGATTAAGCGCAGAGGGATTTCATCCATGTGTGACAACTTATGCCACGTTTGTGACGATGCGTAGTTGCGAACAAATCCGTCACTATTGTGGATATATGAAGCAGAAGCTTATTGTCGTGGGATCGGGTTCAGGATTGAGCCAAGGTTTTGCTGGTAATACTCATTATGCGATAGAAGATATCGCGATGATGCGTTCGATACCTAATATCCATGTTCTTTCGCCAGCGGACGCTGTTTCTGCCGTAAGATTGTTTCATTTGTCAAGAAGAGAGGAAAATTCTGTTTATCTACGTTTGACTGGAGGATTGAATTGTCCGATGGTGTATAGAGAGGAACGGGAATTTGAAATAGGAAAAGCGATTCGACTGACAGATGGAGGGGATATTGTGATTTATGCGACAGGAACAATGGTTAGCGTGGCAATGAAAGTCGCTCAGTTGTTAGAAGAAGTTGGGATTTGCGCAACAGTTTATGATATGTTTTCCTTGAAACCGATTGATGAGGAGGCGATTGTTTCCGCAAAAGGACATAGACTGGCAGTGACGATAGAGGAACACAATGTGTTGGGTGGCTTAGGCGGTGCTGTGGCGGAAGTCTTCACGCAGAACGTTGGAATGCCTAAATTGTTAAGGTTGGGCGTGAGGGATTGTTTTAACAGAGCGTGTGATTATGAAGAGTTGTTGGAGCAGAATCGCTTGACAGATAAGCAAGTGTTTGACGATATAATGGCGACATTGGGATAGGGTATTTTGTATGTTTGGCTTGGATAAACATAGAGATTCGTTGGCCGTCATTACCGATGACGGGGTCAGAATGACTTATGGTGACCTTGGCGAGGAAGTGACGAAGTGGAAACAAGGAATGGGTATGTTGAAGGTCAAACCACTTGTCTTTTGCCTTTGTACTAATTCTTTGCCATCCTTATTAGGTTACGTGTCGTGCATGGAAGAAGGTATTCCGTGTGTGTTGCTTGACGCTCGAAAGGATTCTGAAACAATACAATCCTTGGTAGATGTTTACTGTCCGGAATATATATGGACGCCATCAGACGAAAAGATAGAGGCGGAATTTCAACAAAAAGGAACTGTAATATATCAGTTTAGAGGGTATTCGTTGTTGCGAACGCATCACAAGGCAGGAAATCACGCTCCATTACATCCGGATCTTGCGCTTTGCTTAACGACATCTGGCAGTACAGGGTCCCCAAAATTGGTGAGACTGACGGAAAGAAATCTCTTGTCGAACGCAGAATCGATAACATCCTATTTAGGTATAGACGAGAAGGAACGTCCTGTGACGACGTTGCCAATGTATTATTCGTATGGTCTTTCGGTCATTAACAGCCATTTGATTAAGGGTGCAACAATCATGCTGACAGATAAGAGTTATGCCCAGCGTGAGTTTTGGAATTTTGTCCGAGAAGAGGGTGTGACATCCATGTCGGGAGTTCCGTACACATGGGAGATGTTACGTAGATTGCGCTTTATGCGAATGGACTTGCCATTGGTAAAAACGATGACGCAGGCAGGTGGTAAGTTAAACGCCGAGATTGCGAAAGAGTACATAAATTGGGCAAAGGAACAGGGTAAAAGATTTTTTGTGATGTACGGTCAAACGGAGGCGACCGCTCGTATGAGTTATTTGCCTTGGGAGCAAGCATTAGATAAGTATTCAAGTATTGGTGTCGCTGTGCCTGGCGGTCGATTCAGATTGGAAGAAGATGGGGAATTGGTGTATGAGGGAGAGAATGTTTGCATGGGATATGCGGAGTGCAGGGACGATTTAAGTAAGGGGGACGAGAATTGCGGTGTGTTGCATACGGGGGATGTGGCTCGTGTTGACGAGGATGGCTTTTATTACATAGTAGGCAGGAAGAAGCGTTTTGTAAAAGTGTGGGGTAATCGGTGCAATCTTGACGCGATAGAACAATTGATAAAGCCGATAACAACATCATGCGCATGTGTAGGTGTGGATGATAAAATAACAGTATTTGTAACTCAATCTGGGTTAGACAAAGAAATTAAAGAAACGTTGACGAAAAAGACTGGTTTGAATTCTATCGCATTTGACATTAAGGAAATAGAATCGATTCCCGTTAAGGATAACGGAAAGATAGATTATCCAATTTTGCAACAATGGATATAGAAGATGTTTTGAAAATAGAGCCATATTCGCTTGACAGGGTGGCGAAACGTCAGTTCTTGAATGAACGGTTGCGTCATTTGACTCAACATCACTATGAGCATTGCGTTCCTTATCGAAAGATGATGGATGCGGTAGGCTTGGATATGTCACGGCTGCCAGAATATGAAGATTTACCATTTCTGCCAGTTCGCTTGTTCAAAGAATTGGAATTGTGTTCGTGTGAGAAAGAGGAGGTAGTCAAGACGATGACTTCGAGCGGTACGTCGGGACAGAAGGTGAGTCGAATATATCTTGACAGAGTTACGTCCGCTGCCCAAACTAAGTGTTTGACACGTATTGTGTCGGATTATTTAGGAACCAAACGTGTCCCCATGTTGATATTGGACAGTTCGTCGGTCGTTAAAAACCGAGCGATGTTTTCCGCTCGTGGTGCAGGTATCTTAGGTTTTTCTATGTTTGGGAACACGAGACAGTACGCCCTAAATGAGGAAATGGAGTTGGATGTGGAGGGATTGAAGCAATTTCTGTTGAAGCATGAGAACGAAACAATCTTTCTGTTTGGTTTCACCTTTATGGTGTGGCAGCATTTTTATAAGAAATTGATAGAAACAGGTTATCGTCCGGATTTGAGCCGTGGAGTGCTGATTCATGGTGGAGGATGGAAAAAATTAGAGAGCGAAAAAGTTTCCCCACAAGATTTCAAAAAGTGTCTAAATGACGTTTGCGGAATAATGCCAGAACACATTCATGATTATTATGGGATGGTGGAACAAACTGGGACGATATACATGGAGTGTGAAGAAGGACATCTTCATGCGTCCGCATATTCTGATATTCTGATTCGTCGAGCGAAAGATTTTTCGCTTGCGGAGAAGGGTGAGGAAGGAATAATAGAAGTGGTTAGCGTGTTGCCTGAGAGTTATCCAGGACATGTGTTACTCACAGAGGATAGGGGAGTGATTTTAGGAGAGGATGACTGTCCGTGCGGACGCAAGGGAAAATATTTCAAAATTAACGGACGGTTGAAAAATGCAGAGATCAGAGGCTGCAGTGATACGTATGCGACAAGATTTTAGTTCAATAGAATGGTTGTATGGCGATGAAACGATTTGCCATAGTAATTATAGTCCTGATGTTCCGTTCTCGACGTTGGTGATAGAATGGTTGAACGCATTGTCGAGAGCTTTGATGCAAGATGCGGAGTCAAAATTTTATCCAGATGTGGTGACATTTGCCTTTTTCTGTCGAAAGGCACATGTCACAAAATTAAAGGAACAATATGATTCGAAGACTGTACGGATGGGTCGGGGACTCGTTTTTCATATTGCTCCGTCCAATGTGCCCGTTAATTTCGCATATTCGCTTGTTGTCGGATTATTGGCAGGAAATATGAATGTGGTTCGAGTGTCGCAGAAATCATTTCCGCAAGTTGAACTTATTGTGAAGCATTTGCACAGGATAAAAGATTTTAATGAGGTTTCGAATCGAATAGCCATTGTCCGTTATCCACATGACAGCAATGCGAATGAAATGTTGTCCGAGTTATGTGCTGTAAGGGTGATCTGGGGAGGGGATGGGACAATAGACACCGTTCGCCAAAATAAATTGCCAACACGCGCTACGGATGTTTGTTTTGCGGATCGTTATTCAATAGCCGCAATCAATGCGGACGAGATGGTAAAGGAACATGCTATGGTGGCCGTTGCGGAACGTTTTTATAACGACACATATTTGTTTGACCAAAACGCATGTTCCGCTCCGCATCTTATTGTTTGGACTGGTACGGCAGAGAATGTGGACAAGTCCCGTCAGAGGTTTTGGAATGCCGTACATGATGTGGCAGAAAAAAAATACGCATTTCAAGATGTGATGGCAGTTGATAAATTGACCGCCACATATCGACAAGCGGTAGCAATGCCACTTCACGTTAACCATTGTCAAGATAATTTATTACGTAGGGTCAGTGTTGAGCATTTGCCAACGGATTTGGACGTTTACCGTTGTGCGGGAGGGTATTTTACCGAGTATTGTGCAAAAGAATTAGACGAGATTGCTCCGATTGTAACGTCAAAGTATCAGACGTTGGCTTATTATGGTTACACAAAAGAGCGATTGCAAAAGTTTGTTTTCGAAAACAGACTAAAAGGACTTGACAGGATAGTTCCCTTGGGCGAGACGACAACATTCTCGTTAACGTGGGATGGGATGGATTTGATAGAAAGATTAAGTAGAATAATAGACATACAATGAAATCAGATCAGTTTGAAATAAAGGAGGCAAGATCTATCCCTTATGCGATACATTCGTCGCATAAGCGTACGTTGCGACAAAGATTGGTTAAAATAAAGAATACCATCTTGTTGTTGTTGGCATACGTAACACCGAATAATTATTGCCGCGTGAAGTTTAATCAATGGCGCGGCGTACATATAGGGAAGCATGTTTATATAGGATTGTTTTGTTTTTTAGACAATCTGCATCCTGAGTATATTTATATTGAAGATGACGTTTCGGTCAATGCGGAGTCGATGGTTTTGACACATTTCAATCCTCGTGGAGAGTTTCGAGGTGTTTTTTTAGCACGAGTACGTCCCGTATTGATAAAGCGAGGAGCGGTGGTATCCGTTAGAAGCACGGTGATGCCTGGCATTGAAATAGGGGAGTGGTCATGTGTCTCGGCAGGAACGATCGTGGACAAAGATGTGCCAGCTTATACTGTCGTTTCAGGAAATCCCATGCAAATAGGAAATAGTTATCAAGCGTTGTTTGAACGGGCACAGAAAAGAAACAAGAAGGCATGAATGTATTGATACAATTAAGTCATCCAGCGCATTTTCACCTATACAAACATGTGGCGAAGAACTTGAAGGAGGATGGGCATAGGGTCTTTGTGTTGATAAAAAGCAAGGATGTGTTGGAACCCTTGCTTCAGGAAGCAGGATTGGAGTATTACAACATCAATGAACATGCACACAGGGGGAGCAAGTGGGGAATCTTGTGGGACATGCTGTCACGCGAGGCGCGTATGATAGTGTTTTGTTTGCGTCATCGGATAGACTTGCTGACCGGCTCAACACCAGAGGTGGCGCACGTTGGGTGGTTGCTAAGGAGAAGCAGCATCAACACGGGAGAGGATGATTTGAACATTGTCCCAATGTTTAGAAAGATAGCCGGTCCTTTTTTGCAGTGTTTGTTGACTCCCGTAACATGCAATACGGAACCATACGAAGATAGGTCAGTGCATTATCCCGGCTATCATAAGTTGGCATATTTGCATCCGAATCGCTTCATTGCGAATCGTGATGTAGTAGAAAAATATGGAATAGAGACAAGCAAGCCTTATTTTTTGCTTCGATTTGCAAAATTGGGCGCACATCATGATGTTGGCGTAAACGGAATCTCAACGGAGGTGGCGCAACATCTGATAGATATTTTGACACCGAAAGGGAAGGTCTATATCACGTCGGAAAGAGAACTTGAACCACAATTTGAACAATATAGGTTGCATATTCATCCGCTGGACATACACCACGTCATGAACTATGCGACTCTGTATATAGGAGACAGTCAGTCAATGGCAGTGGAAGCGGCGATGTTGGGCGTTCCGTCGTTACGATTCAATGACTTTGTCGGGGAAAAGAAGATTGGCGTGATGGAGGAGTTGGAGCACAAGTATGGATTGACATTCGGAATCTCCTCAAAAGAAGCGGACAGATTATATGACAAGGTCAATGAAATGCTCCAGACGGAGGGGGTACGTGAGCAATTTCAAGCACGACGAGAGGTCATGCTTAAAGACAAGATTGATGTGACCGAGTTTTTGACTTGGTTCATAGAGAATTATCCGAACTCGAAGGCGGATGTGAAACAATCTGATTTCAATTGGGGGTGTTTCCGGTAATAACGTTTCGAATTAAATCCGAATGTAGTTGGTGAAAGAGAATGGGTATGGATTATGGGCTGAGGCGGGGTGGTCTTCACGAAACGAGACCCGCCACGCATCACGTTCAATGGAAGGGAAGAATGCGTCAGCATCGGGGAATGTGCCGTGGATATGCGTGATGTAGAGTTGGTTTAGGAGCGGGAAGAAGTGTTGGTAGATTTGTCCTCCGCCAATGATGAACGATTCCTCGTGAGGTTTGCAGAGGGAAAGTGCCTCTTGTGGCGAAGAGACGAAGACAAGGGATGTGGTGGGTGAGATTTGTTGTGCAGGTTGAGGGGTTCTGGTGATGACGATGTTGCGGCGGTGAGGAAGAGGTCCGTTCGGGAAGGTGCGAAAGGTGTTGCCTCCCATGATGACGGTATGTCCCATGGTGAGTGACTTGAAACGTGGCAGGTCGCCAGGGATATGGCAAAGAAGTTGTCCTTGGCGTCCGATGGCAAGATCGTCAGCGACGGCGGCTATGGCAGATAGTTGCATTGTTTTCCTCTTTTTTTCTTTGAAGTTAGACGGATACTTGTCCTTTGATGGCAGGGTGAGACTGGTAATTTTCGAGCGAGAAGTCGTCGTAGTGGAAGTCAAAGATAGATTTGACATCAGGGTTGATGCGCATCGTGGGGAGTGGGTATGGTGTTCGGGACAGTTGAAGCCGAACTTGCTCCAGATGGTTGAGGTAGATGTGCGTGTCGCCCGTTGTATGGATAAAGTAGCCGGGTTGGAGACCTGTAACTTGCGCCATCATCATGGTCAGGAGGGCATAGGAGGAGATGTTGAACGGAACGCCAAGGAAACAGTCGGCGGAACGTTGGTAAAGTTGAAGGGACAGGCGACCATTGGCAACATAGAACTGGAAGAACATATGGCAAGGAGGAAGGTTCATGTTGGGGAGGTCAGCGACGTTCCAAGCGTTGACGATGATACGGCGGGAGTCGGGGTTGTTTTTTATGTCGTGAACGGCATTTGCTATCTGGTCGATGAATCCTCCATTGTAGTCGGGCCAATGGCGCCATTGGTAGCCGTAGATGTGTCCGAGGTCGCCCGTGGTTGGGTCAGCCCATTCGTTCCAGATGCGAACTCCGTTTTCTTGCAGGTAGCGCACGTTGGTGTCTCCGTTGAGGAACCAAAGCAGTTCGTGGATGATGGATTTGAGGTGAACTTTTTTTGTGGTGACGATGGGGAAGCCCTTGCTTAGGTCAAAACGCATCTGGCATCCGAAGGTGGAAATGGTACCGGTGCCAGTGCGGTCGTGTTTTTCCACACCTTCGTCCAGAACTCGTTGCAAAAGGTCTAAGTATTGTCGCATGGTCTTGAGTTTTTTTGATTTAAGCGTTAAGGTTTTGGAGTTGTTTTGGGGATTTAGTACATTTTATATGTGGTTCGCGTCACGACAAATTCGATTCGTCGGTTGATTTGGTTAACGATGTCTCGTTGCGCTTCGGGGAGTGAAAGGACGAAGTCTTCAGAGAGTGTTTGGTCCTGTTTGAGGAAATGATATTGCAGTGCAAGTTGTTCGTCAACAACGACGGGAGAAGATTCGCCATAGCCTTTGAAGTCCAGCCGCTCACGGTCAATGCCATGTTCGGAAAGGTAGTTGACAACGGCTTCGGCACGTCGGTTAGAAAGTTCAATATTGAAAGCGTCGGAACCAATCATGTCGGTGTGCGCCTCAATGCGGATGGTGACATGGGGGTTGTCGTTGAGCATTTGGACAAGCGAATCAAGGGCGTTTTGGGATTCGGGTCGCAAGGTGTATTGGGCGAAATCAAAGAAGATGTTGTTGATTGGGACGGGTTGAAGCATGGAAGGGAGGGTGAAGTTTTGGGTGTAACGTATGTTTTTGAAAATGCCGACGGTAGAGAATTTGGCGGAACCGTTGAGGTGCCCCCGGCAGGAGGCGAGCAGGACATAGTCGACACCTTTGTCAAGCGGGAAAGAGTAGGTCCCGTCACGATGGACGTTGATGCGCCGATTGGAACCATCAGTTCCTACGACGCGAATGACAGCATCTGGCAGTGGTTGTTCACGGAAATCGAAGACGGAACCGGCGAGAGAAAATTCGACATCAGGTTCGCCAAAGAAATAGATATGGTCTAAGCCTTTCGGGTCGTTGCGGTTGGAGGAGAAAAAGCCTTGTTTGTGTTGTCGATCCGTGGTGAGGGAGAAATCGTCGCCAGAGGAGTTGAATGGCACGGGGAGATGTCGGATGGCAAAGCGAGGATGGGCGTTGAGCGTGTCGTAGGACAGGTAGGAGGCTGCGTAGAGGTCGAGCCCGCCCATGGAGGGGTGTCCGTCGGAGGAGAAGTAGAGTGTGCCGTCGGGGGCGAAGAGCGGAAACATTTCGTCACCTTGCGTGTTGATGTCGGGACCAAGATTTTCTGGTGTGTCCCAAGAGTCTTTCGTTTTTTTTCGGCATCGCCAGATGTCTTTTCCTCCATAGCCGCCAGGGGCATCTGTGACGAAGTAGAGAAAGCCGTCGGAGGCCATGGCGGGATGGGCGACTGAAAGGCTGCTGTCGGGGAAGAGAGCGACTAATTTTGGTTCTCCCCATTCTCCTGCTTGACGAGTTGACGCATAGGTTTGTGCCCCTTGGCTTTTTGTTTGGTCATAGGGGGCAGCGGTAAAGAATAAGGTTTTGCCGTCGGGAGAAACAGATGCGACACCTACGTCACCTGGTATTTGCTTTGTTCCCTTGATTTGCGTGACAACGGAGTTTATGGCATCAGGGAGTGGTTCTGGTGTGTCCCATGTTCCTTTACGATTACGTTTTGCGGAAAAAAGCCGTGAGTTTGGAATGCCTGTTATTTTGCTGTTTTTGACTTTTTTCGCTCCTTTTGCGGTGCGTGTGGAGGTAAAGATGATTTGATTGTCGTTGATGAAGAAAGGGGAGAAATCGTCGGCTTTGCGACCATTGAGTTCGGGTTGTTGACTGACGGAGAATCGCTGTGGCGCCTTTTCCCATGCACGTAGGCTATCGCAAGCGATGATGGCGTTGAGCGCGCGCACGTTGGTGGAGTCATAACGGAGGTAACGGTAGAAAGCGGAACGCGCTTCGCGTGGTCGTCCGTTGCGTAGGAGAACGTCACCATAGTGAAGATAGAGGATTGAGTCTTCTGCTTTGTATCGAACGGCTTTGCGGTAGGCGGCTTCGGCACGACGAGGGTCGTGGATGAGTCGATAGCACTCTCCGAGGCGGAAGGCGACGGCGGCTTGCAGTTTCTTCTCCTTGGCGGGGATGCGTGACAAGACACGCTTGTAGCGCATGGCAGCGGCGTGGTATTCACCTATCTCATAGCGTTGGTCGGCTTTCTTAATGGCTCGTTGCAGGGTGCAGGACGCAAGAAGAAGCGTCAGCAAGATGAGCGAGATTATTTTTTTGAGACGGACCATAGGAGAGAGAAGGTGATGAGGGCGTTCAAGATGAGAAGTTCATAACTGAAAGCATAGTCAAAATAGACTTTGCAAATATAGTCAATTAAGCCGCAAAAAGCAGGGGAAAAAAGAGCGATGACAGGAATGAATGTGTCACGAGGTCGTCGTTTGGTGTAGAGACCGAAGGCAAAGAGACCAAGGAGAGGTCCATAAGTGTAGGAGGCGAGTCGATAAATGGTGTCAATGATGGACGTTTTGTCAGCAAGCGTGTGGATGGCAAGAATGAGCAAAAAGAAAACGATGGTGATGGCAACGTGAATGAACATGCGGAGGGGGCGGCGTAGGCGTTCGGGACGATTTTGGATGTTGATCAAATCAAGGCTGACGGACGTGGTGAGTGAAGTGAGAGCGCTGTCTGCCGATGAAAAAGCGGCTGCGGCAATGCCTATGAAGAAACAAACGGTAACAACAGGCGGCAAGATTTGTGTGGCAAAGAACGGGAGAATGTGGTCCGGTTGATCGGGGAGAAGAATGCCTTTGGCTTGTGCAAGGAAAACCAATAGGGCACCTAAGGATAAGAACAAAAGATTGACAGGCAGGAAAGCCGCTCCGTAGGTCATCATGTTTTTTTGGCTTTGCTTGAGCGTGGCAATGGAAAGATTCTTTTGCATCATGTCTTGGTCTAACCCTGTCATGACCACAACGATGAAGATGCCCGAGAAAAACTGTTTTGGGAAAAACATTGGACTTGCGGGGGAGAAGTTGAGTGTCGTTGAAATCGTTGAGTCGTAGATTTGTTGGCAGGCTTGCAGAGGAGACCAATCAAGAGCATCAAGAACCGAGCACAAAATGAGAATGAGAGCAAGTAGCAGGAAAAAAGTCTGCAACGCGTCGGTAAAAACAATGGTGCGAATGCCACTCTTAAACGTGTAAAGCCAAATGGCAAAAATAAGCAGGGCGACAGAAAGAGGAAATGGCACGCCAAGGGGTTGAAAAATGGCATAGTGGAGAATGGAAACGGCAAGAAACAAGCGTGCCGCAGCTCCGGTTATCTTGGAAATGCAAAACAAGGTGGCTCCAGAACGATAAGCGTAGGTTCCGAAACGGCGATGGAGGTAGCCGTAGATAGTGATGAGTCGCAATCGGTAGTAAATGGGAAGAAGAATAAAGGCGACAAGCGCATATCCAAAAATGAAACCGAGACACGTTTGGAGATATTGAAAAGCGGTGACGGTAACCATTCCTGGTACGGAAACAAAGGTAACACCAGAAATGGAGGTTCCGATCATTCCAAAGGCAACAATATACCATGGAGATTTTCTGTTGCCCGTGAAGAAAGCGGCATTGGAAGCGTCGGATTGGCGGCGAGAGGTGAGGAATGAAATGAAGAGTAGCAGTGCGAAGTAGGCGCAGACGATGAGAAGTATGGTGGTAGGTGACATCGAGGTTTTTTGAAATTAGTCAATGCGAATGCGTCGTGTTATGATTCTTCCGTTTTGCGTGATACGCAGGGAGTAATTGCCTTTGCCCCAAGGGCTAAAATCGATGTATGTGATTCCTTTTGCACTTCTGTTGTAGAGTTGTCTGCCTTTTGCATTGAAGATGGTAATAGAAACTCGTTCGGATCCAGTGTTAATATAAAATCCTTTTTTAGTTTGGACTCGTTTGGGAGTTTCGATTGGTTTTTTGTTTTCGGACTCCTCGCTTTCAATTTCGTTTTTTTGTTGTTTGGAATAAAGACCAAATGCCGATTGGCGTTGGAGTTTGACTTGGTGCCCAGCCAGAGAGTATTGTGGCTTGCGCCACTTTCCGTTGCTCCAAATGCGAGACGATACTTCCGCGAGGTTTCTGCTCGTGTAGTTGTATCGCTGTTGTGACTGAAGGTTCCAAGACAAACCGTTCCAAAGAAAAAGAAGTCGGTCGGTCGTTCTTGAAAGAGAGTCGTATTGCAATGTTATCATTGCGGAATCGGTCCACTGAATGGTAGTGGAGTCAATGATTTGAATGAGAATTTCAACAGGGAGGAAGTCGTCGTTGAACGTCGCTGAAATGCGCAAGGAATCGGCAAGAACCCATTCGTCTCTTGTGTTCTTGTGGTAGCGATTCATAATGCAAGAGCCATCGTCGTCGTAGCGATGGGTGTGCATAAGATAGTCGAAATAGAGATTTACGTCCGAATCGTATTGTTTACGGATGGATTTCACGATACGTCCGACGGAGTCAAGGGAGTTTTCGAAAACGGAGTAGGGGGTAAGTTGTTCATTGAGGATTCCGTTTTCGGAACTGAGCCCTAAGGATGTTTCCGTAAGGAGGTGACCTTCGGAATCACGTTGTCGAATGAGTTGTCGAACAATTTTCTTTTCACCATTTGGAAGAGTGGCAAAAGACGTTATCGTGTCGTTAAGAAAATAAGGTTGATTATTGTCGGTGAAAGTGTTGTCAGTTTTGCCTGTGTAGAGTTCTACGACATCGGCCCGCACGACGATGAAAGAGGCGGATAGGAATAGTATGGAGAAAAAAGTCCGTAACGACATGCTTTGTTTGTTTGACAAAACACAAAGATAGAAAATAAACTTTGTGTGATGAAAAATCAATCAAAGATTGACTCGCCAGGAATTGCCGGTGCCGTTGAAAGCCTATTAAGGTTGCCAACGAAAACGTGGTGGTAATGATAATGGGTATAATTCCAATCGTCAGAGGTCAGTTCCAATGTGTTTCCGTTCAATGTAAATGTGATGTAACCGTCATCGCTGAAAGGTTGTGACGTGGAGGAGTTGTAAGTTTTTTCCCATGTTCCTTGCCACCCCGCAAACATGGCTTCTTTAGAGAAAAAGAGTTTCAGTTTGTCTCCTTCAATGGTGTAGGTTCCGATTCTGAGTATTCTGTCCAATTCTTGGCAAGCTTTTCCTGATGGTACTTGGATGTCATAAGAAGCGACAGCGATAGGGGTGGGAACCTCATTTGAAGGTTGGAAGGAGTAGTAGGTTGTCATGACGTAGAGTGTTCCGTCACTATTGAAAATGTAGTATAAACGGTGATCGTAGCGAAGTGCCAAATCGTCGGGGTTGCTGGCGGGAACGTCCCCGACCCAATAGCCAACGATTGTTCCTGCGCTTTCGTTGGCGGATTTTGTATCCTCATCGCAAGATGCGAGAAAAAGAGTGGTTATCAGTGTGATGAGTGTGATTGTTGTTTTCAGTAGAAGATTTTTCATGGCATAGTTTTTTGGAGGTTAATAATTGCGAATATATGATGTTCTGGCGAAAAGGACAAGTTTTTAATGGCTTATTTTACAAACAAAGCATTGTGTGGGAAAAATAAGTATCTTTGTAAATTATGAAGAAGATTGTTTTCGCTTTTTTGGTGTTGTTGGTGATGGTCGTGGTGATGTGCTTTGTGGCTCCGAAGGTGTTCAGGGGGCGTGTGGAGCGTGCGGTGGTTGGGTACGTGACGAAGGGGTTGGAGGCGAAAGTGGAGTATGAGGGGTTGGACTTGAGTTTTGTGCGGAGTTTTCCGCGCGTGAGTGTGTCACTACACGGTTTGACGGTGACGGGGCGCGGTGCGTGGACGGGTGACACGTTGGCGAGGGTTGACGAGGGTTGGTTGGAACTGAATTTGAGTGGTGTGCTGAGTGGAAAGTATGCGGTTGAGGGTCTGGTGTTGTCGGGGGGTGATGTGAGGCTGAAGGTGACGGAGACCGGGATGAGGAATTGGGACATTGTTCGGGAAGACGATGCGACGTGGGGCGACGGAGAAAGCGAGAATGTGAGGGTGAAGATAGACGATGTCGAGGTGAGGGCGGTGGCGTGGACGTATGAGGACAAGCAGGACGGTACGGCTGTGAGTGTCGGGAATATGGACGGGATGTTGAGTGGGGCGTGGAGTGAGAAAATGGCGGACGCAGATGCGAAGTTGTCGATGAGGGATTGCGAGGTGAAGGCGGGGGCGGTGACATGGCTAAACGACGGAGAGGTGGACGTGAAGGTGAAAGCGAGAGCGGAAGGGGAGCGATACGAACTGGAGGATAGTTACGTACGCGTCAATGGATTGAAGGTCGGAATAGCAGGTAGTATGGTGAAAGCGGAGGAGGGGTGGCAGACGAGCGTGAAGATGAATACGGAAGGAGTGGGGTTGAAGGAGTTGATGTCGATGGTGCCAGGCGTGTACGCAAATGACTTTGACGCATTGAAGGCGGACGGAAAGGTGAGGCTGACGGGAGAGGCGGAGGGTTTGTTTATCCCCGAGAAGGATGTTTTGCCACGATGGAGCGTGACTGCGGAGGTGGCGGACGGGTGGTTTATGTATGAAGGGTTGCCAAAGAGGGCAGAGGATGTGGCTGCATGGGTGAGCGTAAGCGGTGGTGGAAGGAACGGAGGGAAGATGGATTTGGAGGTGAAGAGGGCAAGGCTGAGGATGGGAGGTAACCGATTTGAAGGCGGGTTGAGCATAAGGGAAGCGGGCGGAAGAAGGCAGGTGGCGGTGGAGTTAAAGGGGAAAGTGAACTTGGCGGAGTTGAAGGATTATGTTCCGGTGGAAGAGGAGATGAGCGGTTTGGCGGAAGTGGACTTGAGGGCAAAGGGAGATTATAAGGACTATGAGAGGGGGGCGTTTGATGGCTTCGCCTTGGATGGAATGGCTGAAATGAGGAATTGCGCATTCGGCGACAGGAAGGATGGCAAGGGTGTGCATGTGGATGAGGCTCGAGTAGTGACAAGCGGCGGAAAGGTGAGGGTTGAGGAGTTGCGAATGCGACTCGGGGAGAGCGACATGGAGGCGGAAGGAAGGGTTGAAAACTTGTTGGAGTGGATGTTGAGCGGGGAGACGCTGAAGGGGGAGTTGCAAGCGGAAACGGATCATTTGCAGGTGATGGATCTGGTAAGATGGGGGGATGAGGAAGGAGATGTTGTTAAGGGGAGCGAGAAGGAAGGAGTGGTTCGGTTGCCACGGGATCTGGACATGCGGATGACATGGAGGTTAGGAAATGTGGAATATGAGGATGTAAAGATAGAGGATGCGGTTGGAAGTTTCCATTTGAAGGAAGGAGAATTGGTATGGAATGACGTTGAGTTGAGGTTAATGGGCGGCAAGGCGACAACGGAGGGGGTGTATTGCGCAATGAGTGACGACAGGGCGGAGATGAAGGGGAAGATGACGGTACGGGATGTTTTGTATAAGGAGGCGTTCCGACAGGTGGAGAGCGCGCGCAGCCTGTTGCCGATTTTCGGGAAGACGGAAGGACGAATGAGTGGAAATTTTGAATTTGATGTTCCGTTGGGCGAAGGCATGAAGCCGAATGTGAACGCTTTGACGGCAAGTGGGGTGATGGAAAGCCATGGGCTGACGATAAGCGGTGTCGAAGCGTTGCACCGGTTGAGTAAGGTGACGGGCAGGAGCGAGTTGTACGATCCGGAGATTCATGAAGTGAGGATTCCGTTCCAGATAGAGAGGGGTGAAGTTAGAACGGGTGGATTCGCATTCGAGATCGCGGACACGAGGGTCCAGGTTGACGAGGGGAGAACGGGACTGGACGAGAAGATAGACTATACGTTGCACGTGGATGTGCCAACGAGCGAGAGCACTGTGTTCAAGATGTCGAAGATGGGGGTTCACATAGGAGGCACGTTTACGAAGCCAGAGGTGTCGGTGAAGAGCCGGGACATGATTGCGGAGGCGAGGGAAACGATGAAAAGAAATGTGGTGAAGACAGCGGAGGCGGTGAAGGAGGATGCGCGTGGGGAGTGGCGCGAGCAGAGGGAGGAGATGAAGGAGGAAGCGCGCGAGGGCGCAAAGGAGGTGAAGGAGAGTTTGCGTGAGGCTGGAAGGGAAATAAGGAACACTTGGAAAAGAATGATGAACAATGAAGAATGAACGATGTTAGGATGTTGAGAGATAAGAAAATAAGAGATATTTTGAGAAGTTTTTTTAGCATATTGTTGTTGCTTGCGGTAGTCGCCACGGTGAATGCTGAGGTTATTGAAACGGGAGCCATGGAACGTGAGCAGGCGACTATGACAGACGTGAGGCGAGCGCAAGAGGATTGGCGACGGATGAGTGAAGTCGCGGACAGTCTGTTCGCAAAGCGTCGTTATGAGGAAGCGGGAGATGTCATGGATTCATTGTTGTTGATGAGGGCTGATGATGAACATTTCAATTATCTGAAGGGAGCGAGTTTGTTTTACGCTGGGAATGTTGAGGCGGCGAAAGCATATCTGAACCGTGCGCACGATATTGCCGGTGCCGTTTTTATGATGGGTGACGCGGTGATGCGTGAGGACGATTATGAGGTGGCGGCGGAATATTATGAGCGCGTGGTAGCGATGACAGGAGGAAAAGGACGACTGGCGGAGGCGAGCAAGCGGCGGTTGAGGGGTGTGAGAAACGCTCGTGCCATGAGCGGGAGAAAGGTGGGTGTGGAGATTCTCGACAGTGTTGTGGTAGGTAAGGCAGATTTTTTTGAATATTATGATTTGTCGGCGGATGCGGGTCAGGTGTTTTTGGTGTCAGGTGCGGAGCACAAATATGACGCTCCAAGAACAGGTTATATGGCGCAAAGGGGTGACCGGATGTTGTTTGCGGACACGACCGCAAAGGGTGGCACGGGGTTGTATCAGAGCAACCGACTTGCGGACGGTTGGGGAAAGCGAAAGCCGATAAGGGGGAATATAGGAACAAGCGGAGAAGAAAATTTCCCTTTCTTGAGCAGTGACGGCATGACGTTATATTTCGGCAGTACGAGGCATGGTAGCATAGGCGGTTATGATTTGTTTGTGAGCGTTGTGGACGCGGAGACGGGGGAGTGGCGTGAGCCGCGTCAGTTGCCAATGCCAATCAACAGCACGTGGAATGATTATTTGTATGCGATAGATGAGGCGAGCGGAGAGGCTTGGTGGGCGTCAGATCGTTGGCAGAGGGGCGATAGCGTGGTGGTTTATCATTATCGTATTCCTGAAGACGAGTCGCTGTCGGAGGGCGTGAGAAGGGAAGAGGAGGAAAGGGCGGACAGTTTGCCTTTTTTGAAGAATATAGCATCGGGAGCGAAGGAAAACCAGGTGAGGAAGGTGTATTTAGAATTGGGGAATGGGGTCGTTTATACGGACTTGCGTCAATTTGTGAGTAATACCGCCATGCGATTGTATAATGAGGCTGTGGACGCGGAGCGTAGTTTTGAGAAAAGCAGGGATGGACTTGCGGAGTTGAGAAGGAGTTATGCAAAGGAAACGGACAAGATCAAGAAGGATGAGATAGGCAGGGCGATTCTGAACGCCGAAAAGGAGTTGAGAGGTGACGCTGGGAAAAAGCGGGCGGAAATCTTGATGGAACGGGCAAGGCAGACGGAATTGAATGCGTTAAGAAATAAGAAATAAGAAATAAGAAATATGTTATATCCACTAAAGTTCGAGCCGTATTATAAGTCCTGTATTTGGGGCGGAAATCGTTTGCGCGACGTGTTGGGGAAGAAGTGCGGCGGCGATGTTGGGGAGAGTTGGGAGATTTCGGTCATTGAGGGCAAGGAGAGCGTGGTGAGCAATGGGTTTCTGGCAGGTAACACTTTGAAGGAGTTGGTTGAGGTGTATATGGATGACTTGGTCGGTGGTCGTGTTTGGGAAAGGTATCATGCGGAGTTTCCGTTGTTGTTTAAGTTTATTGATTCGCATGACGATTTATCGTTCCAAGTGCATCCGTCGGATGAGATGGCCAAGGAGAGGCATGGGGGGTTCGGGAAAACGGAAATGACGTATGTGGTGATGGCGGAGGAGAATGCGAAATTCTATTTAGGTTTTCGGGAAGGAATAAGTCAAGATGAGATTAGGAAAAGCGTGGAGTCGGGCGTTTTGGAACAGGACGTGAAGGCTTGGAACGCAAGGAGGGGGGACGTTTTTTTTGTGGAAGCGGGGACGGTTCATGCCTTGGGGAAGGGAATGTTGATAGCGGAGGTTCAAGAAAGTAGTGATGTGACGTATCGACTGTATGATTATAACAGGACGGATAAGGATGGTAAGAAACGGGACTTACACGTGGATGAGGCATTGGAGTCAATCAGTGATAAAGGCGTTGAAATGGATGAAGCGAAGTGTGTCCTTCACAGCCGGGAGGGTGAGGATAGTGAAATAGTGAAATGCGAACACTTCACGGTGAACAGGTTGTGGACGGAAGAAAGTCGTCGTGTGGACCTTGCCCAAAGAGGTTCGTTCACGGTGTATATGTGCGTGGGTGGTCAGGGAGAGTTGATAATGCCCCAAACGACAATGGATAAGGACAAGGATGAAAAGGTAGCGGTGGAAACGGAGGATGTCGTGAGCGTAAGAACAGGGGAGTGCGTATTGATACCAGCGGAAGTTGACGAGTTGGAGATAGTGTCAGGAGGCGGTGCGCTGGATTTGTTGGAGGTGTATGTTTGAAGAATGAAGAGTTAAGAGATTTTGAAAAAGTTGTGGTCGAAATATAAGCAAAGCGGTTTCAGAAAAGAGATAGACGACACGATATGGGTGATAGGTTTGCAGGGGTTGAATTACGTGATACCTATTTTGGTGATTCCCTATCTGATGGTGACATTGGGTGCGGAGAAGTTCGGTTATTATGGTTTCGCCTTGGCCGTGTGTCAATGGTTGATGCTGATAGTGGATTTCGGCTTCAACCTGAGTGCCACGAAGCGAATTGCCGTGGCGACGGCGGGAAAAGATCAGTTGACGAGGGCGCAAGAAACGACGGTTAACATCATTTTTAGTAATGTGTTTTACGCTAAAATAGGACTATTGCTCTTGTCATTTATTGTGTTGACGGTGTTGGCATTCGTGCCACAATTTGAGATTTACAGAAAGGCAATGTTGCTGATGTTCACGATGGTGGTTGGTAACGCTTTTTTGTTCGTTTTCCTGTTTCAAGGTTTGGGCAAGATAAAGTGGATGTCAATTATCAATGGGATTGCGCGTCTGTCAGTATTGCCATTGACTTTTTTGCTGGTGAAGGGACCGAATGATTATGAGGTAGCGATATTGCTGCAAGGAATGGTGAGCGTGGTGGCGGCAGTCATTTCAGGTGTGGTCGTTTTCAAAAAGAAGTGGGCGCGTTTATTGTCCGTGGATATGGACGGCATCAAGACGGAGATGAAGGAGAGTTGGCCATTGTTCGTCTCGATAGCTGCGACAAGCGTTTATACGTCGTTGTTTGTTGTTTATTTGGGCTTGTTTGCTGAGTCGGATGAGGTTGGGCGTTATAGCGCAGGGGACAAGTTGATGAGGGCGGCAATTTTTGTGGCGATGACACCCGCATTACAGGTGTTTTATCCAAAAGTGAGCCAACTGGCGAAAACGAACATGAACGCAGCGAGGCGATTGGCAAGGGGGATGTTGATAGTGATGGCAGCATATACCGCATTGTGGGGTGTGGCTTTGTTTTTCGGATCGGAATGGATCTTATCATTGTTGGGAAAAGATTATGTGGGGGGAAAGATATTGTTCAGGATTTTTTCGTTCGTGCCAATATGGATAGGTGTCAGTGGCATTTTGGGTCAGTGTTATTTGTTGGCGATGGGCGGAGTGGAAGGTAAAAAGAGGTTTGAAAGGTCATATTTGATAGCGGCAATGGTGGCGATAATAAGCACGTTTGTGTTAACACCGTGGATGCATGGCGAAGGTAGCGCGATGGCAATGGTGTTGACGGAAATGAGCGTTGCCGTAACTATGTGGATAGGTATAAGACGAATGAAACTATTTAGTTAAGATCAAAACGAAAAAATGCTTCCGTATATAATCTTATTTTTTGTCCTGTTTTTCGCCGTGTTGTCCGAGGCGATAAACATAAATGAATCAAGTCGGAAAAAGATGGCGATTGTCATCGTGATGTTTTGTGTTTTCTTTTGTGGCTTTCGGTATTATACAGGTAGTGATTGGGCAATGTATATGGAGGCGTACGAGAAGATGCCAATAATAGGCAACTTTCATCATTGGGAGATGGGGTTTGTTTGGCTTTCCTTGTTTTTCCATTGGATGGGCGTTGATTATCATTTCATGCAAGCCTTTGTTTCCCTTTTCTTGTTTGTTTCTCTATACAGGATGTATAAAAAACATTCCGAATATCCGTTATTTCTTTTTTCTTCTTTCGTTGTATTGTTTTTTCTTGAAATTTGTATGGCTCAAGTACGTCAGTCTATTGCGGTTGGAATATTGGCGTTCAGTTTGACATATGTCTTAAATAAAAGTTTCTGGAAGTTTTTTGTTGTTGTTTTTCTTGCAATGCAGTTTCACGTATCTGCTGTAATGTTTATCCCTGTATACTTCCTTCGATTTAATTTTGGGCGAAGTTTTCTTGTCTCATTGCTGATTTTATGCCAAATTATAATATTTTATCCTAAAATATTACTTACGCCAATTACTCTCCTGATGCCAATCTTACCCGATCGGTTGGCAGACATTACTTCGGATTATCTTTCAAGCAATATTTTTGGCGTACAAAAAAAAGCTGAGGTTAGTTTTTATTTCTTTGTTAATATTTTCCTAACCATATTGTCTGTCTTGTTGTTTTCTGGAAAAGATGAAAAAAAGAATTTATTTGTAAATTGCCTTGTTGTTTCGACATTAATCAAGGTTATGTCCACATCTATAGGTGTTATGAGTCGTTTTGTTCCCTATTATATGCTGTTTGGACTTTTTTCATATGTATTTTTCATAGACATTCATATAGGTAATGTATCTAAAAGGATTAGGTCTCTGCTGTTCTTGATGCTTTTTTTTCTCTTTTTGTCATATCCTTTTAAAAATCAGTTGTCTTCAAGAAGAATAGAACCTCTCACCCACCGTCCAGAAAATTATCGTCTTGTTCCTTATTACAATTATTTTTTTCACCCGGCGACAGCCGATCAAAGAAAAGATTGGGATGAAAAATGATAATCAAAATTTAAATTATGAACTCATTTCTGTTGCAATGGCCACTTACAACGGTGAAAAATTTCTCCGGGATCAGATTGACTCCGTTCTTGCTCAAAGCTATCCGAATATTGAATTGGTTATTGGCGATGACGCATCATCCGATTCTACTTTGCGGATTATAGAGGATTATGTTCAAAAGGATGCTCGCATACGGGTTCAGAAGAATAACGAGAATATTGGTTTCCTGCGTAATTTTGAAAGAATTATATACTCTTGCAAAGGCAAATATATTGCCTTTTGTGATCAAGATGATATTTGGGAAAGAAACCATTTGTCGCTACTTTATGATGAGATAAAATGTCGTCAGGTCTCTCTTGTCGGAGCCAATGCGGATGTCGTAAATGAACAGATGGAACCTCAAGGATATACTGTTTTGGATACAACGGGAGTGGTTAGTATTCCGCAAACCACGTCCGATTATCGTTTTATGCTTTTTCATATCAATATTTTTCAAGGCGCGGCGATGATGATTGATCGTGATCTAATTTCGTATTCGCTTCCTATTCCTGAGGAAATTCGATTTCATGATTGGTGGTTTGCCTTGTGCGCTGTTGAAAATGGTGGCGTGTCTTATTTGCCGCAAAGTGTATTAAAGTATCGTCAGCATGGTAAAAATATTACAGAAAACGAAAAATCAAATGTATTTCAGAAGTTTCGGCGTTTTTTTGATTTGCACAAACATCGCAGTGACGTAGACAATATATCTTTTCTTGCTCAAATGTTAAAGGTGTTTGAAAACAAATCCAATGATAAAGAATCGGTACAAGATGCTGTTGAATATTTGAATCATATAGATAAATTAAAAAGTTTTCCTTATTTTTATCGTAATTATTTTCGAATATATCGTAATAATAATCGAATTCTAAAGGGATTACGAATTATCAAAAGATGTCTGACGATATGATTACTTCTTATCCTGATGGGTCTTTGGTGTCGGTAGCCATGGCAACCTACAATGGTGAAAAATTTGTAAAGGAACAAATAGAGTCAGTTTTAAACCAATCTTACCATGATATTGAACTTGTTATAGGGGATGACTGCTCAACTGATAATACCTTTCAAATAATAAAGGAATTTGGTTTAAGAGATGACAGAATTCGTTTCTTCCAAAATTCTGTAAACCTTGGATTTCTAAAGAATTTCGAAAAAATAATAACACAATGCAAAGGGAAATATATTGCATTATGTGATCAAGACGACATCTGGTATCCGAACCACATCGACAGATTATTACAGCCATTCTCGGACAAAGAAGTTCTTTTAAGCGGTGCAAATGCCCAAGTAGTGGGGGCGGACAACAAGGAACTTGGTTTTTCCGTTCTCGACATGTTAAACGTTAAATCAATTCCGAGAACCGAGCAAGAGTTTAGTTTTTTTCTCCTTCATCGTAATTTATTCCAAGGAGCAGCAAGTATCATTGATTGCCGATTGCTTCAATATGCTTTGCCTATTCCTCATGGTGTGTTTTTCCATGATTGGTGGTTTTCCCTTTGTGCTACCGCTTATGGTTCTGTCGCATATTCAGATGAATGTGTGCTAAATTATAGGCAACATGGTTCAAATCAAACAGAGAACAAATCATTTCAGGTTGTTAAAAGAATTGTTAATTTTTTTCAAGAAGGGAAGGATGCAAAAGAAAAAAATGACGTGTTGCGTCAAAATGAGATGCTTCAATCCTTTTTGAATACTTTCTGTGCCAAATCAGGATGTCGTCATGACATGCAAGTTGTCCGCGATGCTATTTCTTATTACAAAAATTATGATCACTTTTCCAGTTTTCCTTATTTCCTTCGTCATTATAATTGTATCTATAGAAATACCAACTTCTTTATAAAGATTCTTCGTGTCATAAAAAGATTACTTTATATCATTCGTAATTAACGAAATTTTTAAATCTTTATTCCCCAATATTATAGGTTCTAAAAATGGATGTCTCGGTAATCATCGTAAACTATAACACACAAGCGTTGACGCAGGCTTGTATTGATTCGATATACGATCAGACGAAAGACGTTACGTTTGAGGTTATCGTGATAGATAATGCCTCGACAGATGGAAGCAAAGAGACGTTTGAAAAGGATTCTAAAATACGATATGTATATAGTTATGAAAACTTAGGATTCGGGAGGGCAAACAATGTCGGTATGATGTTGGCAAAAGGAGATTACTTTTTCTTATTGAACAGTGACACGCTACTCCGAAACAATGCGTTGAAACTATTCTATGAGTATGCGAAGAAGAACAAGGGGAAAGCCTTTTATGGTTGTTGGCTTGAGAATATGGAAGGGGAATGGGTACATTCTTGTTCTCACAAGTTGACAATTGGCGGCTTATTTCGCAGTGCCATGATTCGATATTGGAAATTTCTGTCAGGAAAGAAACCCATAGAAAGTGTGTGGAATATTCCTCACACTTCAGAAGAGGCGTTGGAGGTGGGTGACGTGACGGGCGCAGACTTGTTTCTTCACAGAAGCGTATATGAAGAAACGGGAGGATTTGACCATCGATTTTTCCTCTATTATGAAGAAACGGATTGGGAATACAGAGGACATGCAAAGGGAATTAAATCGATTTGCATCAATGGACCGCGCATTGTGCATTTGGAGGGAGGAAGTCAACAAACGAAAGGCGTTAATTGGCGAAAATTACGCATTATGTACAGAAGCGAGGAATTTTTTGTTAGAAAGCACTTTAGTCGCCTGAAATATGGGGCATATAAGTTATTTCACATTGTGACGACAGGAGTTCCGCTTTTTATGTTGGAACAAGTCAAAAAACGGTCATTATCAAAATAAATTACTGACGAAAATGAGAATAGCGGTTGATTGCAGAATGATTGGAATGAGCGGCATTGGCGTGTATTTGGCGAATGTTGTTCGGGCGATGTCGGAAGATGTTATGATAGATTTGTTTTTGGTTGGAGAGAAGGAGAAGATAGAATCGGAAGGAATTCGATATAAAGCGCTGAAGGAATGGAACGCCCCGATTTTTTCAACAAGGGAAATGTGTTGTTTTCCGACACGCTTCGTAAATCAATGCGACGCTTTCTTCACGGCAAATTATAATGTGCCATTTGGAATAAAAATCCCTATTTTCTCAATGATACACGATGTCGTTTTTTTTGACGTTGACGGACTGACGGGGAGCATTGGGAAAATGATTCGTTTCATTTTGATGAAGCGAACAATGTTAATTTCAAAATGCGTGTTTACGGTTTCCCATTTTTCCCGGGACAGGATAAGGTATCACTTGGGAACAAAGACGAAGATGGAGATAGCCTATTCTGGCATCAACAATTGGTTGAAAAGATGGAAAGAACGGCAAACAACAAGTGCGGCACAACTGAAAAACTATTTTATTTTTGTCGGGAACATAAAGCGTCACAAAGGGTTAAAAACCTTGTTAGAGGCTTTTGAGAAGGTGAGGCAGAGAGAGAAAACAACGAAGTTATTGATTGTCGGAGAAAAGAAAAAGTTTCGTACCACGGATCAGTCTATCTTGAAAATGTTGGAACAAGAGGGCGGTCTTGAAGGAGTCGAGTTCACAGGATATGTTGATGATGACACTTTGTACAACTTGATACGTGACGCTCGAGCCTTGATACAACCATCTTTGTATGAAGGGTTCGGTCTACCTCCTTTAGAGGCGATGTATTTAGGAACACCTGTTGTGTTGTCAGATATTGATGTGTTCAAGGAGATTTATGGAGACGCTCCAGTTCGTTTTTTTAAGGTTAGCAACGCTGAAGATTTGGCATCGAAAATGCTTGACGTGAAAACAGGGGAAAGGGTGGAATATGAGAACTGTCTATATGACTTGAAAAGAAGTGCGCAAATCATAACTGCGGAGATTCAATCATAGGATTGTTTTTTTGTTTTTTTGTATTTTTGTAAAAATAATAGTTGCGAAATTGCATTTAGGGAATGAACAGTCCACGGATTCTACATATTTCGAATTTTTATTCACCACACGTTGGAGGTATAGAAGACACATGTCGAACTATGGTAAGCATCGTGAAACGTAATAACGTAGGGCTACAGAAAGTGATTTGCTTTAGTGGAAGTCGCAGCAGTTATGTCGGAGAGGTTGATGGAGTGACGGTACAGTATGTAGGAGGTTCGATTCAAGTGGCGAGCCAATGGATTTCCTTCCGCTACTTTTTCGCACTGCGCAAGATTATCCGACAGTTTCAACCCGACATTATCCACTTCCACTCTCCTAACCCCCTGATCGCATTCTATTTGTTGATGCTACTTCCCGAGAATATAAGATTGATTGTTCATTGGCATGCGGACGTAGTGAAACAAAAAAGGTTATACACGTTTATTAAGCCAATAGAAAAAAGATTGTTGGAAAAAGCCGATGTCATTTTGACAACGAGCCCGATTTATGCTCGGGATTCAAAGCCACTTCAACCTTATCTTGATAAAGTAGAAGTGTTGGCAAGTGTTATCAATAAAAACGCAGTTTTGATGACGGAGGACATACGTCGATCCGCCTTGCAAATAAAACGACAATATAACAATAGACCTATTCTCTTCTTTATAGGCAGACACGTGCCGTATAAAGGATTGGAACGCTTGGTGACAGCGGAACGATTTGTGAAAAATGATTGCGTCATAGTCATTGCGGGAGAGGGTCCGTTGACCGAAATGTTAAAGAAGAAGAGTGAAGGGAGAGAACGAGTGAACTTTGTCGGTCGCATTTCGGATGACGAGAAAAAGGCCTATTATGAAGCCTGCACAATATTCGCGTTCCCATCCGTGACAAAAAATGAAGCGTTTGGTCTTGCCTTGGCTGAAGCGATGTATTTTGCAAAACCAACCATAACATTTCACATTCATGGTTCTGGTGTCAATTGGGTTAGCCTGAATGGAGAAACAGGCATAGAGGTTGAGAACGGAGATGTTCATGCCTATGCAGAAGCTATAGATGAGTTGTTGTCCGATAAGGAGAAACGTAGCCAAATGGGTTTGGCGGCACGAAAAAGAGTTGAGGAGAATTTCTTGGTGAATTGCATAGAACAGCAAGTCATACAATTGTATCAACGAGTCAAATCCAAACAATATGCAAGTGGTAACTCATGAACATAGCAAAAAACTCCGTCTAAAGTATATTGCGACAGACCTTGTTTGTCTTGTGGCTACATGGTTCATCGTCAACTTTATCAGACACAATTTTTTTGGCATATATACAACGCCATTAGACGTGATGTATTGGTTGTTTTTGGCATTGTTCTTACTGGGTTGGATGGGGTTGTACGCAATAGCGGGGTGTTACAATCACCCGCATCATCATTCACGTATGTCAGATTTGAACACGTCGCTGACCACCTCTGTAATAGGTTGTGTGATTCTTTTGTTCGTCATGATACTGAACGATACGGTCAATACGTATTCTGACTATATTGAGACGTTCTTTGTGCTCTTTGTCGTTCAGTTTTTATTGTCGTTTATCCCTCGTGTGCTGATAACCAACAACACGATGAGTCGTTTTGAACGCTATGAGATTTTTTTTCCGACACTGATTATAGGAACGGGGAAGGACGCCCGGACAGTAAAGGACGCGATAGAGAATCATCACAGCAATGGTATGTATGTCGAGGGAATGGTGGAAACGAAAAGCGGGGTGGACTTTGACAGCCTGCAACTTATTTTGAAAGAAAAGAAAATAAAAAATGTCATTATCGCTCCTGATGAAGGAAAGATGCAGATGGTGAGTCGTCTGATGCCCATTCTTTTTGAAAAAGGGGTAAATATATTTTTGTTGGCAGACACGTACGATATTGCCATTGGCGGAATGTCAGCGTTGGACATTTTCTCTATACCGTTAATCTCTTTGTCGCGACAACGAATGCCGCAATGGCAGAGAAACGTGAAGTGGATGACTGATAAAGTGCTTGCGTTGTTGGCGATTGTTTTTCTTTCGCCAGTGTTGTTGTACTCTGCCTATAAAATCAAGAAGGGGTCGCCCGGACCTATAATTTTCAAGCAGACGCGTATTGGATTGAAAGGTCATCCATTCAAAATTTATAAGTTCCGTTCGATGTATGTCTCCAATGAGCAAAACAATTCTGTTCATCTTACTAAAGAAGATGACCCCCGCATTGTGGGAAAATGGGGACATACCATGCGAAAGTATAGAATAGACGAATTACCGCAATTTTTCAATGTGCTTAAAGGTGATATGTCAATGGTCGGATTCCGCCCCGAACAACCCTACTATGTTCGTCAATTGATAGACCGTGATCCCCACTATGCCATGCTTTATTGCATGCGTCCGGGCATTACGTCATGGGGCATGGTGAAATATGGTTATGCGGAGAATGTTGACGAGATGATTCGCCGTGCGAAGTACGATTATCTTTATGTAGATAACGGTTCGTTGGCGGTTGACGTAAAAATTGCCTTCTACACGGTCAAAACGATTGTAACGGGGAAAGGAAAATAGTATGCGTGAATGATATAGGGTAATAAAAATGCGTATCTTCGCGCACGTGAAAATTTATTATAATAACTAAATAAAGTTATGGCTAATTATTTTAACACTCTCTCGTTGGGAGGAAAGCTCAATCAGTTGGGCAAGTGTGAGTTTATGAACCGTGATGAGTTCAAGGACGGAGTTGCAGCCTTGAAAGGGAAAAAGATTGTCATCATTGGCTGTGGCGCACAAGGATTGAATCAGGGTTTGAACTTGCGTGACAGCGGTTTGGACGTTTCGTATGCATTGCGTGAAAGTGCCATTAAGGAACAACGTGCGTCATATAAGAACGCAACGGGTAACGGTTTCAACGTCGGCACCTACGAGGAGTTGATTCCAACGGCAGACTTGGTGATTAACTTGACTCCGGACAAACAACACAGCAATGTGATAGAGTCGGTAATGCCATTGATGAAGAAGGGTGCAGCCCTTTCTTATAGTCATGGTTTCAATATCGTGGAAGTTGGTCAACAAATCAGAAAAGACATCACCGTTATCATGATGGCGCCTAAGAGCCCAGGAACGGAAGTTCGTTCGGAGTATGTTCGTGGTTTTGGCGTGCCAACCTTGCTTGCCGTACACCCAGAAAATGACCCAGAAGGTAAAGGATGGGCATGGGTGAAAGCGTATGCCGTAGGAACGGGTGGTGATCGTGCTGGTTGCTTGCGTTCGTCTTTCGTGGCAGAAGTGAAGAGTGACTTGATGGGTGAGCAAACTATTCTTTGCGGTATGTTGCAAACAGGTTCGCTGCTCTGCTTCGACAAGATGGTGGAAAAAGGCATTGATCCTGCGTATGCGGCAAAGTTGATTCAATATGGCTGGGTTAATATTTCTGAGGCTTTGAAACATGGTGGTATCACCAACATGATGGATCGTTTGTCAAATCCAGCGAAGATTGAATGCTACAAATTAAAAGTGGAGATGAAGAAAATCATGGAGCCACTTTATCGCAAGCACATGGATGACATCATGTCAGGAGAGTTTTCGGAGACGATGATGAAAGACTGGGCTAACGATGACCGCAATCTGCTCACATGGCGCAAGGAAACGGGTGAAACCGCATTTGAGAAGCAAGCTGTTGGAGATATGGAAATCAGCGAACAGGAGTTCTTCGATAATGGTGTTCTCATGGTCGCTATGATTGCCGCAGGATGTGAATTGGCATTTGAAACCATGACTGCCAGCGGTATTAAGCCAGAAAGCGCATATTATGAAAGTCTGCACGAAGTGCCATTGATTGCAGAAACCATCGCACGTCACAAGTTGTATGAGATGAACCGTATCATCAGCGATACCGCAGAATACGGTTGCTATCTTTTCGCCAACGCTTGCATTCCACTTCTCAAGGACTTCATGAGCAAAATTGACACAGACGTTATCGGAAAGAAGTATGGTGAAGGAAAGACTACCGCCGTGGATAATGATGAATTGGTAACGGTCAATGCTGCAATTCGCGAGCATCCAATTGAAGTGGTAGGACGTAAGTTGCGTGGATATATGACAGCAATGAAAAAACTCACGCTTGGTGCATAATTTGTTAAACTGAAAGATAAAGTACCCGAATGTTAATTCATTCGGGTATTTTTTTTTGATGTTAAGTTTTTATCTTTGTAAGAGGTAATGAACAAGAGGATATGTTTGAAAGTGTTTTTTATACCCCAGAAATAGATCGGGAAGCAATACGTCATGTGTTGAACGAACCAGAAAGTCAACATGCCATAAGGGTTTTGCGACTGAAAAGCGGAGAAAAGGTTACATTGGTTGACGGAAAAGGTAGTGCTTATGATTGTATGATAGTCAATCCGCATCAAAAACGTTGTGAAGTGGAAGTGATAAACAGGTTGGATGGTGTAGGAAAAAGAGACTATCGTGTGCATATTGCTATTGCTCCCACAAAACTGAACGAACGAACCGAGTGGTTTTTGGAGAAGGCAACTGAGATAGGAATTGATGAGGTGACGCCAATATTGTCACAACATAGTGAAAGAAAGGAATTGAAATTGGAGCGTATGGACAAGATTATCGTGGCAGCGATGAAACAAAGTCAAAAGGCATACAAGCCAATCTTAAATGAAATGATGTCCTTTACAGATTTTTTGAAAAAATACAAAGATGTTAAGGCTCAAAAATATATAGCACATTGTCATCAAGGAGAGAAAATGAAACTGAAGGAAGCGAAGGCATGTTCTGATGTTATTGTGATGATAGGTCCGGAGGGAGATTTTAGCGAAGAAGAAGTGGAGTGTGCGATTAGATGCGGATATAAGGCTTGCACATTAGGAAACAGTCGGTTGCGCACTGAAACTGCCGCATTGGTAGCATGTCATACGATACACTTAATCAACGAATAATTATGAAAGTATTTGCGTTCTTTTTTATGCTTTTATGGCTCGATTTAGGTGTGTTTGCACAGGAGTTGAATTGCCACGTAACAGTTAATTCAGACAAGGTGCCAGGAACAAATAAATCCGTGTTTGCCTCTTTAGAAAAGGCATTAAACGAGTTTATGAATCAGACGCATTGGACGGATATGCAATATGCGTCACAGGAACGTATAGATTGTAATATGTTGATTACAATCAATACACAATCGGATGAAAAGACATTCTCCGCCTCACTGCAAGTTCAGAGTCGAAGACCAATATATAATTCCACTTATTATAGTTCCTTGTTGAATTGGCAAGACGAAAATTTTGATTTTGAGTATATAGAGATGACCCCCATTGAATATGTTGATAATCAGTTTTCTGATAATCTTACTGCAACAATGGCGTTTTATGCGTATATGATTATTGGATTGGACTGTGACAGTTATAGTCCTTTGGGTGGAACTCCTTATTATGAGAAAGCGGAGCGTTTGGTAAATTTGGCGCAAAGTGTCGGAGGTAAAGGATGGAAAGCCTTTGCTGATACACATAATCGTTATGCTATTATCAATAATTTTACGGACAGTAACGTAAAACCACTAAGAAACGGATTGTATGATTATCATCGATTGGGATTGGACTTGATGGGGCGAGATGCGGAGAAGGCACGTATCGGCGTTATTGAGGGACTCCGAAAAGTAAAGGAGACAGATAAGGTTAGACCTCAATGTGTAGCCACAACCTTATTTGTCAATTCAAAGAGGGAAGAGGTAATCGCCTTGATGTCACAAGCGACAAAAGATCAGAAAAAAGAAGTATATGAGATAATGTCCAGTTTGGATTTGTCACAAAGTGATCGTTATGAAACCATATTAAAGTAGAAACCATTAAGACATAGAAAAAGGCGTTGCTGTGAAGCAACGCCTTTTTAATTAAATAGGTGAAAAATAGGTTTAGTCCGTACGAACAACGAGATATTTTGAAATGCTCCAGAATTCCTTAGGGTCGGAAATCGTAATGATTTTGTTTCCGTTTTCCTCTTTTATAGAATAAGAACCCTTAGGATGAGAGGTCAAAATAGTCGCTTTTTTTGAATACAATGGAATGGATTTCGTGTTGCGAATGTCAATTTTTACAAAATAGTCACGATTAAAGTCCGCTTGAAGAATCTGAGACCTACTGAAAATGCCATTTTTAGTAATGATATTCTGGGCTTTAAGTTCCTTTTTCGTTCCAAACACATACCATGCGGAAGACATTTCATCGCTTTGTTGCGCAATGATAGCGGCTTGCATAGAGTTGTCCTCGGTAAGTTTGCCGACTTCCGCGTCAAGAGCAAAAATACGTTCGTCTTTTTGCTTCAAGATGCCCGTAATGGAGTCAATGGCAATCGTTTTTTCTTGAAGTTGGGCTTCAAGACGCTCTAATGTCTTTTGTAATTCAGCGTTGTTGTTTCCGAATTTTTTGTTTATAGCCTTGAGTTGTTCAATCTTTTTCTTGTTATTCTCAAGAGCGTTAAGCATGGACTTCAAGTTGCCATTGATTCTTGCAGCGGCATCGTCTTTTAGGGCTTCTTGTTGAGCGTCTTTGTTAATAAGACTTTCGCTTTGTGCAATGGCGTCAAAATTGTCCGCAATCTCATTGAGTGTTTTTAGATAGTTATCAAGGTCTTTTTCTTTGCTTTGGTTGACAGCCATAAGGCTATCGTTGGTTTGTTGAAGTGCTTTATATTCAGCGGAATCCTTGACACATCCGTTGAAAGCGATAGCGGCAATAGCCAAAAAGAAAATTTTTTTCATTTTATGCGAAGAAATTAAATAATACAAGGTTAAAAAGAAGCGATGCAAATGTACTCTTTTTTTGTTTATGAGGTGTTTTGTGAGGTCAAATCTACATCACGAAAAAGGCTTTGTCATGAAATAGACAAAGCCTTCGTAGTAAAATCCTTTTGTAAATTATTTTTTACGATTAGCGTATCGTTGGTTGAACTTGTCAACTCGTCCTGCCGTGTCAACGAGATTTGCTTTCCCCGTATAGAAAGGATGAGAGGTTGATGAAATATCAAGTTTTATCAGTGGTAAAGTTTCTCCTTCAAACTCAATGGTCTCCTTAGATGGAGCGGTGCTGCGGGAAACGAACATGTCGCCGTTAGACATATCTTTGAATACGACTGGGCGATAATCTTCTGGATGGATACCTTTTTTCATGGTAATGTTTTTTCTTAAGTTATTGTCAAGATTGGCTTAGGCTTACCATTGCCTTGTACAATCTGTTTAGTTTTTGCGGCTGCAAAGGTAAGAAAAAAGTTTTTATCTTCCTGTATTCGTGATGTTTTTTTGTTGTTTTGAAGTGGGGTAATCTACTCGAGTCAAGTACAATCCACAAGCGTCAGCACTTGTTCCTGCCAATGCCCGATTCTTTCCATTGATGATGCTCTTAAAATCTTCAATGCTGTTTTGGTGTCGTCCAACGGTGAGCAAGGTTCCTACAATTGCTCTCACCATGTTGCGAAGAAAACGGTTGGCAGAAATGGTGAAGATATATAGATCAGGATTCTTTTCATCTCGTTGCCATTGGGCTTCTGTGATGGAGCAAAGGTTTGTTTTCGTGTCCGTATGGAGTTTGCTGAACGAGGTGAAGTCTTGCGTGCCGAGTAAATGTCGTGCTGCTTCGTTCATGATGCCAAAATCCAGTGTTCCTTTCGCCCACATGGCTCGATTGACCAAGAAAGGATTCTTCTTGGTCGTTATCCAATACTCGTAAGTTCGCGATGTGGCGTCAAATCGAGCGTGTGTGTCCTCGTCAACTTGCCATGCTCGTAGTATCGAAATGTCTTGTGGAAGCATGGCGTTGACATGGTGTCGCAGATTGACCAACTGTTCTTCGTTCAATAGTTGAGGAAAGTCAAAATGCGCTATCATCTGTCTCGCATGCACGCCCGCATCGGTCCTTCCCGCTCCAATTAGGTCTATTTCGGTTCTGAGAAAGGTGGTCATCACCTTCTCCAATGTTTCTTCGACGCTAATGTCGTTGTTCTGTTTTTGCCACCCATGATAAGCGGTCCCGTCGTATGATATGTCAACGAAATATCTCACGACTTGATACGGAGAAACGCTTCCGCACGTTCCAAATCTTCAGGGGTGTCAATGCCTATGGTCGCTATGTCGGTTTCAGATACCTTGATCTTGTAACCATTTTCCAACCAGCGTAGTTGTTCGAGGCTTTCGGCAAGTTCCAATGGTGATTGCTTAAGTTCCGTGATTGCTTTCAATACCTCTGGCTTGTAGGCGTACATGCCTATATGTTTGTAGTAGTTCGGAAAGGTTTTTAGCCAATCTTGTTTCTCCTTGCCTCGACAATAGGGAATCACACTTCTGCTGAAGTAAATGGCAAATCCTTTTTGATCGACGACTACCTTAGGTGAGTTGGGGTTTTCTAACGCTTCCCATCCGTCTTCTTGCTTGAATGGTTGTACCAAGGTGGCTATGTCCGTTTGAGAGTCACCAAAGCATTGTTTGATAGCATCAATCTGTTCTTCCCGAATGAAGGGTTCGTCACCTTGCACGTTGATGACAATCTGTCGTCCATCACCAATCTTTTCGTAAGCTTCTCGGATGCGGTCGGTTCCGCTCTTGTGGTCTGAACGTGTCATGACGGCATTCCCTCCAAATTCCTTTACGGTTGTCATGATTCGTTCATCATCGGTTGCTACCCATACGTTGTCAACAGCCTTATTGACTTGTTCATACACGTGTTGAATGACGGGTTTGCCATGCAACAACGCAAGAGGTTTGCCTGGGAAACGTGTAGAAGCGTAACGAGCGGGGATAATCGCAATGAATTGTAAAGACATAAATCTGGTTATAATAAACCCTTAGTTGACGGTAATTGAAAATTGTCTAAATCTCGTTTAATTGCCATTTTAAGGCATTTTGCGAGTGCTTTGAAGATGCCTTCAATCTTATGATGTTCGTTGTCTCCTTTCGCTTTGACATTGAGGTTCATCTTTGCCGCATCGGAAAAAGACTTGAAAAAATGGAAGAACATTTCGGTTGGTACATCACCGATTTTTTCTCTGTTGAACTCTGCGTCCCAAACTAACCACGGACGTCCACCGAGATCAATGGCGACTTGGCAAAGACAATCGTCCATAGGTAAACAAAAACCATAGCGTGTAATGCCGCGTTTGTCTCCAAGCGCCTTGGATAATGCTTCACCCAAGGTCAGAGCCGTGTCTTCAATGGTGTGGTGTTCGTCCACATTCAGGTCGCCTTGCGCTTTGATAGAAAGGTCGATGTTGCCATGTTTTGCTATTTGGCAGAGCATGTGGTCAAAGAATCCAAGTCCGGTATTGATGTCGCAAGAACCTTGTCCATCAAGGTTCAAGGAGACCGTGATATCGGTTTCTCTGGTTTTACGATGAACTTCGGCTTTTCGTTCGCCAGCAAAAACCAGTTCACAAACTTTGTCCCAGTTTGTAAATGCATCAATCTTGATGCCTTTACATCCCAAATTTTTTGCCAATTGCAAATCGGTTTCCCTGTCTCCAATTACAAAGGAGGCATTAAGGTCATATTCGCCCGACATGTATTCCGTAAGCATGGCGGTTCCTGGCTTTCGGGTGGGAAGATTGTCTTCTTTACGGCTTTTGTCAATAAGAATATTGTCAAACACAATGCCCTCATTTTTCAAAATTTCAAGCATCTTCCCTTGGACGCGGTCAAAGTTCTCTTGGGGGTAAGTTGGAGTTCCCAACCCGTCTTGGTTGGTTACCATTACGAATTCAAAATCGGTGTGATGACGTAGAAAATAGAGATTTCTAATCACGCCCGGAAGAAAAGTCAGTTCGTCCAGTGTGTTGACCTGTTCGGTTATTGGCGGCTCAATGATGATAGTACCATCTCGGTCAATAAAAAGTGCTTTTTTCATAGGGCTTTGAGTAGTTCGTCATTTTCTTCTTTTGTCCCAATCGTTATACGTAAGCAGCCTTCGCATAATCTAACGTTGCTTCGATTGCGAACGATGATGCCTTCGTCAATGAGACGAAGGTAGGTTCCTTTCGCATCATCCATCTTTACTAATAGAAAGTTAGCGTCGCTCGGATAGACAAATGATACATTGCTTTGTTTCATCAATTCCGTTTTGACTCGTTCACGTTCACTGATGGTCAATTTTACCCACTCTTCTTTTTCTTCCTTTTTATCCAGTTGCCGAGATACATATTCTTGGGTCAACTGGTTCATGTTGTATGGGTATTTGACTTTGTTCATAAGTTGGATGATGGGCTCGTTGGCAAAAGCCATGCCACATCTGATGCCTGCCATTGCCCACGCCTTGCTGAAGGTTTGAAGTACGATGAGTTTCTCGTATTGGTCCAAGACGGTTAACCAGCTGCTTCCCTCTGGCGCAAAGTCAATATAGGCTTCGTCAATCACGACGATTCCATCCCATTCATTAAGAAGTCGAAGAATTTCTGTTTTTTCGATTATATTACCGGTAGGATTGTTCGGAGAACAAATGAACATGACTGTCGTGTGGCTGTCCGTTGCCGCTAACATTTTGTCAGCATTCATGGCAAAGTTTTCGTCTAAAAAGACTTCTCTGAATTCAATGTCATTGACAGAGGCTTCAACACTATACATTCCATAACTTGGCGCAATGCTCACGATATTGTCAATCCGAGGTTCGCAAAAAATGCGTTCAATCAGATCAATAGGTTCGTCGCTACCCACTCCCAGCATGATTTGAGATTCCCGAACTTTTTTCAAAGCGGAGATTTTTTTCTTCAAATCTTTTTGAAGAGGGTCTGGGTAGCGGTCGTAAGGTGCATTGAATGGGCTTTCGTTCGCATCAAGATAGATGCGCGCTTCGCCTTGAAATTCGTCGCGAGCACATTTGTAAGGTGCTAAATCCCGAATGTTTTTTCTCGTCAGATCTTCGATGGTTCTCATGATAAATTTTCAATGCTTTTTCTTCTGATTTCCATTGCCTTGCGGTGAGCATCCAATTGTTCGGCACCAGCCATAGTCTCAACTATCTTAGCAATATGTTTTAAACCTTGAGCGTTGATTTCTTGAAATGTCATTTTTCGTTTGAAAGAGTCAAGGTTGACACCGCTATATGCGTGGGCGTAGCCACTTGTCGGGAGCGTGTGGTTCGTTCCAGAAGCGTAGTCGCCAGCACTTTCACAAGTTAAAGAACCGACGAAAACGCTTCCTGCGTTCACTATCTGTTCCGCAAGTCGATGAGGTTCCTGGGTTGCAATAATCAGGTGCTCAGGAGCGTATTGGTTTGTCAAGTCAACAATTTCGTTTTCATTCTTGACAACGATTACCCGACTGTTGTTTAGGCTGTTTTTCGCCAATTCCTTGCGCGGAAGGGCTTCCAATTGTTTTTTGACCTCAGACATGGCAGCATGGGCCATTTCTTGGCTTGTCGTAACCAAAAGGACTTGACTGTCCGCACCATGTTCCGCTTGGCTAAGAAGATCGGCTGCAATAAATGAAGGATTGCTTGTCTCGTCCGCAATGACTTCGACTTCGCTCGGGCCCGCTGGCATATCAATGGCTACATCTCTCACGCTGACAGCCTGTTTCGCTGCCATCACAAACTGATTGCCTGGTCCAAATATTTTCCAAACCTTAGGTACGCTTTCCGTTCCGTAAGCCATTGCGCCAATGGCTTGTACACCTCCTATTTTGTACATTTTTTTGACTCCGGAGATTTTTGCGGCAAAAATGATGGCGGGGTGCATCTTTCCTTCCTTGTTAGGTGGCGAACACAAGATAATCTCCTTACATCCTGCAATTTGTGCGGGAATGGCAAGCATCAAGACCGTACTAAAAAGTGGAGCGGTTCCTCCTGGAATATATAGTCCGACTTTTTCAATAGGAACGGCTTTCTGCCAACAGCGAACGCCTGGCATTGTCTCAACGGAAGGGAGTGGGACGTCTTGAGCGGCGTGAAAAGCGGCAATGTTTTCCTTTGCCTTGCAAATGGCAAGTTTTAGCTCCTCATCAACCAAATGTTCCGCTTCTTGAATTTCTTCATCGCTCACTTGTAGTGCATCAAGTCGCGCATTGTCAAACTTTGTCTCATATTCTTTGACCGCAGTGTCACCACGTCTTTTTACGTCATTCAGAACACCATTTACGGTGTCCATCAGTTCAGAGAGGTCTCTCTCTGGACGACGTAAGAGTTCCGTCAATTCTTCTTGGGTAGGAAATTCGCTATAAATCATAGTTAAAGAATCATTTTTTCGATAGGAATAACCAAAATGCCTTCCGCACCGATTGCTTTCAGTTGGGAGATGCGCTCCCAAAAACAATCTTCAGCAATTACGCTTTGCATGGAACTCCATCCATCTTCAAGTAGCGGAGTCACCGTTGGAGACTTCATGCCAGGCAGTAATTTTTTCGCTTCCTCAATCTTGTCATTAGGAATGTTGAGAATGATATACTTTTTTCCTTCGGCATTTTTGTAGCTGGCATAACGAAATAAGAGTTCGTCCAGAATTGCCTTTTTTTCAGGGTCCGCTTCTAATCCGGGATGTCCAATCATCAAAGCCTCGCTATGCATCACGACTTCAACCTCTTTAAGGTTGTTGCTTACAAGGGTTCCTCCACTGCTAACGATGTCAAAGATGCAATCGGCAACACCGATAGCCGGTGATACCTCAACGCTACCCGTGATTTCATAGATTTCAGCATTGACGTTTACGTTGTTGAGGTAGTTGCGCAGAATGTTGGGGTAGGAGGTTGCAATCTTTTTCCCTTCGAACCATGTGGGACCTTGGTATTCTTCGGATTTTGGAATTGCCAAGGAAAGACGGCATTTAGAGAAATCAAGTCGTTTGATGATTTTCGCTTGTTCGCCTTTTTCAACATATTCGTTTTCCCCTACGATTCCAATGTCAGCCACCCCACCGGCAACGACTTGGGGAATATCGTCGTCACGAAGGTAAAGTAACTCGACGGGAAAGTTTTTAGCCCTGACTAAAAGTGTCCGTTTGTTTTCTTCAACTTTGATGCTTGCTTCCTTAAACATTGTCATGGTCTCTTCATATAAGCGACCTTTTGACTGAACGGCAATACGTAACATGTTTATATATTTTTATGATGTGTTTTCGGAAAAATAAAAAAACTTGCCAATTTCGTTTCGGCAAGTTCCCATAAAGTTAATTATGCATAAGTGGCAACTCGCCTTGGCTAAACCAATGCGTGGTGATGATGCGCTATATGCAATAGGGACTTCATGTTGTTCCGTTTATTTGATGCAAAGATAGTATTATTCTTTTTATGCTCAACGTGATTGGTAAACAAAAAAGTCCAACTCAAAGAGAGTTGGACTTTTTGTTGTTTTGCTTTCGCAAAGTTGCTTGATTACTCAGCAACTACAGCAGCAGAGTCAGCAACTACACTGTCAGCAACTACGCTGTCAGCAGCTACGCTGTCAACTACTTCTTCAGCAACTACAGCGGAGTCAACAGCAGTGCTATCAGCGCATGCTTCTTCACATTTGTTACCACCGCAAGATGCGAATGCTACCATTGCAGCAGCTGCTGCGAAAAGAACGAGCTTCTTCATTTTTGAAAAAAATAATTTAATTAAGGTTAACAATAAAATTCTGTTCAAATCGGGTGCAAAGGTATATCAATTTTTGAATGTTGTTACTCAATAGCAAGTTTTTTTTTGAGGTTTTTTCAAAAAAAATAAAAATGGAATACAACATAAAAATAATTGAGATGAAAAATCCGTTAAAAGTGTTGTTGATTTGTTCTAATGAGATTTGCTTCCATTTAGAAAATTATGTTGAAACCACCCTTCGCCCAAAGTCCAGCCTGTCGGATACCTCCGTAGTCATAGTAATGATTGTTCGTCAGGTTATCGACATCAATGAAGATGGTTATTGCTTGGAGATTTTTGTCAAAATTTTTGTGCCAACTGAACCGAACGTTTAATAGAGTGAATGGGGAGTAGGATTGGGCGGTACCATCCGTAGCCGTGAATAACCCTTCGCGATCGGAAAACGTTGCTGTCCAACATGCGTCTATCACGCCCAAGTGGGATTGCTCAAATATATTATGTTTGATGGTAAGTGCGATTTTGTGTTTTAAGTAGTCAAGAGCGTATTGGGACTGATAGCCATCCGCATCTTTGTCTAAATGTGTCAGGTCATAACTCAGGAGAATTTCCCTCAATAATCCAAGAGAGCCTTTCCAATTGATCCATGTGTTGCATCCGACAGCGTCAATTTGTGTGTGATTGAGGGATTTCCAAACTGTTTCATCCGGAATCTTAACCCAATCAATGATATCATGTCCCTTTCTGTAAAAGGCGGTTGCTCTTGCCTGCAATGTGGAATTGCTAAAGTTGTAGTTATATTTTATACCGGCTTCAAACGTCAGTGATCGTTCAGGTTGAAGGTCGTTGTTCGGAAGGTGGTCTTTTGAAGAATAGTAAAGTTCCGTAAATGTTGGCAATCGCAAGGCTTGGTTCACGCTTGTGAAAAAATGAATCGCACGGAAGGGACTCCATCCGATGTCGCCACCACCGGTGAAAAAGTGTCCGAAGTCGTTGCTATAATTCCATTTTCCACCAATGTTTGTCGTCCAATGCTTGGTTTGAAACCCTTGGTCTATAAAGGCACCGAATAGGGTTCTCCTTTTCTCCTTGTCGAAATAAGCATGTTCGGATTTGTCAAACCAGACTTGGAGACTGTCCATTTTGTCTCCAATGACTGTGCTGTAAATATGTTCAGAACGGAAAGAAATCCCCAAGGAAGTTTTTCCAAAAGGTTCATAATGGCAGCCCTTTATGTCTCCTCCAATAACGTTTGTTTGATGATAGTTAGCTTGCTGATACCAAGTGGGTGCTGAAGATATGTCCCTGAACAAATCGAATCGATCCAAATGCCCTCTCCAATAAACTTGAGGTGAAAGCGTGAAATGTTCCAGTTTGTAAGTTGTGCTTACGGAACTTAGTATCGTTGTCGTTTTTTCATATTGATTAGGGTACGCAAGAGAATAAAACGATTGCGCGCCAAATCCTTTGGTTTGAAAACCGGTCTGAATGTTCATGTTGCCAGACCATTTGTGCTGAAGTCTGCATTGCAAGAACGCATTGAAAATGTCAAAATCGGTGTTTGTGGTGTAGCCGTCGCAACGATTGTAGTTGACCGACCCTAAAAGTGTCGTTTTGCCAGTGACCAAACTTGCGCTTGCTTGAGATTGGTGAAGTCCGTGGTCTCCCAGACGATAGGAAAGTTTGGCTTTGTTTGAGTTAGAATTACCCGTCACGATGTTGATGGCCCCCGCAAAAGCGTTGGAACCGAGGCTTCGGCTGTCAGGTCCTTCTAAGATTTCTATACGATCTACGTCAGAGAGAGAGACAGGAATGTCTAAATTGTAATGTCCTGTTTGTGGATCGGAAATGTTAATTCCATTGAGCAATATTTGTGTTTGGTCGATGCCTCCGCCCCGAATGCTAATGTCGGATTGAACTCCTTCACCGCCACGTTGTCTCAAATCGATTCCGGAGGCATATCGAAGCATGTCGTCTATGGTTGCCAAGGGCATGGCGTTTGTAATGTCGTTGTTTATTACCGTCACGGTTCGTGTCATGGCATCTTGCCGCTCTATTTTTGGCGCGATGACTTCGACGTCTTTAAGATTTACTGACCTGTCGGTCGTACGGTCGGTCGCCGCAAAGGTGCTTGCGCCTGGCAGCGTGAGCAAGGAACAACCCATAGAAAGCACACCAATACGCACAATGCGTCGCATGCTGACAAAAGAGGCGTAGCCTTTTTTGCTCCATCTTTTGAAAAACAAAGTTTCTTGTTGCATTTGATAAAAAATTAAGAAATTAATAAAACAAATAAAAAAGAGCCTTTCAAGTTGACTTGAAGGCTCTTATTTTGTGGTCCCACTTGGGCTTGAACCAAGGACTCCCTGATTATGAGTCAGGTGCTCTGACCAACTGAGCTATAGGACCATTGGCTTTGACTTGTACTTTTGTCAAAAGCGGATGCAAAGTTATAAATTTTTTTTCATCACAAACTACTATTAAAGACAAAAACGAGAAATCGAACCATTTCACTTTGTGAAAAAAAGAAAGAAAAAGTTAGTAACTTTGTCGCATGACTATTATGTTTGACTTTGGTGGTGTCATAGTTGATTTGGACCAGCAACGGTGCATGGACAGTTTCGTTCGCCTTGGAGTTAAAGATATAGGACAATATATTGACAAGTATCGACAAAACGGTCTTTTTCAACAATTGGAGTTGGGTAATGTCAGTAATGCGGATTTTCATGATGCGATTAGAACGTTGTGCGGACAGGATGTCGCAGATGAAGCTATAGACGCTGCGTGGTGTGATTTTTTGGTTGATGTTCCGCAGTATAGACTTGATTTTATAAAAGAACTGCGTGAAAGGGGATTGCGTGTCATTTTGCTGAGCAATTCAAATGAGATACATTTCGGAAAATGGATAGTCCCCTTTTTTGAAAAGAACGGAGGTCTGTCTTGTTATTTTGACGCTGTGTATTTTTCGCATCAACTGCATTTGGCAAAGCCTGATGAAGACATTTTTAGAGCCGTTTTAAGAGAGGAGCAGGAAATGGCGAATAATATATTGTTTCTTGATGACGGTTTTAATAATATACAAACGGCAAAACGGCTTGGCTTTCAAACATATTTGGTGCGAGAACGAGAAGATTGGCGAGAGGTCGTTAAAAAATATCTGAATGGAAATTCTTAATCTGAATAGTAATGTGCCGTCCCATACGTATGTGGCGACAATAGGTTTCTTTGACGGGGTGCATGTCGGACACCGATTTTTGTTGTCCCGTTTAAAAGAAGAAGCGGCACGGATTGGTTTACAGACCTTGGTCATTACCTTTGATACGCATCCCAAAATGGTTGTAGGAGCGGTAAAAAATATGCCTTTGCTCTCCACGACGGCTGAAAAATTACGTTTGATAGAAGAACAATCAATAGATGCGTGTGCCTTGTTGCATTTTGATTTGAAAATGGCGGCGATGTCGGCAAAGGAATTCATTCAGGTTATGGCCGAACAATTGGGTGTTGATACCTTGTTGGTCGGTTATGACCATCGTTTTGGACATGACAGGACGGAACGTTTTGAAGATTATTGTCGATATGCGGAGCAGGTTTCGATGAAAGTGTTGCCGGTTCCGTCGCTTGAAGGTTCATTGTCGGTAGCGCCGGGTATGAGGGTGTCAAGTAGCGAAGTGCGTCGAAGGCTTGCGGATGGTGATGTGGCAACTGCGGCAACCTTGTTGGGAAGGACCTATACTTTGGCGGGAAAAGTGGTGCATGGTCAAGGATTGGGACACACGATAGGTTTTGCCACGGCCAATGTTGACGTCAGACCACAAAATAAAGTTCTCCCTGAAGGTGGTGTTTATGCAGTTCGAGCACTAATAGAAGGTAGCGAACGGACATATCACGGAATGTTAAATATAGGTACTCGTCCTACGGTAAGTGATGAAGGAATCGTCTCGCTTGAAGTTAATCTCATTGATTATGATTCGGATAAGCCTCTGTATGATGCTACCGTGCAATTGTTTTTCGACAAGCGACTAAGAAATGAACAACCATTCCCATCACTTGACGCTTTGGCTTATCAGTTAAAACAAGATAAGATTGCGACTTGTCGTTATTATCACCAACCAATAGATTAATTTGTCGTGGAAAATAAACGTCTTGAACAACTTATACAGCCATCGCTTCTTTCCTTCCTTTTTCCGGTAGCGGTTATATCTTTATTGTGGTTCGTGGGAAGTGTGTTCCTTCCTGAGTCGTTATGGAGTGTGAGTTTCTCGGGTTCAATAGACCAAATTATTTCGGAGAATTATTCTTTCGCATCAGAATTTACGACGTTAATCGCATGGGCTATATATCTTTTTGTTGGCATCATGTTGGTGCAACTAAATGACCGGTTTATGCTGATAAGCCGACGGACGATGCTGCCGCTTGTCTTTTTCCTGTTACTCACATCAACAAATGTAAATCTGTATATATTTTCTCTTTCGCAGATTTCCCTTAGTTTTATATTGTTAGCCTTTTTCCTCCTCTTTTCCACTTATCGGCGGCAAGACATGACTGTTACCTATTTTTTGATGGGAATGGCTTTGTCCATCGCTGTACTGTTAACGTCAGAGTTCGTTTTCCTGCTTCCGTTATATGTGATAGCGATGTTTCAATTGAATGCGTTTTCGTTCAGATCTCTTCTTGCCTTCTTGACAGGCTTAGTAGTCTTGCCTTATATTATCGTAACGCTGATTTACTGTTTTGCCTCACCGGGAACATTGTCTGTTTATCTATCACAATATTTCTCCAGCGTTAGTTTTTCAGTTCCGAATTATGATTGGAATTTTGTTAAGGTAATCTTTTATTCATCGGTCTTTGCGGTTACCATATTTGCACTTTTGCTTGCTATGCGTCGTGCAAATTATGATAATGAGAAGAGCCGTTGTTTTTATGCGGTCGTTCGAAATTTTTTTCTGGTGTCTGTTCTGTTCTTGTTTTTTTTAGGCGATAAGTTGACACATGTTTATCCGCTTGCGGTGTTATTTGCATCAATCATTTTAGCTCATTATTTTTCGACGAATTTTACCATACTAAAACGTTCTTTGTTCTTGCTTGTCGTAATAAGCTCATTCCTTTATTTTCTCCATGCTTTGTTGTTTTAGAAAACGTTTAATTATAAAATATTTTTTGTTATGAATCTCTTTGATCAAATTGGCGAAGACATAAAGAAAGCAATGCTTGCTAAGGATAATGTTCGCAGGGATACGTTACGTAATGTAAAAAAAGAATTTCTGGAGGCAAAAACAGCAAAAGCAGGAGACGATTTTGATGATGCTCAAGCCATTCAGATTTTACGAAAGATGGTAAAAAAGGGGGAAGATGCCGCTCAAATCTTTATGACTCAGAATCGGGAAGACTTAGCGCAAGAGGAGTTGTCGCAAGTTGCGGTTCTCAAGCAATACCTTCCTGCAACAATGAGTGTTGAAGAAGTGGAAAAGGTGGTTTCTGAACTTATATCGCAATTAGGCGTAACGTCCATCAAGGAAATGGGAAAGGTGATGGGGGCGGCATCCAAGCAGTTGTCAGGAAGAACGGACAACAAAACTATTAGTGAAGTAATTAAAAAAATGTTGTCTTAATTAAGTCCGCAGCATAAAGGACTGTGGCATATCGAAGTAGGCGACCGGAGGTCATCAGAATAACGGTTGCAGGAATTGGCGTTCGGAGAAAACCTGCTGCGATTGCAATAATGTCACCGACAACGGGAAGAAACGAAAAAAAAGTCAAAGGGGTTCCCATTTTTTTTAGTTTGAGTTCCCAATGGTGGAGTTTTTTTATGTCAATCTTAAAGTATTTTGAGATAAGGTCCATTTTTCCTAACCGTCCAAGTGCGTAGCAGGTCAGTCCACCAAGGGTATTCCCGATTGTTGCAACCAGTAAACAGGTTGGAGCGGAAATATTGGTGGTCATCGCCACCGCCATTACAACCGCTTCGGAAGAAAACGGCAAAATTGTAGAGGATAAGAAGCAGGCGAGAAATAGTCCCCAATATCCATATTGTGCCAAGAAACTAAGATCCATTATCCTTTTTGGGGTTCAAAAGTTGTTCAATGAATCAAAGCCGCTTTCTCTGCACAACGCTCTCCGTCAATTGCGGATGATGTTATGCCACCCGCATATCCCGCTCCCTCTCCACACGGAAACAGTCCTTTGATTTCTGGACATTCTAATGATTCTTTGTCTCTAAGTATGCGGACGGGGGAGGACGATCGTGATTCTACACCTACTATAATTGCTTCATTGGTAAGGAAACCATGCATTTTCTTATCAAAAGATAGAAATCCGTCTTGCAGTCGTTTGCTAATCATTTTTGGTAACCAAAAATGAAGAGGTGATGAAATTGTGCCTGGTTGATAACTGCATTTAGGCAGGGTGGGGGATAGTTTACCTTTTACAAAGTCATTAAGTCGTTGTGCGGGTGCAGTCAATGCTCCTCCTCCATTGTTGATTTTGGCAAGCCTTTCCAACTCTTGTTGCATGCGCATACCTGCGAGGGCATCATTGTCGTGCAAATCTTCCGGGCGAATTTCAACAACAATTCCGCTATTGGCAAAAGCCGAGTCGCGTTTTGAATTGGACATGCCGTTAACGACAATCTCTCCTAAGTGTGAAACCGCACTAACAATTTCACCACCAGGACACATGCAAAAAGAATAAACACCTCTTCTTTCGTTTTCGAAGTCGGTTTGTGTAACCAGGTTGTAGTTTGCAGCAGGAAGGTAATTCCCTCTGCCTTGCGGGTTATGATACTGAATGCTGTCAATGAGCGTTTGAGGATGTTCTACTCGTATCCCCATGGCAAATCCTTTGCATTGTAGCGCGTTGGTATTCGCATTTAAATAGGCGTAAACGTCCCTCGCAGAGTGTCCTGTCGCTAAAATGACCGCATTAGACTCAATACATCCTTCATGCTTGCCTGTTACATTGATGCCTTTGACCGATCCGTCTTTTATGACGATTGAGGTCATTTTTGTCTCAAAAAGAAATTGTCCACCGCAGTTTTCAATGCGTTTTCTGATGTTTTTTATGACAGATGGAAGTATATCCGTTCCTATGTGTGGATGAGCATCGGTCAGAATATTGTCTTGTGCGCCGTGAAGATGGAAAATATGTAGAATCCTGTTTCCGTTTCCTCGTTTGCTTGAACGCGTGTATAATTTTCCGTCACTGAAAGCACCGGCACCACCTTCACCAAAACAGAAATTGCTCTCGTCATTATCGGGTGTCCATACGCCGCTCGAAATGATTGATAAATCATTTTTACGTTGATCTACTTTTTTCCCGCGCTCAACTACAATGGGTTTGATGCCTAATTCAATGAGTCGTAAGGCGGCAAATAGCCCCGCAGGACCTGCGCCAACAACGATAACGCTCCGTGCGTTTGAAACATCGTTATAGGAAAACATGTCAGACTCGTCCTCTTCTTTTGGAAGAGGTTCGTCAATTCCTACGGAAACGCCTAATGAGATTTTGATGTTTCGTTGTCTTGCATCGACTGTTCGTCGATTGATTCGAAAGTCAACAATGCGAGAAGTCGCTATCCCTAATTCATCGGCTATTTCTTTTTTGATGAATTGTGTATTGGCTGCATATTCAGGCTTCAGAATTATGTTTGTTTCCGTGATCATCCGCCTGCGTGATTTGTGATTTAAGTTCAGTTTCCAGAGATTCTTTTTCTTTTTTCAACTTTTCCAAAGTTGATTTTAGTCCTTCGATGACTGAGTTGGGCTTATCTTCCTTTTGTGGACGGAGAAACATTAAATTGTTCTCTATATTTTTAATGTCATTTTCAATTTTTTGTAGTTTCTCTTTGGGGCCTTTGATTCTTTTTTCAAGATTAGCCCACGCTTTGCGTTGTTCTTTCTTCTCAAGACGTGATTTTTCACGACTTTGTTTCATGAGTTCAAAGAACTCGTTGGTCGTTTTGTGAAATTCACGCCACATGGCATTACTAACTCGTTGAGGAACAGCGCCGATCTCTTTCCATTGGTTTTGTAATTCTTTGATTCTGGTGCTTGTTTCGCGCCATTTGTCGGTCGTGATGTCTTGCGCTTTCTCTTTGATTTCTTTAAGCAGAGTTTTAGACTCATTGATTAGAGCCTGCTTTGCGTTCTTGTTTTCTTGCTCTTTGTTGTGCGTGTTCTTGAAAAAATCGTTTTTGGTTTCAAAGAAAAGATTCAAGGCGGCTTTATATCTGGAATAGAGGTCTTTTACATCTTTTGAATGCAATTCTTTCCATTGCTTTGAAATTGCAGCGATTTCATTGGAAAGTGTTTTCCAATCTTTTATGTTTTTTGGTTTGCCATCTTGGTCTGAAGCATCAGACAGATTAGCGGTAAGTGTTTCCAATTGTTGGCATAATTCTTCTTTCTTTGCATTGATGATTTTTTCTTCTTCCTTTTTCTTTGCAAAGAAATCGTTGTGTCGTTTGTTGACTTGGGTCACGGCATTCTTGAAGCGAAGCCAAATCTGAGCGCGCAAGTCTTTTGCTACGGGACCAGTCTCTCTCCATTCCTCTTGAAGCGTTTGGATGCCTTGATAGGCGGTCAGAACATTTTCTTCATCGATTAGTCGTTCCGCACGTTCGCATAGTTCTGTTTTTATTTCAAGATTTTTGGCGAAGTCGTAGTCACGCAATTCTATGTTCATTTTGAGCAGGTCATAGAATGTTTCTACGGATTTTGTATAGCGTTTCCAAAGTTCCGTTTTCTGTTCGGGGGAGACTTCACCCAAACTCTTCCAATTCTTCTGTATTTCTCGTAATTCGTTTATGTGTTCGTGAATTGATTCGGCATCTTGTGTCCACCCTTCAATTTTGGTGATGACTTCGAGTCTCGCCTTCAAATTGTTTATTTGTTCTTTTTCTTTGTTGACCAAATATTCCTTCCTTTTTTCATTCCAAGTAGATAAACACTCTTTTAATTTTTTTTCGGAACTCATCATCTCGCTGTCTTCCGCACCATTTAGGTTTCGTTTGAGGGTGTTGAATATATAATAAAAGGTGTGTTTGATTTGATCCATGCGCACCTTGTTAGTCTCATCAAAGACTTGTTGGGAGAGTTCTTCCGCTTGTGAGATAATGTCGGAGAGAGATGTGGAGGAGTTTGCAGATAATTCGTTTGCGATTTCTTTTTCTTTTGCTGTAGAAATTTCTTTTGCTTCGTTTTCCATGTTTTGAGTTTTTGGTTTTCTGATTGATAATGTTTTGTTTGGTATTAAGAGAAGCACTCATCTTAATACTCTCACAAAAGTATGTTTTTTTTCGTTTAGGGACTATTTTTTGCATGGATAAATAATTATAAGTTAACTTTTGTGATTTGTATTATGTTTTTCTTTACCTTTGCAACAAATTTTCAAAAAAGACTAATATTTAATTAACCTTTACGATGAAGCGAATAAACGGTAAGTCCGTAATACTTATGATTTTGTCTTGCGCGGTTTCGTTGCCAATGATGGCACAATTTGCGGGGGCGGGAACGGCAGAAAATCCTTATATTATTTCATCAGCGGACGATTTAGCGAAACTTTCAAGCAACGTTTCTGATTTAGATTCGACCTATTGTGATCGTTATTTCAAGTTGGTTGCTGATGTTAACTTGTCTGGTGATTGGAAACCGATAGGCTCTTATGATCGTGCGGCTCATCAGCATGCTTTCATGGGTGTGTTTGACGGAGATGGACATCGTGTGAGCGGTGTATCGATCAATGACGAATTTGCGTCGTACGCAGGTTTGTTCGGAATCATTTCTGGAGCAACGGTTAAAAACCTCGTTGTTTCAGATGTCAACGTAAAAGTTTTGGATTATGCGGGTGCTGCAGTTGGTGCAGCAACTCACAAATCAGTTATTGAGAATGTTATAGTCAAATCTTCCGATATTCAAGCGGAACGTTCGGCGGCAGGTGTTGTTGGTTTGCTTACCGACAAATCTGTTGTTCGCTCTTGTAAAAGTGAAGCTAACGTTTCCGGTAGCATTAATATTGGTGGTATTGTTGGTTGGGCTGAGCGTAGTTCGGAGGTGTCCTGCTGCGAAAACTTCGGTTCGGTAACAGCTGACAAGACGAATGTCGGTGGTGTTGCTGGTCGTGTTTCGAATGATGCTGTCGTTAAGGCGTCGGCAAACTCGGGAGCAGTGAACAAGGGACAGAATGCGGGAGGCGTGGTTGGTTATGCTGATAACGCTCAATTTGCACAGGTCGTAAATACGGGTAGCGTGTCGTCCGAATCTGGATATGCGGGTGGCGTAGTTGGTTATGCTCGTCGCAGTAAGGTGTCGGATGCGGTAACTGCTTCTGCCGTTTATAGTTCCGCAAATACGGAATGCGCAGGTGGAATTGCGGGTTATGCTGCAAATCGTTCAAAATTCAACAATGCTCTCAGCAATAGCACCGTAAGCGGAAGCAAGTACATGGGTAATGTTATTGGTTATAAGCGTGCTGCAAAGTTGAGCGGTGTATATTTTGACAAGCAAATGACTTCTGCTTCAAGCGTGATTGGTAATCGTAAAGCAAAAGAGAAAACAGACACGCTTGCAAAATTCACTCGTGAATTGATTGGTGATGGTTTGAAACCAACTTATGGCGATTCTCTTTGGGTATATCAATCTGCAAATTATCCTACGGCTGTTTCGGAATGCATAGAGGGAATTGCGAAGGTTGCATCTACTCCTATTATTTTTGAGAACGGAGATCAAGGAAATGTAAATGATGTACAGACTGAAGCAAAAATGCAACCAGTTGATGGTTATACTTACACGTCAAGTGGTTCGTCTGTATGGTTCGCTCCAGATGGCACGATGCAACGAATTGGTAGTGGTATTGATACCATCAAGGTTGTTGACAGCGAAGGTCATGTTGTTCGCACGATTCCTGTAAATGTGACTAAATTTGATGGAATTCGTATTATAAATGAAGATGACTGCACGCTTGCTGCAGGTAAAGATACGACGTTCACTCAACGTGAAAATCTTCCAGTCGGCATGTGGTCTTCTTCTGACGCAGAGGTGGCAACCGTTTCTGAAACGGGTGACATTCATCCAATTAAGTTGGGTAACTTTATGATTACGTGCACGCTTCCAAATGGAACATCAGATAGCCGTAACATAGCGGTTACACAAATCATCGCACAGGATGATACGACATTTGCGCATGCGCAATACCTTGCAGAACATGTTGTCGCTCACTTCCGTTTCAACAATGTTTCAAATCCTCAGATGTCGAAAGAAGAACTTGAGGCATACAACGAACTCATTGACATTCTTAAGGAGCATAAGGATATTAAGTTGCAACTCGTAGGACACACATGTAATATCGGTTCCGACGCAGTCAACAAGCGTGTGGGTGAGCGCCGTGCTAATGTAGTGAAGGCGAAGATTGTTAAGCAAGGCGTAGATGCTCAACAAGTATCTGTAAGTTCTGCAGGAAAGAGCAAGCCTGTTCAAAGCAACTCTACCGCAAAAGGAAGGTCTGCAAACCGTCGTGTAGAGTTTAAGGCTGTTCAATAAGTTAAATAGGTAAACACATAAAATAGAATCACCCGTAAGAGAAACTCTTACGGGTGTTTTTTTTTGTGAATATGGAATATGCATTTCTATTGTTTGGGATAATCGCATTAAATGTTTAACTTTGTAAAAGTTACAATTGAAATCACTTTGAAGATAAGGCGATATTATGTCACAGATAATGGATACGAAAATTGGTAGCCAAGATAAGTTGGAGAATGTTAAGGAAATAGATCTAATTCAGGGTTTTGAATTTTGTTTAGAAAAACTTTCGATATTGATCGTGTGGCTTCGGAGGATATTTCGGATTTTTGTGCGTATAAATGTCCGTTATTGGTTCGTATGTTTATGTTTTTTTATCCTTGCAGTTGCGGCATTCTGCTATAAGGGATTCTTGAAACCCAATGTGACGACCCAATATGACTTAAGGACAAAGGGCATAAATTATGTTGAAATAGAAAATAAGATACTTGAATTACAAAATCACGTTAATCCCCCTGCAGGAAATGTTGAGTTGATTGATATTCTCAAATTGGATTCGGTAGATGTCAAGTGCATCAGAAATTTTTCGACATTGTATTGTATAGATCAGAACGAAGATGGTGTCGTTGATAGTTATGGAACTATGTCGGAGGATTGGGACAGTCTTCCTCGAATCATAGGGAACCAACTTGCGGTATATATTAAATTCAGTGGAATGCCAAACCTACAGAAGGTGGGAGATGCTGTTGTCGATTATCTCAATGCGGATTCTATGAACCAGCGTTCATGCCAAAATTATATCAAGGTGCATGAAGAGGAAATCGCATTTAATATGGGAGAAATACAGAAGTTGGATTCACTCCGTCAATCGGGGTCTTTGGCAGGAAATACTCGTGTTAGACCGGTCAACTATAGTTTAGGAGGAAATGTGTATGAGGGAGGTGCTTATACGCAAGACATGCTGGATCTTTCTCGTAATATTTCGTCAATTAAGTTGAATTTAGGCATGCAGGATCAGCCTGTTCGGAGCACTTCTAAACTGGCTATCATTAAAGTGCAAAGCAAGTTATCTGTTATATTGCATTATTCGTTACCGATTTATTTGCTTGGACTTGTCTTGGTTTGGCTCTTCAGTGAACGCAAGCGGATTGTTCGTTATGTCAAAAGGGCATAAAGAATAAGGCGTCGTTTAAGGGTCAATTCTTGTCCATAAAAAAACAATAGACTGCCGCAACAAGGAAAAGAAAGCCAACGATGTGGTTGAGTTTGATGTGGTATTGAAAAACAACCATATTGAATATGGTGAAGACGCATAGCGTAATGACTTCTTGAATTACCTTCAATTGAACCAAAGAAAAAGGCCCGCCAAGTTGTTCGCTTCCGATACGATTCCCCGGCACTTGCAGACAATATTCAAAAAACGCCACTCCCCAACTGAGAGCAATGATGGCAATTAGGGGAAGGTTGTCATACCATTTGACTCCTTTCATGGCGATGTGACCATACCATGCAATTGTCATAAAAACGTTAGACGCTATCAGTAGCAGGATACAATAGATTGCTTTCATTAACAAATAAGGATATAAAACAAAGTTGCAAAAGTACTGTAAAAAAGGAATAAGCGTTTTTTTTATTTACGTTTTGTTAATCGCCATGAAAGCGTGTTGTCAAAGTCTTCCCTACAAATACAAAAAAGTCTTATTTTTGTAATTGTTTAATAAAAAAACAGATATTGACATGAATAAGGTTCTGGTCATTGGTGCGGGAGGTGTTGGCACCGTTGTAGTGAATAAATTGGCACAGCATGTGGATGTCTTTAATGACATAACCGTTGCGACACGAACGTTATCGAAGTGCAAGGAACTCGCTGAGGACATAAAAAAAAGATATTCGGTAAATATTCATGCGGAACAAGTAGATGCGGATGACGTTGCGCAATTGGTCAATCTGTTTAATAGGGTTAAACCGGATATGGTAATCAATGTCGCTTTGCCATACCAAGACTTGACTATCATGGATGCATGTCTTGAGTGCGGAGTGAACTATCTTGACACGGCAAATTATGAGCCTCGTGATGTCGCACATTTTGAGTATTCGTGGCAGTGGGCATATAAGGAACGCTTTGAGAAGGCGGGATTGACCGCAATATTGGGATGTGGTTTTGACCCTGGCGTGACAAGTGTATTTACCGCCTACGAAGCCAAGCATCATTTTGATGAAATTCAGTATCTTGACATTGTGGATTGCAATGCGGGAAATCATGGAAAAGCATTCGCAACTAATTTTAATCCGGAGATAAATATAAGAGAGATTACGCAAGAAGGGAGATATTACGAAAACGGAAAATGGGTTAAGACATTGCCTTTGGAGATACATAAATCGCTTCATTATCCGGAAATAGGCGCACGTGATAGTTACTTGATGTATCATGAAGAGTTGGAAAGTTTGGTGAAGAATTTTCCATCCCTTCGCAGGGCACGCTTTTGGATGACATTTGGTCAGGAATATCTCACTCATTTGCGTGTTATTCAGGATATTGGCATGGCACGCATCGATGAAATAGAATATAATGGTGTTAAAATAGTTCCGATACAATTTCTTAAGGCTGTTCTTCCGAACCCTAAGGAGTTAGGAAAGAATTATACGGGAGAAACATCGATAGGTTGTCGTATTCGTGGCATTAAAGACGGAAAAGAACGCACCGTGTATGTCTATAATAACTGCTCGCATCAAGCAGCATATGAGGAAACGGGAATGCAGGGTGTAAGTTACACGACGGGCGTGCCCGCGATGATTGGTGCGATGATGTTCTTCACGGGGCAGTGGAAGCGTGCTGGCGTATGGAATGTAGAGGAGTTTGATCCGGATCCTTTCATGGAAAAATTGAATGAATACGGTTTGCCATGGCATGAAATATTTGACGGTGACCTTGAGTTATGATAGACTATGCGCAAGTACCGTCTCCTTGTTATGTGATAGATGAGGAGCGTCTTCTTTCCAATCTTTCTTGTTTGCGTAAGGTAGCAGATGCTGCTGGAATAAAGATTATCATGGCATTAAAGGCGCAGGCGTTGTGGCGTCTGTTTCCCATGATTCGAGAATATGTGGACGGGACTACTGCGTCCTCCATGGGTGAGGCTTTGATCGCGACACGTCATTTTGGAAGTTTAACGCACACGTACGCACCTGTCTATACTGATGCTGATTTTCCTGCTATAGCCAACTGTAGTAGCCACATCACGTTTAATTCCTTGTCGCAATACAACCGTTTTTGTCCATGGTTAAGATCTGTAAATCATAAAGTTAGTGTCGGGATTCGTATAAATCCCATGTGGAGTGAGGTTGAAACGGATTTGTACAATCCGTGTGCCGAAGGCTCTCGATTGGGAGTGACTTCAGATTTGTTGTCAAGCGGTTTGCCCGAAGAGATAGAGGGACTTCATTTCCATACGTTGTGTGAGAGTATGGATACGGATCTTGAGAAAACGTTATCGGTTGTAGAAGAGCGATTTGGGAAGGCGATTGCGCAGGCAAAGTGGATAAACATGGGCGGTGGACATTTAATTACGCATTCAAATTATAACACGTCAAATCTTATTGATATTCTAAAGTCATTTCATCATCGTCATCCGCATCTTGAGATTATTTTAGAACCAGGAGCCGCTTTCGTTTGGCGTACGGGCGAACTTGTCGCCACGGTTGAAGATGTCGTAGAGAACTCTGGAATAAAAACGGCGATGTTGAATGTCTCTTTCGCATGCCACATGCCTGATTGCCTTGAAATGCCTTATCAACCAGAAATAAGAGGGGCTAAAAAGGCATGTGAGTTGGGTCCTGAATCAAAGAGTATTGGATATAGATACCGCATGGGAGGATGTTCTTGTCTTTCTGGCGACTATGTTGGCGATTGGCTGTTTGACCACCCGCTTGAAGTGGGGAAACGTATCATATTTGAAGATATGATACATTATACGTTTGTGAAGACGACCATGTTCAATGGTGTGTCACACCCGTCAATTTGTATTTGGAGAAAAGAAAAAGGGCTTCAGATTCTTCGTGCGTTTAACGCGTCAGAATATGAAGCCCGTATGGGGTAAGACTTATTTCTCTTAAAAGCGGTAGCCTAAGCCTACTTTGAAGAAAGCATCAAAACCGATGTTGGTTTCGAAGGTGCCATAGAGTGAATTGCCGACGGTAAGTCCAAAAGGCGTAATGTTGAATCCAGGCAAGAAAGAGTAGTCTGTATCATCCTTATGATAATTCTGGTCGTCAAAATAGTCGCCAAGGATGAGCGCAGAAACACCTAAGTCAATTCCGGAATAGAGTTTGACGTATTTCTTGTTAAGATAGGTGAATTGAGCGGAAGCCAAAAGTGAGGTCCAATTGTGATCGCCATATCCGCATTTGACGTCTTTCTTTGAGTCGGTAAAGATGTCGTGGCGGTTTCGTTCCCAAATGAATTTTCCACCAACACGAAGCCAAGACTCCAGTTGGTAATGATATTGGGCGGAAAAACAACCTTTGTATTCAAAGTTGTCCGTGTGGTCACCAATTGCATCGAGTATATCAATCCAAACGCCAACGACCATTTCCATGCCAGATATGGTACCATAGGAAAGTGCGATGTCATGTTTTTTTGTTTTTTCTGTAGTCTGTGCGAATGTTGATACAGACAACAAAGCAAGAATGGCAACGGTTAAGATTTTTTTCATTTTTTGAAGTATGATTGTGATAAAAACACATTATTATAATGTACAAAGGTAATAAAAAACCATTTGTCTGTCTTTCAAAAAAAATAAGAAAAGATAATGACAATATAAAAAAGTGTATATCTTTGCAGTCGAAATGAGACGAAAATCATTTTAGATAAATGAAACAGATACTTCTTAACAACGCATGGTGGTGGTGCTTATCGAGTCAATTCGGTGAGCGGAATTCGTCATGTGTATAGTTGAGATAGAGTAAATAAATAGACGAAAACAAGAAGAGGCTTACCGAATTTCGGTAGGTCTCTTCTCTTTTTTTTAGAATAAATAATTAAAAATACAATATGGAAAAAATTGAATTGGATTCAGAAGGTTTTTATGGTCGTTTCGGAGGTAGTTTTATTCCAGAAATATTGCACAAGAATTTTGAGGAGTTGCGTCAAAACTATCTTCATATCATGGAGCAAGATGATTTTAAGCAAGAATTGAATTTGTTGTTGAGGGATTATGTCGGTCGTCCGACTCCGTTGTATTACGCGTCACGTCTGAGTGAGACGATAGGAGCAAAGGTATATTTGAAGCGAGAGGATTTGAATCATACGGGCGCTCATAAAATCAACAATACCTGTGGTCAGATTCTGCTTGCCAAGCGTATGGGGAAAACGCGCATTTTGGCAGAAACGGGTGCGGGACAACATGGCGTTGCGACGGCAACGGTTGCCGCTCTGATGGGTATGGAATGTGTGGTCTATATGGGCGAAACTGACGTGCAACGCCAAGCCTTGAATGTTGCGAAGATGCGAATGTTGGGTGCGACGGTCGTTCCTGTGAAATCAGGCAACAAAACATTAAAAGATGCTACGAACGAGGCTTTCCGAGACTGGTGTTGTCATCCGAAGGAGACGTTTTACATCATAGGAAGTGTGGTTGGTGCCCATCCTTATCCAGACATGGTGGCACGTTTTCAATCGATTATCAGTGAAGAAATAAAACGACAATTGCAGGAAAAAGAAGGAAGGGATTATCCTGACTATTTGGTTGCGTGTGTCGGTGGTGGCAGTAATGCCGCTGGAACCTTTTTCCATTACCTGAACGACGATCGTGTTCGACTTGTGGAAGCGGAAGCGGGCGGAAAAGGGATAGAAAGCGGACAAACAGCCGCTACAATACATTGCGGAACGGAAGGAATATTGCATGGTAGCAGAAGTTTGGTCATGCAAGATGAAGACGGTCAAATTGTAGAACCATATAGTATTTCTGCCGGTTTGGACTATCCTGGTATCGGTCCTCTGCACGCACATTTGGCAAAGACAGGACGAGCTACGGTTTATGCCATCAATGATGACGAAGCCTTGGCAGCCGCCTTGGAACTGACTCGGTTAGAGGGCATAATTCCCGCTCTTGAGAGTGCGCATGCAGTAGCGGCCTTGCACAAGATGAAATTGTCAAAAAAAGATGTCGTTGTCTTAACCGTGAGTGGTCGAGGAGATAAAGACATGAATCAACTAATAGGTTAAAAATTATCGAAAATGGACGCAATAAAGATAAAGGTTAATGAAGAACACTGCTTAGAGGACTTGGAGACTCCCATCAGTATCTATATGAAACTGAAAAACCTCTATCCTGATGCCGTTTTGTTGGAGAGTTCGGATTATGACAGTGCGGCACATAGTGTCAGTTATATTGCCGTGGAACCGATAGGGGCATTCCTTGTCAAGGATGGGCAAGTCTCTATGACCCTGCCTGACGGTCAGTGTGAGACACGTCAAGTCGGATGCGTGGCGGACGGACAGCGGGATGCTGTTTCCGTAGCGTTTGAGGAATACATGAATGCCATTGAAATCAGCCAGGAAGACAAAATGAAGGGCGTGAACGGTTTGTTTGGTTATTGCGCATTCGAGGCGGTCAAGTACTTTGAAGATGTGCGGATAGCATCACAAAGGCGCATGGAAGATGATATGCCCGAAATCAAATATACGATGTATCGCTATGTAATCGCATTGAATCATTACCGAAAAGAGTTGAAGATTCTGGAAAACGTCATGGAAGGAGAGATTTCGAGAATAAGCGACTTGCGTCAAAGAATAGCCGAGACGAAAGTGGGGCTTGCTCGTTTTGAAAAGGTAGGCGAGGAAAGTGCGGATATGGCGGATGATGATTATAAAGAAATGGTCCGAAATGGGAAAAAGTCATGTCAACGAGGTGATGTGTTCCAAATCGTATTGTCTCGAAGATTTTCTCAAGGATTTCGAGGTGATGATTTGACGCTTTACAGAACCTTGCGCAGCGTGAACCCGTCACCATATCTGTTCTTTTTCGATTACGGCGCATATCATATATTCGGTTCATCGCCTGAAGTTCACTTGAGAGTGGAAGACGGAATGGCACGTATTCTTCCCATAGCGGGCACATATCGTCGGACAGGAAAGAAACAAGAGGACGAAGAATTGGCAAAACGATTGTGCGAAGATGAAAAGGAGGGTGCCGAGCATGTCATGTTGGTGGATTTGGCTCGTAACGACTTGAGCCGAAACACGGAACATGTACGTGTAGAATCGTTCAAGACCGTGCAGTATTATAGTCATGTCCTTCATTTGGTGAGCAGTGTAGTTGGTCAAGTTGGTGCAAATACGAATGTGATGCGACTTTTTGCGGAGACATTCCCAGCCGGGACATTGAGTGGGGCTCCCAAGGTTAGTGCCCTGCGTCTCATAGATCGTTATGAAGGAAAAAGCCGTGGTTTTTATGGAGGTTGTATCGGAATCTTTGGATTTGACGGTAGCGTAAATCAAGCCATTACGATACGCTCATTCTTAAGTCGAGGCAATCGGTTGTACTATCAAGCTGGTGCTGGCATTGTCGCTAAAAGTACGGAAGAGGGTGAAACGCAAGAGGTTAACAATAAACTTGGAGCTTTACGCCAAGCGATAGATTTGGCAAGTAAGGTATAATGTTATCATTCAAAAGAAAAGACTACGGTTATGAAAATATTGATTTTAGATAATTACGACTCGTTTACTTACAATATTGTCCAAATTGTTCGTGAGATACCAGGAACGGAGGTTGACGTTGTCAGAAACGATAAGATTTCGGTTGGTGAGATTGAACAATATGACAAGATTATTTTGTCGCCCGGGCCAGGCATACCATCAGAGGCAGGGGTCTTGTTGGAAACGATAAGAACATACGGATCGAGAAAACCGATTTTGGGGATATGTTTGGGAGAACAAGCGATAGGAGAGGCATACGGCGCAAAGTTGTGCAACTTGGATAGCGTGTACCACGGCATTGCCTCGGAGGTGGAAATCGTAGAAAAGGATTATTTGTTCGATGGATTGGAGAACAGGTTTGTTGTAGGTCGTTATCACTCATGGGTGGTGGAAAATGAGAAATTACCAAGTTGCTTGGAAGTGACGGCAAAAAGCAAAGAGGGGTTGATCATGGCATTGCGACATAAGGAGTATGATGTTCATGGCGTGCAGTTTCATCCTGAAAGCGTGTTGACACCCAATGGCAGCAGAATGATTGAGAATTTTATAAACAAATGAAAAAAGAAATAGAATAAAAAAACACTAATACATTATGAAAAAGATTTTATCCACACTTGTAGCGGGCGAACGTTTGAGTCGCGAAGAGTCAAGGACTGTGATGTCAGGAATCTCGGCAGGAAAATATAATGGAGAGCAAATAGCCGCCCTATTGTCCGTATATGCTGTTCGAAAAATATCGGGAGACGAGATGTTGGGATTTCGTGACGCCCTTTTGGAAACAGCCTTGCCTGTAGATTTGGGAACGAACGAATATGTTGACATCGTTGGAACGGGTGGTGATGGTAAAAATACTTTTAATATATCGACGCTGGCATGTTTTGTTGTTGCCGGTGCTGGATATAAGGTGGCAAAGCACGGAAATTTCGGAAGTAGTAGCGTTTCGGGCGCATCTACTGTCTTGGAATATTACGGAGCAAAATTCACGTCAGATATTAACGTGCTAAGGAAATCGTTGGAAGAGGCTAATATTTGTTATCTTCACGCTCCGTTATTTAATCCGGGCATGAAAAACGTTGCTCCTGTACGCAAGTCATTGGGTATTCCGACCTTTTTCAACATTATGGGGCCGCTCATCAATCCGGCTCGACCTAAGTATATGGTTCATGGCGTGTATAACGAAGACGTGATGGATTTGTATGAGTATGTGCATTGCAAGATGGATAGTCCGTATGCTTTGGTTTATGGCGAAGATGGTTATGATGAGATTTCGTTAACCTCGTCATCTCGTATAGTTGTCAATGGTAAACATGAACGTCTGACCCCGGAAGATTTGGGGTTCACGACTTATGGAATGTCTTCGCTGAATGCGGGTGACACGATAGAGCATGCCGCCCAAGTCTTTATGAACGTATTGAATAATAAAGCGGAAGATGCGCAGACTTCTGCTGTAGTCGCAAATGCGGCAATGGCCATTAACCTGTTAAAACCGGAATTGAGTTTCTCTGATTGCGTGGAGCAGGCTCAGGAAAGCTTAAGGAGCGGTCAAGCCAAACGTTCGTTTGAACGGTTCTTAAACGTATATAGCGCATAATGGAAAACATCCTTGAAAATATAATTGCGGTCAAGCGTCGAGAGGTGTCAATAGCCAAACAAGAGAGACCCATTGAAACGCTGATGCAAGGGGCTTATTTTGACAAGCCGTGTCGTTCGTTGGCTTCGTCACTACGTGGTAGCAAGACTGGTATTATTGCTGAATTCAAAAGAAAGTCACCTTCATTGGGATGGATTCATGCTGATGCAATCCCTGAAGAAGTTACCCGCGCTTATAGTGACGAAGGTGCAAGCGGTATTTCAATACTGACGGATGAGTCTTTTTTTGGAGGGCATTTGACTTATATAGAACGTTGTCGAGCGAGTGTGAAAAGCCCAATACTCAGAAAGGATTTTATCATTGACGAATACCAATTGTATGAGGCAAAGTCCGTGGGTGCGGATGCCGTGTTGTTGATAGCCGCCGCCTTGACTAAGAAGGAGGCGTATGCGTTGGCTAAAAAGGCGCGAGAGTTAGACCTTGAAACGTTGATGGAGGTTCATGCGGAGGATGAATTGGACAAATTGAATGAGTTCGTGGATATGGTCGGTGTAAATAGCCGAAACCTGAAGACTTTCAAGACCGATGTTCAAATAGCCATCAGGCTATCAGAACTCCTTCCGAAAGAAATGGTCAAGGTGGCAGAAAGTGGCATTCATAACGTGGAAACAATAGAAAAATTGCGTCGTTGCGGTTTTGAAGGATTTTTGATGGGGGAGCGTTTCATGAGTCAATCGGATCCGGGCAAGGCTTTGAGTGATGTTGTTAGAGAGTTGGAACAACATGGATGTTCCCCATTGAAAGTGAAGGTTTGCGGTATGCGTGACGCGGAGAATATAAAAGCCATTGTGTCATTGAGACCAGAGTATATAGGGTTCATTTTTTATGAGAAATCACCTCGCTACGTTGGCAATCTTTCTTCACGGATAATTCAAACGTTGCCCCATCATATCAATAAAGTGGGTGTCTTTGTCAATGCTTCCGTGACAGATATACTTGAAGTCTGCCGCAAGTATGGTCTTAATGTCGTGCAACTGCATGGGCGGGAAAGCGCGGAGCAAGTTCGAGAACTAAAATCACATGGATTAAAAGTCATTAAAGCTATAAGTGTCAAGGACGAGGAGTCGGTTTCGGCGGCGCAAGCATACGAAGGCGAAGCGGACTTCCTCTTGTTCGATACCGCAACAAAGGGCGTGGGAGGATCTGGTCGTCATTTTGATTGGAGCGTACTCAAAACGTATAAGGGGAAAACGCCGTATTTCTTAAGTGGCGGAATCGGACATGAAGACTTGTCTGCCATTGAAGAGATTACTGATTATCGATGTGTTGGAATAGACATCAATAGTCGTTTTGAAAAGAGTCCAGGTCTTAAGAAGGAGGAGGACGTGTTGAATTTTATCGAAGCAATTCGCTTGATGAACAAAAGTAAAAAACAATAATTATGAATCGTATTCAACAACTTTTAGAACAAAAAAAGAATAATATACTTTCCGTATATTTCACGGCGGGCTATCCGAACCTGAATGATACTGCCGATGTAATCCGTTCGCTTGTACATCATGGTGTGGACATGATAGAAATAGGGGTTCCGTTCAGTGACCCACTGGCAGATGGTCCCGTGATACAAGCAAGCAGCCAAAAAGCGTTGCAAAACGGAATGAGCGTATCTCGCCTGTTTGAGCAATTGAAGAATATTCGGTCTGAGATTTCCGTCCCGCTGGTATTGATGGGTTATTATAATCCGATACTTGCTTACGGAATTGATAATTACTGCAGGGATGCCGCAAAGGTCGGTATAGACGGATTCATAATACCGGATCTTCCTCTTTCAGAATATAAAAAAGAGATGAAGTCAGTGGTCGAACAATATGGCTTGAGCAATGTTTTACTCATTACGCCAGAAACATCTGAAGAGCGTGTAAGAGAAATAGACGCGAACACATCGGGGTTTATCTATATGGTTTCGTCCGCAAGCACAACTGGTGCCCGTGATTCGTTTGGCGAAGATCAACGGTCATATTTCAACCGCATAGCCAATATGAATTTGCAAAATCCCACGTTGGTCGGTTTTGGAATCAGTAATGGCAAGACGTATGCTGATGCTTGTCGGTTTTCAAGCGGAGGTATCATAGGTTCGGCGTTTGTCTCTCTGTTGGGTTCGTCGAAGACAATTGATGAGGCTGCGTTCAGTTTGGTTCAACGCTTGAGAAAATAACGACAAAGGGCGTTTTGTAAGATTGAAATGCTTATTTTTGTCGTTAGAATTCAAAAATCATAAAATATGAGTCTTAATAAAAATTTGCTTATCGGTGTTTTAACTGGTGTTGTCGCTATTGTTATTGTTGTCCTTCTGTTGTTTTTTGGTGACCAATCACAATCAGAGGAACAAGGCGTCGAAGCAAATTTGATGGAAACGACAACTGACGTGAAGGCAAGTGAAGTCAGCAATGAAGTTTATGACATCGCTTATATTCAAACGGACTCATTGTTGGCAAATTATGTTTTTGCGAAAGAGGCGAATGAAAAATTGCTACGTCAATCCGAACAAGCTCGGACACAATTGCAACGAAAGGCGCAAGCGTTGCAGAACGACATGGTGGAGTTTCAAAAGAAATTGCAAACAGGTTCTTTCTTGAGTCAAGAACGTGCCGAGGCGGAACGTGACCGTATCTTGGCCGAGCAACGTAAATTGGATCAGTTGGATCAAAAATTATCACAAGACTTCTTGGAAGAACGTAATCGGCTGAACGAACAGTTCAAGGACTCGATAGACCAATTCTTGAAGATTTTTAATGCGGACAAGCGTTATAAGTTGATTCTCTCAAACACGATGAACGACAACGTGTTGTATGCCGCGGATGGGCTTGACATTACTGCTGATGTGGTGAAGGAACTCAATCGTCGTTGCCTTGGCAAGAAATAAGGCAATTTCAGTAAGTTGCCGTTTTTAATTGTCTCTTTGCGTTAATCAGTTCTTCGGCGTTTTTGCGCGCTGCGTCGGTCACGTTGCTGCCACTCAGCATTTGTGCTATTTCTTCCACACGTTGTGCGTCGTTCAGCCTGTCAATGGCGGTGTTTGAGTTCTCCTTGTGCACTCGGTAATGGGTTTCGCCTTGTGCTGCTATTTGTGGCAGGTGGGTGATGCAGATGACTTGCATGCTTGACGCCATGTTGCGCATGATGCGACCAGTCTTGTCAGCCACCTCTCCGCTGATGCCGGTGTCAATCTCGTCAAACACGATGGTAGGCAGTTGCGCTTTTTCTGCCAGCATTGCCTTTAGCGTCAGCATTACACGTGCTATCTCACCTCCTGATGCAATGTCCGCAATAGGGCGCAACCCGTTCTTGGCGTTTGCGGAGAACAGAAACTCCACGTTGTCTTGTCCTGTGGCGTTCAGTTCGGTCCTGTCCAACGCTATCTTCATCCGCACGTCCTTCATGCCCAACTCACGTAGCATTTCCACTATTTTCTCTTCTATGGTTTGCGTGCTTTTCTGCCGTGCTTCACTTAGTTTCTGTGCTGCGGTCTCCGATTCTTGTCTGAGCGTCTCAACTTGTTTTTTCAGTCGTTCTATCTCTTCGTCGCTGTTCTCGTCGTTGTTCAGCAGGCTGTTCCATTCCGCTTGTTTCTTCAACAATGCTTCAACGCTATCCACATCGTGTTTTTTCTCCAATGAATAAATAGTGTCCAAGCGTTCCTCTGTCTTTTGCAACTCTAAAGGGTCGTACGAGATACTGTCTTTCTCGCTCTCCACTTCATTGGCAATGTCCTTCACCTCGATGTAACAACTCTTTGAGCGTTCTGCCAAGTCTCCGTAGGCGGGATTGTATTCCGCCGCTTTCCGTAGGCTCTCACTTGCTTTTTGAAGCAATGTCACCACGCCGCTTGTGTCGTCATTGAGTAGTTGCGAGGTGGTTTCTATCTCTATGCGAGTGTCTTCGGCGTGGCTTAAAGTCCTTTGGCGTTCTTCCAAGAGGTCTTGTTCGCCCTCTTTCAGTTGCGCTTTTTGCAATTCCTCCAACTGATAGGCGATGTAGTCCCTCTCGTTAGAATTCTTATCTCGGTTTTCTATCCGTTTCTTCAGGTCACTCTCTGCTGTTTTCCATTGACGATATTTCGCCTGATAAGCGGGTAATAATTGCTGAAGCGTGCCAGCCATGGTATCTAACGTTTGAAGTTGCCATCCCTTGTTTCGCACCAGCAGGTTGGCGTGTTGCGAGTGGATGTCAATGAGCCGTTCACCCAATTCTTTCAATGCGGATAGGGTAGTGGGGCTGTCGTTGACGAAGGCGCGTGATTTGCCGCTGTCGTTCAATTCGCGTCGAATGATGGTTTCTTCGTCAAATTCCAAGTTCAATCGTTCAAACAACGCTTCGATGTCTTCGTCATCGTTTGTGCCTTTTTCTTGTCGGTTGATGCTGAATGTCGCTTCTATGACGCATTTCTTTGCGCCTTCGCGCAGACTTCTTGCCTCCATTTTCCCACCCATCACGCTGTTCAACGCTCCCATGATGATGGATTTACCCGCTCCAGTCTCACCGGTCAGTACGCAAAAACCACTACCGAACTCTATTTCCAAGTGTTCGATGATGGCGAAATCCCTTATTTCTAATCGTTGTAACATGCGTGACGCTTTGTAAAGAAAAATTTTCACAAAGGTACATGTTTTTAGGGAGTCACCGCCTTGGGTACTACTTATTTCCTTTGACTCGGTTGTGTGTTTGGCAGAGCATTTGGCAGTTAGAGATGTCAGTGTCACCTCCTTGGGACCATGCCGTTACATGATCCGCATCCATCTCACTGAGTTTCCAAATCTTTGACACGAACCCCAAATTACCTACGAAAAATAATAGATAACCCTGTGTTTATATTCGTTACCTTTGCGTTCGTTTTTTAGGAACGGAAGTAAAAAAGGAGAGAAAAAAGTGCGTTTTGTGAGTCTCACGTCAGGAAGTTGCGGCAATTGCTATTGTTTCAGTAGCGGTGACACTTCTATTCTAATAGACGCAGGAATAGGGGCCAGGACGTTCCGATCGCGCATGAAGAGGCTTGGCATGAAAACGGAAGGATTGTCCGCCATTTTCCTGACACATGACCATGCGGATCATAGCCGAGGAGCGGCTGCATTGATGCGGCATTTTAACATCCCCTTGCATTGCACAAGTGAGGTTTTCACATCAATGAACCGATATTTGTCTGATGCGGATAAGATTTCAAAGGCATCGTTCAGACCAATGCAGGTAGGGCAGAGCGTGGAGGTGGGACCATTCAGTGTCACGTCGTTTGCCGTTCCGCATGATAGTCATTCGTGCGTAGGGTATGTTGTGAGATGCGAAAACGAGCGTTTAGTATTGGCGACGGACGTGGGAGCGGTCACGCCGGTTGTGCGTTCGGCGTTGGAAGGAGCCACGCGAATCATTATAGAAACGGATTTTGACGAGGACATGTTGTGGCACGGGAGTTATCCGGAGATGCTGAAACGACGCATCACCAGCGGATACGGGCATTTAAGTAACCGTCAAACCGCTCTCTTGCTGCAAGAGATGGTGCAGGAGGGATGGCCAGAGTTAAAATCGGTTTTTCTCTGCCATTTGTCTGGTCAGAACAACACGCCGTCGTTGGCGTTTTCGACCGTGCGGAAAGTGTTGCCAGAAGCAATAACGCTGCAAGCGTTGCCAAGAGGTGAGGCGACCCGTGTATTTGAATGGTAGCGAGGGTTAGTTGTCGTTCCTCCACGTTTTGAGCAAGGAGATTTCGTCGGCATAGCCAGGAACATCGTTGGGCGTTTCGAGAAAGAACGGAAGAAAGGAAAGGGCGGGGTGGTTGATGACACGCCGCAGGGCGTCGGCACCGATGAAACCTTTTCCGATGAGTTCGTGCCGATCCTTGTGCGCCGACAAGGGGTTCTTGCTGTCGTTGAGGTGAATGGCGCGCAGCCGTTGCAATCCGATGATGTTGTCAAACTCATTCACCACATCATCCAGATGATTCACGATGTCGTAGCCCGCATCGTTGACGTGGCAGGTGTCCAAGCAAACGCCTATCTTGTCGTTCTGTCGCGTGCGGTCAATGATTTGTCGTAGTTCCTCGAACGAACGTCCCACTTCGCTTCCTTTTCCAGCCATGGTCTCCAGCAAAACGATGGTGTGTTGCCGCGGCGAGAGGATATGGTTGAGCATGTCAGCGATGTAGGAGATGCCTATCTCCGTGCCTTGTTGCACATGACTGCCTGGATGAAAGTTGTAGAGCGTGGTGATGGGGAGTTGGCGAGACAAGAATCGTTCGGCAATGGTCTCCAAGCGTCGCAGGTCATCAGCCATCGTCTCTTGGGCATAATTGCGAAGTCCTTCGTCCTTGGCGCAAGCGTTGAGCGTGTAAGGAGCGTGGGCAAGCACCGTTGAAATGCCATGTGATGAACAGAATTCAACGAAGCGGTCGATGTCATCCATGTCCAAGGGTTTAGCCGCTCCGCCACGCGGGTTGCGGGTGAAGAACTGGAAGGTGTTGGCTCCAATGGCAACGGCTTGTTGTGCCATAGCAAGGTAGCCGTTGGAAACGCTCAGATGTGCGCCGATGGTGAACATTGTCTTGGGGAGTTAATAATTAAGAATTAGAGTCGCACAATAGGTCAAGAATGGATTGTTTGTCAAAATTGCCTCGGAGCAAGGAAAACTCGGACTTGGAGGTTTCGGAGTCAGCATCGGAGCCAAAGGTGACGGACGAAACGGGGGGCGTGAACTCCTTCAAGGCATCAGCAATGACAGATTCGTCACGAAGTGAACAAAAATGTCGCGCTTTCGCACGTAGCTCCGTAAGGTCATGGAATGTCAAGTCGTTGGTGCCAAGGAGGTGGCAAGCGAGTGCCGTGGCATATTGCGCATTGAAGGTATCGTAGTTGTCGTGAATCCGTCTTAACTCATCTTGAAATTGAGCAAACGTTTTGACGTCGCCAGCGGCAAGTCTGTTCATCAAATCAAGCATCACGCTGTGAGGTGTCATCATGCCGCCAATGTCATTCCACTGTTCAAGGGAGGGAGAAACACCGGTGCGGGCGTAACGACTCGCGTAGATGTAGAGGAGGGAGGAATAGAATTCGTTTTGACAGTCGTTGGTACGAACGGGTTCGACGGTGTATGGTGAGAAGGCGTCGAAATGGAGCAAATCGCCAAGGGATTCGGAGGTTGGCGTGTAGCGTTTCTTCCACTTGCGTTGGTCACGATAGGGAGAAAGACGAAAAATGTTGATTCCCGCCTTAATGCCTCGTGGCGACAAGTAGGAAAAGGGAAAGCGAGAGGTGTCTTGAAATGGTTCAGGCTCGCCAAAGATGGTCGTGAAGGGCGCGACGTGAGACGGGAAGATGAGGTGGGCATCAGACGCCATTTTGCAGCCTCGGCGCAGTATGCCATAGTGAATGGGGCCGGATTTGTAGAGGTGGTTGGAGAAGTTGGTGCCACTGCCAGCATTGAAAAACGAGGTCATGCAGGCGATGAGCAACGTGTTCTTGTGGTGCGACACGGAGAAGGGACCTCCGAAGTAGGCGCACGCCTCGCCATGAAACATTTCACATCCCGTGAAGAAGAGCGAGTGGTCAGCGGTGAAGCCTCCTCCAATTTTCACGTTGTTGCCAACGAAAACGTTGTTTAACTGAGCGGCATCGGTCACTTCGGAGGAAGAAGACACGATGAAGTGGCGAGCGATGACAGAAGGTCCGATGGTGGAATCACGCATGACGGTTCCGTCTTCAAGATAGTCCGTAGCCACAAGAGAAGCTCCCTCGCCGACACAAACATCACGCAGCATACGACAATTGGTTATGGAGGATTTTGTCTCAATGGTCATAATATCAGGTGAAACAGATGCCAGATGTTCCTTAATCAGCGTTTGGAGACTGGAAATGGCCTGCTCCTGATAACGCCACAGGCATTGTAAATAGGCGGATTGGGAAGAAAGTCCGGAATGAATGAGAACCGAACGCCCGCCCGTTTCATCCAGCACGTTGACTTGCGTTCCTTGTCCGAAGGAGGAGCGAGAAGTTGCCTCTAATGTGGAGTTGAAGATGCGCACGTGAGAGTGAAGGGCAATCTTGCCAGAGAAGTGCGTGTGCCAAATCTCTCCAGTTTGGAAATCGTCGGTTACAAGAATATCCTCCCAATGGCGAGAAGAGCAGCCTTGAGAGGTCAAAGTCGTTATTTCTTGCTGTGTGAGCGTGCGCATGGGTCAGGGTTATTTAGGATTCGGTCAAGGCGAGGTCTGGATAGAGAAAGTCGTTGTACGGGAAGCGTTGTATGTGTATCTGGCGTACTTTGTCATAAAGAAGTTGCTTGAGCGGGATGATGCCCAAACGTTCCTTGGCGGAAATGAAGACGCAATTGCCCTCCATGCGCGCCATCCACGTCTTCTTGAAGTCGTCAAGAGAGATGTTTTCTTTCTGGACAGGAGTGAGGTCACGTGGGTCTTTAGGCGTGTAGGTGAAGGCGTCAACCTTGTTGAAAATCATAATGGTCGGGCAGTTCGTCACTCCCAAGTCGGACAAGGTGGAACGCACGACATTGACTTGATCCTCAAAAGCGGGATGAGAGATGTCAACGACATGGAGCAGCAGGTCCGCTTCGCGGACTTCGTCAAGCGTTGATTTGAAAGATTCGATAAGTCCGGTCGGAAGTTTACGAATGAAACCTACCGTGTCGGTGAGCAGGAAAGGAAGGTTTTGGACCGTCACCTTGCGAACCGTGGTGTCGAGAGTGGCAAAGAGTTTGTTTTCGGCAAAGACCTCGCTATGGCTTAAAAGATTCATGAGTGTTGACTTGCCGACGTTGGTGTATCCAACCAAGGCGACGCGTACCAGTTTGCCACGATTGCGTCGCTGCGTCTCCATCTGTTTGTCAATTCTCTTGAGTTCCTCACGCAGGAGGGAGATGCGTTGTTGAATAATGCGTCGGTCGGTTTCTATCTGCGTTTCGCCCGTTCCTCGGTTGGTGGCGGATCCACCGCGCAGACGGTCAAGGTGTGACCACATACGCGTGAGTCGCGGGAGCATGTATTGCAGTCGTGCCATGTTGACTTGGGTCTTGGCGTAACTTGTCTGCGCTCGCTGGGCGAAGATGTCGAGAATGAGGGAGGTGCGGTCTTGAACGGGAATGTTCAAAACCTTCTCGATGTTGCGCAGTTGACGAGGTGAGAGTTCGTCATCAAAGAGCACGAGGTCAATGGATTCATGTTCTTGCTCGTTGTGGGCGAGTGACTTTTCACATTTCCGACTCTCGATGAATTGTTTGATTTCTTGCAGTTTCCCTTCGCCAACGTAAGTTGTTCCGTTGGGTAGTGGGAGTTGTTGCGTGAATCGTTTGACAGGTGTGACACCTGCCGTGGTGGCAAGGAACGCCAACTCGTCAAGATATTCGGCAGTGAGCCTTTCGTCTTGTTGTTGCGTTATCAGACCTATGAGAATAGCGTTGGTCATTGTTTGATACAAAGACACGCCTTGTCCTTAAGGTAAGGTACAAGGCGTGCCACTTATGTTCGTTTAAGAAAAGTCGTTTAGTTGAGTTTGAAGACAACTGGCAAGGTGTATCTCATACGTACCTTTTTGCCCGATTGCTCAGCCGGAATCCATTTTGGCATTCGCTTGATAACCGCAACGGCTTCTCTATCCAAGTCAGGGTCGATGCCCTTCAAGACAGCAATGTCAACGATGGAACCGTCTTTGTTGACCACAAACTGGCAAATGACACGTCCTTGAATGCCCGCCTCCTTGGCAGCGGCAGGGTAGTCAAGTTCCTTGCTAAGGAATTTGTAGAGTTTGTCAATGCCACCAGGGAAAGAAGCTGATTTTTCAACCGCAACGAAGATAGGTTCTTCCGCAACCTCGACCGGTTTTTGTACGGGAGCTGGTGGTGGCGGTGGGGCGATAACCTCTTGCGTGGAGGTTTCAGAAGAGAAATCAGCCGTTGAGGACGTGACTTCTTCTTTTGTGACTTCAATTGCCGGTGGAATTTCAGGAGGAGTGATAGGTTCAGGTGGAGGAGGCGGTGGCGTGTTTTGTTGGGTTTGTGCTATCATTTCCTCATCGTCAATGGCAATATCGGAGAAAGTGTCTTGATAAATGACCTTGTCCGCATTTGCCCATTCTAAGAAAATGTAGCAGAATCCCAAAACTACAACAAAACCGATGAGAGTGAAGGAAATTCTCCTGTTCTCAAGGTCTGCAGCATAGGATTTTTTTGCTTCCATAGATATTAGGTTGAATTGAACGTGTCAATATGATACGCTTCGCAAAATGTCAAGGCAAAGATAAAGAAAATAGTTATCGAAGAAATAGCAAACGGGAATTATTTTTTTGCAAGCAGAGAAAAGGTTTATCTTTGCATAACCATTTAAGAATATAAGGCCGAAAAGGCGAAAGACCAAAGTCCAAACGAAAGTGGTCGGAAAAAGAAAAATGAAACGAACCCACGACAACCTAATAGAACGTGCAGTCATTTGCAGGCATCTGTCAAGCGTCTGTATTTGTTTCTTCTTGATGCTTGTTGGAACGGCAGCGACGAAGGCGGAGAGCGGGTTGAACAGTTACGGATTTTTGACCACAGAGGTGAGCGCCTACGCATCCGCACAAGGTGGTAATAACGTGTTGCTCCGTAATGACGGCTCGAATGTCGTGTTTGAAAATCCCTCATTGATAGGAGATAGCACGGATAGGGAGGCATCCATAACTTATCATCGGCATTTGAGCGAGACGGGTGTTCATGCAGGAATTGCAACGTATGGGTGGAAGGTGAAGAACGAACATTTTGCCGCAGGCGTTAAGTTCTTAAACTATGGCAAGTTTGACGGATATGATGAGTTGGGGAATGATATAGGAAGTTTTTCGGCACAAGATGTGGTTTTGTCTGCCGGATGGGCTAAACAAATGACGGATGCCTTGAGTGTCGGTGTCGCGATAAAACCTGCCTTCTCGCACTATGAACGCTACAATAGTTTCGCTATCATGTTTGATGCCGGAGTCGCTTATGCCATTCCGAAATGGAACTTGGATGTGGGCATGGCGTTACAAAACGTTGGTGTTCAGGTTGTAACGTATAAGCAAGAACGGGAACGGTTGCCGCTGAATCTTTCGGTGACGGCAGGAAAGGAGTTTGAGCATGCTCCATTCCGATTGTGGATGACGTGGTTCGCCCTGAACGATTGGAATTTTGACTATGTCAGCAATGGGGAAAACGTTTGGATGGGCAATAATGAAACAAGCAGGTCAAAGGGTTTTGAATTGTTGTTGGAACACTCGTTATGGGGTGCTGATTTCATCTTGTTGAATGACATGTTGAGATTGAGTGTCAGTTATAATGTGAGACGTGCGGAGGAGTTGAAACTGGCAGACGGAGAGAAGAGTTTGGCAGGATTCTCGTTTGGCGGAGGAATAGACGTGAAGAAAGTTAAGGTGGACATTGCCACCGCACAATATCAAAGTGGTGTTTGGAATTGGACCTTCACACTGAGAACGAATTTGAACTATTGGAAAAAGGAGAAGTAATATGAAAAAAATTATAGTCGCCATTGACGGTTTTTCTTCGTGCGGGAAAAGCACGATTGCCAAAACGCTCGCTAAACGCGCAGGTTATAAATATATCGATACGGGAGCGATGTATCGTGCCGTCGGGTTGTATGTCAAGCGACACGTGAGTAAGCCTGTTGAAGAGGTGATGCCCCAGGATGTCGTGTGCTTTTTGCCAGAAATCAAGGTTTCGTTTGCAGTTAATGACAACGGGAAAAGTGAAACTCTCCTGAACGGAGAAAATGTTGAGGGAGAGATTCGAACACTTGACATAGCGAAGTGGGCAAGCGTGGTCAGCACAATCAAGGAAGTGCGTGCGGAAATGGTAGAGCAACAGCGAAAAATGGGGCAAGAGGGCGGCATTGTCATGGATGGGCGTGACATAGGTACCGTCGTATTCCCGAACGCGGATTTGAAACTCTTTTTGACTGCTCGTCCAGAAATACGAGCACAACGTCGATATGCGGAACTGATTGAAAAAGGGGAGAAAGGAATCACTTTGGAGAACGTGATGAAGGATACGGAAGAGCGAGACTACAGAGATACACACCGTGCGGAAAGTCCGTTACGAAAAGCGGATGATGCAGTCGAATTGGACAATAGTGACATGAGCGTGGAAGAGGAACATGAGTGGGTATGGAACATGTTTTTGAAGTTTGCCCAATAAAATTATAGAATGCGATGAAGATAGAAATAGACGAGGGGAGCGGCTTTTGTCATGGCGTGGTGAACGCTATTAGAAAGGCGGAGGAAGTTTTGTGTGACAAAGGTGGTGAATCGAAGTCAGGGCAAACTGTTTTGTACTGCTTGGGAGACATCGTTCACAATGAGAATGAAGTGCTGCGTTTGCAGTCAATGGGGCTAAAAACCATCAATCATGAGGAGTTTTGCAACTTGAAAGGGAAAAAGGTATTGTTGCGCGCTCATGGAGAACCGCCCTCTACTTACCAAAAGGCGAAAGAGAATGAAATAGAGTTGGTTGATGCCACATGTCCTGTCGTGCTTGCGTTGCAGAAGAAAATCAAAACCCAATATGATCAATACCAGAAAACGGGTGACAGGAAGGCGAAGATTGTCATTTTCGGGAAAAAGGGTCATGCGGAAGTAAATGGTCTTGTAGGACAAACGGAGGGTTCCGCTCTTGTGGTAGAAAACGTGGCAGATGCGGAAAAACTTGAGGCGGAAGGCAATGTGAGCCTATTTTCACAAACGACGAAGAGTTTGGATGAATATAACCGAATCCGTTCGGTCATAGAACAAAAAATAAGGGACGGATATACGTGTAATTTTCATGATACGATTTGCCGTCAAGTTGCGAATCGCATACCTAATATTCGTACATTTGCGTCCCGACATGATTTGGTGTTGTTCGTCAGTGGGAAGAAGAGTTCGAACGGAAAGATTTTATATGAAGAAGCCCGTTCCGTCAATGCGCATACGCACATGATTTCTTCTACGCAAGACATTGATTTGGCATGGTTGACGGAAGAAGTCGAGAGTGTCGGAATATGCGGAGCGACGAGTACGCCAAAGTGGTTGATGGAGGAGATTAGGGATTTTTTATCAAAATAAAAAATATAGTTCATTTAGTAAAGCGATGTATTGCGTAAAGACAATTGGAGTTTTGACTTCGGGAGGTGACGCTCCTGGCATGAATGCCGCTATCAGAGCGGTTGTTCGAACGGCTTTGTTTAACGGAATCCAGGTGAAAGGAATTTATCGCGGTTATCATGGTTTGATGACCGGCGAGATTCGGGTGCTGCAAAGTGAGGATGTTAGCAATATTATTCAACGTGGCGGTACCATATTGAAAACCGCTCGTTCGTTGGAATTCAGAACCGAGGAGGGAAGAAAACACGCTTTCGAGACCTTGCAAAAAGAGAACATTGACGCATTGGTAGTTTTGGGCGGCGACGGAACTTTTTCAGGAGCTCGACAATTGGGGCAGGAATTCAACTATCCAATAGTAGGCGTTCCTTGTACCATTGACAACGACTTGTACGGAACGGATTTGACAATAGGCTACGATACCGCTTTGAATGTTATCATGGAGTGCGTGGACCGTATTAAAGACACAGCAGGAAGTCATGAACGTCTGTTCCTTGTGGAGGTCATGGGGCGTGACGCTGGCTTCTTGGCGTTGAATGGTGCCATAGCCACGGGTAGTGAGGCGGCTATCGTTCCTGAAATAGCAACAAGTGAGGAACAACTTGAAGGCTTGATAGAAAATGGTTTCAGAAAGCGCAAGAGGAGTAGTCTGGTGCTTGTGAGCGAGAGCGAAGCGACAGGTGGTGCCATGGGTGTAGCGGAACGTCTGAAACGAAAGGGTTATGATCCACATGTTACCATTTTGGGACATATTCAACGCGGTGGTAGTCCAACCGCCACAGATAGAATCTTGGCAAGCAGAATAGGTGTGGCTGCCGTTGACGCTTTGTTGCAAGAGCAACGTAGCATTATGGTAGGTGTGATGAACAATAAGATTGTTCACGTTCCTTTCTCTGAAGCCATTAAAGACGAAAAAGCACTTGACCGTCGGTTGTTTGACGTGCTCGGTGTTTTGAGTCTTTAATTGTTGGGAAGATTCAGATAGATGGCGGAGACAAGTCGTCCTGTGGACGAGCCGTCACGACGAGCTGAGAAAAGAAGCGGATTGGTATAGGTGTCTAAATCAGATACGAATATCGATTCAGTTTTGACTCCTAAATCTTTCAGTTGTTGAAAGACAATTCCTTTGACATCAAGAAGGAAATGGTTCGGAGAGGATAAATCAGGTGTGAAAAAAACTTCCCACTGTGGATTAGCGGAGGAGAAAAGGTAGAGAAGCTCTTCGCCCACTTGATAGTTTGATTGCGCAATGGATGGACCAATCACGACGAGGGTTTCAGATGGGGATGTCCTGAATGCCGCAGTCATTTCAAGAAAGGTGGCACGCACGATGTTTTGCAATGTGCCTTTCCAACCAGAGTGAATGGCGGCTATGGCTTGATGTGTTGGATCGTAAAGCAGAATGGGAGTGCAGTCAGCGGTCCTTACGGTCAAGCAAATGTTATGTGTGTCTGTGATGAGTGCGTCCACGTCATCGAGAATCTTTTCTTGAGACTCTTGCGCAAGTGAAAAGAGTTCGGGAGAAATGAGTCTAACGTTAGCGGAATGCGTTTGATGGCACTCCACCGCACGAATGTTAGTATCAAGAGAAAGATAGCCGTCTGAAGTTATCGCTTCTTTATCGTCACGCGTAAAAGTCAGTGCTGTGACACCAGATGCAATGGAATAACGTATCACGACAAACTTTACTTGTAGTTTTCAAGAAAACGAATAAACAGGCTTTGCATTTCCTTGAACTTCGTGAAAGGTGTCATCGGAACCTTATCATCCATTGATTTGTAAGCGAGTGAGCCACCTACGGAGTAAACAAAGATGGAAGGTACGGTCTTCTCTGGATAGCGTTCTTGCAATCGTTCGGAGAAGATGTAGTGTTCTGAAAGACGTGCATTCATCTTGGCATCAACCGTAGGAAGGAACTTATAGGCCTGGGCGGTCTTATTTAGATCGAATACGATTTTTGAATTTGTCTTTCCGTTAACTACCTTAATTCCAGAATATCCGTTTCCCATCATATCAAATGCGATAACCATTTTTGTCTTGTCAAGTGAAATGGCTGGATAACGAAGGTAAGTTTCGACACCTCGATAGAGTTCGCGTTTGCGTCCGTTAACCACTTCACAAACCTCATCGCCAGCAAAGGCAATGAAAAGCATGGAACAAGCAGGCCTCATAACTTTGAAATGCTTGGCGAGCGCCAACATGGTAGCGACACCTGACGCACCAACGTTCGCTCCCGGGAAGTTGTAGCCTTGTCCCATCTGGCCAACATGGTCGTAGTGACAGCAAATGACAATAAAGGAATCAGGTTGAGAAACACCTTGAATAAAACCGACGATATTTCGGGCTTGTGTTTGTACTAACTCCGCATCCACATCCACGTGAACTTGCGCAACCAAACTGAGGTCTTGCATCACGTCCGGATTGAAAATGTGGAAAATGGGGCGTATGCTCTGCTTGTTGGCCGTCCACCAAGAACGTGCGGAACGATCGGTACTGTCGCAAATGACAATGCCTCGAAGTCCGGACTGTTGGTCGGTCGGAAATTTTGAAATAAGTTCTTCTATTTTCTGTGTTTGAGCGCGTGTCTTTTCAGACGAACGGTCGTTGTTGTCAAGAATAAGGAATCCACCACGTGCCGCACGTAATTTGTTCATTCGAATCATGGCGTCGCCCAATTCTTCACGTGTGATGACAATGGCATGAAATGTCCCATGGATGGAAGGAGCGGTTGGGTCAATCATGAAATCAATGCCGGGTTGAAGATAGTTAGTTCCGAATTGAAATTCCATACGTTTGGGAAAAGTATTCGCCGTGACAGAGAAGGGTTGTTCGTAGTTGCCTCCGACAGCCGCAATGTCAAACTCTTGGAATTTGTCAAGAATATAGTTCGCCGCAAGGTTCACGCCTGCTCCATTATTCGCATATCCGCGTCCAGCCATGGCGGGAGAGCAAAGGTTGTCGGCAATCTCAATGGCGAAATCAACTTCCATGCTCGTGTTGGGGGCAAGCGAATCAGGGTAGGTGTCTTGTGCCTGTGCAATTGACACAACAAGAGCGAGGGCGGAGACGAGAAGGAGTCTTTTCATGTCTATTCTGTTTTTATTGCCGTGATGGCAGTTTGAATACGTCGAACGGTCTCTTCTTTTCCAAGAATGGCGGTGATGTCAAAAATGTGAGGTCCCTTGGATTCACCAACGAGTGCCAATCGCAGCGGATTCATGACTTCACCCATTTTGAGTTGGCGTGTTTCTATCCATTCAGTGACTACTTTTTCCGTGTTTTCGAGACTGAAGTCATCAATGGTTTCCAATAATTGTGCCACTTCATTCATCAAAGCGGGTGTCTCCGCTTTCCAACGTTTTTGAACTGTCTTTTCATCATAGGTTTGAGGAGCAATGAAGAAAAAGTAGGCGTTGTCCCATAGTTCGGACGTGAAGGTAGCGCGTTGCTTGGCATAGCCTGCCACCTTTTCGACTGTCTCAGGAGTTGAGGTGATGGAACGTTTGTTCAATTCTTCTTGTATGTAAGGGGCAAGAAGACGATTGTCCATCTTCTCAAGGTATTGGTGGTTGAACCATTTTCCTTTCTCATAGTCAAACTTGGCTCCACTCTTGTTCACGCGGTCAAGTGAAAACTCACGAATGAGTTCGTCCATAGAAAACAACTCTTGGTCGCTGCTTGGATGCCATCCCAAAAGGGCAAGGAAGTTCACGACCGCCTCGGGCAGATAGCCTTCTTCACGATAACCTTTGGATGTTTCACCACTCTTAGGGTCGTGCCACTCAAGAGGGAAAACGGGGAATCCCAATTTGTCACCGTCACGTTTCGAGAGTTTGCCGTTGCCTTGCGGTTTGAGCAGCAAAGGCAGGTGAGCGAACTCAGGCATCGTGTCTGCCCAACCCAATGCCCGATACAAAAGGACATGCAATGGTGCGGAAGGTAACCATTCCTCGCCTCGAATGACGTGTGTGATGCGCATCAAGTGGTCATCAACGATGTTGGCAAGGTGATAGGTCGGTAGTTCGTCTGCACTCTTGTAAAGCACCTTGTCATCGATGATGGAAGAGTTGATAATCACTTTGCCTCGTATGAGGTCATCGACTTCAACATCTTCACCCGGTTCAATCTTGATGCGAACGACATAATTCTCTCCGTTGTTGATGCGACGTTCCACCTCCTCTTTCTCCAACGAAAGCGAGTTGCACATCTGCATGCGAGTGGAAGCGTCGTATTGGAAGTTTTTTATCTCCGCTCTTTTTGCTTCCAACTGCTCCGCTGTGTCGAACGCTATATAAGCCTGTCCATCATCAAGCAATTGTTTAACGTATTGTTTGTATATGTCTCGTCGTTCACTTTGTCGGTAAGGACCATTGTCTCCACCCACACCGACACCTTCGTCAATCTGAATGCCCAACCATTGTAGTGCTTCGATGATGTAGGATTCCGCTCCAGGGACAAAGCGTCCGCTGTCAGTATCTTCTATGCGAAGCAACATTTGCCCGTTGTTTTGACGAGCGAAGAGGTAGTTATACAATGCGGTCCTGACTCCTCCGATATGAAGAGGTCCTGTAGGAGAGGGTGCGAAACGAACGCGAACCATGATTTGTAGTTTATGTTTTATTGCTTTTTTAATCTCGTCTGCCCATGAATAGCATGATGTAATAGAGCAGGGTGGCCAAGGAACCAAGAGCAGCCACAACATAGGTGTAAGCGGCAGCATGTAATGCGTCTTTTGCCATTGGTGTTGTGTCTTGGTCAGTGATACGTGTGTCGGCAAGCCACTCGATGGCACGCTGCGATGCGTTTATTTCCACAGGTAATGTGACGAAAGCGAAAAGGGTTGTCGTGGCATATAACACTATGCCTACGAGCAAGAGCCAGTTTCCAATGTTTGTAGCGGCAAGCAAGAATCCTCCCAACAACACCCATTGCATCCATTGGGAAGCGAAATTGACAGGAGGAACAAGTGCGGTTCGTAAGCGCAAAGGAGCATAAGCTACGGCGTGTTGAATGGCATGTCCACACTCGTGGGCAGCAACGGCCGCAGCGGCAACACTGTCAGACGAATAAACCGCCTCGCTGAGATTGACGGTTTTGTTGACAGGGTTATAAAAATCCGTAAGCATGCCTCGGGTGGCTTGCACCTTGACATCAGTGATGCCGTTCTCTCGCAACATTCGCTCCGCCACGTCTTTCCCTGTCATTCCATTACGCATAGAGATTTGTGAGTATTTCTTGAATTTAGAATGCAATCGGTGCGACACGAGCCAAGAGAGGAACATGACACCGATGAAAATCAAGAAATAAGAGTTGTTGAGCAGGTTGCTGAGTAGTGATTGTTCCATTGTAGTTACGTTTTTGTTGTTTTTCTTACTATGTACAAAAACCGTGCTAAATGTCAGGCATTTCTAATGATGGTCTGATCACGGTCCGGACCTACAGAAACGATATAGACAGGAACTTGCAAGTAATCCTCAAGGAATTGAATGTATTCATTGAACTCTTTAGGGAAATCGCTTTCCGAGTGAATGCATGTAAGGTCAGTCTGCCAACCTTTCAGTTCCTTGTAGACAGGCTTAATGTCATCGTTCATCTCGAAAGGAACACGATCGGTCTCTTTTCCGTTCACGTTGTAGGCAACGCACGCCTTGATGGTTGGAAAATCGTCCAAAACATCACTCTTCATCATAATCAGTTTGGTGACTCCGTTGATCATGATGGCGTATTTGAGGGCAACAAGGTCAATCCAACCGCATCGGCGAGCACGTCCGGTGACAGCACCAAATTCTCCACCCAATTGACGTATTTTTTCGCCTATAGAGTCGTGTAATTCCGTAGGGAACGGACCGCTACCGACACGTGTGCAATAGGCTTTGAAGATGCCAAAGACATCACCAATGCTGTGAGGGGCAATGCCCAGACCTGTGCAGGCTCCAGCGCATACGGTGTTGGAAGATGTGACGAAAGGATAAGAACCGAAATCAATGTCAAGCATCGTTCCTTGCGCACCCTCGGCAAGTATGGTTTTGTCAGCTCGCAGATAGTCGTTGATTTGATTTTCGGAGTCGATGAACGTGAATTGCTTCAACTTCTCCACGCCTTCGAACCATTCTTTTTCAACAGATTTCAAGTCGTACTGATAGTTGAGACTCTCCAAAATCCTGATGTGACGCTCAATGGCTCTCTTGTATTTTGCGTCAAAGTTCTCCAGCAAATCACCGACACGAAGTCCATTTCGGCTAATCTTGTCCGTATAGGTTGGACCAATACCTTTCCCGGTGGTTCCTATTTTCCCTTTGCCTTTGGACGCTTCAAGCGCGGCGTCAATCAATCGGTGGGTAGGAAGGATGAGGTGCGCTTTCTTTGAAATGAAGAGTCGCTTCACCAAATCGTGTCCGCTTGCTTCAAGTGATTCTACTTCCTCCTTGAAAAGCGCAGGATTGAGAACAACACCGTTTCCGATGATGTTTATTGTGTTTCCTTGGAAGATTCCAGAAGGAACGGAACGAAGTACGTATTTCTGATTTTCAAAAACGAGCGTGTGACCAGCATTAGGTCCTCCTTGAAATCGAGTCACGACATCGTAGTTAGGTGTTAGTACGTCAACCACTTTGCCTTTTCCTTCATCACCCCATTGTAGTCCGAGGAGAACGTCAACTTTTTTCATGTTTTTTTTATAAATGTTGGATTCGATAAGATGTTGTTGGCAATAATTGCCAAATCAATGCAAAGTTAAGTAATAAAATGTATTATTCTTTCTTTTTCTTTATGATTGACGGCTTTACTGATAGATCGGAAGAATTGTGACGTGTCGTTTTGTTTTGTTGTTTGTAGCACTGTGAGCACAATCCATAAACAAAAAAACTTGGATATAAGGCGTTGAAGGCACGAATGGGGCGGTTGTCAAGAAGTTTGGCGAGGTATTCGTCCTTGTGTTCCGAAACCTTTCCGCAATTTATGCATACGAGATGAATGTATTGTTTGTTGACACTGCCAAAAAGTCGTTGGTAACGCGCCGGTTGATTTTCAATCTCGTGGCGCGCGATGAGATTGCATTTGACTAACAGTTGAAGTGAATTGTAAACTGTGGTCAGGGAGACATGGAATTTAGGCGAAATGAGTTGATGTAGATGTTCGGCAGTAAAAGATTTGTTTATTTCTGATATTCTTTTGAGAATAGCAAAACGTTCAGGAGTCTTGCGCATGTGGTTGGCGACAAGATATGTCTCCAGTTTCTGGATGGCTTGGTCAAGATTCTTAATGTCCTTATTGACACTCATAAAGAATGGTTTTTATTTCTTGCAAAAGAAGCGGGTTGGAAGGATTTGTAGTGCTGAGTTGTTGAATATTTGGCTTCCACTTTGCCGTATCAATTCGTAATAATGTTTCAAAAAAGTTTGACAGAACACGACAGGTGGAAATTTTTTTATCAGAAGAAAAAAGGTTCACCAAATCCAACAAGGTATTGAGTGTTTGGGTATCAAGGGCCAAAACTGGCAAAAGCGTAGCAGTGATTAAAGCGCATAGTTTTTGGTTCTCATTCCCGCTGATTGCCCATTCATTCAAATTGGAAGAAGAGGTGACGTGTTTCAGATAATTACGTGCGAGTTGAAGCCGAATTTCATCAGTAAAAGCCGTTTCTGTAAGATGATTCACCAGTTTGTTCGCATTGTCTGACTTGTCTGTTATGTCAAAAAGAGATGTAGCGACGAGCATTTCTTCACGACAAGAAGTATCCCATAGAGATAGCGCAAGCGACGTGTCGTGAGGATAAAGAGCGGCAATTTCTTTGATACGGACTAAGTCAACACCATAAACAAGATGGTATTCGGGATAGGCGTTCTTGAGAGCTTGTGCCGCAATTCCGTTCATGGAAAGTCGCAGAGATCGTCTTATTTGTTCGAATGTATTCATTGAGAACAAAGATAATCACAATAGTCAAATGGACGAAAAGAAAAATAAGTGGTCTTTTTGCTTTGAAAACATAAATATTGCTATCTTTGCACCCGCAAAAAGATGGTGGAAATAGCTCAGTTGGTTAGAGCGTCGGATTGTGGTCCCGAAGGTCGTGGGTTCGATTCCCATTTTCCACCCAAGAAAAAGAACCTTATGGCAAAACCATAAGGTTCTTTTTTTAGTTTTGTCTAAGACGTATTACGAATAGAGTTCCTTTTTTGCCGCTAACAAAGTGTTCTTCATCAAAGAACAAATGGTCATAGGGCCAACGCCTCCAGGAACCGGTGTGATGAAAGCGCACTTAGGAGCAACGTTGTCGAAATCAACATCACCGGTCAATTTGAACCCGCTTTTTCGTGAAGCATCTGGCACGCGTGTCGTTCCTACGTCAATGACAGTGGCACCTTGTTTTACCATGTCAGCCGTGACGAATTTTGGTGATCCGATGGCAGCAATGATGATGTCTGCCTGTGATGTTATTTCTTTCAGATGGTTGGTTCTGCTGTGGCAAATGGTGACGGTGGCATTGCCAGGGTAGCCTTTTTGTACCAAAAGGTTCGCAACAGGTTTGCCAACGATGTTTGACCTGCCAATAACTACTACTTGTTTGCCATCCGTTTCGATGTTGTAACGGCGGAGTAATTCGACGATGCCTGCTGGGGTTGCGCTGACAAAGGCGGGAAGTCCGATGGATACACGACCGACATTGATAGGGTGGAATCCGTCAACGTCTTTCTTGTAGTCAATAGCTTCAATGATTTTTTGTTCATTGATATGTTTAGGCAAGGGGAGTTGGACGATGAAACCATCGATGTTATCGTCATCGTTCAGGCGTTGTATTTCGTCAAGAAGTTGTTGTTCCGTGATGTCGGCTTCAAAAGCAAGACGTGTGCTTTTGAAACCTACTTGTTGGCAACTTTTCACTTTGTGTGCGACGTAAGTTTCGCTACCACCGTCATGGCCGACAATGATTACGGCAAGGTGTGGTTGTTTGCCACCATTTGCAATGATATTATCAACTTCTTGTTTGATTTCCTCTTTGATTTTTTCGGAAATCGCTTTTCCGTCAATGAGTTGCATGGTAATCAGAATATTAATATGTTAGCGTTTGAACGGATTTGGCATACCTCCTAATCCAGGCATTTTGAACTTGCCTTTGTTTTTTGCGACATAGCCCATCATTTTTCGCATGTCGTTGAATTGCTTCATAAGTCGATTGACTTGCGCTATGTCTTGTCCGCAACCACGGGCGATGCGTTGTTTGCGGGATGTGTTGATAATGTCAGGATTAGAGCGTTCCGCAGGAGTCATGGAGTGGATGATGGCTTCGATGGGTTTGAATGCGTCGTCTGATATTTCCACATCCTTTATCGCTTTGGAGACACCAGGAATCATAGATGCGATGTCCTTGATGCTGCCCATTTTCTTCACTTGCTGTATCTGGCTGAGGAAGTCGTTGAAGTCGAATTGGTTTTTGACCAACTTTTTCTGAAGTTTTTTCGCTTCCTCTTCATCGTATTGTTCTTGCGCTTTCTCGACGAGTGAAACGATGTCGCCCATTCCGAGAATGCGGTCTGCCATGCGTTCGGGATGAAAGACATCCAATGCCTCCATTTTCTCGCCCGTACCAACAAACTTGATAGGTTTGTTGACAACGCTTTTGATGGAGAGCGCAGCACCACCACGTGTGTCACCGTCTAATTTTGTCAAAATGACACCGTCGAAATCGATTCGTTCGTTGAATGTTCGTGCGGTGTTTACCGCATCTTGTCCAGTCATCGCATCAACGACGAATAAGGTTTCTTGGGGTTTGAGCGTATTCTTCAGTTGCTCGATTTCGTTCATCATTTCTTCGTCAACAGCCAAGCGACCGGCGGTGTCGATGATGACTACGTCGTTTCCCATTCTTTTCGCTTGCGAGATAGCGTCCGTTGCAATTGCAACAGGTGAAGTGTTGCTGTCGGCAGAAAAGACGGGTACTTGAATGCTCTCTCCTATGATTTTTAATTGCTCAATGGCTGCTGGACGATAGACATCGCAAGCGACCAACAAAGGATTTTTTCCTTTCTTGGTTTTGAGCATGTTAGCGAGTTTTCCGCTGAAAGTTGTCTTTCCGCTTCCTTGAAGTCCGCTCATCAAGATAACGGTTGGATTGCCAGAAAGGTTAATTCCGACCGCTTCTCCACCCATGAGTCGAGCCAATTCGTCGTGGACGATTTTGACCATGAGTTGTTGTGGCTTAACGGCGGTAAGCACCTTTTCGCCAAGGGCTTTTTCTTTCACTTGATCCGTAAAAGTCTTGGCGGTTTTATAATTGACATCGGCATCAAGCAACGCACGTCGAACGTCTTTGAGCGTTTCGGCAACATTCACCTCGGTAATGCTGCCTTGTCCTTTTAAGATTTTGAACGACCGTTCCAGTCGTTCACTTAGATTGTCAAACATAATAATAAAATAGGGACAATTTTTGTTTGCAAAAATAGTCAAAAACGCATATTTTTGCACAATAAATCAAGAAAATGGGAAGATAAAAACGCAATGGGAATATCGAAGACAAGACAGATGTTGGTTGATGTGGCTCGTCAGTTGTTTGCTCGTGAAGGGAAAGATAACGTGACGATGAATGATATTGCTAATGCTTCTAAACGTGGGCGAAGGACCTTATATACCTATTTCCAAAACAAGAACGCTATCTATAAGGCGGTCATAGAACGTGAGATTTCGTTGTTGAATGAAAAGATTGAGGCGGTGATCAGGAAAGATATTGCCCCAGACCAAAAGTTGTTGGAATACATTTTCGTTCATCTTGACGCTACGAGTGAGGCTTTGTCAAGAAATGGTTCCCTGAAAGCGGATTTTTTCAAGGATATTTATGAAGTTGAACATGCCCGTCGTCGTGAGGATTTTTGGGAGATGGAACAATTGGAACAAATTTTCCAAGAGGGAATAGATCAGGACATTTTCAGAATCAAAGACGCACATTTGGCAGCCGTTCTAATGTTGGCGTCGGTCAAAGGTTTGGAGCAGTATTATTCCCGTCCTCGTTATTGTCGTTTGTTCAATCGTCATAAGCGTGATATCGTGAACGCATTGTTCTCGGGGCTCTGCAAATAGCATGATGCAAAAAACGGAAAGAGAAATAGCATTGTCGAGAATGTTGATGTGCATTTTTTTTATGCTATTTGTTTCATTTGTCTTGACAGGGTGCAAGAAGGAACAGGAGGAACCTTTTGTCGAGTTCGAAACGACCGAAGGTACCTTTGTCGTGCGTTTGTATAAGGAAACTCCGAAGCATCGGGATAATATGGTGAAATTGGTGGAAGATGGTTTTTATGACGGTTTGTTGTTTCATCGGGTGCAGTCTGGCTTTGTCGTAGAAACAGGGGATCCGGATAGCCGAACAAAAAGTAGAGGGCGACGTTTGGGAATAGGTGGACCAGGATATACCATAGAGCAAGAAATAGATACAGTGATGGATGAGCATAGTCACCGGTTTCACTTCAGAGGCGCATTGTCCGCTTGCCGGTTGCCAGATGATGTGAACAGAGAGCGAAAGTCAAACGGGTCTCAGTTTTTTATAACAGTAGGTCGAAAATGGACGGACACGGAATTGGATAGTCTTGAAAACCAAGATTACGAAAGTCAATTGAACCTTGTGTTACAAGGACTTGTTATGAAAAATCGCGCGATAATTGAAAATAGTCGTTTGTCGTCAGGCGGAAATCAAAATGTCTTGGCATTAGAAGACAGTTTGGCTCAAGAGGCGGCAACGCTTATGGAAACACGGAAAACATTAAAGTTCACTCCGTTGCAGCGTTCCTTGTATGCCGACAGGGGAGGGGAACCAGAGATGGATGGTCGCTATACGGTTTTTGGTGAAGTTACGGAAGGACTTGATGTCATAATGAAAATAAGTGAGGCGATGACGGACGTTTACGCTCGTCCGCTGCAAGACATTAAGATAGTCAAGGCGAGGGTTCGGTGAGAATAATTTAAGGTGTGTAAAAAAAAGAAGAATCAAATAGAATGAAACGTATCCTGCTCTTATTTATCGGCTTGTTAAGCATAGAAGCAATGTGTGAGGTGAAGCCAAACAAGGTTTATCAAGCATATATTGACGCTTATAGTGATATCGCTATTGCGGAGATGCGCACGTATGGTATTCCGGCTTCAATCACAATGGCTCAAGGAGTGCTGGAGAGCGGGGCTGGCAGAAGTGAGTTGACAAAAAACAGCAATAACCATTTTGGCATAAAATGTAAAAGTGATTGGAGTGGCGAGAAAGTGTATCATGATGATGACGCGAAACAAGAGTGTTTTCGAAAATATCCTAATGCAAAAGCAAGTTATGAGGATCATAGCCAGTTTCTGAAAAAGAATCCTCGCTACGCTTCTTTGTTTCAATTGAAACGTACTGATTACAAAGGTTGGGCAAACGGGTTGAAAAAAGCGGGATATGCAACCGATCCTCGTTATGCGGACAGACTGATTGATTTGATAGAAGCGTATGGTTTACACCGTTTGGACACGGTTTCCGGAGTGTCGGAGTCGTTGGAGAACATTATGGTGGCAAAGACGGATACTGTGTCTCGAGAGACCGTGGCTCATAACAAGAAAGGAAATGTGGCGCACGTGAAAGTTAAAAAAGAACGTGGTTTTGTCGCTTGGTTGCGTCGTCGTGTGCCAATGACAAAAGAAGAGGAGCAGATTAGAAAGGTATATGAGTCGAGTGATTCTGCGACTTTTGGTGAAATAGCCGCCTACAGAGTACATAAGGTTGGAAAAATCAATGGTGTTCGTTTTGTGTATGCGGAAAATGGCGACACTTACAAATCTATTGCTTCGGAATTTGGAAAATTCGAACGTGAGTTGCTGAAAGCGAATGAATTGCAATATGGAGCGGAACCGAAAGAGGGGGATATTGTATTTTTGGAAAAGAAAAAAAAGGAAGGAGCGCAAGCTTCCTATCAAGTAGAAAAAGGAGAGACCGTATATACAATCAGCCAAAAGACGGGCATCCGATCCCGAAGTATTTATGATATGAACGGGTTGGTTTATGGAAAACAGGTCGCAGAAGGTGATGTGATTCGACTCAGAAAATGAAATCAAGATGCGCCGTCGTGATTTCATAAGCATAGCGGATGTCGTTCGCCAATATGGAGAGCGGGATGAGTTGAGAAGTGGCAGACTATCATTGCGTGTTAAAGAGTTCACTAAGGAGTACCTTGGAGAGAGACTCTTTGATTACGTCTCGGACATCAAATTTGAACAAGACAACGGCGTTTTGATTATAAAAACGCAAAGTGCGCCCTTGCGTTCGAACTTGTTAATGGAACGAGAGCGTATGCAACGAATAATCAATGAACGAATGAAGTCCAATGTCGTTCGTGCTGTTCAGATAGTGGGATAAAAGATTATTTCTTTATCTTGTACTTGTCGTAAGTCCGTTGAACATCGTCAACGTATCGGATGGTACGATCCGCCTTGAAATAGCCTGCTTTCACCACGGGATCTCTGTAATACTCTTTTTTGTCTTTTTGCAGCAGAAAATGACGTGTGTCACTCCATTTTTGAGGGTCCGCACCGTGTTTCTTTGCCAATGCCATGGCATCAAGTATGTGGGCGGGACCGGCGTTGTATGCTGCAAGGACATAGTTGACTCTTTCTGTCGAATCTTCAACTTGGCGGAAGAATCGGTTGTATGCTTTCAAGATGCGCGCGCCTAAACGAATGTTTTCCTCTGGATGCGTCAATAAATCCGGCTCTACGTTGTAGTGCCTTGCTGTTGACGGCATTATTTGCATTACACCTTGCGCTCCCATCCATGAAGTGACGGAATTGTCAAAGCGACTTTCTTCGTGTGCCACGGCAGCAAGAAATTGCCAAGGAATACCATATTTTTCTCCGACTTCACGAAAGATGTTATCGTAGGGGGAGAGGGCACCCCTTGGAATTTTGACATTTTTGCTGTCGAAATATTTGGCAAGAGTGAAGTATTTATCTTCAAGATGTTGGTAATATTCAATCTCGACTTGATCTTTCATCCAAAAGTCTAATGTGTCTTTAAGGTCGGTGGTGTTGCTCCCCACGCGCCAGGCGGCTCGTTGTGGGAAAGAGATTGCCATGGCGCAATCTAAGTTGCGATAGTAAGTTGTTGACATGCGCGCCAAGTCGTCTTCCGCAATGGTAAATTCAATTTCACCGTTTGATACTTGCTGAATCAAATCGTCTTCGGATAAGGTGTCAGGAGCGACAATGATGTCAATTCCACCTCCTAATTCTTCATTAAGGTTTCGCAAACGTTGTTCGTATTTTGAGTTTGCCATGACAACGACCTTGCGGGAAATCAAATCCGTAACAGAGTGTATCATTTTTCTTCCTCGGCGTTGGACGAGAACTTGTTTCGTGATGTAGTCCTTGCCGGCGGTGGGGAATTGTGTCTTGTTTTCGGAGGTCATAGGTAATCGGTAAGCGAGGAGGTCGATTGAGTCACACTCCAACAGTCGGGTGAGTTCGGCTATTGATGAGGCTGTCGTAATATTAAGGTTCAATCCCTTCTCTTCGCAAAAACGTTTGCAAAGTTCATAGTCGAATCCCAATTCTTCGTCTTTTAATCGAAAATAGGAAGTTGAGGCGTACATCATTCCGACTCGGAGCGTGTCGTTAGAGATAATCTCATCAAAACTGCGTGTGCCGGAATGATTATTCCCCTTAATTGAACAAGAGCAGAATCCAAGAGAGAGGAACAAGCAGAGTGTAGAGAAAAAACAAATAAGGAGATGTTTACGTTTCATGGCATAAAGTTATGATGAAAATTCTGTTATTTTTTCACATAATCACAAATTTTGCTATACCTTTGCGTATTGAGTACCTTGTGCCTATTGTGTGCATGCTCACCTATAATCTAAGAAAACTGAAAGTTATTGACCATATGAAAAACATTGCGTGGTTTACGAAATGCCTCTCAAAGGTATTGCTTGTATCCTCTTTTACTTTGTTGTGCTTGCCAAGCGAGGCTCAATATGATGAATCTACCGCAGACTTGTCGTTGGTGTCACCAACAACGGATGGTGATTGGAACACGACTTATCATAGTGGTATGGCGAATGAGATTACGCTGAAAGCAACAGGAGCGGAGGTTTCTTCTCGTCAAACATGTGAGTCTGGGGGAAAGAAAGATGCTTTGTCATTCTCAAGTTCCGATAGCCATTGGTTGGATATTTATGTGCCTGACGGAACAAATGCGACAATTGCGCATATTAAGTTTAATCCTGTAGGTAACAGTAGTGGTGGTCCGTGGACGGAATATGTGTGGACTTCTACGTCCTCAACGTTTAATACGAGTGCGGCAGGACGCCTCTCTTTTTCTCTTCCTGGATATTCTTTGACTTGCTCTAATGTGGAGATGGATATTCCTGCAGGTGTAAAATCTATTCGCTTGTATCGTCGAGTGAAGGCCACAGATAATGGGAATGGAACATATTCTTTAGGTTCTGGTACAAATACAGGTTCCGGTCAGACTTACGCGTTGCATTCTTTTTATGTATGGTTGAATAAGGGACCCGAGATGAAGGCCTACAAGGTGACTTATGGTGGTGTTCAATATGAAGGTGTGATAACAAATACGGATGTTTTGGTTACTGTTCCCTATGCGACCGATTTGACTCAAAGCGTGGTTCCTGATGAAATCTCGTTGACAACGGGCGCTTCCTACAAGTCGGGATCCAACACTAATACATCTTCTGTGACATTGAGTGAGTCAATTCCTGTGGTTTATACATTGACCGATGGGGAAAATGAAAAAACGTATTCAGTGTTGGCTGCGAGGATTCCTGCTTCCACCGCAAATTCGGTTCTTTCTTATCAATATACATATACGTTAGGGGGAACGCCAACAACTCGACAAGCGGAAATAGACAACACTGCGGGAACTATTGCTGTCACGTTGCCATATAGTTTCAAGGCCGGACAAGATAATGCGTCATTGGCAACAGCGGTGCCAACTACCTTTACTTGGTCGCCTCTTGCCGTATATAATAATGGTGTAGGTGGAACCGTTACGGGAGAGTCGTGCGATGTGACCATGGATTACACTGCGGCAAATTCATTTGTCATCACTTCAGAGTCCGGTATTGCAAAGACATATACAATCAATGTCGGATATGATGCCGCCCAAACCGGCAAGCAGATAGAATCGTTTGTTTTCGTCAATGGAACGGATACGTTGAAGCAAACGTGTAACCTTGATCATGCAAATGGAACTATCAATGTCACCGTTGGATCGGATGCGGTCTTGTCTTCGCTTACGCCAGGAATCGTCACGTCTTACATGGCAAAGGTTTCGCCTTTGTCAGGAGTTACAAATGATTTCACCTCACCCCAAACATATACCGTAACGGCTGAAGACGGGACAACTAAAACGTATGTCGTCACGGTGACGAAGGACGTCACGTCTCCCGTGTTAACCGTAACCAAGCCAGCCAACGGAGCGACGGACGCCCCTTTGTCAGGTAAGATTATCGTCACATTAGACGAGCCATGCCGCTTGGCTGGAGGAACTGCGACCGCTGTCCTGACGGGTCCAAGTTATAATTCCGATTTGACTTCGAAAGTGACGCAACTGACGGATACCACTTTTGCTTTTGCATTTACAGGTCTGACATCATTGACAAACTACACGTTCACGATTGGAACAGGTTTCTTTGAAGATTTGTATGGAAACAAGCAGGCTTCGGTTGTTTCCGTATTTAAGACGGCAGATGCGGTATGGCATAGCACGGATGGAGATTATGTTTCTTTGATGGATGCGGAAAACTTTGAACAACCAGCCTTCATACAAGGTGAGGCTACTTATAACGACTCCATTTGCACGCGCGGAGCCACTGTGAATTTGTTTGGTGCTTATCAAGTTGATCCGGGCGAGACCTTGACTTTGACCACGGACTTTGCTGCCGTGTTGGATATAATTGTATTCTGCTTGGACAACAATGGCTCTTATACGATTTCTGATGGTGTCAATTCGCTTTCCGGTGCATTCTCGAAATACGAAAACCATGGAAAGGAGGAATTCATGACTTGTTCCGCCGGTACTATCACATTCTCGAATAATGGATCAACGACTTTGTATGTGCCATATTTGTCTTTATCTGCAGGAGGACAAATCACGGATAAGGACGCGCATTGCAAATAAATGTTATGGCGTATATATGGTACCTTGATTCTTTAGAATATATGAAGCGATTTCTCAGTATATTACTCTTGTTAACTGTTGCGTTGCCAGAGTTGTTGGCAATACAATCAGGCGCGTCAACACAAGGAAGTGAATTCTATTTTTCTTTCTTCAGGGGACGTGAGAAGCGTGAGAAAACGTTGACTTTATACGTTTCGTCACCTGTTGCTGGCGTTTTAGAGTTGACAAACCCTCGAACCGGTACTACGGCGACCTATTCTTTAAGTGCCGGCTTAACGTCGATTCCTTTGGCTACGACAAATTCAGCGGTAGAAACGTCCGTTACGGTTTCGGGAGCTCATAACGATTGTTATACGGTCTTGTCCGAAACTCCACAAGACAAGGGATATTATGCTCATGCCACGGATGGAAGCGGCAATGATATAAAGGTTTCCTTGTATGCCAGTCTAAGCGGAAGCAAGACTGCGGATGCTGCCAATGTTTATCCTGTCGAAGCATTGGGAAACGAGTATTATGTGATAAGCCGTTCAGGTAACTCACAAAAAAGCCTAACAGACGAAAATATATTCCCGTCACAGGCGTTGATTGTCGCTGCCGAAGAATGTGATATCGAAATTTATCCGACATGCATTCTGGATAATGGCGGTGGTAATCAAGTGGCGAGCAAAATAGATGTCCATTTGTTGGCAGGACAAACTTATTTGCTACGTTCCCAAAATGCATATGGCAAATTTTCGTCAGATGGTAGCACTGGTACAAATGATTTGACGGGAACTCGTATTGTATTAAAAAAAGATGGAAGTGGGAATGAGTGTAAAAAAATTGCCGTCTTTGCTGGAACGCAACATGGAAGTGGAGAAAACTCCGCTTATAATAACGGTGATTATGAATACGATCAGTTGTTCCCTGTTCACTTGTGGGGTGAGCGTTACATAGTCGGTTCGCCAGACTCGTATGGTAGTGCGGTGACGCGTGTTGTCGCTTCTCAATCTTGTACTGATGTTTCCATCAATGGGAATTATGTTACAACATTGAATGCTTCCGAATTTTATGAATATAAGGATGTCAGCAATATTGGCTGCTATGTTGAAACGACAAAACCCGTAGGTGTCGCTTTTTTCACGACTGGACAAAACACGGGTTCGGATGCCGATGGCGCACCTGCAATGATTACTGTGGCTCCTATAGAACAAATGGTTTCGGACATTACGTTCAACGCTATCGCAAACAGTGGTATCACGGAACATAGTGTCATGATTACGGCACTCACGTCATCGTGTGACAAGACGACCTTGACATATAGTGGTGGCTCGACGGAGACGCTTTCAACTGGTTGGCAAACCGTATCTTCCAATCCAGTATATTCTTACTATGTGAAGCCCGGTTTGAGCACTTCGGGTACCTATACGTTGCATAATAATGACGGATTCAACGCTTATGTATATGGATCCAAAGGTAATGACGTTGGTTATGGATATTCAGCAGGGTCGGCTGCGATAGTAGACGAGTTGTCGTTCAATTTGGACACGATCAAGTCTGACAACTTGTCGGAGGACGTGTGCGTGGGCGACCAGGTGAGCTTCAAGGCGAACTTGCCGTCGAGTTTCA